>Ga0075163_10003792_pt1 | contig 20316 bp, 14 predicted proteins | sample JI1023141ADNA_FD_71478 | JGI IMG/M metagenome (GOLD analysis project Ga0075163, IMG submission 71478) | Wastewater effluent complex algal communities from Wisconsin, to seasonally profile nutrient transformation and Carbon sequestration -... | ecosystem: Engineered > WWTP > Effluent > Algae... | reverse complement strand
ACCAACCGCTTCGTCACATCGCGGCTGCTCACTCCTTCGCTCTCGGCGGTGAAGGTTGTCATCACGCGGTGGCGCAGGACGGGCTCGGCGACTTCGATCACGTCTTCCATGCGGACCATGTAGCTGCCGTGGAGTGCGGCGCGGGCTTTGGCACCGAGGATGAGATACTGCACGGCACGTGGGCCTGCGCCCCAGCCGACGAGGGGTTTCAGCCACGCGGGCGCGTCCTTGCTGCCGGGGCGGGTGCGGCGGGTGAGATCGACGGCGAATTCGTAAATGTGATCCGGCACGGGCACGCGGCGGACGAGATCCTGGTAGGCGAGGACTTTCGCGCCATCGAGGATGTGGTCCAGCTTTGGCAAAGCGACGCCCGTCGTGCTGCGTGCGATGGCGATTTCCTCTTCGCGCGACGGATAATCGACACCGATCATGAACATGAACCGGTCGAGCTGCGCTTCGGGCAGTGGATAGGTGCCTTCTTGCTCGATGGGATTCTGCGTGGCGAGCACGAAGAACGGCGAGTCGAGCGTGTAGGTGCGGCCGGCGACGGTGACCTTGTGCTCCTGCATGGCCTCGAGCATCGCGGCCTGCGTTTTGGCAGGCGCGCGATTGATCTCGTCGGCGAGGACGATATTCGCGAACACGGGGCCTTTCGCGAACTCGAACGCGCGTTTGCCGCCTGGAAGCTCCTGCAAAATGTCCGTGCCGGTGATGTCCATCGGCATGAGGTCGGGCGTGAACTGGATGCGGCTGAAGCTCAGAGACATCGTCTCGGCGAGCCGACTGATGAGCAGCGTCTTTGCCAGCCCCGGCACGCCCATGAGCAGCGCGTGACCTCGGGCAAAGAGGCAGATCGAGAGCTGCTCGACGACCTTTTGCTGGCCCACGATGATCTTTTTCAGCTCATCGGCGAGCCGGCCATAGACCTGGCGGAGTTCATCAATGGCTTCGACGTCGTCTTTCGGGAGTGAGTGAGGAGTGGACATAGTTTGTGCGTTCGAGAGTTTACATCAGAAGCCCGGCGAAATGACAATGCGAATCACCAAACTGACCAAGATTTATGGGAATCGCCGCCACTCGGCAACTACGACGCGGCCGACCGGTGATTTATTGGATCATTTGTTTTCAGGTAGCGAGATTCTGCCGCGCCCGCGGACTTTGTGAAAACAATCACAAAGCGGTTGCCGGGGCCGGGGCCGGGTCGTAATCGTCTGGGCAAATCACCGGTGACCCCCAACATGATCGCACCCTCACAGACCCATGCCGCCTACGACTCGAAGATCGAGGGCAACGTCGTCATCACGAAGATCGACGCTGCGATCAACTGGATGCGCAAAAACTCGCTCTGGCCAATGCCGATGGGCCTGGCCTGCTGCGCAATCGAACTGATGGCCACGGGGGCGAGCCGCTACGACATCTCCCGCTTCGGCGCGGAGGTCTTCCGTTTCTCGCCGCGCCAGAGCGATGTGATGATTGTCTCCGGCACCGTCACATATAAGATGGCGCTGGCTGTGAAGCGCATCTGGGATCAAATGCCCGAGCCAAAGTGGTGCATTGCCATGGGTGCATGCGCCTCCAGCGGCGGGATGTATCGCAGCTACGCCGTGCTGCAAGGAATCGACCAGCTCATTCCTGTGGACGTTTACATCTCCGGTTGCCCGCCACGGCCCGAGGCGTTGCTCGAAGGGCTGATGCGCCTGCAACGGAAGATCGAGGGCGAGCATTCGCTGCTAGATCAGAAGCATCAGTTGGTCGATCAACTGTCGTAGAAACTCAGTTCCCGGTTCTCGGCCCCCAGTATATGAATGCGCAGCAGATGGTTGAAGCTTTGAAGCAAAAATTCGGCGAGGCCTTGATCGGCACCAAGAATCACCTCGGCGAGCACACGATCAGTGTGAAGCTTGAGTCGGTGAAGGCGCTGCTGAAGTATTGCCGCGACGAGCTGAACTTCGATTACCTCGTGGACATCTCCAGCGTGGATCACTTCGAGACCGAGCCGCGATTTGAAATGGTCTATGAGCTGTATGGCTACGGGCATCACCAGCACTTGCGCGTGAAAAGCCCGGTGTCCGAGGACGAATCCGTGCCGACCGTCTCCGACATCTGGCCGACCGCGAACTGGCACGAACGCGAGGTGTACGACATGATGGGCATCACATTCGATGGACATCCCGATCTCCGCCGCATCCTCATGTGGGAGGGTTATCCGTTTTATCCATTGCGGAAGGATTTTCCGCTCGCCGGCAAGCCGAGCGAGATGCCCGATGTGGCCTTTACCGGGATCGCTCCGCTCGAAGGCGGTCCGTTTGTCACCAGCCCCGGCACCTGCGGCACGGTCGAAGCTGAGCCGCGCGCGAAGAGGTTCGAGCAGTGAACTATTCGTGACGCAAGACGCGGCGAAGAGTCCGCGTTTTGAGTCCTCCTGCGGTGGAGCGGAAGCCATCTGCCGCGAATCTCAATCTCCAAACAACACACCTCTCATGATCAAATCCGCCCTTCGTTTCTCCGTCGCAGTCGCGCTGGCCGCGAGCAGCAGTGCCATCGCCCAATCAGCCTCCGCCGATTGGGGCACTTTCCGTGGCCCGAACAACGACGGAACCGTTGCGGCGCCGAAGAGCGTGGCAGACTGGAAGGCGGCAACGATCAGCCAGCTCTGGAAGGCGGAGACGAGCACTGGTTTCAGTTCGTTTGCTGTTGCCGGCGGAAAGGCCTACACCATCGTCACTCGCGAGGCCGACGGAAACACCGGCGAGACCGTCGTCTGTTACGACGCAAGGTCGGGCAAGGAACTCTGGGCGCAGCCGCTTGCCGTGATCCCCAAGTATGACGGCGGCGGAGACTCCGGCACGGCCGACAACAAGGGCGGAGACGGCCCGCGTTCCACGCCGGTGATCAATGACGGCAAGGTCTATTGCATCGACGCCAACCTCGGCGTGCATTGCTACAATGCCGGGACGGGCAAGAAGGTCTGGGACCACGATGTGATGAAGGAGAACGGCGGCGTAAACATCAAGTGGCAGAACGCCGCTTCGCCCCTGATCGATGGTGATCTTCTGCTCATGGCCGGCGGAGGCCAGGGACAGGCGCTGCTCGCCTTGAACAAGGCGACTGGCGAGGTGAAGTGGAAGGGCGAAGACGACAAGATGACTCACGCCACGCCGGTGCTCGCCGACATCCTCGGCGTGCATCAGTGTATTTTCTTTACGCAGACCGGCCTCGTCGCGGTGAACCCACAGACCGGCAAGGTGCTGTGGCGTGGCGAGCATCCGTACAAGGTCTCCACGGCAGCTTCGCCCGTCGTGTGGCAGGACATCGTCTATTGCTCCTCAGGTTACGGCGTCGGCGCGTCGTGCTTCAAAATCACCAAGTCTGGCGACGCACTGAAGGCCGAGCGCATCTGGCGTCGTGAAAACGAGTGCTTCAACCACTGGAGCACGCCGGTCGTGAAGGACGGCTATCTCTACGGCATGTTCAGCTTCAAGGAATATGGAGCCGGCCCGCTCGCCTGCGTGGACATCCGCACCGGTCAGGACAAATGGAAGACCCCCGGCTTCGGCCCTGGCCAGGTGATCCTCGCCGGCGACAAAGTGATCGCACTCAGTGACAAGGGTGAAGTCGTCGTCGTCGAAGCCAATCCTGAAACCTACACCGAGTTGAAGCGCCAGGATGTGCTTGAAGGCAAAGTGTGGAGCTATCCGGTGCTCGCCGGCGATCATCTCTTCGCGCGCAGCACGAAGGAGGGTGTCTGCCTGGAACTGAAGTGATCAGCCTCGGTTTGTAGATGGTGGATCGTTGATGGTCGCTTTCCGGGCTACCATTCGCCATCAACCATTTACACTCACTGAAACCCCGTGAGCATCGCGCAGCTCACGGCTTTCATTCTGCCCTTGTCCGTCTGACGGATGGCCACGACATAGACGCCGGTCTTCTTCGGCTTGAAGGAGAGCACGAGGCCCCAACCTTGCTCGACGACTTGCAACTGACCCAGTGGCTTGCCATCGGAATCGAGCACGGCGGCGGTGACTTGTACACCCGACTCCATCGGCACCGCGATGCAGAAGCGGTAGTCGTTGCCCTTGAACAATTGCACGCGCACAGCCTTGCCCATCTCCGGCTTCAATTCCTTCTCCCATGCTTCCGCACGAAACGAAAAGCCCTCCGCTTCAAGCGGTCGCGCCATGCTCCAGGCCGCCTCTTCGGACGCACTCAACTCACGACCAGCAGAGCTCGCGGACGTGGCCAGCAGGAAGCTCGCGGCAGCGCAGAATAGTCGTAGTAAAAATGAATTTCGCATCGCAGTGAGGCAAACATCTTCCACGCCCGATGTCAAAGTCTGGCTCAGGAAAAACTTGGACCACCTTCAACATAGGCGTTGCACGAAGTGAATCCCAAGTTTCGTTAGTGCCGCTTCGCGGCGAATGCAAAAGCAATGCCGCCACTCACCCCCGTCAATCATGGCCAGCGTTGTATTTTATCTCGATGATGCCTCCACCCAAGTCGTTCCTCTCGACGAGGCGGAGGTGGTCACCGTCGGTCGGCATCCCGACAGCGTGGTCACGTTGCAAAACCCTTCCGTTTCCAGTCATCACGCCACGATCAAGCGACGGGACAAGGGGTTCTTTGTCCAGGACCTCGGCTCCAGCAACGGCACCCGCTTGAATGGCGCTGATATTGAAGAGGCTCTCCTCAACGATGGTGACCGCGTCACTTTTGGCGACGTTCAGGCCCTCTTTTACGCGGGTGATCCGCCCGCAGTGGCGGTGAAGCCCGAGGCCAAAGTTGTGTTCGTGCCCCGGCCCGATGCGCCCATTGTCGCAGAGGCTGCCCCGGTGACGGGCGTGCCCGCGCCCAAGCCGCGGAACCGCTTCGGTCGCCGCGTCACTGCGCGCCGAGTGCCGTCCGCTTCCTATCCAGATCAGTCGGGCGGCGGTTGTGCCACCGCCCTATTTCTCACCGGCCTGTTCATCGTCGCTTTTTTCATCGGCCTCGCCCTGCGCCACCTCAAGGAAACGGACCGTAGCCTAATGAGTGATCTGATCAGCCGCATCACACGAAGCATGCCGAAGGTGAAGATCGAGCAGGAGTAGGGACGGACTCGCGTGACGCCACCCCAAGAAGGATCAGCGCGTCATCCTCATCAGCATCGACGGCTTCCCTGTTTGGCTGTGGAGCGTCGAGTTGCTGCATGTGCACACCCTTCGCAAGCTATCCCCATTCTTGCGACCACGCTCGTCGCGCAATAACGACGTGCTGCCATGTTCACGTCGGCACCGCCGCGCTTCCAGATGCTACTTCGGATTGATAACTCCGCGCTCCCATCACAGGACCTGCGCGATCAACTGCAAGCGCCGTTAAATCGGGTCAACAATGTTGTCACCGTGACTATAGCAGAGGCCCGATGTGAGACGGTCGAGCTTCCCATTGGACTCTCGGGGTGCTTTGTGCCTCACTGGGCGCATGTCTTTGCTGCCATCGAGTGTCATTGAGCTGACCCAGGCGCTGGTCCGCATCCCTTCGGTCAATCCCGATGGAGATCCGGGGACGGCGCATACGGGGGAGGCGAGGTGTGCGGAGTTTGTGGCTCGTTTTCTGGAGCACTCGGGCGCAGAGGCTTTTCTCGACGAGGTGGAGCCGGGACGGCCCAATGTCATCGGGCGCTATCCGTCAAATCCGCTGCCTGATGGGAGGAGAAAGCCGCGCATTGTCTTTGGGCCGCACACGGACACGGTCGGCGTCGGGGGCATGGTGATCGATCCTTTCGGTGGTGAGGTGCGCGACGGATGCGTCTGGGGGCGCGGTGCTTCGGATACGAAGGGGCCGATGGCGACGATGCTCTGGGCGCTGCATGAGATGCGGGACGAGATCGCCGATCTGCCGGTGGAGGTGCATTTCGCGGGGTTCATGTCGGAGGAGTCGGCGCAGCTCGGGTCGCAGCATTTTGCGAAGCATCACGGTCCGTATGAGTTTGCCATCATCGCGGAGCCGACGGACCTGAAGACGGTGTTTCGCCACAAAGGCTGTCTGTGGGCTGACGTACACACGACAGGAGTCGCGGCGCATGGGGCGACGCCGGAGCGCGGTGAGAATGCGATCGTGAAAATGGCACGCCTCGTGGCGGCGCTCGATGGTGAGTTTCGAGATTTGCTGATGGAGGCGGGTGGTGCCGATGAATGGCTGGGCCAGAGCACGATCAATCTGGGCCTCATCAATGGAGGCACGCGGTCGAACATCGTGCCGGACGCCTGCCGCTTGCGGGTGGACATCCGCACGACACCTGGATTGGAGAAGCACGCGGGGGCTTTGTCGCTGTTGAGAGGTTTCGTCGCTCGTCAGGATTCGTCGGCGCGAGTGACGGTGGCCACGGAGGCGCGGCCGCTCAATACCGATCCAAATCACCCGCTGGTGCATAAGCTGGTGTCGTGCGGGGCGGCTCTCACGGGTGCTCCGTGGTTTTGCGATGCGGCGTTTCTTGCGGCGGCAGGAACGCCATCGGTCGCGGTCGGTCCGGGGTCCATCGCGCAAGCGCACACGAAGGATGAGTTCATCTCAATCGATGACTTGAAAAGTGGCGTCGCTTTTTTCAGAAGCTTCCTTCAAGGTCTGCGGACACTCCAGATTGCATGAATACGAATCCTTTTGATCTCCACGGCAAGCGTCTCTGGGTTATTGGCGGAGCGGGCTATCTCGGCCAGTCAGTCGTCCGATTGCTCGCGCGGCTCGGTGCGGATGTTTTGTGCGCTGACCTTCCCGGAAAATCTCAGGCGTTTCTGTCATCTGCAGGGCTCGGTGAAAACGTGCGTGGCGCTGACTTCGACGTGACGATCACCGACGAGACGCCCGCGTGGGTTGCCCAGCAAGTCGGCGAGCGCGGCACGCCACACGGAGTCGCAGTGCTAACGTATGCCTCGACGTCGAAGAAGCTCGATGACCTCACGGGGGCTGACTTTGACTCGGTGTGCCACGGGAATCTCACTTCGACCTTTGTGCTGGCCCGTTGCATCGCTGGCAGGATGGCGGACGCGGGAGGGGGCAGCATGGCGCTGTTCTCCAGCATGTACGGCAGCGTGTCTCCCGACCCCTCGATCTATGAGCCGCCGATGAACACGAACCCGATCGAATACGGCGTGAACAAGGCTGGCATCCAGCAGATGGCGCGCTACCTCGCGGTGCATTTCGGCAAGCGGAACGTCCGTTGCAATGCCATCTCGCCCGGCCCCTTTCCGAATCCTGGCATCCAGGAAGCAAGCCCGGAGTTCATCGAGCGGCTCGCGAGAAAGGTTCCTCTGGGCCGTGTCGGCCAAGCGGACGAGATCGCTGGGGCGGTCGCCTTTTTGCTCGCCGACGCATCTTCATTCGTGAACGGCATCAATCTCCCGATCGATGGAGGTTGGACCGCGTGGTGAGAGTGGTTTTCGTCTCACATCATCGCTGGCAAAGTCTGGAGGCAGACACATAATGGCGCGCATGAATCTGCTTCGATACGCATTCGTCAGTCTTGTCCTCGGCATGGTGTGCAGTTGCTCGACCCCCGGCAGCCCGCGCTCTTCCGGGTGGGAGTCCAAAATTGGAAACGGTGGGCTTCCGCAGGTCACGCCGGCGCAGTTGCTGGCCGAGTGCCGCGTCAAAGTGGACATGATCAAATCCGGCACGGCGGGGCGAAAGTACTACCGGGCAATGACGCCAAAGTACATCACGATCCACAGCACCCAGAACTACACCGGCAACGCCTACCAGCACGCACTGGCGCTAAAGCGCGGTGCGCTGCGCGCGACCAAACGCAAGGGCGGCAATCGCATCGGCTATCTCACCTGGCACTTCACCGTGCAGCAGGATGTGGCGATCCAGCATCTGCCGTGTCGCGAGCAGGGCGAGCACGCCGACTTCGACGGACCGGGGAACAACTACAGCATCGGAATCGAGATGTGCGAGCACCGCGGCAACGATCAGGCGTGGACCATCGACCGCACCGCCCGGCTCGCGGCTTATTTGATGTACACTTATCGAATTCCTCTGAATCACATCGTGCCGCACTACCATTGGCCGCGCATCAGCCCCTCAATCAGCCAGCCGCACAAGAACTGCCCGCACTTCCTGCTCGACAACGGGCGTCCTGGCCGCACGTGGAACTGGTTCCTCAGCCGCGTGAACATGCATTACCAGAGGATTCTTCCCGGCCCCGCACAACCGCTCGGCTGAGAAACGCAGCCGTATGGCAAGATCAGCACTGGCATTTCTCATCATCCTCTGTTCTTCGGGCGCTCTGGCCGAAGATGCTCCGTCGAAGGCCACACTCGTCGCGAAACTCGCCGATACGCGAATCAACGAGAGCTCCGGGCTCGCCATTGGCAGGCGGAATCCAGGCATCTTCTGGACGCTCAACGATTCGGGCGGTGGGCCGTTCGTCTTCGCCTTCGATGACAAAGGCGGCACAAGAGCCCGTTTTGAGATCTCAGGCGCGGCGAACTTTGACTGGGAAGACATCGCCAGTGGTCCCGACGCAGAGGGGAAGCCTTCGCTCTTTCTTGGCGACATCGGCGACAACCTTTTTATCCGCCCCGAAGTGCAGGTGTATCAGATTGAGGAACCCGCCCTCGAATCCGCCGCGACGTCCGCCGAGATCAAAATTTCGCAGTTCAAGAACCTCCGCGCCGCCTACCCTGATGGGCGTCACAATGCAGAGTCGCTGCTATGTCATCCGCAGACAGGGCGGCTGTTCATCATCACGAAAACCAACGACGGGCAATGCGGCGTCTATGCCTTCCCGTCAACGCTGCGCACCGACATCATCATGAAGCTGGAGTCTGTCGCCAGTTTCCAGATCCCGACTGTGACACGCCCCGGCAAGCGCCCGATCGACAACTGCATGTCCACCGGCGCATGCTTCTCGCCCGATGCCACGCGCATCGTCGTCAGCACCTATTCCAGCCTCTACCAATGGACGCTCGGCCCCGTGCAAACACTCACCGAAGCCTTCGCGCAACAGCCGCTCCGCATCGTGCAGCCGCTGCTGCTGCAAAACGAAGCCGTCTGCTACAGCGCGGACGGCAAGAGCCTGTGGATCACCAGCGAGCGTTTACCCACGCCGCTCTATCGCATCGAATTCGAGAAGTGACTGCGCTGGCGTCACGTCATCCACGCCAGTAGAGCCTGAACGAGATCCTTTGACTGCTCGACATTGAACTCGATTCCTGCAGCAAGACGGAGGGATCGACCATCGGCAGTGGTGACGTCGAACTCAACGGGAACTTCTCCGGGATGCTTGAGGAGCACGGTTTTTAAGGATTCGAGATCGCTGCTTGTGTGGCGCGCGGAATCTAGTCGGAGGACGAGAGGCTTGGGTTTGGAGATCAGTGGTTCCGTAGCGGTGACTTCTTCAACCAGCTTCGCGCGCATTTTTCGCGCCTTGAGCGGCTTTACGTCCTGGGCGGTGAGGCGGTTGGTCTCGGTGCGGTCGTCCTTGCGGCAACGGGCGCGGATCTCGACGACGGCAGCGTTCTTGATGAACTCCTTGCACTTCTCGAAGTCGTCGGGCCATGCTAGCACCTCGCTGGTGCCGGTGAAATCTTCGATGACGAAGGTGGCGAACGCGCGGTTGTCCTTCTTCGTGTATTTCACATCGACGTTCGACAGGATGCCCGCGACGTGAATGCTGCCCTTCATATCGGTGATCTCCTCGATGGCGGCTAGCGGCGTGTATTTCGTGGACTCGAAGTTGCCACGGAATTTGTCGAGCGGATGGCCGCTGACGTAGAAGCCAAGCAGTTCTTTTTCAAACGTGAGTACTTCGTCGGTCGTCCACGGCTCCACCGAAGGCTGGCCTGCGCTGTTTTTCGGCTGGGGCTTAGAGCCGAGATCAAAGTCATCGAACAAACCGCCCTGCCCGGATTTTTTGTCGCGCTGCATCGAAGCAGCTGACGAGAGAACCTGGTCAAGCCGAGCAAACATCGAAGCGCGATCTTCCTTTGTGAAATCAAAGGCACCAGCTTTGACGAGCGACTCGAGCATCTTGCGATTCACCGAACGTGTATCGAGACGCCCGGCAAAGTCTTCGATGGTTTTGAACTCGCCGTTTCTCTCGCGCTCCTCGATAGCGGCCTGCACTGCACCTTCGCCGACGTTTTTGATGGCGGAGAGGCCGTAGCGGATGGCGTCGGGTGCGTCGGACTTCGGATCGGTGCGCTCGGGTGCAAACTTGAGCAGGCTCTTGTTCACGTCGGGCGGCAGGATCTGAATCTTCATCCGCTGGCATTCGGAGACGAAGTTCGCGATCTTGTCGGTGTTGTTGACTTCGTAGCTGAGCACAGCCGCCATGAACTCGACCGGATAATTGGCCTTAAGATAAGCGGTGCGATACGTCACGATCCCGTAGGCGGCGGAGTGCGATTTGTTGAAGCCGTATTGCGCGAATTTTTCCAGCAAATCGAAGACAGCGTTGCCCTGCTTCGGCGGTATCTGGTTCGTCTTCTCGCAGCCCTCGACAAAGATGAGCCGCTGCTTTGCCATCTCGGCGGCGTCCTTTTTGCCCATCGCGCGACGGAGAAGGTCGGCTTGACCAAGAGAGAATCCGGCGAGCACATTGGCAGCCTGCATGACCTGCTCCTGATAAACCAGGATACCGTAGGTCTCCTTGGAGATCTTCTCCAGCAGCGGATGCGGGTACTCGACTTTCTCCTCGCCCTTCTTGCGCTTGATATAGTCGGGGATGAACTGCATCGGGCCCGGACGATACAGCGCGAGGATCGCGATGATCTCCTCGATGGTGTCGGGTCCGAGCTGCCGGCAGGTGCTGACCATGCCGCCAGATTCCATTTGGAACACGCCGATCGTCTCGCCGCGCTTCAGCATCTCAAATGTTCGGACATCGTCGAGCGGCACGTCCGCGACGCTGAAGCCCGGCACCCGCTTGTGTATCCATCGCTCAGCTTCCTGGATCACCGTCAGCGTCTTGAGGCCGAGAAAGTCCATCTTCAACATGCCCAGCTCGGTGAGCGGCTTCATGGCAAACTGCGAGACGATTTCCTCTTCGTTGCCGCGAGTGAGCGCGATGAAATGATCGAGCGAGCGGTCGCCAATGACGATTCCCGCAGCGTGGATGCCGACGCCGCGGGTGATGCCTTCGAGGAAGGTGGCGTGTTTCCAGAGCTCCTGCGTGTTGCTGTCGGCGTCGATGGCAGCCTTCAACTCGGGATTCTTCTTCACCGACTCTTCGAGGTCGATGTTCAGCTCGTTCGGAATCATCTTCGCAAGCCGGTCCGCATCGCCGTAGCTCCAGCCGAGCACGCGGGCCACATCGCGGATCACGCTCTTCGCGCCCATTGTGCCGAAGGTGATGATGTGACTGACGCTTCGCTCGCCGTACTTTTGCCGCACGTACTCAATAACCTCCGGCCGCCGGGTCTGACAAAAGTCGATGTCGATATCAGGCGGGCTGACGCGCTCGGGATTCAAGAAACGCTCGAACACCAGCTCGAAGCGCAGCGGATCGATGTCGGTGATGCCAAGGCAATAGGCGACGAGCGAGCCTGCGGCCGATCCACGACCCGGGCCTACCGGGATGTCGTGCTCGCGTGCCCAGTTGATGAAATCCCAGACGATGAGGAAGTAGCTGGTGAAGTTCTTGTCCTTCAGCAGCGCCAACTCGACCTCCATGCGCTGGTGCAGTGCTTCATCGTTCAGCGCTCGATCCCGGCCGTAACGCCGCGCGAGTCCTTCGAGCGTGAGGTGGCGCAGGTAATCATTGCGGTCGCTGCCATCGGGCGGGTTGTATTGCGGGTAGCGCTCGATGCTGGTGGAATCGAGATGGATCTTCAGATCGCAGCGCTCGGCGATTTCGAGCGTGGAGTCACAGGCTTGCGGAATCTCGCGGAAAAGCGCGCGCATTTCCTCCGGCGTCTTGAAGTACACTTCCGGCGAGTAGGTCAGCCGCTTCTGATCGTGAATGTTCGCATTCGTGCCGATGCAGATCATGATCTCGTGGCTCTCGTGATCTGAGCGATTGAGGAAATGCACGTCGTTCGTGGCGACGGTCTTCAGGCCGAACTCCTTGCCCCACTGGATGAGCTGGCGCGCGCTGCGGCGCTGCTGCTCCATGCTGTGGTCCATGATCTCGAGATAGAAATTCTCGGGGCCGAAGATCTCGCGGAACTCGATCAAGCTGTGCCGCGCTTCGTCGGGCCGGTCGGTGAGCAGCAACTCGTTGATCTCGCCATTGATGCAGCCGCTGAGGCAGATGAGCCCGTCGCTGTGCTCGCGCAGCGCGTCCTTGTCGATGCGCGGACGGTGCCACTGGCCGTCGAGATGCGCCTTCGTCACCAGCTTCGAAAGGTTTTCGTAGCCTTCATTGCTCGAAGCCAGCAGCGTGAGATGCGAAGCGCGCTTGCGGCCGCTGATCTCGCGCTTCTCGTCCATCGAAGTCGGGGCGAGATACACCTCGCAGCCGATGATGCCCTTCACGCCCGCCTTCTTCGCCGCCATGTAGAAGTCGATGGCGCCATACAAGTTGCCGTGGTCCGTCACCGCCACTGCGGGCATTCCCAGCGCTTTCGTCCGCTTCATCAAGTCCGGTATCCGCACCGCCCCATCGAGCAGCGAGTACTCGGTGTGCAGGTGGAGGTGGACGAAGGAATCGGACATGGTCAGGGGCGATTGTTACAGACTACCGGGTTCGGGGCAAGCCGGGGATGGCTGGCAACAGGGAGAGCGGAGTGCGGCGAACGCGAACGGGGATGCCCAACACTTAAATTATTGTTTTTATTGTCTTGCTTCTAAATTTGCCTTCGCTATTATGAGTATCTCTCTTGATAACATTTCCATTTTTGAGAGTTTGCTGCCGACATTAATTATGGTTATTGAGTTCAAACAGCCTTCCTTCAGCCAGCCGAGTACGCTGGTTTCCCGCCACTTGGGGAGGCGGCTGTGGGCCACGGGGGGCGCTCTTTTCGCGTTCTGCGCCGTTCTTGTGGGTGGGCCTGATGGCGTAGCCAAGGTGGTCGAGGCGGTAAAGCCGAGGCTTTACATAAATTATTCCGCCAAACCGGCCCCCCAGGACCTCACGACCTTCGACCTCTGCATTCTCGACCCCGAAGCTGACGCCGATCTCAAGCCAGGGCAGTCTATGGGGCACAGTTTTCTGGCGTACGTCAGCACGGTAGAGGTCAGACCGGGTTCGCCGATGGAAAAACTCGCCCAGCGGCACCGAGTGCCGGTGATGGGCAAGAATGCGGACTGGGGCACGCAGCTCCTCGAAATTACGGACGAGCAATGGCTCCCAATGATGGTGAACGATCTTGCTCGTTCGGCAATCACCAAGGGCTTCGATGGCTTTTTCCTCGACACATTGGACAGCGCCGAACTCTTGAGCAGACAATCGCCCGCGAAAGCTCAGGCCCACCGCCAGGCTCTCGTGAAGCTGGTGAGGGAATTGCGCGCCAAATTCCCCGCTGCGAAGATTATCATCAATCGCGGATTCGATCTGGTGAACGAAGTCGCCGCCGACATCAATGGCGTGCTGGTCGAGTCGGTGTTTCAAACATTTGATCCAAAAACGAAGCGTTATCACGCCGTCGCTGCCGACGGCACCGTCTGGCTGGAGCGCAGAATCCGAAACATCCAGATGTTGAAGCTGCCGGTCTATGCGGTGGACTATGTCCAGCCTGACCAAAAAGAACTCGCGAAGGAGACGGCGAAGAAGCTGTCGGCCCTCGGTTGCATTCCGTTCGTCACCACACACGACCTGAACGGCACGGCGCTGGCACCTCTCTGCGAGGTGCCGCGCCGGGTCCTGGTCTTGTATGGCTACGATCCTGAATTTGCGGACAAACCGGCAGCAACCCCGGGCGAAACACTGACCGGCCGCAGTCTGCAGCAGCCTTTGCAGTGGTTGGGTTACCAATGCGAGTATTTGAACATCGGCAGCCAGGCTCTGCCCGATCCATTGCCTGCGCGCTACGCGGCCGTCATTTTTGACGGAACCCTCCAGTTGCGCAGTGACCAGGAAAAGCTGGCCGGACGCTGGCTGGAGCGTCGGAAAGAGCGCGGCACGCCGATCCTGTTTGCCGGACGTTTTCCATTCAGGGACGGGGAGGTCAGAAGCCAACTCGCCACCGCCTTGGGCTTCAGCGGTTCGTTGGAGCCGGTGCGAGGCGGGAGAAAGATGTCTGTGTCGAAGCTTGATGGCGAAGTGATGAAAGCCGGCGGCGAGATCACGCCGCACGCACTCGGTTTCAAGAACATCGTCGCACCATTGTCATCCAGTGTGTTTTTGTCTGTGCGGGGTGAAGACCACGATGGCAACCCAGTGAGCTTCGATCCCATCTTCCTCGCATCATGGGGTGGCATGTTGCTGGAGCCGTATGTCGCATTCCGTGCTTCTTCGGAGAGTCAGTCGCTCGCTATCGACCCGATCCGGTATCTTGGCCAGTGGTTGGGAGCTGTGTCCTTGTTCCCTGTGCCGGACACCACCACTCGCGACGGACGCCGCTTGTTCTTCAGTCACGTCAGCGGAGGGGATTTCACGAAGACCAGCTCCTATCCCGGGCATCCGCTGTGCGCCGAGGTCGTGCGCTCGCGGATCCTGAAGCAGTATCCGCTGCCAGTGACCGTGAGCATTACCGGCTCTGGAACAGCCGTTGCAGCCGAGACCGGCCTCGCTGCTGACGTCAGCCAGCGACATGAGAACGTCGCGCGCGGCATCCTCTCAATGCCGAATGTGGAACCCACCAACTTCAATGCTGCCAAATACCCGGTCGAGCTATCAGGAGCCGTCGCAGGTTTTCAGGCCGACGAGAAACCCCGTCGTCTCCGAGCGGTGAGCGTCCTCTACGACTTCGGCATCGCCACAAACCCACAAGCCGTGCGCGGGCTCGAAAAAGTCTATGATTGGTGTGCGTCACAACCCTTGCATCCCGTGACGGCGCACGATCAGGCTAGGATCTCGGTCGATGCCTCGGTCACAAAGAGCTTCCGGGTCGGAGAAAACCACTGGCTCATCTCCAATGCCGGCAAGCTCCGCACGTTTCGCGTGCCTGCTAGCGCTGGGGTGCCCGATATGGCGCGATGCCAGGGCGTGTCTGGCTTCAAGACCGAAGGCGACATCACCTACATTCACACGACCGGTCGCTTCCTCACCGAGCTAGTGCTCGTCGAGCCTGCAGCGGCGACTCCTGATCAACTGCGGCTCGTGGAGTCCGGAGCCGATGTGACCTTTCACGAACTGACCTCCCACAGTGCGCTGTTTCAAGTCGGCGGTTGGAACACGGTCGAAGTCGTGTTCGGCGGCATCGCCCCCGGATCGATGGTCACGATCAAAAAGAACAAGGAGTCCGGCCGTCTCCAGGCCGACGCCTCGGGCATGTTGAAGCTCACGCTTCCGCCTCGCTCAACTGTCACCCTCAACGTCCCAAGAATGCCTTATGCAGCCTCCCGCTGAAAAATCACCGAGACGTGTCTTCTCGCTTCCGTCGCTCATCGTGATCTTGCTCGGCGCGATTGCCGTGGCCGTCATGCTGCTCCCGAACCCCACTGGGGTTCACGCGCGCATCGAGAAGGGAAAACAGTGTGCCCGCATCACGCCCGTGCTGGCCGAGGCGCACTTTGAGGATGGCCGCACTCCCGCCGAGGCTTTGCTCGCGTTGCCGACCGATCGTCTCAATGCCCTGGAGCATCTGACGCAACTGCCGCCACAAGAGCAGTTGAACTGGATCTTCAATACTCCGGGCGCGGTTAAATACGATGCCTTTGCCCACGCATTCACGCTATCCGCTGTTCGCAATCTTGGAGTGGTCCCTCCGGGCGAGGCATTCATGATCATCGGTCCCAAGAGTCGCGAGATCCCTGACAAACAGCGGCTCGAGGTCTTCAGCGTGCTCGTCAGCAATTCACTTGCGTATTCAAAGCCTGATCTGGCGGCCGAGATTCTGCGCCAGTCATGCCGCACCTCCGCCTCGAGCTGGGAAACGGTCACCGACATGGTCCGCGCCTCACGCGCCTCAGGTACTCAAGCGCATGCTTTTGAAGAACTTCGCAAATGGCTGGCCGTGCGCGCGAGCCACCTCACTCCCGCTCAGCAGGTTGCGGCGGGCATTCTGCGGTACGATCTCGCGCTTGAAGCAAATCTTCCCGCCGAAGCGCTCGACCAATGCATTGCCGACTTGAATCGCCAGTCCGCTATCACAGCGATCCCGGCCGCGCTGCTCGAGCGCACCCATCGGGCCGCCGTGCTCGCCGATCGCACCAAGGAGATTCTCCCGTGGGTCGAGAGCTACCTCGCATCATTTCCGGAAGCAGCCCTTTCCTGGCAGGATCTCGTGAATGGGAAGGCGTCCGACTCCTACAAGCTCTGGGTGAAGCGCGCCGCCGACATCGCCGACGGAAACCTCCTCGCCGACAAAGCCTACGCACACCACCAGCGGCTCGCCGCGATGGGCGACACAGCCGGACTCGACCGCCTGCTTCCACTCTCGACGCACCTGGGTCGTGGCGAAGAAACCGCACAAGTCATGCAAGCCATCGGACGGCGTCCGGGGAACGAAAAACTCTCCCTGCAGTCCGCGCGCATCATCGCGTTCAACGGCAAGCCCGATCAGGCCGCTGGCATGTTTGAGGAATGGATCGCGGAGCATCCGGCGGATCGCGACGCCGCGTTCGAGCTTGCGAGCATGAAGGAGACCACCAGCGGCATCGCGGCTGCGATCGCCGAGTTTGAAAAGTTTCTCCGTGCGTTTCCAGCCGACGCGGAAGCGGTGAAAAAACTCGCCGCCCTCCGCATCCGCAATGGCCAGCCTCAGTCGGCGCTGCGCGAGTTCGACAACCTGCGCGAGGCCGATTTCGACGCCAAGACACTCGATAGCTACACACACCTCGCCGAGTCGCTCGACCGCCCCGACTCGCTCCAGCGCGCACTGCGCATCACCAGTGACGATGCCACGCGCGCCACGCCCGCCCACTTCATCCGCATGGCCGAGATTGCCCAACAGCAACAAGACGCTGAAGCGCCGCTCATGGTGTTGCGCGAGGGGATCAAACGACTGCCTCAGAGTCCGTCGTTGCGCGTGAAGCTGGCAGAGTTGCTCATCGAGCAGGAGAACTTTGAAGACGCCCTCACCGAGGCGCTGCATCCGGTGGTGAAGTCCAGGCTGGACGCGCTCTCACTCGCGCTCGCCGCTGGCGTCCACACCAGTCGCGCTGCCGCAGCACTCGCTGCCGTCGGTCCTGACTTCGAGACTCGCTTTGAACTCTCCACTTCTGTCCGCCTCAATCTCGCCGCAGCGTGCTGCATCGCCGGTGAGACAAAGCGCGGGCAGGATCTCTTCGCCTCCGTCCGCCCCGATCGCGAAAGCTTTGCGCGTTTGGCAGAGGCTCATCTGCTCGCCGGTCACGCGGATCAGGCGGAGATATTCGCCAGACAAAACGTCGTTCAGAGCAGCGCGCCGAAACCTTCAGACTGGATTCTGCTCGGCGATGCTCAGGCCACCCAGGGTCGGAAAGTAGAGGCAAATGACGCCTACGCAAAGGCGCTCTCAGTCGTGAGCCAAAAGATCGCCAAAGGCAACGCCACCGAACCCGCCGCAGCCGAGGTGGTCACCATTCTTCCCGCCGCCCAACCATGAGTTCCACCCTCACAGCCACAATGCCGTTTGCCAGCCGCGCGCCCGCGAGCATCAGTCACGCACCAAGCATGGACGCATCCAATGATTCAATCGGAAGAGTGACGCGCGACTCATTGTTGCTCGGTGCGCTTCTCGCCGGGCTCAACTATGTCCTCGCGCGTGCGGATGCGGGCTGGCTAGAGCTCAATCCGACACCCTGGCTCTTGCCCGCGCTCCTGATCGGTGGGCGATACGGCGTTACCTCCGGCACTTTGATTGGCTTGCTGACGGCGCTTGGAATCTCGCTCGTGCGCTCGCACGCCGACGGAGTCGAGCCCTGGGCTTTCGCCACTGAGCATCGCTACATGCTCACCGGGCTCGTGCTCGGAGGTTTCCTCGCCGGTCAGCTCAATCAGATGCTGCGGGGCGACACCGCCCGACTCCAGCGCGACGGCAGCCGACTGAAGGATCACGTCGAGCGTCTTCAGAGCGAGCTAGGGCTCGTCAATGAAACGCGCCACGAGTTGCAGCAAAGGCTCGCGCTCTACAATGCGCCGCTGGCCTGTCTCGACACCGAGATGCGAAAGCTCGTCTCGCAGCCAGCCGACGAGATCTTCGGCGCGCTGCTCCAGTTGCTCCATCGTCTCGCGGGTGTCACGTCTGCGGGCATTTACACGCAGGAGGGCGGCTCGCTCCGTCGCGACGCGGTGATTCATCCCACCGCGCCGCTGGCCCCCGCCATCCCACTTGCGGAGACACGGCTCGCATCGAAAGCGCTGGAGGAGAAAACCATCGCATCCCTCTCGCATCCGCTGGAGTCATCCAAGGAGCAGCCATTTCTTGCCGCCATTCCATGGAGCTACAAGGAGCACGCGGGCGTGCTCCTCATTCAGGACATGCCGCTGGAGTCGTTTGAGTGGCACAATCTTGCGCGCATTGAGGTCATCATGCACTGGGCGCTCACGATGCGCCGTCATGCGGAGTCGATTGGCTTCGGTATCGCCGCGCGCAAGCTGATGCCTCTCGAAGACTTCATGATGCTGCTTGCCCAGGCGCTGGAGACGGAGCAGACGCATCGCCTTCCATCCGCCGTGATTCGCTTTGATTTGAAACCGGGCGACTCGGCGGTGTCGAGCGACGGGCGGCAGATCACCCGCGCGCTGCCAGCCACCGCGCTCACCACGCGCACGCCGGATGGTGGATTCGTCTCGCTGCTGCCGTTCACGGGCGACCATGGCGCGGAGGCTGTCGCCCGAGGCATCAATGAGCTGCTCCCGTCGGTGCGCACCTCGCACTACCTCGTCGTCGGACCGGCAAAGCTCGAAGAACTCTGGACGCGCATCCTCGAACTCTGATCTCATGCCGTCGCTTCCAGCCACTCTTCCTTCCGTGGAGATTTTGCTCGCGCTGATCGCACTCGTCCCGGTGCTGATCGCGTGGGCGTTTGGCCTGTTCTCTTCGGCCGCCGAGAAGGCTGGTGTCATCCGAATGGGAAATCCTCTCCTCGGTGGCGGAGACGTCTTTGATCACGATCCGGCGCACGAGCCTGTGCTGCATCTCTCCCGCACCGAGTCCGCAGCCGAGCTGCGCGATCTCGCGCTCGGATTGCGCAACGCGCCGGTGGAGAAAGCCGCGCCGCTCCTCAAGCACTTCATGCAGAGCACCGATCCGGAACTCGCGCTCTTCGCGCAGAGCATTCTCCAGCAGGGGCGCGAGCGATTGCAGGCGACGTGCGGCCAATTGCAGAATCATCAGGATCAGACCGACCCGCGCATCGCGGCGTCGTTATTGGAGTCGAGTCTCCGTCTTGTCTCGCCAGCGCTCAGCACAACCGGCGAGCGTGAAGGTCGCCTCCAGCAGCTCGCGAAGAAAGCGGGCGATCTGCTCGCCGCGTGCGAGCACACGCCGAGATTCCTGGCGGCATGTGTGCGCGCTTTTCTCGCTGCCGGCATACCCGAGAAGGCGGACTCCGTCCTGAGCACGCTGCCCCATGACTCGGCCCTGCGCCACACACTGGAGCCCGAGGTCCGCTTCGCAATGAGCATCAGGCAATCCGCAGCAGCTCTCTGAACACCATGGCATCACGGAATCAAACCACCGACGTCTGCCTCATCCTCGAGGGCACCTATCCGTATGTATCCGGCGGCGTCTCGACGTGGGTGCATCAGATTCTCAGCGCGTATCCTGATCTCACGTTCTCGATCTTCTTCCTCGGCGCGCAGAAGGACGCCAAGGCGAAGTTCAAATACGACGTGCCGAAGAACGTGAAGCACATCGAGGAGGTCTATCTCTTCGATCTCTCCACCTCGATGGTACAGATCCGCCGCGCGCCCGGATCGAACTGGGCTCCTTTCTACGCCACGCTCCGAAAGCTCTGCGTGCGGCTGCCCGCAGGCGACATGCACGATCTCGATCTGCTCCGCAGCCTGATGCAGCACATCGCGAAGCACTCGACGGTGAGCTTTGAGATGTTCTGGGAGCATCCCGAAACGTGGGAGGTCATTCGCGAGCTTTACGAGCGCTACACGCCCGAGGATTCGTTCCTCGATTTCTACTGGACCTGCTGTTTCCTCGTGCAGCCCGTCTGGAAGCTCGCTCGTGGACTGGCGCGTGTGCCAAAAGCGCGCCTCTACCATAGCGCCTGCACTGGCTACGCTGGCTTGGCCGCCTCCATCGCCGCGGCGGAAAACAACGCGCCCATGCTGCTGAGCGAGCACGGCATCTACATCCG
>Ga0075163_10003791_pt1 | contig 20317 bp, 17 predicted proteins | sample JI1023141ADNA_FD_71478 | JGI IMG/M metagenome (GOLD analysis project Ga0075163, IMG submission 71478) | Wastewater effluent complex algal communities from Wisconsin, to seasonally profile nutrient transformation and Carbon sequestration -... | ecosystem: Engineered > WWTP > Effluent > Algae... | reverse complement strand
TTCTTCATCCAGTCGCTGCTCAAGGTGCGCGGCCTGTCGCCCAAGGAGAAGGACGACATCCGCGCCCGGGTCACCGGCGCGTCACCCGACGACGTCGTCCAGAACGCGTCGCGGCTCTTGTCGGAGCTGACCCAGCACGCGGTGATCATCGCCGCGCCCGATCCGCAGGTGGCGCGGATGAGCCACATCGAGTTCGTGCCGATCCGCGCCGGCAAGCTCTTGGCCGTGCTGGTCGGCACCGACGGCCGCGTCGAGAACCGGGTGGTCACCGCCGCCGAGCCGATCGACGTCGCCCGGCTCGATCGCATCCACAACTACCTGTCGTCGCTGTTGGCCGGGCTCACCCTCGACGAGGCCCGGGCCCGGGTCGAGCGCGAGCTGGCCGACGCCAAGCACGCCTACGACGACGAAGTCGCCGCCGCGCTGCGGCTGGGCCAGTCGCTGTTCGCCGTCGAGCCGCCCCGGCCCGCCGACCTGGTGGTGTCGGGCCAGGCCAACCTGGTCGATCCCAAGAGCGCCGACCCCGATCACCTCGATCGCATGCGCCACCTGTTGCGCACGCTCGAGGACAAGGCCGTGCTGCTGTCGCTGCTCGATCGCACCCGCACCGCCGAGGGCATCCAGGTGTTCCTCGGCGCCGAGACCGCCCACGCCGCGCTGGTCGACTCGTCGGTGGTGGCGGTGTCGTACGGGCCCGAGGAGCAGCCGCTGGGCGCGATCGCGGTGATCGGGCCGATGCGCATGAACTACGGCAAGGTCATGAGCGTGGTCGACTTCACCGCCGACGTGCTCAGCCGGATCCTGATCGACAGCGACGGCTGACGCCGCGCCTCGGTGAGGGGGGCTCGCGGCCGGAAAAACCGCCGCGCCGGACGGACCGGCCACGGGCCCTGGCGGTAGGATGAAACCTGGTTATGGTGACCCGGCCATGAACGAAGACGTCCCCGCTACCGACAACGACATGCCCGACCCCGGCCTGGTGGTCGAGGTCGACGCGCCGCCGCCGGCCGCCGACCCCGCCGCGGGGGTCGCCGCCGAGCTGGCCGAGGCCAAGGCCAAGGCCAAGGAGAACTGGGACAAGTTCCTGCGCGCCACCGCCGACCTCGAGAACTACCGGCGCCGCGCCAAGCGCGACCTCGACGACGCCAAGGCGGAGTCGCGGACCCGGGTGCTCAAGGAGATGCTGCCGGTGGTCGACAACCTCGAGCGGGCGCTGGCCCACACCGACGGCGCCGACACCGCGTCGATCCTCGAGGGCGTGCGCCTGGTGCTGCGGCAGTTCAGCCACGCGCTCGAGAAGTGCGAGGTCACCGCGATCGAGGCCGACGGCAAGCCGTTCGACCCCAACCAGCACGAGGCGATCGGCCAGAAGGAGAGCGATGCGCCGGCCGGGTCGGTCGTCGAGGTGCTGCAGAAGGGCTACAAGCTGGCCGATCGGCTGCTGCGCCCGGCGCTGGTGATCGTGGCGCGGGCCAAGCCCGAGGCCGCGCCCGACGCCGCCACCGAAGGCGCGTGATCGCTGAATGTCGCGCGTCGTCGGCATCGACCTGGGCACGACCAACTCGTGCGTCGCCGTCATCGACGGCGACACGCCGGTGGTGATCGCCAACGCCGAGGGCTCGCGCACCACCCCGTCGGTGGTGGGCTTCGCCGCGTCGGGCGAGCGGCTGGTCGGGCAGGCGGCGCGGCGGCAGGCGGTGACCAACGCCGAGAACACGATCTACGCGGTCAAGCGGCTGATGGGCCGCAAGTTCGACGACGACGAGGTCGCGCGGCAGCTCGCGACCTGCGCCTACGAGATCGTCGCCGCCGACAACGGCGACGCCCACGTCATGGCCCGGGGCCGCACCTACGCGCCGCCCGAGGTGTCGGCGATGGTGCTGGGGCGGATGCGCGAGACCGCCGAGGCGTGGCTGGGCGAGCCGGTCACCGAGGCGGTGATCACCGTGCCGGCGTACTTCGACGACGCCCAGCGCCAGGCCACCAAGGACGCCAGCCGGATCGCCGGCCTGAACGTGCTGCGCATCATCAACGAGCCGACCGCGGCGGCGCTGGCCTACGGCAAGGACCTGCCGACCGCGCAGCGGATCGCGGTCTACGACCTCGGCGGCGGCACCTTCGACGTGTCGCTGCTCGAGCTGGCCGACGGCGTGTTCCGGGTGTGCGCCACCGCCGGCGACACCTTCCTCGGCGGCGAGGACTTCGACAACGCCATCGTCGACTGGCTGCTCGACAAGTTCGCGGCCGACAACGGCGGCCACGACCTGCGCGGCGATCGGCTGGCGCTGCAGCGGCTCAAGGAGGCCGCCGAGAAGGCCAAGGTCGAGCTGTCGAGCACGTTCACGACCGACATCAACCTGCCGTTCCTCGCCGCCACCGCCGCCGGGCCGCGCCACCTCGAGGTGCAGATGACCCGGGCCGAGCTCGAGCACCTCGTCGAGCCGTTCGTGCAGCGCACGCTCGAGCCGTGCCGGCGCGCGCTGGCCGACGCCGGCTTCGCGCCGGGCGAGCTCGACGCGGTGATCCTGGTCGGCGGCCAGACCCGGATGCCGCGGATCCAGCGGCTGGTCGGCGAGTTCTTCGGCCGCGAGCCGTCGCGCACGGTCAACCCCGACGAGGTGGTCGCGGTCGGCGCGGCGATCCAGGCCGGCGTCCTCACCGGCGAGGTCGAGGAGGTGCTGCTGCTCGACGTGACGCCGCTGTCGCTCGGCGTCGAGACCGCCGGCGGCGTGTTCACGCGGCTGATCCCGCGCAACACGACGATCCCGTGCCGCGCCACCGAGGTGTTCTCGACGGCGGTCGACAACCAGCCGTTCGTCAACGTCCACGCGTTCCAGGGCGAGCGCGAGATGGCCGCCGACAACAAGTCGCTGGCGCAGTTCGAGCTGACCGGCATCCCGCCGGCGCCGCGCGGCGTGCCGAAGATCGAGGTGGCGTTCGACCTCGACGCCGACGGCGTCCTGACCGTCAGCGCGCGCGACCTCGGCACCAGCCGCGAGCAGCGGGTCGCGGTGACGCCGACCAGCGGCCTGTCCAACGCCGACATCGATCGGCTGGTGCAGGAGGCCGTCGATCGCGCCGACGACGATCACCACCGCAAGGCGCTGGCCGACGCGCGCAACCGCGGCGAGACCCTGCTGTACTCGTCCGAGCGCGCGCTGGCCGAGTTCGGCGCGATGCTGGCCGACGCCGATCGCGCGGCGCTCACCGCCGACATCGACGACGCGCGCCGGGTGCTGACCGAAGGCGAGCTGGCCGAGGTCGAAGACGTCATCGTGCGGCTGGAGTCCTCGGCGCAGCGGATCGGCGAGATGCTGTACGCCGCGGTCGAGGCCGGCGCGCCGAGCGAGGGGGGCGCGTGAAGAAGCGACGCGACTACTACGACGTGCTCGGCGTCGGCAAGCAGGCCGACGACGCCGAGATCAAGCGTGCCTACCGCGACCTCGCGCGGCGCTTCCACCCCGACCTCAACCCGGCCGGCGCCGAGCAGTTCAAGGACATCAACGAGGCCTACGCGGTGCTGTCCGACGCCCGCGAGCGCGCCCGCTACGATCGCTTCGGCCACGACGGCGAGGGCGGCGGCTTCGGCTCGGTGGTCGACGCGGTCGAGGACGTCATCACCAACCTGCGCAAGCGCCGCGGCAAGCAGCGCGGCCGCGACCTGCGCTACACGCTCGAGGTCACCTTCGAGGAGGCGATCTTCGGCTGCACCAAGACCATCGCGGTGCCCAACGACCCGAGCAACCCGCAGTCGCCGACCCGCGAGTTCTCGGTGGCGATCCCGGCCGGCACCAAGGAGGGCGGGGTGCGGGTGATGGCCGGCGACGGCGAGCCCGGCAAGGGCGGCGGCCCGCCCGGCGACCTGCACGTGATCGTCCGGGTCAAGGCCCACGGCGTGTTCCGCCGCGACGGCGCCGACATCCACTCCGACGTCGCGATCACGATGCCGCAGGCCGCGCTCGGCGCGGTGATCGAGGTGGCCACCGTCGACGGGCCGGTCAAGATGCGGGTGCCCGAGGGCACGCCGACCGGGACGGTGTTCCGGCTGCGCGGGCGCGGCGTGCCGCGGGCCGCCAGCAAGAACGCGCCGCGCGGCGATCACCTGGCGAAGGTGATGGTGACGACGCCGCAGCAGCTGTCGGCGCGCCAGCGCGAGCTGTTCGAGGAGCTGGCCCGGACGTTCGGCAGCGAGATCGCGACCCGGCCGTCCGAGAAGAAGGGCCTGCTCGATCGCATGCGCGATCTCCTGGATGGCTGATGCGCGCGGCGGTGATCGCCGCGGCGCTCGCCACCGCCTGCGGCGCCCGCCCCGCCGCCCGCGACGACGGCCTCGGCACGCGCCACGTCACCGCCGATGATCGCGCCGATGACCACGTCGACGCCGGCGTCGACGCCACGGCGGTGGTCGACGCGCCACCCGCGCCGGCGATCGCGCGTGATCTGATCGCCGTGCTGGTGCCGCGATCGGGGCCGTACGCGGCGATCGGCGCCGAGCTCGAGGCGGCGATCGCGCTGGCGCCGGCCGACGGCGCGCGCCGCCTGATCATCGACACCGCCGGCGATCCGGCGCGGGCGGCGGTCGCGGTCGACGAGGCGGTCGCCGCCGGCGCGGTCGCGATCCTCGGGCCGGTCGGCGCGATCGAGTCGGCGGCGGCGGTGGCCGCGGCGCAGGTGCGGCAGATCCCGATCGCGGTGCTGGCCCCGGTCGACGGCGCCGCGCGCCCGCAGCCGGGCCCGCCGACGGTGTTTCACCTGGTCGACTCGCCCGAGGCCGAGGCCCGGGCCGCCGCGCGGTTCGCGCTCGCGCTCGGCGTCGGCTCGGTCGGCGTGCTGGCGCCCGGCGACGAGGTCGGCCTGGCCGCCGCCGAGGCGTTCGCGACCGCCGCCGCCGGGCTCGGGCTCACCGTCGCCGCGCGCGGCAGCTACGCCGTCGACAAGCGCACGCTCGAGGCCGACGTCAAGGCGTTCCTCGGGCTCGACCCCGCGACCAACCACCGGCTCGCCGCGCACCTGCGCCGGTCCGGGCGCAAGGGCTGGCAGACGTTCTCGCCCGACGTGCCGTTCGCGCTCCTGTACCTGCCCGATCGCTACGATCGCGCGGCGCTGGTCGCCAGCTTCTTGCCGTACCTCGGCGTCGAGGTGCACAGCGAGGACTTTCCGGATCTCGACGCGCTGGCCCGCAAGCACGGCGGGCGCGTCCCGCAGGTGGTGCAGCTGCTCGGCAGCGCGGCGTGGAACCACCCCAGCCTGATCACCCGCGGCGGCCCGGCGGTCGAGGGCGCGCTGTTGCTCGAGCCGTGCCCGCTCGCGCTCGGCGATGGGCCCGCGGTCGAGTTCGTCGACGCCTTCCGCGCTCGCACGCGCCGCGATCCGTCGCCGGCCGCCGCCGCCGCCCACGACGCGTGGCGCCTGGTGGCGCAGGCGCGGGCTCGGGCCGCCGGCGCCGCCGACCCGCGGCGCGCCTTCCGCCAGGCGCTGGCCGGCGCCTCGCTCGACGATGGCGCCTGCGCGCCGGCCACGGTCGACGCCGCCGGTCGGGTCGAGCGCACGCCGGCGGTGCTCAAGGTCGACCTCGGCGCGCTGGTCGTCGAGCCGTACTGATCGAAGCTGATCAGCGGCGGCGGCGTGCGCCAGCGCGTCACGCCCGCGGCGTAAGCGCGGTGTAATCGAGATCCGGTCGGGCGGTGACGTACTCCGAGCACGATGTCGTTCGCCCCCACCGAGTCGTTCAACGCGTTCGAGCAGACCGGCGCCACCAGCGCGACGTCGATCCTGGAGTCGACGCCGGGCGTCGCGCCCGGCAAGCAGACGCTGGTCGAGCGGCGCTACGCGATGGCGTCGGCCATCGCCCAGCACGTCGCGCGGTTCGGCGGGCCGATCGGCGGATCGGCGCGGCTCGACGACGAGGAGGACGCCGACGCCGACGCCGGCGGCGGCGAGATCGACGAGGAGGCGGCCCACCCACCGGCGCCCGCCGCGGCGCCCGCGGCAGAGGTCGCCGACGACCCGTTCGCGGTCCACGTGTCGCCGGCGCCGGGCGGCGCGACCCCGGGCACCGAGGCGCCCGCGGCCGCCGCGCCGGCGACCGCGTCAGCTGCGGACGACGCGGATCCAGACGGCAACCCCGCCGCGCCGGTCGCCGAGCTGCCCGAGCTCGCACCCACCGCCGATCCCGGCGCGGCGGCGCCCGCGGCCAGCCCTGCGCCCGCGGCAACCGCGCCGGCCGCGGCGCCCGCACCCGCGTCACCCGCTGCGTCGACACCCGCGGCGCCGGTCGCGGCTCCCGCGTCGGCGCCGGCCCCCGCCGCGTCGACACCCGCGGCGCCGGCCCCCACCGCGAACGGCGCGCCGCGGGTCGGGCGTGGCGCCCCCAACGCGCCCGCCGACGTGCGCGCGGTGCAGCAGGCCCTGGCGGCGGCGGGCGTCGCGATCGCGGTCGATGGTCGCTTCGGTCAGACGACGATCACGGCGATCACCGCGTACCAGGCCGGCCGCGGCGTCGCCGTCGACGGCGTGGTCCGCGCCGGTGATCCGCTGCTCGCGTCCGCGTCGCCCGCGCCGTCCAGCGCGCCCAGCGCCGCGAGCCCCAGCGCCGCGAGCCCGGCGGCGCCCGGCGCGGGCCAGCTCGATCTCGACGGCTTCCTTGACGAGGGCGCCGGCTCCGACAGCGGCGCGGCGCGCATCATCGGGCACGCCGAGGGCAACCGGAACCTCGACGGGACGTTCCGCCGCAGCGCCCACGGCCACGCCGACCCGGGCAATCGCGCCCACAACGTCGGGTCGTTCTCGTACCAGGGGCCCGGGCGGGGCTCGATCGCCCAGGCCGATCGCGCACAGCTCGCCAAGCTCCGCGCGCGCCTGCCGGGGTACGTCGCCGCCTGCGAGGCCGCGGGCCTCGACCCGACCAACGCGATCCTCGCGACGAACTACTTCGATCTGTTCAACCAGTCGGAGAGCGCGGCCGGGCGCTTCCTGCGGCAGCTCCCGCGGCTCGCCAGCGAGGGCATCTCGGCCGCCACCGTGCTCGACCTGCGGGTCCACTCGTACGTCGACATCACCACCGGCGCGCGGTTCCGCGGCGCCCACGGCCGGCCGGTCGCGGGTGGCCTCGCCAAGATCGCGCGCGATCGCCTGCACCACGCGCCGACCGAGGCCGAGGTCCAGGCGGTGATCCGCCAGGATCAAGCGCGGCGCGCCAACGCGCTGGCCGCCGCGACCGCCGCCGTCGGCGCCGCGCGCGCCCCGTCGGCGAGCGCGCCCGCGAGCGCCACATCGGCGAGCGCGCCCGCGAGCGCGCCATCGACGAGCGCCCCCGCGAGCGCGCCGGCGACCAGCGCGCCATCGACGAGCGCCCCCGCGGCGGCGCCGGCGACCAGCGCCGCGACGACCGACGGGGACGTGCCGATCAGCTACGCCGGCCGCGAGATCTACGCGCCGGGTGGCGCGCTCGCGACCAGCCACCTGACCCAGGGCAAGCTCGCCGACCGCGCGTTCGACTTCAAGCAGCGGGTCTACGAGGCCGCGGTCGCGCGCAAGCTGCACAAGCCGATCTACGGCGGCGTCGCCGACGACGATCTGGTGCAGTACGAGGGCAAACCGATCCGCAAGGATCTGGTCGCGCCGCTCGGCGCGCTGCTCGGCGCGCTGCGCGGGGCGATCGCCGCCGGCACCGCCGTCGACGGTCGCGCGCCCCAGCCCGGGTCGTCGATCCGGGTGGTGTCGGGCTACCGCTCGCCGTCCTACGACCTCGGGCTGTGGGATCGCTACTTCCAGAACTACCTGGCGCAGACCGAGCGGGCGCGCGCCGGCACCGGCGATCCCTACGGCGCCGCCGCGGTGCAGCTGATGGTGAGCTACATCGGCAAGCGCAAGGCGGTGCCCGGGCACTCCAACCACACCAGCGGCGTCGCGGTGGATCTGCAGGCCGTCGATGGCGGCAAGGTGGTGCCCAACTCGTTCGGCAACCAGCGCGCGTGGAAGCGGTCGTGGCACTACGCGTGGCTCAAGGCCCACGCCGCGTCGTTCGGGTTCCGCAACTACCCGGCCGAGGCCTGGCACTGGGAGCTGGATCGCTGAGCGGCTCGGCCCTGCGCGTCGATGTCGCGCGAATGCTGGCATGGATGGCCGGATGTCGAGCGGTGGGGTGGCCGTGTCCGGCGCCGGACACCCGCGGCTGTCCGGGGATGGTCGGAACGCCGGACGAAGCTGGCCGGAATCCGGCCGTTTTGTCCGAGATTCGGACGGGCCACGCGAGGGGCCGCGGGGTTATGGCTGGCGCACGGCTTGCTGAGGACCCGCGCATGCTGGATCGGAACGAGCGCGGCGCGAAGGTGAGCGAGGTGGGAGCGGCGACGGCCGTGGCGGACGATTGGCGTGAGGTCGATCGGACGTTGCGCGGGCTGGCGCGGCGGCGAGCGGCGCTCGACGTCGAGGAGGCCGCCTGGCTGCGGCGCGCGCGCTCGCTGAACGTCCATCGCGAGCTCGGCCTGGCGACGTTCCTCGAGTACGTCGAGCGCGTGCTGGGCTACGCGCCGGGGCCGGCGCGCGAGCGGCTGCGCGTGGCGGACGCCCTGGCCGCGCTGCCGAAGCTGCGCGCCGCGATGACCGACGGTGGCGTCGCGTACAGCGCGGCCCGGGAGCTGACCCGGGTCGCGACCGTCGACACCGAGGCAGCGTGGCTGGCCGCCGCGGCGAACCGCACCGTGCGGGAGATCGAGGACATGGTCAGCGGGCGGCGGCGGGGCGACTCACCCGAGGATCCGCCGGACCCGGCCGCGCGGCTACACGAGCTCCGGCTGCTGGTGCCAGCCGCCGTGCTGGGCAAGTTCACCGCGGCGCGGCGCGTGCTGGAGGCGGCGTGTGGGCATGCGCTGACCGACGGCGACCTGCTGGCGACGCTGTGCGACGGCCAGCTGGCCGGCGCGGACGCCCACGTGGGAGATGTGGCGCCCGGCCCTGCGGTGGGAGATGCCGCGGCCGGCTCCAACGTCGGAGCTGCCAGCGCCGGCTCTCGGGCGGGCGATGCCGGCGTCGGCGCTCACGCGGGAGCTGCCGCGGCGGTGTCCCGGCCGATGTATCAGATCGCGATCACGCGGTGCACCGACTGCATGCGCGCCTGGCACGACGTCGCCGGGCACACGATCGAGATCAGCGAGACGGAGCTGGCGCAGGCGTCATGCGACGCGGAGCTCCTCGGGCCGGTCGACGGCGACCGACCGGCGCGGGTGACCAAGACGATCCCACCGCGGACCCGGCGCGCGGTGCTGCGGCGGGATCGCGGGCGGTGCGTGGTGCCCGGTTGTCGCAACGCGCGGTACGTCGACGTGCACCACATCGTGCCGCGGGCCAAGGGCGGCAAGCACACGCCGACCAAGCTGGCGGCGCTGTGCTCGGCGCACCACACCGCGGCCCACGACGGCCGGCTGCGAGTCGAAGGGACCGCGCCTGGGAACTTGCGGATCACGCACGCCGATGGGCGGCCGTACGGGGCGGCGCCGTCCCACGCGGGACGGGACGCCGCGGTCGCGCCGATTCCGGCGAGCAGCGAGCCCCCCGTGAGGTCGACCGCGCACCCGCGCCGACGCGCCAAGGCGCGATCGCCCGAGCGAGCGCCGGGGGCCGCGAAGGCGGTGGCCGCCCGCAAGGTCAGCCCTGCGCGTCGGTCGCCGCGCTCGGATCGTCGCGCAGCACCGCGTCGACGAACGCCCGCACGTCGTACATCTGATCCGAGCCCAGGCCCTGGCCGACGTACGCGGCGCCGTAGCTGAAGCCGCCGCCGAACATCATCGCCGCGAACAGCCCCAGCCACGGCGTGGCGTCGGCGCCCAGGCTCCACTTCGAGTACGCGAAGATCGCCGCGCCCAGCGCGAGCACGCCGAACATCAGCTGGATGATCACGAACGTCGTCCAGATCGCCTGGTGCGGCCCGAACTGGCCCTGCACGTAGCACCCGCCCTCGGGCGCGTCGGTGAACTGCACCTCGAGGTGCGGCGACCAGAAGTGGGCGCGGGCCGGCGCGACGGTGATGAACGCGGTGCGGCGATAGACGCGGCCGGCGACCAGCTCGGACGCGGCGGCCATGCGCGTCCGCACGCGCTCGAGCAACACCTCGGGGCGCTCGGCGTGGTGGAGCTGGAAGCGCGGGCGCGCGCGGGGGCGACTCACGCCACGACTGTAACCCGGCGGCCGGCTTGCTCGGGCCGCGGGTTGCCCCTACGGTCGCCGCCACAAGGAGCTCGCATGCGCAGGTCTCGCTGGTTGCTCGCAGGTCTCGCGGTCGTCGTCGTCGCTGGCTGCCCGTCGGGCCGGCACGCCGCCGCGCCCACTCCAGGCACGCCGTCGGTCACCGGCACGCCCGCGACGCCCGACGTCCCGGCGGTCCCGGCGGTGCCGCTGGTCGTCGATCCCGCGGTGACGATCGGCACGCTGCCCAACGGGCTCACCTATTACATCCGCAAGAACGGCCAGCCGGCCAAGCGCGCGGACCTGTGGCTGGCGGTCAACGCCGGCGCGGTGCTCGAGGACGACGATCAGCGCGGCGTCGCGCACTTCGTCGAGCACATGGCGTTCAACGGCACCCGCAAGTTCCCGGGCCAGGCCATCGTCAACTGGCTCGAGACCACCGGCATGAAGTTCGGGCCGGACGTCAACGCGTTCACCGCGTTCGACGAGACCGTCTACCAGATCCAGGTGCCGACCGACGATCCCGCGGTGCTCGAGCACGGGCTCGACGTGCTGCACGAGTGGGCCCAGGGCGTCGCGTTCGCGCCGGCCGAGGTCGACAAGGAGCGCGGCGTCGTGCTCGAGGAGCGGCGCCTGGGCCGCGGCGCCCAGGGCCGGCTGCTCGACAAGCTGTTTCCCGGCGCGCTGCCGGGCTCGAAGTACGGCCAGCGCGTGCCGATCGGCACCGAGGAGGTGCTCACCAAGGTCGGCCCCGAGGTGCTGACCCGCTTCTACCGCGACTGGTACCGCCCCGACCTGATGGCGGTGATCGTCGTCGGCGACGTCGATCCGGCCGCGGTGGTGGCGCAGCTCACCGCGCGCTTCGGCGACCTGGCCGCGCCGCCGTCGCCGCGGCCGCGCCCGACCGTCGAGGTCCCCGATCAGACCAAGCCGGTGACGCTGATCCTCCAGGATCCCGAGATCCCGGTGACGGCGGTGGCGGTGGTGAGCAAGCAGCCGCACCTCGCGATCCGCACCGACGCCGACTTCCGCGCGGCGCTGGTCGAGCGCCTGGCCACGACGATGCTCAACGCGCGGCTGACCGAGCTGGGCCAGCACGCCGAGGCGCCGTTCATGCTCGCGGCGGTCGGCAAGGCGCCGCTGCTCCGGCCGATCGATCTGTGGTTCCAGGGCGCGGTGGTCAAGGAGGATCGGGTGATCGAGGCGCTGACGGTGATGGCCACCGAGCTGGCTCGCGCCGACAAGTTCGGCTTCACCGCCACCGAGGTGGCGCGCGCCGGCAAGGACCTCCTGCAGCAGGTCGACAAGGCCGCCACCGAGCGCGACACCACCGAGTCCAAGCAGCTGATCGGCGAGCTGTCGCGGATGTTCCTCACCGGCGAGCCGATGATCGGCGCGGTCGCCGAGGCCGAGCTCGCGCACCGGCTGGTGCCGGCGATCACCGCCGCCGAGCTGCAGGCGGTGATCCGGCGGATGGCCAGCGAGCACAACCGCGTCGTGCTGGTGGCCGGCAACGCCGCCACCACGCTGCCCACCGAGGCCGCGCTGGCCGCCGCGGTCGCCGCCGGCGCCGCCCAGGCCACCGCGCCGTACGTCGACGACGCCGCCAGCGGCCCGCTGGTCGCGACGCCGCCGACCCCGGGCACGATCACCGCGCGCCGCGAGCTGCCCGAGATCGGCGCCAGCGAGTGGACGCTGTCCAACGGCGTGACCGTGGTGCTCAAGCGCACGCTGTGGAAGAACGGCGAGGTGCTGATCGGCGGCACGTCGCCGGGCGGGACCTCGCTGGCGACCGACGCCGAGTTCGTGGCCGCCGACAGCGCCGACGAGGTCGCGGCGGTCAGCGGCGCCGGCGCGCTGTCGGCGGTGCAGCTCGACAAGGCGCTGGCCGGCAGCGGCGTCGCGGCGACGGTGCGGTTCGGCATGCTCGGCCAGTACGTCGACGGCGCCGCCGAGCCCGAGCGGGTCGAGACCCTGCTCCAGCTGATCTACCTGCGGCTGACCGCGCCGCGCCAGGACGACGCCGCGATCGCCGCGTGGCGCGCGCAGCAGGTCGCTGGCCGCGCCCACCAGACCGACGATCCGGCGACGGTGTTCGACGCCAAGTTCGACGAGGTGGCCACGAGCGGCCACCCGCGCACGCGGCTCCTGACCGGCGACGACTTCGCCAAGCTCGACGTCGCCGCCGCGCTTGGGTTCTACCGCGCGCGGCTGGCGCGCTTCCACGGCGCGACCTTCGCGATCGTCGGCAACTTCGATCCGGCGACGATCGAGCCGTGGGTGCTGACCTACCTGGGTGGGTTGCCCGACGGCGGCGCCCCCGAGGCGTGGCGCGACATCGGCATCAAGCGGCCGACCGGCGCGGTGCGCTTCGACGTGCACCAGGGCATCGAGCCCAAGGCCACGGTGCGCGCGCTCTACCACGTGGCGGCGCCGTGGAGCCTCGCCGCCGAGGTCGAGATCCGCGCGCTGGCCGAGGCGATCGCGATCCGGCTGCGCGAGGAGCTGCGCGAGGGCCTGGGCGGCACCTACGGCGTGCGGGTGCGCGGCACGCTGGCGCGCCGCCCCACCGGCCTGGCGACGATCGAGCTCGAGTTCGGCTGCGCGCCCGATCGCGTCGAGGCGCTGCTCAAGGCCGCCCAGGCCGAGCTGGCCGCGCTGCGCAAGCGCGGCCCTTCGGCGGCGGTGTTGCAGAAGATCAAGGAGACCTGGAAGCGCCAGCGCCAGGTCGACACCCAGACCAACCGCTACTGGATCGACGCGCTCGTCGACGACGTCTACCCGAACCACGACGAGCCCAAGACGATCGTCGCGGTCGATCCGCTGATCGCCGGGCTGACGACGGCCAAGCTCAAGGCCGCGGCGCAGCGCTACCTCGGCAAGGACGTCGTGATCGGCGTGCTGTCGCCGGCGGCCAAGTAGCGCGCGGTCACCGCGGCCGGCGGATCTGCACCAGCTGTTGCGGCGGCGGGCGCGGCGGCTCGGGCGCGTCGAGCGGCTCGGACACCAGCTCGAAGCGGCCGTTGTCGAACGGGCGCCCGGGCGCGGCGGCCGCCGCCACCAGCCGCTCGCGGAGGCCCTGCGCGGCGAGCTGCTGCGCGCGATACGCGCAGTACGGGTTGTTGCCGGGCCGGCCGAGCAGCGCGTGGGCGGTGAACGTGCAGCCGGCCTGGCACACCTCGCCGAACGCGCAGGTCGCGCAGAAGCCCCAGCGATCGGCGGCGGTGCGCGCGCGGGCGAACCCGAGCTGCGGCGTCTGCCACAGCTCGGCCAGCGGCGTCGCGCGGACGTTGCCGCCGACGTAGGTGTCGGTCTGCAGCGACGGGCAGCCCTTGATCGCGCCGTCGGACTCGATGCCCATCGCGAACCGCCCGGCGACGCAGCCGCCGAAGTGGTGCAGCTCGGTCGGCCGCGTCGAGCGGAGCAGGCCCTCCTCGGGGCCGAAGTAGCCCAGGTTGTTCGCGGAGAACAGCGTGACGCCGTCGCCCCACGCGCGCTCCTTGAGCGCCGCCAGCCGCGGGAACAGCTCGAGCAGATCGTACGGCTGCAAGATCATGTCGGGGCGATCGGCGCCGCGGCCGAGCGGCACGGTGAGCTGCACCTGCCAGCCGCGGACGCCGGCGTCTCGCAAGATCGGGTACAGCGCCTCGAGCTCGCCGAGGTTGAGCCGGTTGACGTTGGTGTTGGCGGCGATCTCGAGGCCGGCGTCGCGCAGCGCGGCCAGCGCCGCGGTCGCGCGCGCGAAGCTGCCCTTGCCGGCGCGCAAGAGGTCGTGGGTCGGCGCCAGGCCGTCGACGCTGACCGACACCAGCGCCATCCCGGCCGCGGCCAGCTCGCGCGCCAGCGCCGGCGTCACGCCGCCGCCGCCGGTGGTCATCGACGCGCGCACGCCGGCGGCGACCAGCGCCCGCGCGACGTCGAGGAACGCCGGGTGCAAGTACGCCTCGCCGCCGATCAGCACGACCTCGCGCGTGCCCATCGCCGCGAGCTGCCGCACCACGTCGAGCGCCTCGTTGCGATCGAGTTCGTCGGGGCGCGCGGTGCCGGCCCGCGAGCCGCAGTGCGTGCACGGCTGATCGCACGCCAGCGTCAGCTCCCACACCACGTAGCGCGGGTGGTGCGCCTCGGTGACGACGTCGAGGCGCCGCGCCGCCGGCATCTAGCGCACGGCGGCGTCGGGGCTGCCGCCATCGCCGCCGCCGCCGTCGCTGCCCGCGTCCTGGTCCGCCGGCGCGTCGACCGGATCGGGCGCGAAGTCGCCGTACGCGCAGCCCGGCACGCAGACGCCCGCCGCCAGCACCGCGGCCAGCGCGATCGCGCCCGCCGTGGCCGTGCGGCCGCGCCGCGCCGCGGCCCGACAGTGCGGACATCCGTCGCTGTCACCCGGCACGAAGCCGCGGCACCGCTCGCAGACCTGGAGGCTCATGGTTCCCTCATCGCAACGCACCGAGTGACGACGAACCATTCCAGCACCGCGCCCGCCCGCGATCAAGCGGTTCGCATCTGCCCCGCCTGGCCGTATCATGATCACGTGCAGGCCAGCGCGTTCGACGAGCCGGCGTTCTTCCGCGCGATCGCGGCGAGCGAGGTCCGCGCGTTGCTCATCGGTCGACGCGCGCTGGTGGCGCTCGGCATGCCGGTGCTGACCGCCGACTACGACTTCTGGATCGCGGCCGACGACGCCGCGCGCTTCAACGCCGCGCTGGCGCCGTTCGACATGGTGCCCACGCGGAGTCCGGACGAGGCCCGCCGCGTGGGTCGCTACGCACTCGAGAACGACGAGCACGTCGACGTCCTGGTCGCCAGCGCGGTGTCGACGCACGACGGCCTGCGGGTGGCGTTCGACGAGGTGTGGACCCGACGCGCGCAGGTGGAGGTCGCCGCCGGCGTGACGATCGCGATGCCCTCGATCGACGACCTGATCCTCACCAAGCGCTTCGCCGCGCGGCCGCGCGACGCTGACGACATCCGCTGGCTCGAGCGGCTCAAGGGGGCGCCATGATCCCGAAGGCGCCGCACCTCACGCTGGCGCAGCGGGCCGAGCTGGCCGCCGAGGAGGAGCGCCCGCTGTCGCCGGCCGCCTTCGAGGCGCGGGTGCGGGCGCCGTGGACCGCGCAGGAGCGCGAGGACTTCGACGCGCTGGTCGCCTGGTTCCGCCGCCGCTACCCGACCGCCGGCGAGCGCCTCGCCGCGATCCGGCGCCGCATGCAGCAGCTCCCGCGGCGCGGCTGACGGCGGGACGATCCGCCCGCTGGCCTCAATTGGCCTCGAGCGCCCCCAGCAATTCGTTCACGGCGTCCTCGGTGCGCTTGGCCATCGCCTTGGGCACCGGCAGCTCGTCCTCGCCGAGCAGCGCCGCCAGCCGGCGGGCCGCGCCGAGGAGCTGGGCGCGGATGCGCTCCTTCTTCTCGTCCTCGGCCTCGGGGAAGGCGACCTCCTTGTACTTCTTGGCCAGCATCGGCGCCTCGGCGCCTTCCTCGAACGCGAACCGCCGCATGTCGGCCAGCGTGTCGGCGTCGGCGGCGCCGCGATCGGTCGCCTTCTGCACGAACTCGACGGCGGCCATCGACGGGATCGGCTCCTCGGGCATGGCCCGGGCGCGCTCGAGCACCGTCGGCGCGGCCGACTCGAGGAAGCGGTAGCTGCCGAGCAGCTTGGCCACCGTCGACGAGCGCAGGTGCAGCTCCTTGCGGCAGTACGCGTCGAAGTCGGTGAAGCCCCAGCGCCGCCACGACTCGTGCTTCTGCACCCGGGCCAGCGCGTCGGCCAGCTCGAGCCAGGTGCGCTTGAAGGCCCGCGCCTTGGCCAGCGTGTCGGCGCGCTCGGGATCGCCGGACACCGCCAGCAGGCGGTCTTCCATGGCGCGGTCGGTCTTGGTGATGATCTTCGAACCCACGGCGCGCACGCTATGCGATCCCTCTGATCAGCACCACCCTGACTCAGAATTCTGAAGGGGAAGCCAGCGATCCTCGGCGCTTGCGCCCGGCACGGAAGCTGCTCATCCTGGGGCGTCCCATGCGCTCGCTCCTGGTCGCCACCGCGCTCGCCGCCCTCTCGGGCTGCTTCGCGGCCTACGAGAGCCGGGCGGCCGACGACGGCGCGGGCGCGCCGCGGCAGTGCGAGGTCGCGGCCGACTGCGTGCTGGCCGGCCCGAGTTGCTGCGATTGCCCGTCGTACGCGACGCCGGCGTCGAGCGGCTGGCTCGAGACCTGCGCCAACGTCGGCTGCACCCCGCCGACCGACGGCACGTGCGCGCCGCTCACCGCGGAGTGCCAGTCCGGCACCTGCGTCGCGGTGTGCGCGCCGACGACGTGCGACACCGCGTGCCCGGCTGGCTACGCGCCCGACGCCAGCGGCTGCCTGACCTGCGCGTGCGCGCCGACCAGCGCGCCCGCCGCGTGCCTGCTCGACACCGACTGCGTGCAGGTGCCGGCCGACTGCTGCGGCTGCGCCCGCGGCGGGTCCGACACCGCCGTCCCGGCCGCTGAAGCCGATACGCACGTCATGAACCTGGGTTGCCCGGCCAACCCCGGCGAGGTGCCGTGCCCCGAGGTCTCGACCTGCGCCGCCGACGTCGGCCCGCGGTGCATCCTCGGCCAGTGCGTCCTCGGCGACAGCGCGCTGGGGCCGCCGCCGCTGCCGCCCGGCGCCTGCGGCCGCGCCGACCTGCCAGCCTGCCCGGCGGGCCAGGCCTGCGTCATCAACCAGGACCCGGCCGGCAACCCGCTGGGCGTCGGCGTCTGCACGCCAGTGCCGTGACCGTCGACCTGCGCCGACCGCGCCGTCGCGATATACTCGGCGCCTCATGAGTTCTGGCGGCAACACGCGCATGGGCCCCGGGGGTTCTTCGGGCGACCTGCCCCAATCGGGATCGTCGTCCTCGATGCCCGCCGCCGATGGCGCCGAGGCGTCGCTGGTCGGCGAGGTCCTCGACGGGCGCTACAAGGTCGTGAAGAAGCTGGGCGAGGGCGGGATGGGGGAGGTCTACGCCGCCGAGCACATCCACATCGAGAAGAAGGTCGCGATCAAGCTGCTGCGGCCCGAGATCGTGTCGAACCAGGAGGCGGTCACCCGCTTCCGCCAGGAGGCGCGCTCGGCCTCGTCGATCGGCCACCGCAACATCATCGGCATCGACGACTTCGGCCAGCTCAAGGACGGCCGCATCTACCTGTGCATGGAGCTCCTGGCCGGCGCTCCGCTCAACGACATGATCAAGGATCCACTGCCCGTGGATCGCCTGCTCAACATCCTGATCCAGACCGGCCACGGCCTCGCCGCCGCGCACGCGAAGAACATCATCCACCGGGACATGAAGCCCGAGAACATCTTCGTCACGCACGGGCCGAACGGCGAGGACATCCCCAAGCTGCTCGACTTCGGCATCGCGAAGGTCGCCGGCCAGGACGGCCAGAACAACCTCACACGCACCGGCACGATCTTCGGCACGCCGTTCTACATGGCGCCCGAGCAGGCGATGGGGCAGGGCGTCGACGGCCGCGTCGACATCTACGCGATGGGCGTCATCTGCTACGAGGTGTTCAGCGGCTCGCTGCCGTTCCAGGGCGAGTCGTTCATGGGCATCTTGACCCAGCACATCACCACCGAGCCCGAGCCGGTGGCGCAGCGCGCGGCCAAGGCCGGGCGGACGCTGCCCGCGGGGCTGGCCGAGGTCATCGCCAAGGCGATGGCCAAGGATCCCGACAAGCGCTACCGCACGATGGACGAGTTCGTGAACGCGCTGATCGGCGTGTACCGCACGATCGCCGGCGCCGGCATGAGCACGTACATGGAGGCGTTCGCGCCGGCGACCGGCATGATGCCCGCCGCGCCGGCGCCGCCCGGCTCGTCGCCGGGGATGATGCCGCCCGGCGCGGCCAGCGCGCCGACGATGATGGCCGGGGGCGTGCCCGGGCTGGCGTCGCCGACGCCGCCGCCCTACGGCAGCGCCGGGTACCCGCCGCCCAGCGGGCCGATGCCCGGCTACCCGCCGCCCGGCGGCGGCTATCCGCCGGGGCAGCCCAGCGGCGGCTATCCGCAGCCCAACCCCGGCGGCAGCGCGCCGTACTTCAACCCCGACTCGTCGGCGTTCGCGATGTCCGAGGCCGGCGCCACCCCCAAGAAGGGCGGCAAGGGCCTCCTCATCGCGCTGTTGATCTTGCTCCTGGTCGGCGGCGGCGTCGCCGCGGTCGTCGTGCTCGGTGGCGGCGGCAAGAAGGACGGCGACGGCGGCGGCACCGGCACCGACGTGGCTGCGGCGATCGACGCCGGCGGTGGCGTCGCGGTCAACACCGTCGACGCGGGCGCCGGCGGCACGGTCGAGCCGCCCGCGGTGATCGACGCCGGCAGCGGCGGCGCGCCGGTCGATGAGATCGACGCGGGCGCGCTGGTCGCGAACGAGGACATCGACGCGGCCACCGCGGCGCCGACCGGCGACGTCGACGCCGGCGGCGAGGAGCCGGGCAACGACGTGGTCGTGCTGGTGTCGTCCAACGCCAAGGGCGCGGTGATCTACGTCGACGGCGAGGAGGTCGGCAAGGCGCCCAAGAACGTGAAGATCACGCCCGGCACGCCGCGCGAGGTCACGGTCAAGGCCAAGGGCTACAAGGACAAGACCGTCACGGTCGACGGCCTGTCCGAAGAGGTCAAGGTCAAGCTCGAGGCCAAGGAGGGCACGCGCCCGCCCAAGGTCGACTGCACCGACCCCAAGTACGCGATGACCGACGCCTGCATGGGGTAATGCTGATCACACCGGGGCGGCGACCGTGCGCGGTCGTCGACTCGGATCTGGCACGATGACGGGGCTGTCCCTCCGCCCCCCACGAGGTCCGTCATGCTCCCCAGCCGTCCCCGCCTGCTGCTCGTGTTCACGCTCCTGTTCGCGCTCGTCGGCGCCGCCGTCGCGATCGCCCAGCCCGACCCGCGGGTCGAGGCGCGCGCCCACTACCAGGCCGGCGTCGCCAAGTACAACGCCGCGCAGTACGACGAGGCGGTCGCCGAGTTCCGCGCCGCGGAGCAGCTCGCGCCGTCGCCGATGAACGACTACAACATCGGGCTCGCGCTCGATCGCAAGGGCGACGCCGCCGGCGCGATCGCCGCGTACCGCGCGTACCTCGATCGGTCGCCCAACGCCGCCAACCGCGCCGACGTCGAGGCGGCGATCGCCAGGCTGAAGCCGGCCGCCGACGCCGCGGACGCCGCCGCCGCCGAGGCAGCGCGCAAGGCCGCCGCGGACGCCGCTGCCGCCGAGGCCGCGCGCCGGGCCGCCGAGCAGGCCGCCGCCGCGTCGCAGCCGATCCCGCAGCCGCCGGCCGCCACCGGCGATCCCGAGCTCGATCGCGTCGCGATGGTGGACCTGAACGCGATGCGCGCGCAGCCGCTGCCGGCGCCCAGCGGCGGCGGCGCGCCCGCCCCGGCGCCGGACGGCACGACCGGCACCGCGCCCGATCCCGCGGGCGACGCGCCCAAGAAGTCGCCGAGCCGCCCGTTCTACAAGAGCCCGGTGTTCTGGGTGCTCGCGGCGGTCGGCGTCTACGTGCTGATCGTCCTGGCCGACGATGGCTCGAACAACGCGCAGACCGGCCGCATGCTGCCGCTGCCCGAGGGCGCGCCGCGCATGTCGACCGGCCCGACCGTCTTCTCGTTCTAGCGCGCGTGAGATCGCGCGGCGCTCCCGGCGGAGCGGCTACGCTTTCGGCCGCGCGATCGTGGGATGCGTGCCGGACCCCTCGGCGAGCGTCCGCGGCGGTCGCGGCGCGGCCCGCAGCGTGCGGTACGCGACCTGCGCTGCGGTGAGCAGATCCGACGCGGCGCGGTGGCGCTCGACGTCGGTCGGGAAGTTGGCCGGGTGGATGCGCGCCACCAGCGCCTGGTAGGCGCGGACGATCTCGGTCGGCGGCGCCGCCGGGTCCACGCCCAGCAGGCCGCGCGGCCCGTCATCGCGGCGTGCCAGGAGCGCGTGCAGCTCCGCCAGCGTTGGTGGCTCCATCGGTGCCTCCTCCCTGGACTCCACCGTCGCGCCGCCGCGCGCGCCGCGCAACGGTCGCGTCGTCGAGATCCGCCCGCGCGGTGCAATCGTGCGCTGGCAGTGAACCACCCGCGGCACGACGTCGCGGGACGTCGCACGGCGCCGCGGCGG
>Ga0075163_10003790_pt1 | contig 20322 bp, 23 predicted proteins | sample JI1023141ADNA_FD_71478 | JGI IMG/M metagenome (GOLD analysis project Ga0075163, IMG submission 71478) | Wastewater effluent complex algal communities from Wisconsin, to seasonally profile nutrient transformation and Carbon sequestration -... | ecosystem: Engineered > WWTP > Effluent > Algae... | reverse complement strand
GCTGAGAAGGACAAGACTCAGCGGGTATTCACACTTGGCTGGATAAACAGAGAGGCTGTATGATTTTATATACTCGTGGCGCTCGTGGCGCAATTCACATTTGGGAAATCCAAATAAAGGATACACACCTGCTAATGATTTATGGACATAAAGGTGGCGCGCTGCAAGAGCAACGCGAGTATGTTGACGAAGGCAAGCAGGGTCGTTCTATTCGTGAGCAACTTGAATCCCGCTTCTGGTCTCGTGTCAATAAGATGCGAGACAGAGGCTATGTAGACAGTGTAGATAAGCTCACTGACAAAGTATTCAACAAGCTCGGATTCAAGCGACCTATGCTTGCTCAGCCTCTTAGCAAAGTAAATGAGATTGACTGGTCAACAGCGATTGTTCAACCTAAGTATGATGGGCATCGCTGTCTAGTCACAAATCATCTTGGAGAAATAATTGCATACAGTCGCAATGGCAAATTCATAACATCAATCAGTCACATTCTTGATTACATCGAAATACCAGAAGGCATGACTATTGATGGCGAATTATATTGCCACGGAATATCGCTTCAACAAATATCATCATACATCAAACGAGAACAAGTTGAAACAAGCTTGCTTCAATATGTTGTGTATGATGTTATGGAAGATATGCCTTATCTAGAAAGATTTGATTATGCCAAAAGTGTAATTAAAGCAAATGATAGTCTCAAGTTTGCACCTGTTATTAAAGTGTTTAATAAGTTGCAAGCAAAAGAGAAGATGATGGAATATCGAGAATCTGGATATGAAGGTGCCATACTCAGGCATGGTCCAACATCATATCAAGATGGCTATCGCTCAAAGAGTCTTGTCAAAATAAAAACAACTCTTGATGCATATTTTGAGATTATAGATATTGAACCATCAAGAGAAGGATGGGGAATTCTTGTATGTCTTACTGAAGATGGCAAACGATTCAATGTCAGTGCACCTGGCACTATAGAAGATAAAGAGTTTGCACTTAGGAACAAGCACAGATTTGTAGGCAGGGATGCAAGAGTGGAATTTGCTTACTACACACCGGACGGAATTCCTTTCCATCCGGTAGCAGTTGACATAGGCAGAATTTAACCTTTGTTGCTAGTTGGTATAGATGGGTCGGATTGCATACGCCCTCTGTACCAACTAGCTACACCAAGTATTGCGCCAAAAGCCATCCACACTTCATAAGGCACTTCTGGCACTGGTATATTCATCAAAGGCAAAACGAAGTAGACGCCAAAAGTCAGAACGCCAAATTCAAATCCTATGAATGGACGCCAACTATAAGTAGGCCAATGTTCAGATGCAGCTTCCGCTCTCATCGTCTGATTGACTTCACTTCTGTTAGAAGCATCTGCCTTGATTTCTTCTATCTGAAGTTGAATGCCATTATCATTAAGATGCTTCTGATATTCCAACTCAAGCTCTTTGAGTTTGACTATCTGATCGCCACTCAATCCCTCTAGTGCCTGTTTGACTTCTTCTGGTGTAGCATTTTTATTGCCAAGAAGTTTGTCGCCAATAAATTGAACTGCATTGCCACCAAGCGGGCCAACTAAAGCTGTAGCAATAGTTTTTGCGCCACCTAGTGCAAGTTTGCCTAATAGGTCACCCCATTCCATATATCACCTCAAGGCGTGTAGCCTCTCTTAAGTAGATTATCCATCTTGTCAAAGATGGGGCTATAGACATCAGGCATCTTGTGTTCATCATTAACAATTTCCCACATCTTTTTTCCAAATTCTATTGCTGGCTCATTCATGCCACCAGTCTCAGAATTGGAAGAACCTACAGCACCAGCAACTCGTTGTGCATTACGGAATCCAAACGGAGCAAACAACTTAGGGTCTACTCCGCGTAGGCGCATGTCAACAGCAAGTTGTCCAATAGCACCGATGTTGCGAACATTGTCGGATACTTTCTGAGTTACTGCCAAGCCTGCTCCACGACTATTGATTCGGTGCAATGCAAGAAGATTCTGAAGCTCTCGCATTGGTGAACCTTCAGGTGCATTATTCAAAGCATATCGAGTAGGATTAAATGCACGCATTTCTTCATGCAGTCCACCCCAATTAACTTCACCCTGATCAAGATGGCGTTTGATAAGTTCCTTTGTTGCATACTTAGTTTTTGCAGTATCATAAGAAGCAATTTGAGCAGCACTCATATTTGCTTTGACTGAATTATCAAGACCTTCATCAATTTTATCTGCAAGACCAAGCAATTCAGATTTGTATGCAGGATTATTATCAGCAGCACTCTTAAAATCTCTTATCCAGCGTTCAATCTTCTGATACTTCTCGCCTGTGACATAACCAGGACCAACAAGATCATTTATCTTGTCATACAGCCTTTGGAACTTTGCATAATCAGCAGGATCAACAAGTTTGAATTCAGTTCCATAATTCTTTCCTCCGCTTCTGCCACCTATTGCATATCCAAGAGCATCATCAAGTTTATCTCGAAGAATTTTACCATTGCCAGTTATAGCATTAACTGCATCATCAAGTTCACTTCCAACTGCCTTATCAACATGGGACATAGTTTTAGCATTAAGCTCATCACCAGCTACGCCAAACACATCATTAAGAATAACACGAGCAGTAGTTGCTTGATTCTTAAGATCAACATTCTGTCCTATGCGAATAGTATCAGGCAAACCTCTTAGTGCATTTTCTTCCATTTGAAGAAGTTCATCACCAGTTGATGCACCAGATGAAACATAGAATCCTTTCTTACGAGCCCAATCAACAACTTCATCATCTGCAGAACTATTGAAGTTTTGATAACGCTCAATAGGCTTAGCAAGTGGCGACAACACAGCAGTGCTAACAGCAGAATTCAAAGCTCCGCTTGCTGCGGTGTCATAAGGGTCGATGCCACCTATGACTGCACCAAACAAAGCATTTTGTGCAACTGGACTATTGGCAACTGCCTCGCCTGCAGCAAAAGTCTGAGGAGACAAATTACGCAATGCACGATACTTGCTCATTACAGATGGAACACCACCTATTTTAGAACCAGCTTCAAGCAGCCAACCTTGACCAATGCCAAGCGGAAGATATGGCATCATGGTGCCGCCAATCTTGGCAAATGGATGTTCAGCACCAAGCTGATTAAGATTGCGTCGGTCGCTTTCAAACTCTCTCAAATCAAGAGTATTATCGCTAAACAATCCTTTGACGCCAATGCCAAGTTTGGTAGCTTCTTGACCTGCAAAAATCTGAGTTGGGCTAGACTTCAAAGTGTCATAGAAGCTATCTTGAGGCGTGCCAACATCACGATTCATATCGTAAATGCCTTGCTGCTTAGACTGAATTGCTTTAACCTTTTCAGGCAAAGCAAAGATATTTGGATTGGCCCCAAATTCAGTTTTGAACAATTTGTCAATATCATTAGCAGTGGTTGTTACATAATTGTAATCCCCCTCTCCACCATATTTAATATCAATAGGCGCATCGCGAGCTTTAAGTGCATCTACATTGATATCCATATTTTTGTATGCTGGTGCATTTGGGTCTGGTGTAGCTTGTGCAGGTGCTGCATCAACCTTAACTGGATTGCCCATAATGTCATCATACAAAGATTGAAGTTGAATTTCAGACAAATTGTCATCAATGTTCCATGTTTTGCCGCCAATCACTAGTTGCATGATTATTTCCTCGCACCCCAGGATTTGCCACCATCATAACTATATTCCCAACCACCACCTGCTTTAGGACGAACAGACGTTGGAGCACTGGGAGCATTAGAAGATTCACCATTGCCAAGAACAGCTTCTCTTGCTCTACCAAGAAAATCAGGAGTCTGCTCAGCAATAGAAGTAGACTTAGGTTTGGCAAAGTCAGAACCAGGAAAATCAAGTTTTGGACCAAGAATCATATCTTTATCCAAACCATAATGCTTTTGATAACGACCTGCGTATTCCTGAATATCACTGTACTTCTTAGCAAACATTCCGCTGAGGCCGTTGATGGCATCATTCAACTGAGATTTTTGCTCAGGCCCCATAACACCACCAGTTGCCTTCATTCTTTCAGCTATTGAATTGATAGTTGAAATGTATCCAGCAGCACGAGTAGCAGAATCAACTTCACCTTCACGAGCAACGCTAGTTGGATCAAGAGCTTTAACATATCCAACAATAGCACCATAGTCTGCTGCGCCACCTTCAACAGATAACAAAGATTTGGCAGCTTGAATTCCCTGCATACCTGCACGAATTGGAGAAAGCAATTTTTCAATATCCTGTCGTGCAGTATTGAATACCCCAATGCGCTCTTTCTGGATATCAGGACTGTTATTGTCTATAGCCAATAATCCAGGGTCGCCAGCTTCTTCAGCCGCCTTAATTGATTCTGGGGTATATTGACTATAATTATATTCCTTGCGCATTTTATCAGGCGTCCAAGTTGAACGTCCATTTGCACCAGGAGGCGCAATCCAACTTCCAGAAGAAGGGTCATACACAGTTTGATCATCGCCAACTGCAAAAGGCTTTTGCATCATACGATTCATCTTAGCAGCAACATACTGACTAGGAGCAAGCAAAGCCATAGCACGCTCTTCAGGAGGGGCACTCTGAACAAGAAACGATGCCATCTGTCTTTGCTGAGAACGCTGCTGCATCTGGTCTGCCATATTAGCCGCAGCCATAGGGTCCTTGCCACCAATCATGGCAAAACCAGCCATAGTCATGGGATTGATGAATCTGTCCATCAAAGATGTACCAGGCTTCATCATCTGCGTTTGCGGCGCTTCATCACTAGAGATCATATCCAACAGATTCATCAGAACCCCCTGCTTACACCATTAGGATTCATTGGATCAAAATAAAGATTGGTTGCCAAAGGATTTGGACCGCCACCTCCCATCATGCCAATGCCTCCGCCAGAAGCCATTCCACCACCAAACAAACTTCCCATTCCGCCTGCCATCATTCCTGGGTTCATAAAGCCTGCTGCAACCATACCAGCACCTAACAGTTTATCAAATATAGGCGATTGCTGCTTGGTGGTAGTTGTGCTAGTTGAATCAGAAGTAGTGGTGCCAAATCCTTGAGCCATGCCAAACAACATTGGAAACATCGCTTGCATATTCTGAAGCGGAGCATCACGATTGTAATTGAATCTTGCCATATCTTCGTTAAGTTGATTTTGCTCATCGCCTCGAAGAGCAGTAGCAGCCTCATATATAGCATTGCCAGGAGCCATATTCAAGTTGAACATATTCTGAGACATGCCAAGTCCTGCTTGAAGACCAGCATTTTTAAGACCTTCAAAATTCATTGCAAGGTCATTGTTATAGCCGAGAATGTCTCGTCCTGCATCAACACGAGCAAGACCCTCAGCAATGCCAGCACGACTGCTAGTTCTACCTCCGCTGAGAATCGCCTCATCGTTGATGCCAGGTATAACAGTTCGCATCAATTCGTTGTTTGCCCTATCGGCATAATATCCAAGAGCATTATCCCAACGAGATTGATCAGGGCCACCCATGAGTTCTTGCCAACCTGCAAGAGCAGGATTGACAATGCTATCGCGAGAACCAAGTGCAGTTTGGTAAACATCATTCAATCCGAACTGCTGTTTGCCATCCATGCTAAGATAAGTTTGACCAGGGAAGAACTGAGGTGGCTCTTTCAAACTACCGGTGATTCCATTAAGCAAAAGGTCAAGTCCAGGAACAGCTTTGTCCCAAGGAGTTGTAGAAGTAGTAGAGTGAGATTCAGTCTTACTCTTGCTGCTGCCGCTAAAAAAACTACCCATTATAATGCTCCACGTCAACTACCATTGACACATGTTTGATTTTGGCTACATCTTTGAACATTTTCATAAAGCCAGGACGGCCTCTCCATTCAAGCGTTTTGCAACCAAATTTACGGGCACCATCAACAAGGAACTTAAGATAATCATCTTTCCATTCCCACATGCCTTCACCAACAGCAAGATTAACAAAGAACACTTTTTGATTATAATAATATTCAACAGCGCAAATAGTAACACCACAAAGTTTACTATCAGGATTAAGTGTTGCCACGAGAACATATTTGCCAGCAAGTAAGCCGTCATATAGTTCTTCTAAGGTTACTCCCGTATTAAACTGAAGTAAAGCGTCACCCAAAAGAGGTTGTATGGTAAGCCAGATGTTCGGCACCTTCTCAGGCGGAACATTAATGAATTTGTGACTCATTCTGAAAACCTATATGCCAATACTGGAATTGGAACTGCAGTGATATAAGCGGCACCTACAGTAAATGGATTTGGAAGTGCTCCAAAGGCATGCGCAACCGAGAGTCCAAGACTTCTGGTTGTTGGCATTGTAGAATCATCTGGAAGAAGTCCGGGCACAGAAGAACCGTCAATTTGACCACAACGTAAAGTTGGATTGCTACTACTAACAAGAGCAAGCCAATAAATAGCCAAAGGCTCCAAGGCAATTTTGCATGCACTTGTTTTAACTCCATTGCTAGCAGTTCCAATGTTCCCAGAATCAAAAAGTAATTTGCCTGGATAAATATTTGTTTCAGATTTTGATGCATACAAGCCTATACGTGCATTGCTTGCTGCCACATTGGCAGTAACATTAAATGCAAGCAAATCAACTACACTATTACGGCCTGGAGCAACAAAAGGAATTGCACGCAAAACATTGGCACTAGGTGCGCCAGTTGTTAATGCTTGTCCGTTGTTAAATCCAGCGTAGTAGTATGAAGATGGAAGGCCACCTCCATTTACATATCCACGATTAATTTCATATGCATATCCAACTCTATCATCACCATCTTGAATTGAAGAAAATCTTTGAAATTCATCTTCAATTGCACTAACAAGTTTGCCAAGAGCTTCTTGCCATTTATCAACATTGGCAAAAAGTTTGCCAAGTTTTTGTGGACTATATCTCATATTCTGCCATCCTTTATGTATTCAAATTCAAGTGAGGACAATTTCCAATAATCATCTGAATACATTCTTATGCCAAAATACAAACCGCTGACATTGCAATCAACAAAATGTTGAGTTGCTGGATCAAAATCATATGGACCATACCAAGTATATGGCATTTCTGCACCATCAGAAAATCCAATTTCAAATTGTACAGGATTCCCGCTCATGCGCGGGTATACATATTTCATTCTATGTCTATCTGATGCACCTTCGCCGACTCTGATTCCAGTTCGCTCAATAAACTTATTCATAGCAACTCCATTTGCAGTTTGACCATCATCCATTTGATAAACATTAGCATCAGTGCTGGATGCAATCAAATTGTTAACAGAAGGATTGAAATACTGTCCATCCCAAGAAGTGATCATTTCAGACCACTTGGTAGTTGTAAGTTCAGACCACTTAGGCGGAGAACCAGTTTGCTTGATAGCCTTAATCATGTGAGTGGTGTTAGCAGCCAAATCACGAGGCGACCAAGTATCAGTGTTATAATTCCAAACAAGAGCTTTGTTGCAATATTGATTGCCTTGACTAGGATAGCAAATCCAAATTTCATTAAGAGCAGGGTAAGCAACTACAAACGTATTGTAGTAATATGTCGAGTCAATGCTGCTAAACAAAGCCTTTCGATTGCGTCTATCAATAGCACTTTTCCAAGTGCTACCATCATGGTAAATGCAATCACCAACAGTCACCACAAAGTGATAATCTTGGAATTGGCAAACACAATTACGAGCAAGAATGCCAATGTTGTTGAAAATAGTATTCCAGCGCCAAACACTATTGCCGCCAATAAACTGAGTTGCAATAGTTTTATTTTGCCCATAGATTATGAACAAATCTCCAAGAGGCCTGCCATCAAGCAAAGCCATTTCATTGTCGCCTAAATCAACTTCACCAGCCTTGGTTGCTGGGTCAGTTTCATCCCAAGATGCAGGCAATCCTGAATCTGCATATTGAGACCACTTCATTCGATATGGATAATGCGTACCACCATCAACTACATCAAGAGCAATTAAATAGCCTTTGAATGAACGAATGACTTCGCAAGATGTAGCATTCCATCCAGGCAAAGCAACCATATCGTGAGCAACATCCATATCCCAATAATACGGTGCATCAACACCATTGGTAAATACAAAATTACCATTGATTACATCAGTTGCCCAATTGACACTAGAAGTAAGAGGAGCAGCTGGAGTGATAGCAGTTAAAGTAGTTCCATCAAAAGCAAATATTTTTGTTGCTCCACAAAAAATATCATAGTACAAATTGCCAGTTATATCCTGGATACCATCCATATGATAAACTGCAACATCTGCACCATCATTCACTTCTTTGAAAAGAGTATAGCCATTTGCTGATACAAGCGATTCTGCATCACAACGAAAGTTTTCACCTCCAGTAATAGCAGGACCAGACAGTGCATACCCTGGTGCATCTAGAACAAGACCGACGCTGCCAAGTTGTTCAACGGGGAGTAGCATTGTTTTCAATCCTCCGCTTGTCTGCGGCATCAGCAGCAATATAAATCACTTTAGCAAGAGCTTCCATTTTAGCGCCAACTGTATTACACATTTCTTCGGCTGCATCAAGTCTGCTATTCATTTCATGATTAACAGACATGGATAATGTAACAGTCTTGCCTAAAACTTGAAGAATGTTTGGCAACATTCTATATGAACAATCTTGACGAATGTATTCTTTGCCTTCCTCCTGCCACGGCATTTCCCACCAAGCAGGACAAAACTTTGAAGCATCCGGGTTGTTTGTCTTAGGACAATTTTTGCAATCAAATGCTCCAGAGCTAAACATTAATTTTTACTCCAAATAGTACAGAACAGAGTAGGTGGACGCCAAGTTCCATTGGAATCAACCACATTACTATCAGGCTGAGAAGTTGTACCGCTAACAGTAACACTATGTGTATGACTGCTAGAAGCAGAATCATATGGATCAGTACTCAAGTCTCTAGGCACAACACCAGTCGGTCCACTGGTAGTTGCAGTGTCGCTAAATGTATGGGTATGAGCCATAGTCAACCCATCAACAACCCAACCAGTGTTATTAGCGCTTACACCATTGTTGGTGCCGCCTTTAGTATTAGTTGCACCAGGGGCAATGACATAATCTTCATCATAAGTCCTGAATGTCCAACCAGTCATAATCGCAGTGCTGGATTGAAAGAATGCCATATACATTCCGGAAACAACTACATCATCTAGTTGGTTCCATACAGCAGCACCAAGAGTTGGGTCTACACAAATGTAAGACCTCTTATTAGTTCTATCAACCCAAATAGAGCCATAAGAATAGCCATCGCCAGTGTCATCATTTACAGTAGGTGCAGCAGTTGCATCTTTCTTTCCTTTAGGCAAATCATTTTGATCAGCTGCTACTGCACCACTAATATTGCCAAATGCATTTTTAAGAACAATTTTAATTTGGCGAATATGGTCATCGCCTTCATATACAAAATTGGTATCCGCTGGGATAGTGATATCAAGAGCGGATGGATATGTTGCTCCATCTAAAGGCATTGCTTTTCTCCTTAACCAGTGGATACATCGCCATCAAGTGAGTCACTATAAGGAGACGACATTTCCATTGCAGTCTCGCCCCAGCGACGTTGCTTATCATCTTCAATAACAGATTCAAGACCAGCATTAAATCTATCATTCCACATAGGAATCATTTCTGCATCCTTTGTGTACATTGTTGCTTCAATCAAAGAGCCAAACATAAGCAAGTCCATTGCATTGTCGGTATACTCGTTTGTTTGCTGAGATTGAGACAATTGAACAGGTCTATAGTATTGGCAAAATCTAATCTGATCAGTCAAGCTAGGATACGGATAAATTGTCAATATTTTTGAATCAATTGTATAGTATCGTGAATAGCCAGTTTGATTTGCAAGATTCATTGAGTCTGCAGCTTCAGGGGTTATATATCTCAAACTTTTAATTGGACTTCCAATTACTTTGATATATCGAACACCATTGAAATCTGCAGGCAAAATAAATTCTTGCCCAAGATTGTTTATGCTATCTACAGTTGCATCCCAATCAGTCCTCTTGGACAACCAATCAACTCGCACAAGTCGATTCATTTTAATTTGTGCCAATGACACAAAATCAGGAATGAAAGAAGCGAGATTTGGTTTATTCCAAAATCTTGACACCGCATCCAAAAGTTCATCATATGTGGTAATCATTAAAATCTTCCAATTGATCCATTTGACATTTCAGAATTGTTAGACGATGGCAACAATGGATTAGGAGTTTTACATTTCATGGTATCATATGTTTCATTAGAATCGCCAATTCTAATTTCATCATGAATATATTTTTTTGTTTTTACATTAGAGGAATCTGGGACAATTCCAATATCTTCCCAATCTCTTTTGTATATTCCAAATTTAACATATGGCCCAAGATATGTATCAGGAGATACATTTACTCCAGTTGCAATGTTTTGTTTGAATCTTAAATTTCCATTTATCCAAATCATAACATCGCCAACACCAGGAGTTGCCCAATCTATTTTGTGTTTTATTACAAAATCATACCATTTTAAAGGAACAACTCTAAGAGTGTCTAATATGCTATAATAGGTTGTTACGCCAGGCAATTGATCAGGCGATGCATGAGATTGAATTACAAATTCACCTTCATCTATTGAAATTCCAAAGCCAGGTGATGCCAATGGCAAGCTAGGTTCTCCGCCTGCTGCTGGCAATCCAGTTCCTCCATTGTGAATTTGGAATATGATTTCAGGAATAGAATCATCAAAATCAACTTGAAGCGGGTACAATGAAAATGAATACCAATAAGTTTCTCTAGAAACTGTTAATGGCAAATTTCTATTGTAAGGTGGATTTTGTCCTATTACTTCTGCTCTAAACCATCTTTTCGTATCATAAGCTCTAGTTAAAGAACTTAACATTGCAACATTGCCAGTGTTCCTGACAATATTATATTCAGGTGCAATAAAAGCATTCCCATCAGGCGATGAGCTAAGCAAAGATGACAATGGTCCATCAACATTCCCTTCTATTGATCCACCCCACCAATCTCCTTGATTATACAAATTCAAATCAATGAATGAATTTGGGTATATTGTTGAATCGTATAAAATTGTCATCTGTAATAATCCTTTGCACCTTGATACAATCTCAGCAATTGATTATCAGTTAAAGCTTTGTTAAACATTAATGCTCTATAGAATCTAGTATTCGCCTCTACAAATCCAGTAGGAGAATTTGCACCAGTAGTAAATATAGATATTGTATTTGGTGCGCCTTGCGCAACAAATGCAATAGATTGTCCTTTGTAAACTCCATTACAAAATGCACGCAATCTAGCATCACCAGAATATCTAGTAGCAAGCATAGACATTCCTGTATTATATGGATTTTCTGTAGTATTTACAGATACGGAACGTCCTGTTGCACTATCATATCTTCTAAAATACCAAACATCTGGAGTTGCATTTGAAAAGCCATGAACATGAATTCCATTTGAAGAATTTTCTTCAAATAGGCCAAACATATATCTTGTAGTTGATAATCCAGTAAATGTATATTGGCAAAATACAACAATTGTAATTGGATCTCTATCAAGACCAATTAAAGTTGTTAATGGCGCTCCAGTCAAATCGATAGTTCTAATCCAGCGAGAACCATCAGAACTATATATGTATTTAATTCCATTTGTTGGTGTTACACCAACAGTTGGTCTGGCTCCACTTGTTGGTTGAATTAAATCAAAATTATTTTTTGGTTCATTAAATGTATAAACCAAATCATTTGATGCAGCAATTGTAGTTTTTGCAGCATCTGTAAATATATAATTTGAATTTGCATTCAAATCAAATATAATATCACCAATATCTTCAGGATAAAGATATTTTGTGATAGAGCCTATTTTTGAAACTCTATTTGGCATTGTATCATCCAATCAAATTAAGAACAACATTAACTTGACCAGGAGTTACACCAATTGCTCTAACTCCAATAGTTTTAATTCTATTTTTGCCATCCCACATTGCACCAACAATATCATCAATAGTGCGAAGAATGCGGCAATTTGGAATTACAACTGGAGGCGAAGTTGGAGCAGCATCAAATTCAGTAACAGCACTAGCAAGAATTGCTGCAACGCCTGCACTATCTGCTTCTGCAGCAGACCATGCAACAGCAACCATTTCAGTAAAATTATCGCCAGTTCCAGGAGTTACTGCTCCAGATAGCAAAGCTTCAAAAGATTTGAATCCGGTTGAAGATGACAATACATCATTAGCGCCAGGTGCAGTGTTTTTAGCAATAAGGCCACACACATATGCATCGCCATTAATACCAGCAGCAACTAATTGAACTCCATCAACGCCTTTTGATTTGACAGGAGTGTTATCAGGATTAAGATTGGAAATTTCCACTTCAATTACCTCACCAAAGCTTTGCCAAGACGTTCATCATTAACTTTAACTTTCGGGTGTTCATTTATTAACTTGAATAGAAGCTTGTTTGCTTCAGGATCATGATTTGCATTTTTTAGAATTGGATATTGACGCAACCAACGAGACCAAAGAATTTTAGGTATGCTCGCGACATGCCTACCAAACGTCAAGTCACCAGTGTACTCTGAATTTTGTAATGCAAGATTGTGCTCCAAAATAGGCTCTTCATCTTGCTCAGTTTTGATAATCCATTTTCCAGGCTCACCAACAACATCTTCCATTTCCCATCTGATGATATCATCAACTGGTAGAGCATATCGCGGCATTTTAATTCACCTTATCGACGACGAGCAGGCCTAAGGGCAACTGCCGCATCAGTTTGCTCAGATTCATTTTCAGCAGATTCTTCAGCAGGCTCTTCGTTGTGTTCGACTTCGATGATGAGATCATCCTCCTTAAAATAAGGAACAGCCCAATTGCGGCTGTAAAGAAGCTTTGCCATATCTTCGCTAACTTCAGGAGTATCATCAATGTTGACTCGCACGTCAGCTTCGATAAACACACCATCCCTAATCATTCGTACAAGAGGCATAACAAATCTCCTTAAGCAGCAACAGTGCCCTGAAGAGCACAATTAAGCGGAGTCAAAGCTCCACCAGTATTACCATTTGCAGCATTCCAACCGGCATCCCAAGCAAGCTTGGCTTCATTTTCAGTAGTAGTAGAAAACGGATTATTCGCCTTAGGTTTGCCAACAGCAGTTCCGCTGAGGCGGTAGGCCATGCCCTCACAAAATGCTTTCTGATGACGAGGATTGAATCGGTTAGTGGAACCAACTCCAGTATATTCTTTTCCAGCCATTTCATTTTCTCCAAATGGGACATCCTTGTCCCTGGCTTCCACAACGGAATTAAGCAGTCATTGCCACAGTCTGGTCAATGTCAGCAGCAACACCAGAAGCTGCCTGGTTGTAGCACTTCACAGTGTAGTCAACCAGCATCTGACGATTGTCGGCGTCACCAGTCTTTGCAATCTGATTGGTCTGGAAACCACGCAGATAGGCAGTCGCCCAATATGCAAAGTCAAGGAACAGAACGTCAACGACGCCAGCACCACCGTATGCACCACCACCGTTATCCTGCGCAGAGTACGCAAGCATGAAGCGATTCGGCACAATCTTGAAAATGCCAAAGTCAGAGACAAAGACATCAACTGCGCCAATAGCAGTAGCTGCGGCATTTGCCGGAGTATTGGTGGTGAAAGTACCAATGCGAGCGGACGAGCTAAACAGATACTCAGAAATGCGACGCTTCATCTTGACAGTTGTCATGATGGTATCAGCGCTGCCACCATTGGTGAAGATGGATTCAATCACATCACGCACAATGGTTTCACTAAGAGCCCGCTTGGTGCCAGGAGTCGGGCGGCTAACAGTGCCACCAGAAAAGCCACCATTAGCACCGGCACCACCACCACGCGAAACGTTGCTGGTAAGCCACGAAGAAACACCACCAAGTCGACCAGCAGTAGCATTACCGTTGTCAGCAACCGAAGTCTGATTGAGAAGCTTGATTGCCTCACAATCACGACGAATTTCACGACCACGCTGCAGCAGTTGGTAGGCAAGTTCATTGCCACGACCGATGCTGTTAACAGCCTGAGCACGACCAGAAACCTTCAGAGTCTTCTGGGAAATCTGGCAGTGATTGCCAACACGAGTGGTAGCAGCCGAACTGTCAGTGGTTGCATCAGCGCCGTCAACAACAGCGTTCTGAACGTTGGCAGACGCGAGTACGTCAGTCATCCATTCAGTGTACTGATTGTCGGCGCTATCGGTGCCAGCCATTTCCGTAAACGGAAGGTCAACCGGCGAAATATCAAAAATCTGCTGCATAACATCTTCATTGATGTTGCTAGCAGTCCGCATGTCAGCGGCATCAAAATTAGCAGTAGTCATCTTATCACCTACTTAATCAACTCGTTTACAAAAGCAACTTGGGCGCTTCTGTTACCGCCCATAGCTGCATCTTTTGCCTTAGCCAAGCGCACCTTTTTGACAGAACCTTGATCAGCAGGAGCCTTTTGCTTAGTAACCCTGGGAAGTTTCACTACCTTTTTCACAGTTTCTTTCGCCTTACCAATTGACTGATCGTAAAGCATTGCCTTACGGAGCATAAACCACGCACGGTGGTCAATAAGGGTATTCAACTCTTCTGGAGTGAATCCTTCGTTCAGAGCATAAGCCTTAAGCTTTTCTGATTCAGTTTTGGCAATATCCTTATTGCTCCACTCAGGAATCTTTTCAATGATTTTCTGAGCTTCTTCTGCAACCTTTGCCTCCATGTTGGTTCGATATTCAGCTTGAGATTTTTCCTGCTCTTGCTGCCACTTTTGACCAAGCTCAAGACGCTTTGCCTGGAGGGTCTGCATGCGATCACGGAATCCATCACGATCAATAATGTATTGGGTGGGATTCTCAGTTCGCTTTTGTTCCCAGTTAATGCTCTGAAACTGTTTTACCAGTTCATTTTCTTGCTCAGTTATATAAGCGGCAGCCTGCTGAATTGCAGATACGTACGCGCCTCGCATTTGCTCACGCTCTTTAGCAATTGCTTCTCGCTCTTGCTTAACTTGCGTGGCATTGTTGTCAACGTGCTGTTGTAGACGATAGTTACGAAGCAAAGAATCAAAACTGATCTCTTTGTCCTGACCATCAACTTTTGCTCGAAACAGAGGTGAGCCGTCCTTTCCAATCAGAATGTCAGACTCGTCTATTCCAAGGAGTTGTGCCAGAGTTGAGGAGTCGATTTCAACTTCTTCACTCGTCCCTTGAGCACCATCGGTTTCATCTTCGCTGGATTCATCAGACTCATCTTTGAGATCAGTTTCCTGGTCATCGACTTTGTCATCAGTATTGCCAGCACCCTTTAAATCAAGATTCTCGCCCTCATCACCGTCACCAGTATCAGAGGTGTCAGAATCAATAGACATTCCGTCTAAGATGTCCTGAACAGCCTTGATAGGTGAGCGGCCTTGAAGTGGATTACTGCCGTCAGTTCCATCAACTTTCATGTTCATTATCAAATTACCTTGTCGTTGATAATTGCTCTAAATGCTTCAGCCGCAGCATCAGCATCTACAAGCGTTTGCTGGAAATAATTTTCCAGATTCATAATCACAGACATCGTTAGACGTATGTGAACTAGAGAATCAGTGTCAGAAGTCTTTACGGATGCAAAGCTTTCAAAACACTGAATTTTCAAATAGTTAATTGCGTCTTTAAAAATTGGATTATCAAGAATTGCTTGACCCAATTCTGCACGACGTGCAGCTTTGTGCACATCAGCTTCAGTTATTTGTCCTTCACTCATTTAAAAGTTGCCTTCGGCCTTGCCTTTAATTCTTTTTCTTTCAATGCAAGTTCTGCCCAACCAAGCGATGCATCTTGACTATCCGCAGACCACTTGCGATGTTGCTCATCAGTATCAATCATGAATTCCTGCTGTTGCTTGCTGGCTCTGAGTCTTGCCTCCATCTGTTTGATTTGCGCTTCAAGCATAATAACCTTATCTTCAGTCGTAGGCTCAGCAGCCTTCTTTGCCATTGCTTCAAGTTGCTGCTTGGCTCCAGGACTATCAGGGTCAAGATAGTATTGCTCAGGATTCTTAACACCAGCAAAACGAAGCTCATCAATCAATGCATTGTAAGTTGCACGATAATCGAACAAAATGCCTTTCATTCCAGTTTCAGCAAGAATTTGGTGATTCGCCAAAACTTTGCCAACAGCTGCAGAATGTTTGATTTTGTCACCGGCACCAAGACCTACTTTGACACGAACCTTTTCACGATAGCGGAACTTACTGGGATCAATATTGATCCATTGACCATTTATTTCAATTTCTTTGCACTTGTTTTGGTGTTTAATGACATTGCGATGCAATTTGCGGAAAATGTCAGCAACGCCAGTCTCACCAAGATTCTTAATAATAAGACCAACAAGCTTTTCCTTAGCAGACATGAGACGCTCAACACCATGAGCAGTATCATTGTCGATGACCATTCCTTCGGCCATCATTTCAGGACCAACACCAGAACGCTCCATGCGAATACGACTAAGACCTTCAAGAATCTGGAAAGCTTCAACACCAATAGGCTGATAAGGAAATGGCTTCACAGCTTCAGTATTACGAGCACGAATTGCTCCGCTCGGGCGCGGGTTAAGCAAATCATCCATATTGACTTGATTCTCAACCACTACAGTACGATTGTTATTCGCACGATAGAAATTGTCAAGAATGTTACGCCAAATAGAAGTGCTGATATCCTGAATTTGCTTCATGCGATCATGAAGAGAAACACCCTCCCAGCGATGCGGCACAATGATAGGAGAGCAAGATGAAAAAGGATGATCATCGCAATATTCATTCAGCAGGATGGTGTCCCCATTGACCATCCAAATATGACGCATTTCAGCAATGCCATCATCATCAAAATCAACAAGCATCCATATGTCGCAAAAGTGAAATTGCTTGAGAGTTTTGTCGGTAATATTCGTTGTAATATTTGTGCTACCAAAGCGACGATTCAATGCTTCAGAGTTGTTCGTTCCATGCCAAGGACTCAAGCCTTCAACAACATCCTTAGGAATGCCAAGCTCAATCAAATCAGTAGCAGTTACATTAAAACTTTCATGGCAAGTAAAACGTGCGCCATCAAGACTAGGCGAAGCATGATCAGAATTTACACGAAATTCCTCAGGGGCAATCGGCATACACTTGGCAGTTTCCTCAACAGTGTGCATCTTGACTTTGACATCATAGAAGTCAACTTCAATTTCTTTGATTGCCTCCATGATCATTTGCTGAGCTTGCTGCTGCATGTTAGTGCGAATAGGCAAAGGAGCATCATTGAGATTGTTATATCCCATCTGACGTCCAGCCATATAGAGATTGTTTTTAATCTCAAGCTGAATTTGCTTAATCTGTTCTTGAACTTCAGGCAATGCAAAAATATTTTGCCATTGATCCTGAGGAAATTCATCCATGCTTTTTTTGTCAACTGAAACTTGATATGGTTCAATTTCATAATTCTCATTTCCCTCCATTATTACCTGGAGTTCGAGGGAATTAAGGCCAGTATATTCATCATATCTGGTCTTTTTGCGCTTTTCCCAAAACGTCTTTACAATGCCATTTTTGAGCAAAAGAGCATCTTTAAAGAAGCTATAAAGCGTTAAATAGCCACCTGCCTCAGTATAGAATATGTGATTTACATACTGAGATTCAAGCTTAGCCTGCTGAGTGTCATAGCGACCCATAGGTTGAAATTCAACAGCATTATCATTAGTGGTAAAAGCTTCAATGATATCAGGCAGAACCCACTCAATGACGTCCATGACATCAGATGACTGAACCTTGCTGCGACCAGTTACCTCATCGCCTCGCGCGCGATTAAAGTAATAGTTGGTAGCACGTATGCGAGCCTGTGCAAGTTCACTACCTTCAATGCCAACAGAACTCTCAAGCTCATTCTTTATTTGAGCAATAAGAGTATCTTCATCCATCGAAGTGTCTTCTTGAGGCTCATCCTGGTACTCAGCCATATCAGTAGACATGTCCATCAAATAACACCTCGGTCGAGTTCACCATAATCAAGCTGTCTATTGAAGTTGTTGCCACTAGAGCCAACAACACTGTAATCTTCACCTGCACCAAGCATAAGATATTGCAAAGATTCGCATACATGCGAATATGCATTCTTATCAGGTTTTTCCATAAAACGCTCCATGCCTGCTACTTGGAGTCTGCGATACTTATAAGCTCCTGACATACCTTTGCGAAGATATTTGCAGCGCGGGCCTATAAGTAGAGCAGGCTTGCCATTAAAAGCAAGTTGAGTAAGTTTGTTTGCTACTGCTTCTCGTCGAATCGAATAGTCATTCGTATGCGCTGGAACTGCATTGATTCCTTGCTTGTGAAGCATTTCGAAAGGAGTGCTTTCATCGGTGTCGCTCCGCTGCTCACCGGCTGGGTCTCCAGTAATGACGATTTGATTATCTCGCCATTCATTTCTAATCTTTTGGCCCAGTAGCTTTCCAAAATTGACTGCTCCCATCGAGAACGTAACCAATTCATCAAAGATGAGGAATTGTCCGAACTCGTTACGATAGCCAAAGGTAGCAGCAGGTGTGAGACCGAAGTCAATTCCAATGAATATTTCTGCATCTTTCGGAATGAGGAAACCATTTTCAGCATAGTGAATGGAATCGTTGTATTCCTCATATATGGGCTTACCATCGCGGACAAAACCATATTTTCCGTGTACATACACATCAATCCACTGCTGGTCTTTGCCAGCAATCATTCGAGTGTAATATCCTGCCGGAAGATTCTTGATGTTCTCAGCATTAGACGAAAGACCAGAAGGCTGCTTAAACAACTTATAGTCTTCAGGATGCTCTTCTTCAAAAATCTTATACCACCAGTGATCCTCATCTGGCGGATTGGTATCCATTATAAGGCCATACCAAGAAGGACCGCCCGCGCGCTGTGAAGGATAACGCCCGAGGCGGCCAATAAGCATATCCAAAATTGCTTTTGGAATTTCTCGTGCTTCATTTAGCCAAGCGCCAGTCAATTCAAGAGACAGCAACTTCTTGACATCATCTGGTTTGTCAAGAGCACGGAAAAGAATCTCTGCATCAAGAAAGGTTCCGTCCGGCAGTTTTTGCCGCAAATGACACTTCATATCCATTTTATGCAGAGTCTCTTCTGCATGAGGAAACCAATCGAAAAAAGTTCTCATAGTGGTGTCAAGCAATTCGCGATAGGTATTACGAACAACAACCCAACGCGTTTGACGAACTCCATGAAAAGCTTGTTGAGCAAGAGATTTGAGCATCAACTCCCAGCTACACCCAACAGATTTGCCAGAGCCAATAGGGCCCATAATTCCACGGACAAAGTTTTTGTCCATGTGAAACTTGGCAATAGTCGGTTCAGCCGTATAGTTAATTTCCATGATTAATCTACCACTTCATAAGACGTGCGCGACGAGGCATTTTGGCACTACGAAACGGAAGTCGGCTGTAATTGCGAGTTGGCATTATTTATTCACCTCAGATTGTGCAAGGTTATGGAATTGTCGTTCACAATTTTCGATATACTTATCAAGTTTGTCTTCAAGCTTATTCATTCGCTGTTCACTGCGGATTTCCTGCTTTTCGGCATTAGCTATAAGTATATCGACTTGTGTTTGAAGCTTAGAATATCCCATAAGCGCAGCAACAATAGCAGCAGCAAGAGGAAGATATTTTGCCAGAGTGTTTACATTAATATTGCCATTCTGATTGTTATCGTCTGACATGCCTTTGACTCGCCTAACAACTTGGTTGATTATTGTTTCATCACCCATAGCAATAGCCTCGGTGTTTATTTACTTAATGGCAACAAGGTTCTTGCTGCCTTTGCCTACACCGGGCTCTTTAGGCTCGTTTGGAGCACTTATAGTAACATTGTAGCTGATTCCGCCGCTTCCCTCGGAGTCATCAACTTCCTTTTCAAATTCTTTGCTGAAGCGCTTGAGATAACTAAGACAAGCCTGCACACCTTGCTTGCCGTCGGACATGTTTGAAAAGAGTTTATCAGCTGCTCGCTTAATGCCCTTAGCACGCCCACGCGCCATAGCCATCTGGACAATCTTTTGTTCCCGCTCGGATGGCTCGTCAATGATCATGAAGTATGCCTTAATCTCATCATAGTTGAGAGTAGACATAGATTCAATCTCAAGCAGCTGTCCAGCAGTAAACAGCTTCAAATCCTTATTGAATTTGGTGTAAGGATTTTGGTTGTCTTGGGTGCGCTGAGTGGCCATTAGGCATCTTCTTGGTTTTCTAAAAGATGGTG
>Ga0075163_10003788_pt1 | contig 20326 bp, 17 predicted proteins | sample JI1023141ADNA_FD_71478 | JGI IMG/M metagenome (GOLD analysis project Ga0075163, IMG submission 71478) | Wastewater effluent complex algal communities from Wisconsin, to seasonally profile nutrient transformation and Carbon sequestration -... | ecosystem: Engineered > WWTP > Effluent > Algae... | reverse complement strand
GTAATCATCAGAGGGAGTGAAGGAGTATGGTTGAGCAACTAGGACCAGCTCTGCCTTATATCTATCCGCGCCTGGGGCTGCGTAATTATAGGAACCAAAAGCAGGATCCAATAGGGTCTCGTCGTTTGAGGAATCCACAATGGACTCCACGAGCTTCAACATAACGCGGCAATGTGGGAGCGTTCCGTATTTGTTGATCACGACGCTTTGCTTGTTGACGTAAACAAACTTTCCGTTGATATAGAACACCCCGGCAGTTATGTTTGCCATGGATGCAATACCGCTGAATTCATCGGAATCTTCGGTATAGAAGTTGTATCCTGTCAGCGCAGTATTTGTGGCTGGGTTGATAGCAACAATCAAGTCGTTTTTCTCGAACCGAACGTAATTCCCGTCGGTGGATCCGCGCACGTATTTGATGTAGAATGTTTTGGGGTCCGATCCTTCTTTATCCAACGCAGCAGTAACCACGGCTCTGACGCCGTGTTGGTTGGCGATTTCCATATCCAGGAATCGGGATACGTCGACCTCGACTGTATTGTACTCATCTTGGATTCGGATATAGACCGTTGAGGTATCCGCGGAAGAATTTCCCGGGATAACAACCGTTCCATTTTGGAATACATGATCGCCGAATCTAGCGATTTGCTCCTGCAGAATCGTCTGCAGCTGCGTCAGTTCTCTCGCTTGAACCGCATATCCGGGCTTAAAGAGGATCTGGTGGTACCCTTTAGATGCATCATAATCGTCGTAGTAGGGATCTGTATTGGTATTGATTGTCATATCTTAAAAGGATAAGTAGGTTCTAATAATTAGACCCTGTTGTTCGTCGATGGTGAAGGGAACTTCTGTTGAGACAAAGTACAATTCGCCTGAATATTTATCAATCGTGGGGATCGACGAAACAGACATACAAAGCCAAGACCCTTCTAGAGTTGGATCTGATTGTGTCAAAGTTCCAACCGGAGATGTCAGCTTGCCTAGAGAGGAGAGATGTACTGTATTTCCTGTGATGTAGACAACCAGGAAAACACCAACGTCGTTAGCCAAAACCATATCAACTGCCAGTCCGATCACATTCATAAATTCACAGACCACAACTTCGTAGCTGGAAAGGCTGTCGATTCTGTTGTATGAGTTGATTTCTCTGAGGTTACGAACCATTCCATATCGACGGAAGTCTTGGTTGATGAGGTTCAAATCTGGCACGTCCCGTAGGATTGCAGAAATTGCTGCGGTGTTTGCTAGGAGTTCCTTGGGTGCGTCTTTACCGTGCCCTCCAGCTGGAGAAATAATCGCTCTTGCAGTCGCTCTCGTTTCCAGTGCCTCTTGCTCATCTATGGGTTCCGGTCTGTTGACGTCCGTGATGGAGACATCTGCCCAGCTATACCCGGTTCCCCATGTATTCACGGTGATTTTTGTGACGGAGCCTCCGGATACAGTAGCTGTTGCAGTTGCTCCAGTTCCGTTTCCAGAAATAGATACCACGGTGGTTGCTGTGTAACCTTCTCCGGGATTGATAGGTTTGATATAGTGGATACCACCGTCGATTGCGGATTGCTCGACGATTGACTGGTTGGTGGTCATGTCATAATCGCCGATAATTGCTCTCGCGGATGCTCCTGCTCCATCGCCGGTGATCGAGAGCTCGGAATAGGAATATCCCTCTCCTGGGTTTTCCACGAACACATCCACCAATTGGTTGTTGTCGATCACGGGAATCAGCACAGCTCCAGTGCCATCTCCGATGACGCTAATAGTGGTCTCCGTACCAACAGGCCAGTCCACACCAGGATCATTAATAAGAACCCTATCCAATCTACCATTCAGCATCACTGCTGTGAAGATTGCTGTGAGATATGGTGGGTATCTTCCAGTCCCAGCGTCAATTCCCACAGGAACGTTCACGGTGATTGTTGGTGTTCCAACGTAACCCGCTCCACTCTTTATGATAGCAACTTCCAGGATTTCACCTGCGGAGTTGATAATTGGAGTGATCTCCGCCCCACCCACACTGAACGTAATGGCGCTGCCTGCCGTGTAGCCAGATCCGCCGTTTTCAATCGCCATGGATTGCAAAACGCCCCCGAGAAAGACTGGGGTGAGAACGGCACCAGCTCCGGATCCAGCTATGGTATAATCTACGGAGGTGTAGTTGGTTCCTCCGCTATTGACCAAAACACTTGTTATGGTCCCAAATGCATCAACGGTCCCAATCTCAATATCCGCCGGGGTGTTGGAGGTTGTGGTGCCTACAACTGCTAGAGTCGTTACGTCGTTGGAGGAGTAATCGTGCCCGGGAGAGTCGATGACAATCTGCTCGATCGATCCATTGTTGTAGAATGAATCTGTGAAGGCGCGCTGAACAGGAATGTAATCCTGAGATGTGAATCGTTTCTGCTTTGACACAGGGACGACGTACATATATTTCCAGAGATATCCATCCGCCGTGCGAACCGGAGTAAACTGTGTTCCGGATGGCTCAATGGTCGACGTTGCGCCGCTGTTGTTGTCCAGACACTTATAGACATGGAAAGACGACGTCAAGACGTAGTATTTCTTGTCCGTCATGTCTATTGCATCATCCCAGGCATCATATACGGTGGCGGCAACCCAGTCGTGTCTTTTTGTAACTAGGGTCACTTCTCCGGGCAGAACTCTTCGGTAGAAAATGGACGATCCGCGGATCTCCCTGTCTGTCTTCTCCGATACCTCAACCACAGATTCTGGGGCATCAGTAGATCCCCAAGGATCTAGCTTTCCAAAAAACAGATGGTAGATGTCCTTTTTGAGAAGAATATCCTCTACAAATTTAGATGCTATGGATAGCCGAGCACCCGGCCGTATAGATAAACTCATTCATTGTCCCAATTACGTTAGAGTTACTGTCCAGTTGATGGTCAAGGTGTCTCCAGAATCCTTACCCACCGCGCTAAATTTTGCTCTATTTAGCATAGTTCCTGCGGAAGCCGCGTTGAAGATGCCCGCCTCTGTGATGGACTTGAGAGTTGCTGGCAATCCTGGTGGGAACGTTGCTGAGAACGTCAGCTGAGCTCCACTTACGGTCGCTGATGTAAACGCCACTCTGGCTTCTTCGGTTCCCAATGTGGTATTTGCCGCCAGTGGTTCGCCGATTCCGGTGCCGATTGCCATGTGGGTCACAGCAGTTGGTGGCGTTGGAGTGCTCAGCATCCGAGATGCAATGTACTCTTTGCCCACAGTGGTGATGATGTTTTTCTCGAAGTTGCGGCTTTTGAGGTTACCATTTGAGTCGGTAACGATGATTTCCAGGTCGCCAAATAGTTGAAGTGTGTCGTTCATGATAGTGTAATGGTTGTTTCTGTTGTTGAATAGCCGACATCTACGTAAGATGCATCATAAAATTCTCCAATTGATGTGGAAAATCCGGATGGGTCCGTTATAGTTACAGTATCTGTAAATGTCCCCTTAGTGAGAACCTTCCGCGCCTCATCTTCCGCGCCTACAGTATCACTCAGTCCCTTGTTTAATATGATATTTAGTGTTTCCACCAATGCATCTAGGCTATCATATACATAGAAAACGTCTCGAGATAGAGTTCTATTGCCCTGAAGATTGAATGGCAGCGAGGCAAAAAGACCCAATTGAGTGAAATACATCAGCCCCGCTGGGTGATTTATCTTAATAATGGCGTTTCCGTCTTTGGATCCGTTTGGTGTGGTAATCAGATAAGAGAATGCCTGGTAGAAGAAATTGTCCTGCAGCCTAAATCCATCATTGGATAGGTGACCGTCTTCTGTTTTCCAGAGTCCTTTATTAGTTCCGATGACGCTATTTGAGATCTCAATTGTGGCTCTAGATTCTTCCCATTTTTGAATGGTGATACCCTGGAATAGAGTATTAGCTATATTCGTCGGATTTATGTCGCCGTGAGAGTCGATGACATTACTGCCCCCGATAGACCCTTGCACCGATTCTGTAAACTCGTCGATGGTATCTGAGATGTTGAGTGTATATACGGTTCCCAGCTTTGAGATTGACGTTGTGGTCAACTGTGGCTTGTACGTATAGGGAGAGGCTACCAGATAATGATTTTTGTGGTGAGAATATCCAAAATCTATGGCTTCCACGGAGATAATCTCTCCCAAATTGCTCGTTTTGGTTACTCTCAAGAAGCTATCTTGATGGGTTCCCTCAATTGAGATTAATTGCCCCGGCTTCCAGTATTTTCCTGGATGGACAATAGAAACTACTCCGGGACACAATCTAGCCAACCCAAAGAATATAACGTTTCCAGCCTCATTTTTCTGATAAACGTTAGCACCTTCAAATAGATGCTTGGGCTTCGCGCTGACGTAGAATCTGCAGATCTCATTTTCTACAAGATGAATCTGCTTAATGGGGTTGATTATGAAAGGACTTCCGGTGCTTTCTTCGTAGATTAGAGAATAATTGTTGTCATATTCCCCAGAGATAATGTCCACCTCAAAGAAGTGTTCCTGATACCAGCGACCATCAGACGCTCTGAGCATGGCGTCCTTGGGCATATCAATCTCAATCTCGGAATTAAATGCCGCGCGGTATAGGAATCTCAGTGCATCCTCTGTCCCCTTTGCCTCGTATAGTGCTCGAGAAAAGAGGATAAATCTCTTGGATTCTAAGAAATCAAATTGAGGAATATCTATCGCAAATTCTCTGCGGTATTTTTGGATAAATTCCGCATCCAAAATAGCATCCGCCCCAACAGAGCCCGGAGACAGAGAATCTATATCCTTAACCTTTGAGATTCTGCCTGTACGAGTTTCCTCATCCAGGAATTTGTAATATGTCTTTAGAAAATCGACAAATCGTGGGTATGAGTCTCTGATAAACTCAGAGAACTGCTTCGGAACTGATAGATTTGATAATCGATTTTGGGTCATCGAATTGCCGTTGTTGTGTTAGTTTTGTTAGACATGACAGTTAATTCTACCAAATCTATGGGCATCGAAATGATATAGTTATTTATCCCGAGAATGTCGTAAGACTTTGGCTCAAACACAATCTCAAAATCGCTGTCGTAATAGTCTCTGAAATTGATAGTGAATGAGATTTCCCCGGTGTTATAATCAACATCCCCTACTCGTTTCTTCTTGGTGGCGCTCCCAAATTGATCCTCTGAGAAAATCCAAATGCTTCCATCTGATTCATCCTTCAGATAAACTCTGTTGTCATAATCATTGGAGAAGAATCGGGTGGACCAAATGTTCCCACCGTTGCCGTTATTCAAGATAGCATTACCGTATTTCAGACGATGAGTATAAGTGACTCCGGTGTTAGGGGTTATGGAGTTTCTCACTCTGAGCTTTGTGATGTTATTGGTGATGGCTCTATATGAGTTATCTATTAATCCGGTTAACTGAGAATACAAGAAATTCATGTTAAACTGATTCAAGTTACTTGAGATCTCAGATAACGTGCTCATTACAATAGAGCGGATCGAGTCTGGAGATATATCCGATCTGGCTGGGTCATAATACACAGAGGATGTCAACTCGATATTCAGAATGGATGCATCTATAAACTGAGGAACGACCGTCAAGACAGATCGATTTTCTCTGAGCCAAGCGACCATAGAATCTTTTTCTTCGGTGGTGAATTTTGCTCTACCCACGGGCTTGGAGGAAATGAATACTTTTCCGTAAATCGGAGGATTATTATCTTCTCCGCCCCATGCCTTGATGGATTCGATTAGCGGATTATGTTGCTTCAAAATCACCTCGTAATCGCTAGCTGTTACCGCTCGATGTTGGGTTTTATAGTATCTTGGGGCGTTGAATTTGATAGAGTCTCTGGTCTCTTCATCCGCTCCATTTGTGGATGCCCCGGTGGACGTCACGGAATAGTAATAATCTCCCGCCCATCCGCCAGCGTAATAGAAATCGCGGCATCCATTAGCCACAATACCAGCAGTCTTGTAATAGGTAATCACCACTCTGCTTCCGTTTGCTGGACGCTTTCCGATTGCGCCGTCCCCAAAGAAAAGCTCATAATAAAGATCTTCTCGCTGTTTGACAAAGAATACTGAATCTGTGGATTTGATTCTGAGAACATCATCTGCTGCGTTGAAAACAGAGAAAATGTTGGAATTTGGTTGGTCATATACCTTGACGTTAATCCTCGTCATATCCACATCTTTTTCTGGGATAACGTAATTAGAACTATCTGAGGTGATATAATTCTGAGAAAGGCTCTCACCTTGAATAACTTCCAGATTATTAAAGATAAACTGGTTTGCTGTGTTGCTTACGGTTACATCTGATGTGGTGAGAAAGACATATTCTACTTTATCAATTTCCGATCTAAATGCTGTATTCTTGGGCATTGTTACCGAAGATGGATTATTGGGTACGTTTGAGACTGTGACGTTAATCCTTGCAGTAGAAGCCAGCTTGGATCTCGGAGTATATCCGATGGTTTTAGCTAGAGACGTCACGCTGGACAATTTGCTGGCGCTCTCCAAGAACATCTCATTAACCGCAAAATTGGTATAGATTGCGTTGTAATGAGTATTATATGCAAGGACATCCAGAAGGATACTCAGTGCAGATCCCTCAAAATCAAAGTCTGTAAAGTTGCTTTGCCCACGGAGAAACTCCTTTAGGGAGAGCTTAATAGCATCAAAGTCCAACTCATCTACAGTGATTTGTCTATTTAGATTATTCATCTAGTTCTTTCTAAAATTATATTAGCTGTCAATTGAGTTAACGTATTCTTGACTTTGACGTGTACCTTGACATAAACTTTATTATTATCCGGCGAATCCAAAACAACCACATCCTCTACGTCCACTCTGGGTTCGTATATTTTGAGAACATCTAAGATCGTTCTCCTGATCACAATGGAGAATTGAGGATCGTCGACTAAATCAAATAGAAGCTGATTGACCGGAGATCCAATCTCACTATGGAATAGCCGTTCATAGAAATTAGTCAGGACCAAGTTTTTCACCGCAAACAAGATTGCCCTGGTGTCATTATTAGTCATGATATCACCCGTTACAGGATTTGCTGTGAAATTAGGATCAATATCGACAAAAGTTTTTGTTTTCATATCAGGACAAATGCCCCATTTTTGATTACCACATTACGTGCTGCATCCATGGTGAGAGATTGATTAGAGTTCTCACCCTCTTTAAACGCAACGTGAATCCACGTAGACGACCCCTTGTATTCCAAGATAAGCTGTTTATATGCCGGCAGAAGCTTCTGAATCTCTATGATAGCCTCATAATGCTGCTTTCTCGAGAATCCGCTCAATTGAATATCTGCCGCGCATCCAGTTAAGTGATCGGATTTTTTAGATCCTCCAACAGATGTATTTACTGCTTGCGATCGCCAGATGCTTGTCATCTTCATGTTTGGATATTTTGATGCAATGACATCCAGGACGTTGGTTGAGAGCTTTTGCATGTTGCAGACGATCTGCAGCGCGGGGACGCCATAATGTACGGATCCCGGAGCTGGAGCGCCAGATGAACCAACGGAAGTCAAATCCCCTAGCCTGTACCTCTTGCTCATGATTAGGGTGGGTTTGATGTCGTCATCCTTGAGACCAGCACAGCCCGTTGGTGGTTTGTTATCTGGGGGTTTTGTTTCCGCAGCAGCTTCCTCTTTCTTTGCCTCTGGGTCCGTTGGCGTCAGATCTTCCTCAGTCTTTTTGCCGGAAGCCAGCATTGCATTATTGAACTCTGTAGGATCTCCTTCTTCTGGAGTCTCGTAGTTGGCATCCTCTTCTGAGAATCGAGTTGGTGTCACCAAGGTACCAAACTGTACGGGCTGACCTCTCTCGCTTGGGATCTGAACATCCGATGCTACGCCAGAGTTCAACCAGATATTTGGAGCATCCACGGAAAAATCTCCGCCAGAGTGGAACTTTACGTGCCCACCAACGCCAAACTCCATGTTTCCTGTTACATCTGTGGTTAGGTTTCCGAGAACTTCAATGTAAGAATTGTTCTCAATCCTTACTCTGCTATCTCCCTTGATGGTAACAAAGCATTGCCCCTTGATCAAGACATGCCCATTACGCTCCAGGATCTCATAGTCATCTCCAACAATCCGAGTGACGCGCGTTCCGTTGCAATCCACTTCCTCATAAGTTCCCACCGTATGATACGTCTGGATGCGCTCATTGTTTTTCGTATCGTCCCATTCCTCTACGTGCCCAGATTCTGTAATTCTGGTTTGGTTGAATGGGTACTTGGCATTGTATGGAATGGTGGGTTGGTCCCACGTCACACCAAATGCGGTAGTGACGCCTGTGACTCTAGCTGCTTCTTTGACGGATACAATGGTCTGAGCAATTTTCTGGTGTCTAGCCAGTCTATGTGTATCCGGCTCATTAAGCCAATCCTTCTTCGGATAGACTCCATTTGGATCCCTAAATCCATCCGCCGTTACAAAGGTGTGCGTCTCCGATCCTTGAGATCCTGAGGTGGCGGTTGTTGTGTTTTCCTTGTCCTCTGGGAGAACTACAGGATTGTCCGTAGATCTATTTTCCGCAGAAGTAGACTCCGTCTTATCTGGAACATTTTCAACGCCAGAGGCATCTTTCTTAGGTATGCCATTTTTGAGGAAGAGCTTCTTCTCTTCCTCTCTTCTTTGTCTGGAAAGAGGATCTGTTGATGCAGACCCAGCTGAGTTTGCTCCCAGCGTGTAATAGGAGGATCCGCTGGTTCCGTTTCCATCTACACCAACAACGCCATTCTTAAGCTTCTGAGCACCACCCGTTCCCAAAAGATGGGAGGTTGCTAGATACCCAGATTTCTCTCTCTGATCAGACCCGGCAGTTATAACACCCTGCTTGATCAATCGTTTTTCATTCATTGCGAGTTCTGCGTCCATCGCAGATTCTTGCACTTGACTGTTGTTCAGGAAATCCTGCTTGGATGTAATCCCATCTTTGCCGGTGAAGACGCTGGGATCGTTGAGCATCGCGTTGGTTGTTCCGCGCTTGACGTAGCCCAGATCCGTTAGCATCGCTGCACCCATCTGATACTTGCCGATGTACCCACCGGAGTTTTGAGCCTGATAGTTATTGGACGATTCTCTCTTACCCAGAGCATCTTTAAGTGCCTGATTGGGATTTGATGCGGCAGTCCCAGAGACAACTGCAACGTTTGTGCTTGGTATCAGAGCTGCTGCTTCCTCATACTTCCCGGAGTTGAGCGCGGACATGTACTTGGTTTTTGTGACCTGATCCACACCCGAATCTGCCATGAGGGACACTGTAGCATCAAACATCCCTTGGGTGATAGGAACCTTGATGGCACTTTTTGTTGCTGATTCTGCGGCGGAGATTGCCGCATCTGTAGCTACCGGTTTGTATCCCTTAATCTTAGCTCGCCCCTCATCGGATAGGGACATTTGGGATGGCTTCTTGATGTCCGCCTCGGCTGCTGCTTGCTGTTCCGTAGGCTTGGCGGTCTCTACGGGGTTTCCTTGACTATCCACCACAGGAGATCCATCTGAGGATACCAATCCACCCGCAGTAGATGCGGTGCTGGTGATGTTCTCAACCTTAAGGTTCTCGAATTCTTCGGGTATTCCTCCGACGGTTCCGATGATGATTGGGTGCTGTTTGAACTCATCTCGAAACACAACCATACACCACGTTCCCTCAACGGGACCCGTGGGGCTATAGCCAATGCCATTCATTGCCGCAGAGTGGGGCGGTTGCATTGGATATGCCCATGGCAAATCTGCTGTGGGCAGGACGGTCTTATCTTCAGAGTGGATACCAACCACTCGAACGCGACATCTTCCCAACTTCAGTGGATCGGAGTCTCGATTTTCCACTACCCCAAAATGCACGGATGTGGTTAAGTTAACGGATGGGTTGAATTTCATATTTTTCTCGTTGCTATCGTGCTGTCTTTGCTGAGTTCTAGCGTAGCGACATGTCCGGCACGTAGAAATTGATGAGCAATGCTGGTTATAATGTAGTGGCCACTTATGATATAATCCTTAATATCATCGGAATCCTTCATAATGGGTATTGGTCTGTTGACATCCAGATAAATCTTCTGCCCTACAGTATAATCCGTTCTACCCAAGACGTCTATTTGGACCTTAAATTGCAGGAGATCCGCAAACGTAGAATGGCGTTTCTGCAGAAACTTTGAATCTGTCACGTCGTTTAGATCGTGATTATTGTAGTATCTGGAGGATGTTATTCTCACGGCTCCCGCGGTGGAATATGTTTCCCCCGTAAATCCAAAGTTGGGATTTAGCTTAGTTCTGCTATCTTGATCTCCCTGCCAGCGGATATTCTTGTATTTCTTTGTTAACAGATCGTGGGTAATGAGATCAGACTTGAATCCGCCCGCTTGGTGTATTCTGGTATAATCAAACAACCTATCAAACTTCAACTCCAGGAATACAGGCCAATCTCGATTTGGTGATCTTTTTGTTTCTCCTAGAGATATGGCGTTGACGTTTGTATCTACGTCCGTTATATAATCCGATCCTACAAACTTCTGGAATACGGGCTGAGATGCCAGAAAATCCAAAGAGTGATAATTAAATCCCTTCCTGGAGTTATAGAAAAAATAGAGAGGAGAATTTTTAGCACTAATCGAGTGCAATTTGCAGTATTCGATATTTTTAATCGGAGACCAGAAATTGGATGTGTATTTTATCTGCTTTGAGGATGCTTCTTTGTTAAATGGCAGAGTCGATTGCATATACTCTCGGAGCATTTTCTCGGCAATTTCGTCCCCTGTTCCGGTAAACGTCTTGGAGATTGTCCTGTGTAGATCCTGAGCATATTCCGCTTGAACCAAGTTTAGGACGTATGACTGCAATCTGTCATTTCTCATTTCCCTTCTATCTATAGATTCTATCAAGAAGATTAATTCAATTTGGGTGTCTTTGGGTAATCCAGGAGTTTCAATCTTCAGCTTGAATAGATCTCGACCAAACTGCCCAGATTCTCCAGGCAGGTCATATGTATCCAACATAACCACCGTGGCTGTGGAGAATGGCTTATAAAGATCCTCATATAGGATAACAGATTCAATTTGCTGCGCCACGCCAATCGTAGTTCCTCCGGAGAACATCCAATTGGCCTCCACTATATTGTATTCGCCTGCTTGCCAGATTGCGCCGCTCATCTTTGGATAACCTCAAACGCGGATTGAAACTCATCAACAACTTGATTAATCAACCTTATATCAATCAACTTGATTCTACGCTTGCTGTTGTTGACTTTATATTCATAATCTTTATTGGAGATTACCTTGGCATACGGCACGGAAGTTGAATCATCCACTCCTGTTTGAGTGTTGACTTTGTAGAAGATATTCCCATTGGCATCTTCATAATGTGGATTCCCAAAAATGATATGCTGGTCGTTCTCATTTCCAGACCCATATTTTTCGGTTATATAGGCATCTAGAGTATCCGAGTCCATGGGCCAATCATAGAAGTAATCGTAGCGTTGGTTATAGACCATAATGACCCAGTGCAATAGTGGGTCTTTATAAACTTTCTCAGCAATAAACTGAGGAGTTTCTCCATCCTCAATATCATATTCGTTGTAGAAGTCGATTCCTTCTACTAATTCCTGGACGAATCTGACGTTTAGAGCTATATCCCGAACAACAACCAAGCGATTTTCGCCGGTGATATTGAAGTTGTATAGGATCTTAGGAAATTCTGCAAAATATTTCATCATATTATATTCCAGACTTGTAGAATGGAGATGTTTCTTTTGTTGGAACTGCCAGTTCTTTGAATGTCATTGCGACGTTAATTTGGGTGGGCATTCCATTATCAAAAGTGACAAATTGCCCGTTAGGTGTGTAATTAACGGTGAAATTAGTAAGGACGGCAGTCATCTGTTTCTCGAGATACTCGTTCTCTTTATCCTGTCTGTAGTATTTGATATCAAACTCGGAAGGATAGATGTACAGGAAGTTGTCTGCTTTTAGATATTCTGGGAGCATGTGATATCTAAACATGCGCACGATATTCAGGACATTTTTTCCTTCCGCTTCGCTTTTTGGTGAGAATTGGAAGTTAAATTGGAATGTTCTAAAATCTACGCTTTTGAATAACTGCTCGGATTTGGAGTTTCCGTATGTTACTCCTAGAGCTTTTTCTGCAAAACGCATCTGCCCGGATTTGAAGGCATCATTGGCGATTTTACCCACTAATGCAGACCCAACATCTGATGCTGCGGATTTCATATTTCCGCCTTTCATTGCCTTATTAGCAGCTCCGGCAAGTTGATCATAAATAGCAAGACCGGACATATCTTCTGTGTCCCAATTGACGCTATATCCGGTGGTTAACTCGTTAGGCATGTATAATGAGATTGCGCTGGTCAATCTCTTATATTTCTCGAGAACCGTGGCTCTAATTCCCAGTGCCTCTATACCGGACCGTACAGTGCCCACATTAGAAAGTTCTTTAATTTTATCGCCCGACTTTGACATGTATTTGTTGGGAGGAAGATCCGTTGTTCCAGTACCAAATTGGACATTATCTGCTCCTTCATCAAACATCTGGGAATATACCTTCCCCGTTGCTACGGCGCTATTTGCTGGGACATTTATGAAGAAGACAACTTTATGGCCGCCATATTCCTCAGAAATATCCAAATCAATCGGGTATTGCAGGTTGGCAACGACGTATTTGTTGGTGTCTCCCTCTACACCAGATACCGTGCCTTGACTTTTGTTTACGAATCCCATTGATAAATACCTGTAAAGTAATTCTATATAGGGTATTTATCACATATGGCGCACCCAAAACCCAGAAAATGGGTCCCAAAACATCCAGAAAAGTATGTTGGAAATCTGCACAATATCATTGCCAGAAGTTCCTGGGAGGTCAAGTTTTTGAATTATTGCGATAACCACCCAGAGATTCTAAAGTATGCGTCAGAAGAATTGGTCATCCCATATTTTAGCCCAGTTGATCAGCGCTGGCATAGGTATTATGTGGATTTTGTCATGCTGGTTAGGACAAAATCCGGAGAAATTAAGAGATTTGCAGTTGAGGTAAAACCCTTCGCCCAGACGCAAATGCCAACGTTGCAACCCAAGAACTCCAAACAGAGAATGCGATTAATTAATGAGATTAGCACATACGCAGTTAACCAAGCAAAATGGAAAGCGGCGCAGGACTTTTGCGGGAAGAAGGATATGGAATTTGTTGTCATCACAGAAAAAGAATTATATAAATGAGCACCCTAGATAAAATTTTAATCACCCCAGAAGCAGTCCGATCTTCTCGGGTGTGGTTTGATTCTCAAATTCAAGCAGCCGCGAAACTGCGACTTACGCCCAATAAAGTGCTTCTGGATAAGTCGTTTCACTTGACGGGAACATTAACTCCTGGGAAACTGTACTTCTTCTTCTACGACGCCAAACTAAAGGAAACTCTCCCATACTGGGACCAATTTCCTTTGGTGTTCCCATTATCCAGAGAGAATGGGGCGTTCCGAGGACTAAACATGCACTATCTGGAATATAAACCCAGAATGGCATTATTGCAAGAACTTCTCAAAGTTAACGGAAACAAAGGATTTTCTGAGAGGAAGAAGATCCAAATATCATGGGGATTATGTCAGAGTATGGCAAAATTAGCACCAGCTCAGGCTTGTATTAAGATGTATCTCAATGATCACTTGGCTTCTCCATTTTGCGAAGTCGCTCCAGAATATTGGCACACTGCTATGATGCTCCCAGTGCAGCGATTTGTTGGCGCATCCAAAGAGCACGTCTGGGCAGACAGCAAAATAAAATCTAGGAGAAAGTAATGGCGAATTATTCTTCATTGGCGGAATTCACCGCCTCAATAAAACAAAATGGAATGCCCACGGCAAGCCATTTCAACGTTATCATCGGTGGATCCAAGCAAAACGGAGTATCTCCGCAACGCGTGATGATGATGTGCGATACTACAAATCTCCCTGGTTATACACACATGACCACCGAGATGAGAACATATGGTGAAATTTTGGAGATGCCATATGGAATATCCTATCCAGATTTGAATATGACTTTCTATCTAGATAACACAGTCCAGTCCAAGACATTCTTCGACAACTGGTCAAATGAGATTTTCAACAAGAAAACAAGAACCATAGGATATTACAGAGATTATGTCCGAGATATGGACCTATATTTACAAAATGCAAATGGAGAAGTTGTTTATCAAGTTAAGGTGTACGAGGCATATCCGAAGCTAATTGGAGATTTCCAAGTCGATTATGCCAATCACGATATTCTCCGGGTCTCTGTTGTGATGAAATATAAATGGTTGAATATAATTGATTCAACGGCTTCCGGAGAACCCAGAGAATATATAGAAACTATCGTCGATTACAATAATCATTCTAAGAATATGCCAAAGAATGAGGGGTACGGAAATTCCACAGGAATCGCGGAGGAACAATTTGCTGTGGCGCAAAGCGCATCAAATGCTCGGTACCAAGATCTTTTGTCGGTTGGGCGGGAAATGCAGACATCAATTCCCAGGGCAACAAACCAATTTTCTGCCGCTTTGGGGAGCTCCTCTCTTCCCAGCTCCTTAATTACAAACTCCAATACGCTGGGTTCGCAATTCTCGTCTCTGGGTGGAAACATTCAACTACTAGCCAATTCTAACGGTTCTGTCGCGGGTCCAAGCGCCATGATCTCCTCCAACGTAACGGGGATTTCCAATACAGTCAACACCATGGCGGGGACGATGAATGGCTTGGGTATAGATACATCGGGTCTGATGGCAGCTACTGCTGGTCTTCAGGTTGTTGCTTCCGATCTAAGCACAGTAAATTCCATGGTTAGATCAGTTAGCGCCATGACGTCCTTGGGCTCCAATTTGGGCTTCATGGGCGGGCAGTTTTCCTCGGTAAGTAATAGTATCTCAAACGCCCAATCGGTTGTTATGGGTGCTGCAAATTTAGGCAGACAGATATCTGCCGTAGGGTCCAGTATTTCTGGCGCAATGAGGTTCTTTTCATGATTGATAAAATGTCCGAAGTTTTTGAAATTTCTCCCAATCCAGTTCGAGCTGAGATTATAGAGTACTCTGAGGGAGCATCTACTATCAAAGACGATTCTGAGTTAGCAAAGAAGAATATCCGAGACCTACTCGAAACGGGTCGAGATGCTCTACTGGATATGATCGATGTCGCTAAGGCATCCGAATCCCCGCGGGCGTATGAGGTTGTTGCGACAATGATGCGCCAGCTTGCGGATATGAACAGTCAGCTACTGGATCTCTACCAAAAAGAGAAAGCAGCAACTCCTCCAACAAGCGGGGATATCCCTCAATCTGGATCCGTGACACAGATTGCAAACCAAACTATTTTCGTGGGAACGACCACAGAACTAACCAAAGCACTTGAAAGAATTAATAATGAGTCTACTCGATAAAATCCAAACCCCAGTCTACGATATCGTAATCCCTTCTACCCAGAAGACAGCTAAGTTTCGCCCGTTTTTTGTTAAAGAAGAGAGGGCGCTTCTGGCTGCATATGAGTCGGAAGACCCAAAGATCATGCTAAACACCCTCTTGGCTGTAGTTGAGAATACTGTGGAACCCAAGTCCGCATTTGGAGCGGGGTTGACTGCATATGACGTAGAGTACATTTTCACTCATGTCCGCGCAAAATCGGTCGGTGAGTATAGCACCATTGTTCTCAGATGTGACGTATGCGACCCAGAAGAACACCCAGAGGCTAAGTCCACGGTTAGATTGGACTTGAGGAAGGTTGAGATCCACAACCCACAGCCCGGAGATAAGGGTATCATTGAGTTGAACAACAGGATGAAGATTCAGATGAAGAATCCATCTGTCCACGATCTAGGGAGCAATCTCGTGGATGGTAAGGTGGACAAGATCAAAGCGGTTCTATCTTGCATTGACACCATTTTCCTCGACGATGAGGTCTGGCACGCACACGAAGAATCACCGGAGGAATTGGAGCAATTCGTCAACACTCTCACGGGCAAGGATTTCGCTAAGCTGGAGGAGTTCACAGAACACGCTCCCTACGCCAGAATTCCTGTTGAATACAAGTGCCCGGTCTGTGGACTCGAGCATAACAAGTACATCAAGGGTCTGCGTAATTTTTTCTAATTGGCATGAGTCACGATTCTCTGTTTAACCATTATCAGACAAATTTTGATCTCATGCACGCTCATCATTATACGCTTACGGATCTGAACGATATGATCCCCTATGAAAGAGAAATCTATATAGAGCTTTTGAATGCCAAGATAAGAGAAGAGAACCAAAAGAAAGCTAACCGGTAACACAATATGACATCCGCTCGCAAAAACAAAAAGAAGCTCAACGAAAAGCTCCAGCAGATCTACAGAGAACTGCATCTAGACGATGCCGCCAAGAAACCGGAAGATGCTACCTCCTCAGGTGTTCCCATTGAGGTGGCATCTAGAGGGTCTCTTACTGTCGTTCAGCTGAAAGAAGAGCCGGAAAAGCCAACACCAAAAGAAGAGACCAACATCTCTAGGCTCCAAAGAGCGTTGGACAATCTGGCTGCTAAGCTAACTGGACTCCGCGGAGACTCAAAAGGACCCAAGGGAGACCCAGGAAAAAACGCCAAAGAAGAAAAGGGAACAATCACAGCTCCAGCTAAGGGCAGCAATTTTATTGCCAAGGGGCTAAAAGAGTATGCCAAGAGTAAAGTAGAGGGTCTCACTTCTATAGAGAACGTAGCTGGGATGGCTGGCATCACACCCGGAGAAGGTTTGGCTGGATCCTTGTTGGGTGCATATATCGTCAACCGCAATGAGAAGCAAGCCAAAAGGCAAGAGGAAGAGGAGTACATCTCCAACTTCAGCAATCTAACGGAAGCGGGTAGGAAGTTATCCAAAGAAGAACAGCAAGCAAAAGGAAAAGAGCTCTATCAAAAGGAAACCTATAACAGGAATGCTCTAGATGAAATAACCGAAAAGGAAAAGACTGCCAGGATGTTTGGTGGATCTCTTTCAAAGGAAGATCTCCTCAAGAAAAGCAAGGTGACATCTGCGTTGGATGAGATCAAACTATTCAAATCTGGAGGAGTTCGAGTTCAGGATGATGAGGAGGATGCTCCAGTAAAAAGCACGAGAGCGAAAAAATCCGATCTGGATGAGCTTGAGGAATTTGTCGACAAGAAAACTGCTAAAGCGGATGCTCCAGCTGAGAACGTCGAACCCACTAAACTTTCCACAGAGGCAATCGAGTACCGCACATCGCTAATTAAGGAAGTTCTGGCTGGCATTGATGAGGGGATAAAGAACGCATCTCAAGAAGAGAAGGCAACGATATTTGAGAAGGGCGGAGCTCCTTACGTTCAGGGTATCAAAAAGGGTCTCGTAGAGGAACTACTGGCGCTGTCTGAAAAGCAATTGCTGGAACTCAAGCGCATTTCCGCAGTATCTTCTTCGGATGTTGAGGACCGATCTACCGATATCACAGTAGAGACAAGAGAAGATCTGCAAACCAAGCTTCAACAGCAGGATATCACAAACACATCCAATAAGGCTAATGAGACCAACACCACATCCAATGAGGACACCAAAACTAATCTACAGCAGAAAGATGCAACTAACACATCAAGTCAATCCGATAAAGAGGAGATTGTCGTTGAGGAGCGTATAGAAAAGATTGAGGAAAAGCAGACAGTTCTTCTCAAAGAAATATCCAATAAACTAACACAAACCGAAGAAGATAAGCTCGAGAAGAAAAAGGATGCTGTTGACAAAGTGGGCTTGGCGTCCAAGCTAAAACCAAAAGATCTAAAACCCGGTGAGGCTACTAAGCCCGGCGGTCTCATGAGCGGCATCATGGACTCGGTTATGGGTATGGTTGGGGGCTGGCTGGGAATGAAAGTTTTAGGCAATGGCGGAAAGCTAGCTACCACAATCCTAAAGGGAGCAAAGTGGCTCCCAGCAGTTCTAGGTAAGGGAGCTCTAGCAACAGGGATATCTGGAGCTGCTACAACTATCGCAGCTAAGGAAGCGGCTGCGGCGGCGCCAGCTCTGGCTAAAGGAGTAACGGCAGCGACAACCACGGTAGCAAAGGGAGCCGCTGCTGCAGCACCAACAATTGCAAAGGGTGTGGTGGAGGCAGCTCCAGCGGTAGTAAAGGGAGCAGCAGAAGTCGCTCCTGTAATCGCTAAGGGTGTCGTCTCAGCGGCTCCCACAGTGGCTAAAGGAGTTGCTGCCGCGGCTCCTGTAATCGCTAAGGGTTCTCTGGAGGCCGCTCCTGTTGTGGCGAAGGGAGTGGCGGCGGTAGCACCAAAAGCTGCCGAGGTTGCGGGCAAAGTTGCAGCAAAATCGGCAGGAAAAACATTAGCCAAGTCCCTACCTCTTCTGGGATTGGTTGCGGGTACTGCATTTGCTGCAGATAAATTGAGCGATGGGGATGTCACAGGAGCTGCTCTCGAGATGGCTGCTGGGATTGCGGGTCTCATTCCTGTGGTTGGAACTGCGGCAAGTATTGGACTCTCGGGTGTCTCTGCCGCAAGAGACTTAGGTGCATTTGATGCCTCAGATCCTAAGAGCCTAGAGAAAGCCACCACCACTGTTTCGGATAGCGTCAAGAGTGTGGAAAAGCAGACCATCACGGCGCGCGAGGCACAGATCGCGGAAATGAAGAATCAAGAAACCATTCGAGAATCTATCAAGACTAAAGAAGCGGAAAAGGAAAAGGCTGCTAGCGTCGCAACGATCAACAGCAACAACACATCCACCGTAGTCAACAACACCAGCAAGAGTGGAGGTCTGGAGTCAACATCCAGACCAATAGATGGTGTAAATGAAGATAGGTATCAATTCCTACAGCGTCGTTTGGTATTCTAATAGACGTGAAAAAGGAGCACCGCGGTGCTCCTTTTCTTTGAGCGAATTTTAGTTCGCTATGCTTCGGAAGTAGTCTTCGATTGACTCATCGCTCTCTCCATCTACTGGAGCTTCCGCCTTAACGGGAGCGTTGACCTTCTCTTTGACCACCTTACCAGCGGACTTCGAATCCACCGATTTACCCAAGCGATCCGCAACATCCTCTGCGGTTTGGGTCGATGCCGGTTGAGCGTTCATCACTTGGTTGAACTTCTTTGTGAGTTCATCGTAGCTCTTGAACTTGCTTGGTGCGATGTATGCCTTCAACGGAGACATCGCATTCAAGACCTCAAGGATTCCCTCGTCCGTGTCCGCAATTGGAGCTGGATCTGCAAATACCGAGGTGTCATAGTTGGGATAACCATCAACCTGACGCATGCGAAGTTTGAAATCGCAACCATCAAACGCATCAAACGGATTCACCGGCTTCTCGTCGGCGAACGTAGGATTTGCCTTGTCCATGACTTTCTCAAAGATCTTCTTGCCGTATTTGAACGGCATGACCTTGCCTTCCATTTCTGGATGTGCTGGGTATGAGATGATTCGAATGTTGGAGATGTAGCTCAACTTGCGCTTTTGTTTGCGAGCGAGTTCCTTGTCCTTTTCCAAACCGCTAGCCCACAGAGTCCGGTTTGCCTCAGATACAGGATCTGCTTCTCCCAAGGTCGTCAACGAATTCTCAATGTACCAACGACCGGTGGGTCCTTGGAAGCCATGTGTATAGATGCTAACCCATGGGAGTTCGTCTTCGGGGTGTTTTGGGAGGAATCGGATAACTGCAGAGCCGTTGCCTGCCTTGTCTCGTTCCAATTTGAAGAATTCGTCATCTTCTTTGGCACCAAATCCCTCGTTGGTTTTCTTCAGCGCGTTGGAGATTTCGCTGAAGTCGGTGCCGCGTGCTTTACGCAGGTCTGCAATTGAAAATGCTGTCATAATTTTTCCTTTTTGTTGCCCATCTAGGGCGGATGATTAAAAGGGACCACTGGTCCCCAGTCTATAGCGCATCTAGCGCTAATCTTCTTGGACTTCGTCGTCTTCCCAGATATCATGGATATCCGAGTAGTCATCGTCGTCATCTGTATTTAGTGTAGAGAATCTTTCCTCGCGGAGTTCCCTTAATCTCTTCTTCTTGGCGACAGCTTCCAAACGATCTTCGATGTTCTCGTATTTACGCCAGGCTGTGCTCATTTAACACTCTCATAATTGATGTCTCGTTGACGGTAATAAATTTCTGCAATTTATTTAGTTTAACACTGATCTTGGGGTATATCAAGTTGTTCTTCCAATTGGGCTCCGAGGAAAAGTGATAAAACCTATCCAAAACAACAAGCGTTTCGAGGTTGATCTCGCGGCGATTGACTAGCTTGATGACATCTGGGAATTCCCCTTTGAACACATCTATCCAGGGGAAATGATGTTCCTGAAGTTGGTGGATGTCATCCA
>Ga0075163_10003785_pt1 | contig 20332 bp, 19 predicted proteins | sample JI1023141ADNA_FD_71478 | JGI IMG/M metagenome (GOLD analysis project Ga0075163, IMG submission 71478) | Wastewater effluent complex algal communities from Wisconsin, to seasonally profile nutrient transformation and Carbon sequestration -... | ecosystem: Engineered > WWTP > Effluent > Algae... | reverse complement strand
GGCGAGCCCCAAGCTGCGTCCGGGCAATGAGCCGGTCTACCCCAGCGCGTCAGTTCGCGCGCAGGAACAGGGCACGACCGAGTTGCAGGTGTGCGTCAGCGCCCAGGGCCGCGTGACCCAGGCCAACGTGGCCAAATCGAGCGGCTTTTCGCGCCTTGATGAAGCGGCCGCGAAATGGGTCCAGTCGGCTCGCTTCACGCCGGGCACCATCGGCGGAGTGGCGCAGTCCATGTGCGGCCACAACGTGGTCTACGAATGGAGCCTGAAGGACGCCTAAGGCTTGCGACGCGAGCCACAAACGCGACGGGCCGCCTCGGCTGAGGCGGCCCGTTTGCGTTTCCTGCCATGGAAAAGCACGTCTACGAAAAGTGGGTCGACAATCTAGCCTTGAGCGGAATCGTCCTGACGGACGTGGGCGCGTTCGGCGATGCGGGCGCGCTTACCGGTGCGGCCACGGAGGTAGTAAAGCTTGGCGCGGCGGACTTTGCCGTGGCGCTTCACTTCGATCGATTCAACGACCGGCGAATGCAGGGGGAAGACGCGCTCGACGCCTTCGCCGAAGGACAGCTTGCGGACGGTAAAGCTCTCGTTGAGGCCGCCGCCGCCACGGGCGATGCAGACGCCTTCGAAGGCCTGAATGCGCTCGCGGTCGCCTTCCTTGATCTTCACGTTGACGCGCAGCGTGTCGCCGGGCTGGAAGGCGGGAAGGGTTTTGCCCTCGGTGACGCGCGAGATTTCCTCGCGGTTGAGGGTTTCGATGATGTTTGCGGCCATCGGGGCGATCTTTCGAGGCTAAGTCTTGCTGTCACGCGGAATTTTACGCGCAGAGGTCTGAGCGTCGTCCCGGGAAGCGGCGTATAAATCCGGTCTTCTGGCTTTCGTCAACTCCAAAGCCTGATTTCGCCGCCAGTCCCGGACTTTTCCATGGTCGCCGGAGGTTAGGACGGCCGGGATTTCGCGCCCTTCCCAGACCTGGGGCCGGGTATAGTGGGGGTGTTCCAGCAGGCCGGTTTCGAAGCTTTCCTCCTCCAGGGAGGCCTCATTGCCCGCAACGCCGGGCAAAAGACGGATGCACGCCTCCAGCAGGGTCATGGCGGCAACCTCCCCGCCGGCCAGCACGAAATCGCCCAGTGACACCTCCTCGAGCGCCCGGCCTTCGATCACCCGCTCGTCCAGCCCCTCGAAACGGCCGCAGAGCAAGACCACGCCGGGACCGGCGGCCAGCTCGCGCACGCGGGCCTGGGTGAGCGGTTTCCCTCGGGGCGACAGGTAAATGCGCGGGCGCCCGTCCCCGTCAGGATGGCCGGCCCCAACGCTATCAATGGCGGCGGCCGCAACGTCGGCGCGCATCACCAGGCCGGCGCCGCCGCCAGACGGGCTGTCGTCGACCGTGCGGTGCTTGCCCAGGCCAAACGCGCGGATATCGACCGTCTCCAGCTCCCAGATGCCCTTCTTCAGGGCCGTGCCGATGATCGACACGTCCAGCACGCCGGGGAAGGCGTCCGGGAAAAGGGTGAGGACGGAGGCGCGGAAGGTCATGGGCCTCCCCTATCAGGCGGGCGCCCCGGGGAGAAGTCGGCGGCTTCCGGCGCGGGAGGCCGGACTGAGAAACTCCCCTGTTTCCGTCCCGGCGCAGATGCTATGCAGGCAAAAATAACAAGAGGAGACGACCCCATGAGAACCACCCCGAAATTCGCAGCTCTCGCGCTGGCCGCTGGCCTGATCGCTGCGCCGGCCGTCGCCCAGACGGCGGACACGATTGCTGCGGTTATCGCCAACGGCACGACCATCGAAGTCGAAGGCCAGGCCTTCAACATCGACTACACGCCCGATGGCAAGTTCACCGGCGGCGACGGCATGTTCTCCGGCACGTGGAAGAAAGCCGACGATGGCAAGCTTTGCATCTCGCTGCCGGACATGGGCGTCGAGAACCAGTGCACCGCCTATCCCGAAGGCAAGAAAGCCGGCGATTCGTTCGACATCGTTGGCGAGCAGGGCACGATGAAAGTGACCATCCGCAGCAAGGCTGCCCAATAACAGCTGGCCTTTGGGCCCGAGCGGATTCCATCTGAAGTCAGGAAACGCCGTCGCGGCTCGCCGCGGCGGCGTTTTCGTGTGCAGCGGGAAGCAGCTGCAGACTGGCCGCGCTGAGCAGATTGTGATGTGGCGCCGAGGCTCGCGGCGCCTAAAACTGGCGGGATGCTGGATTGCGCCCGCACCTCACGCTTGCGCCTGCGGGCGATGATGGCGGCCCTGCCCCTGCTGCTGGCGGCGGGATGCGAGAGCGTGCTGGCGGCGAACGCCGTTCGAACCCATCCGGTCGAAGGCAGGCTGGTGGATGTCGGCGATGGCCGTCGCATCCAGATCGATTGCCGGGGTGCGGGATCCCCCACAGTGGTCTTCCAGTCGGGAGGCGACCTCTTGGGATCGCTGGGCTGGTCGCCGGTGATCGATCGCGTGGCGAAGACGGCGCGGGCCTGCGCCTATAGCCGGGCGGGCATCATGTGGAGCGATCCGGCGACGGGCGAGTTCACGCCCCAAGAAGTCGCGCACGATCTTCATGCGGCGCTGGCGGGCGCGGGCGAGAAGCCGCCCTATGTGATGGTCGCCCATTCGCGCGGCGGGCTCTACACACTCATCTTCGCGGGTCTTTACCGGTCCGAGATCGCCGGGATGGTTTTTGTCGATTCCTCCCACCCCGATCAGGAACAGCGCTTTGCCGAAGCGGGCGTGAAGACCAGCGACTATGTGAGCCCGGCGGAGACGTTTGCGCTGGCGTTCCGGTGGACCGGCTTGCTGCGGTTGTCGCCTTATCCCACGGATCCATCGATCACGGATCGGGTTAAGGCGTTCTACCCGAAATCAGCGGCGGCGAATGCGCGCGAGGCAAGGAAGCGCAGCGAGACGTTGCGCGTGGCGGGACAGTATCGCGACCTGCAGAACTGGCCGGTTGTGGTGCTGGCGCGGGAGTTGCCGCAACAGACGGCGGCGCGGCGCAATCTTGATGCGCGCAATGAGTACCTCCTGTCGCCCGACGGACTTGAGGCCGGCGCCAATGTGCCAGCGGCGGAAGGCGTGTGGCGCAGGCTGCAGGCCGACATGGCGACATGGTCGAGCCGGGGGCGACTGCAGATCGTGCCGCAGTCCAATCACGCGTTCTTCTTTTTCCGGCCGGATGCGGTGGGGGATGCGGTGAACGAGGTGATGATCGCCGCGCGCGTGATCAAGCGGCCGGAGATTCCGCTTCCCTAGGTTCCTCTGGCCCGGCCGCGCCGCGGTTGGCGGTGGCGACGGCCGCCATGTCGCCGGTGACGTTGCCGACGGTGCGGAAGATGTCGGGGATGACTTCGACCGCGAGCAGGATGCCCAGCACATCAAGCGGCAGGCCCATGGCGAGACAGATGGGGCCGACGCTGGCAATGAAGGAGACCTGCCCCGGCAGGCCGACCGAGCCGATGCTGATCGGGATGGCGACGAGGGCGCCGGCGAGAATCTGACCGGGCGTGAGATCGATGCCATAGACCTGCGCGACGAAGAAGGCGGCGGCGAGGTTTGTGACCGGGCTGGTCATGCGGAAGACGGCGACGGCGAGCGGCAGGACAAGATTGGCGACGCGATCGGGCACGCCCATGGCGTCGCGCGCGCGTTCGACCATCAGCGGCAGGGAGGCGAGCGAGGACTGCGTCGAGAAGGCGACAGCAAGGACAGGCGCCGAAGCGCTGAGGAATGTGCCGGGATTGGCTCGGCCCCAGAGGATGGCGAACAGCACGGCGATGACGGCGACGCCGATGGTGATGACCGAGGCGAGGACGACATACTGGACCAGCAGGCCCGCGACATCGAAGCCGGAGCGCAGGCCGACGCCGAGCGACAGTGCGAAGACGCCGACGGGGGCGGCGATCAAGACCCAGCGCACGATGACGATCATCGCATCCGCCACCGCGCGGAAGAACGCCACGATCAGGTCGCGCTGCACAGCGGGAAGCCGCGTGCAGGCAAAGCCGAAGAACAGTGCAAAGACGGTAAGCGGCAGGATGGCGCTTTCGGCCGCAGCCGCGATGGGGTTGGACGGGGCGAGCGCCGCCAGCCATTCGCCGAAGGTGGGCGGGGCGACCGGTTCAATCGGCTGGGCCCCGGCGCCGGCGACGAAGGCTGCGCCCGCAGCAGGATCGACCGGCCAGAGGGTGAAGGCGGCGGGCAGCGCCAGGGTTGCGTAGGCCGTCGCCGTTATCAGCATGACGGCCATGATGAAGATCGAACGCGCCGCAAGGCGACCCGTGGCGGCGGCGTCGGCCACAGACGCCACGCCGATGACCAGCAGCGAGAAGACCAGCGGCACCACCGTCATCCGCAGGCCGTTCAGCCAGAGGCTGCCCACGGATTCAAACGTGGTGACGGCCTCCGTGACCTCAGGCGTTCCCCAGAAGCCGACAGCCGCACCGGCGGCGAGACCGGCCACAAGCGCCAGCACGGTCAGCACGCTGGCTGACTTCAGGATCGCCGATTTCAACATGCACGCCCTGCCCTTGCCCGTTGTACAGAGGCTAGCAGGCCCGCGCCGCGCCCGGAACCACCCTCCCCAAACCGCTCATGTACAACAGTCCATCCGGACTGTTGCTCCAGCGAGGAGGGCTGTCTAGCTTGGCAGGCAATCCGGGAAGCATACCCGGTGTTTCTCGGGAGAGATGTCCATGAAGCGATCAATTGGAAGGTTCGCTGCGGCGAGCGTGTTCAGCGCCATGCTGATGGCGTCGACATCGGCGCTGGCCCAGACGCCCGCCAAGCCTGCACCGGTGAAGGCGACGCTCGACAGCGGCGTCATCGTCGGCGAGACGCAGGACGGCGTGAACTATTTCCGTGGCGTTCCGTTCGCCAGGCCGCCGGTCGGCGCGCTGCGCTGGAAAGCGCCGCAGAAGCCGGACACATGGAGCGTTGAGCGCGCTGCAGTGGCGTGGGAGCCGCCCTGCCCGCAACCGACCAACCCGGATGGCAAGACCACAAATGGCGGCGGCGTCGCGGGCGTCACCTCGGAGGACTGCCTCTATCTCAACGTCTATGCGCCGCCGAACGTGAAGAATGCGCCGGTCGTGGTGTGGCTGTATGGCGGCGCGTCCTACCTCGGCGCCGGACACCTGGGGTCGTACAATGGCGCCAGCAACGCGAAGCAGGGCGTGATCACCATTCCGATCAACTACCGCCTCGGCACGCTGGGCGCGTTCTCGCATCCGGCGCTGACCAGGGGCGGCGACGGCGGCGGGTTTGCGCTGATGGACGCCGTGGCCGCGCTCGAATGGGTGAAGCGCAATGCGGCGGCGTTTGGCGGAGACCCCAACAACGTGACCCTGGCGGGCCAGTCGGCCGGCGCGGCGATGGTGGTGAACCTGCTGTCGGTGCCATCTGCGAAAGGGCTTTACCAGAAGGCGATTGTTGAATCCGGCGCATTGCTGTCGCCTGGAACAGCCTTGAAGACAGCAGAGGAAGCTGGCGTGAAAGCCGCGCAGGCGCTTGGCCTGCCGGCGAGCGCAACAGCGGCGCAGCTGCGCGCCGTCTCGGCGCAGACCATCGTCGCCAACGCGGCGACGCAGCGCGGCGGATCGCCTGCGGTTGACGGCAAGTTCCGCACCACCGCGACCATTGATGCGCTGAATGCCGGATCGGAAATCGACGTGCCGGTGATGATCGGCTCGAACAGCGGTGAAGGCGGCTTTGACGGGGCGCGGAAGATCGCGAACCTGGCGGGCGACACCGGCGCGGGCGCATGGCTTTACAACTTCGCCTATGTGCCGGACTTCCGGAAAGCCGAATGGAAGAAAGGCGCCATCCATTCCGCCGAGATCATGTTCGCGTTCGATTCCATTCCCACCTCGAGCTGGGCGGGACCTGCAGGCGCGATCAACGACAAGGATCGCGCCGTCGCCAAGCGCGTGAACTCGTGCTGGGTCGCGTTCTTCAAGATGGACGCAAAAGCGAAGTCGCTGACCTGCGCTGATGGCTTCAACTGGCCGGCCTATACCGATGCGGGCGATGACGCGGCGCAATTCGGCGAGACGCCAAGGCTGGTGAAATCGAAGACGATCCCGAATGGGCCGCCGGCGAATTAGCCCGTCGGGAACGGCTTGGCTGACTAGCGAGAACAGACGGCGGCGCGGGCGATCCCTGCGCCGCCATTTTCTTTTTTTGGCTGGCGCAGCGCTTCGAGAACGGCGACAGCGCAGGCGCCGCAGACCAGGGTGAAGAACACTTCCAGCAGCGGCACGCGGAACTTCAGCGTGTTGCCGCCGTCCCAGATGAGACCGGCCACCGCCGCCGCGACAACCCACGGCCCGAAGACATAGCCGATGGAATACTGCAGCCGGCCGAAGGCGCCGTAATACCCATCGAACCGGAAGAGACAAGCAACGGCCAGCACAGCCGCCGACATCAGGACGGCGAAGCCGGCGAGAAAACGTTCGAGCGTGTCCATGTCCGTCCCTGTTTCACTACCGGCCTACTTCACGATGGGCAGGACGATGTAGCTTGGTTCGGACTTCGAGTGCACCACCTTGTTGCTGGCGATGATGCTGTCCTTTTCGAACTCGTTGCGGCCGCCGGTGTTGAGGTTGCGGACGAATTTCGGGAAGTTGGACGAGGTGATCTCGACACGGATGCGATGGCCCGCCAGGAAGACGTTGGCGGTGGACATGGGCGTGAAGTCCAGCGCGTAGGTCTTGCCCTTGGCCATGAACACCTCCTTGTCATAGCCCTCGCGGAAGCGGCTGCGCAGAATGGTGTCGTCGAGGATGTAGGCGGTTCCGTCAGGGGCGACATCGACCAGCTTCACGGCGAAGTCGGTATCCTTGGCGTCCGAGCCGACGTGCAGGATGGCGTCGACAAAGCCCGCGACCGTGATCGGCGCGGTCAGCGGATCGGACGTGTAGACCAGCACGTCATTGCGGACTTCGATCGCGCGCTGGTCGTAGGCGCCCGGAACCACGACGCCGCCGTTGCAGCAATCGCCGCCGCCGATGGTCTGGACCGGGGTTTTCGGATCGTAGCTGAACGTGTCGGCGGGCTCGTTGCCGGAGGGCGCGCTGAAAGAGAGCCTGCCATCGCCATAGAGCGAGTTGGCGCGGCCACTGGAGCGCAGATAGAGGCGGGTTTCCTGTGCGGCCTTCGGCGGCCACTGCTCTGCCGATTTCCATGTGTTCTCGCCCATCGAGAAATAGCGGACCTTTGGCGTCGAGGACGGGAATTTGTCGCCCTCGCCTTTCAGGAAGCGGTCGAAGAAAGCCCAGACCTGACCCGTGGTGTCGAACGTGGTGTCGCCGAGTTCGCGGTCGCCGGACTTTGCCTTGGGCCCGTAGGTGTAGAACTGGCAGTGAGTGTTGGGGCCGACGACAGCGTACTGGTTGTCGCGCGCCTCTGCGTCGACGCCCTTTTTCGTCGCATGATTGAACAGGGCGAGGTTGGGGCCGATGGAGACATCGTACCACGAGTTGAACCACAGCGTGGGAACGCCCCAGCTTTCATTGTCGTGATAAAGGCCGCCCCTGTACCAGGCCGGATCGTTCGGCAGGCGGGCGATCAGCTCTTCATTCGTGCCTTTGGGTTCACCCAGCGACGTGAGCAGGTCGGCGAACGGCAGGTGTTTCACCTGCTCGTTCCATTTCACGTCCGGCTTTTTCGGATCGAGGTCGCCATAGGTCGAGAGGCGCTGGCGCGTTTCCGGGGCGAGGCCTTCGGGTATCTGGGCGCGCAGCGGATTGTCGACGCCATAGAGCCAGATGGAAAAGAGGATGCGCGGCACGCCGCCGCGATACCAGTTGCCCTGTTCGAAGAATTCGCCGACGCGGCCAATGCCGGCGCCGGACGCCATCGGGATCATCGCGGCGTGGGCGGGATGGTTGGCGGCGGCAAGCTGCAGCTGCCATTCGGCGGTTGATGAACAGCCGAGCGTGCCGACTTTTCCGTTCGACCATTTCTGGTCGGCGATCCAGGTGAGTGCGTCGTAGCCATCGGTGCGCGGATAGCCCAGGATCTCGAACTTGCCTTCGGAGAAATAGCGGCCGCGTTCGTTCTGGTAGATCATGGCGTAGCCGCGATCGACGCCTTCCAGCGTCTGGCGCAGGGATGAGCCCGCCAGCGTGTTCATGTTGTAGGGCGTGCGGATGAAGACGGTGGGGACGGGACCGTCCGTGTTTTTGGGGCGGTAGATGTCGGTCGACAGGCCGACGCCGTCGCGCATCTTCACGAGGACTTTCTTCTGCACCGTGGCGCGCCTGGCCAGTTCGGCGTCGAGCGCTGCGGGGCTCCATTTCGAATAGTCGGCGGGCGCGGGCGCAGGGAGGGTTTCGGTTCCGACGGCGGGGCCGGGAGCTGGTCCCGTCTGGGCAGACGCGGGCGCGCACAGCAAAGCTGCAGCCAGCGTGATCGCGATCCGTTTCTGCATATCCGCTCCCCGGAGATTTGACGCACGCTAGCAGGCGGAGCGATCAGCGCAACGTGGCGGCGCTCAGTCCTTCTTCTCCGCCCGTCTCCGTTCGATGTAGGCGCGCAGGACGGCATTGAGACCGGTGCGATCATCGTCGCGGTCGACGCCGAACCAGTCGAGCACTTCAGGATCCAGACGAAGACGAACGAGGCGGCGGTTTCGGGAGGGATAGACGGGGGCGGCCAAACGCCAGAAGCCCGGGCCGAGGCTGGGCCGCGAGGGCGCGTCGTCCAGCGTATAGTCCGTCAGCCGGTCGAGCTGCTTGCGGGACGGCTGCACGATAAAGGGCTTCGTCATCTGCATCGCCCCTCCAGGCGGCCACGATATGCTTGCGCTTGCCGCGCGGGGTCCAGGTGACCACGAGCGTGAGACCCTCGACCTGACCGAGCGCGATGTAGCGGCGCTCGCCCATGAACTGGCGGGTGTCCTCCCGCTCCAGCACGGGGGTGTCGAACATCCGCGCGGCGCGGATGAAATCGACCCCGTGGGCGGTGAAATTGTCGTTCCGCCGGGTTTCGTCCCACTCGAACATTCACGCCCTCAGACACGGTCCCCGCCGGGGCCGCGCAGATTAAGCACAGCGGGCGGCGGCTGGTCGAGAGGATGCAACCGGGGGAGTTTCGCCCTGCCCGCGGTCTTTGACGACTGTTCAGAAGAGGGCCTGGGAAGATGAGCGTCATGGCGGGGCCTGTCCCGGTCATCTGTCTTGTTGATCGAAAACCAGAGAGGTTGTCGGGACGAGCCCGAGAATGACCCCGTTTCGGGATTGGTCCGGGTTCCGGGGCCCGCATCTCCGCGACCCCGCGACCCCGCGACCCCGCGACCCCGCGTGCGGGATGACCATCCCCTGACGCGTCAAGAGCTTCACGCGGAAGTCCGGGCCTTCGCTTGACCGTTCTATCGCACCGCCCTAATCCCCCGCGCTCCTTACGACCCGGTCAGGCGGTTTGATCCCGCGCCGGCGCCTGGAGTGATGCGATGTCCCGCAGACAGAAGAAGCTTGGTGCGCCCATTCACGGCTGGCTGGTGCTCGACAAGCCTGAGGAAGTGACCTCGACGCAGGCGGTGGCCCGGTGCCTCAGGATGTTCAATGCGCAGAAGGCGGGGCATGGCGGCACGCTCGATCCCCTCGCCTCCGGCATCCTGCCCATCGCGTTTGGCGAGGCGACCAAGACGGTCGGCTACGTCATGGAGGCGGACAAGGATTACGTGTTCACCGTGCGCTGGGGATCTTCGACCACGACGCAGGACCGCGAAGGCGCGGTGACGGGGACCAGCGATGTGCGCCCGACGCGGGACGCCATCGAGGACGCGCTGAAAGGCTTTGTCGGCGAGATCCAGCAGACCCCGCCGCAGTACTCGGCGATCAAGGTAAATGGCGAACGTGCGTATGATCTTGCCCGGGACGGCGAGACCGTGGAGCTGGAGCCGCGCACCGTTGTGGTGTTCGAGGCCACGCTGGTTGATGCGCCGTCGGCGGACCTCGCCGTGATCTCCGTCCGCAGCGGAAAAGGCTTTTATATCAGGGCTTTGGTGCGAGACCTGGCGACCGCTCTGGGCGCCGAAGGCCATGTGGCGGCGTTGCGCCGGACCCGCGTCGGCGCGTTCCGCGAAGCCGACTCATTCTCGCTGGCCAAGCTGGAAGAAATGAGCGATAAGCCCGCGCTGGACGCAATTCTAGTTCCCCTTGAGACCGCGCTGGACGACATCCCGGCACTGGCCGTCAGCGGGGAAGAGGCGTCCAGGCTTCGGCAGGGTCGCGAAATCGTCCTACTGCCCCATCAAGTCGAGGCGTTTCGGGAGATGCGCCGTCCCCGTGTAGTCAACGGGGAGGATGCCTCCCGCATTTGTCTCGCCCTTGAAGGCGGTAAGGCGGCAGCCCTCGGCGAGGTCCGCGCGGGCAGGTTCATACCTGTGCGCGTCTTCAACATCTAACAGTGGAGACCCCGATGTCGTTTACGAACGCCGACAAGGCTGAAGTCATCAAGAAATTCGCCCAGCAGCCGGGCGATACCGGATCGCCTGAAGTTCAGGTCGCGATCCTGACCCACCGGATCAACTACCTGACGGGTCACTTCAAGGAACACAAGAAAGACAACCACTCGCGCCGCGGACTCCTGAAAATGGTGTCTCAGCGCCGCCGCCTGCTCGACTATCTCAAGGGCAGGAATGAGGGCCGCTACAAGGCTCTCCTCGAAGAGCTGGGTCTGCGCCGCTAGGGCCGGATCTAACCAACCCGCCAGCCCACCGGGGTCTGGCGGGTTTTCGCATGCAGGAAAGAGAAGCAACGAAGATGTTTGATATCCAACGAGTTACCATCGACTGGGCGGGACGTCCGCTCACCCTCGAGACCGGACGCATGGCGCGTCAGGCCGACGGCGCCGTCCTCGCCACCTACGGTGAGACCACTGTTCTTGCGACCGTCGTGTTCGCGAAGAAGGAAAAAGAGGGCATCGATTTCTTCCCCCTCACCGTCAACTATCAGGAAAAATACTATGCCGCCGGCCGCGTTCCGGGCGGCTATTTCAAGCGTGAAGGCCGTCCCACCGACAAGGAGACGCTGACCTCGCGCCTGATCGACCGTCCCATCCGTCCGCTGTTCGCCGATGGCTTCAAGAACGAAACCCAGGTCGTGATCAACGTTCTCTCGTTCGACGGCGAGAACGATCCAGACGTGCTCGGCATGGTTGCCGCGTCCGCTGCGCTGACGCTTTCGGGCGTGCCCTTCGAGGGCCCGATCGGCTGCGCGCGCGTTGGCTACAAGGATGGCGCCTACATCATCAACCCGACCATCGAAGAGATGGACGGCTTCCAGCTCGACCTCGTCGTCGCCGGCACGGTTGACGCCGTGATGATGGTCGAATCCGAAGCGAAGGAACTCTCCGAAGACGTCATGCTCGGCGCCGTGATGGCCGGTCATGAAGCCTTCCAGCCCGTGATCGACGCGATCATCCAGCTCGCCGAAAAAGGCGCGAAGGAACCCTGGCCGTTCACCTCGCCCGACCACTCGAAATCGCTCGAGGCGATCCAGAAACTGGTCGGCGCGGATCTCTCCAAAGCCTACAAGATCAAGGACAAGGGCGAGCGTTACGCCGCCGTTGGCGCCGCCCGCGACAAGGCCTCGAAAGTCCTCGTCCTGTCGGAAGCCAATCCGGACGGCATGGCGCCGCTGGTGTTCAAGACCGTGTTCAAGGAAGCCGAAGCGAAAGTCGTTCGCGGCGACATCATCCGCACGGGCGAGCGCATCGACGGCCGCAAGCTGGACCAGGTTCGCGCCATCGTCTCGCAGGTCTCCGTCCTGCCGCGCACGCACGGCTCGGCCCTGTTCACCCGCGGCGAGACGCAGGCGCTCTGCGTCGCGACGCTCGGCACGGCTGAAGACGAGCAGTACATCGACGGCCTCGAAGGCACGAAGAAAGAGAAGTTCCTGCTGCACTACAACTTCCCTCCCTTCTCGGTCGGCGAAACAGGCCGTATGGGCGGCCCCGGCCGTCGCGAAATCGGTCACGGCAAGCTGGCCTGGCGCGCGCTGAAAGCCGTGCTGCCCGGCAAGGAAGAGTTCCCCTACGCGCTGCGTCTGGTCTCCGAGATCTTCGAGTCGAACGGCTCGTCGTCGATGGCGACCGTCTGCGGCGGTTCACTGGCGCTGATGGATGCGGGCGTGCCGATCACGCGCCCCGTGTCGGGCATCGCCATGGGCCTCATCAAGGACCCGGAGGGCATGGCTGTCCTCTCGGACATCCTGGGTGACGAGGACCACCTCGGCGACATGGACTTCAAGGTGGCCGGAACGGATCAGGGCGTGACCTCGCTCCAGATGGACATCAAGATCGCGGGCATCACCAAGGACATCATGAAGACGGCGCTCAGCCAGGCGAATGCCGGCCGACTGCACATCCTCAACGAGATGAACAAGGCGATGACCGGCGCGCGCACGGAAGTGTCCGAGAACGCGCCGAAAATGATCTCGATGAAAATCCCGGTCGACAAGATCCGGGACGTCATCGGCACCGGCGGCAAGGTGATCCGCGAGATCGTCGAGAAGACGGGCGCGAAGATCAACGTCGAGGACGACGGCACGGTGAAGATCGCCGCTGTCGACAAGGACAGCCTCGAAGCCGCCCAGAAGTGGATCCACGGCCTGACGGCGGAAGCCGAAGTGGGCGCGATCTACCAGGGCAAGGTCGTGAAGGTGATGGAGTTCGGCGCCTTCGTGAACTTCTTCGGCGCCAAGGACGGCCTCGTCCATGTCTCGCAGCTCGCCAAGGAACGGGTGAACAGCCCCTCCGACATGGTGAAAGAAGGCGACATGGTGTGGGTGAAGCTTCTGGGCTTCGACGATCGCGGCAAGGTTCGCCTGTCAATGAAAGTCGTGGACCAGACCACCGGCCTCGAAATCCCGCGCGCTGAAGGCGAGCCGGAAGAAGTCGACAATGGCGGCGGCGGCGATCGTCCGCCGCGCGGCGACCGCGAACGTCGTCCGCGCCGTCGCGACTAGATCGCGACTGACGCGCTGAACATTACGGCCGCCCGAGCAATCGGGCGGCCGTTTTGCTTTTGGGAATTCGGCAGGCGCCCACAGGCGCCAGCCCGTTACTCGGCGATCGATGCGAAGGTGCGCGGAGCGACAGCCGGACGGCCAGTCGCCCTGTCGTGCAGAAGCGCCAGCTCCGTGCGATCAACTGCGGTTACGGCCTTGTCCATGACGTCCGCCGTGCAGGCGCGTTCCAGCCTGACGACTTCGGCCGGACGACGGCCAGACGTTTCGCAGGTCTGTTTCGCCGTGCGCTTGAAAGAGCGATAGTTCTCGGCAGCCGTGCGATCGGAATTGTATTTGAACGCGACGGATTAGGTATCCCGCGAGACCTCCGCGTTCGCTGCGCCCGCTGACAGAACCGCCGAAGCGCTGAAAGCGACGCAGATCATCTTGCTGAGGGTGTTCATGGGGGACGCCTGTTTTTGTTTTGAACGGCTCTGACTGGCCGGCGCCGCCCGTCTAGGCGAGAGGCATGAGCGCTTCCCGAATGGGCGGGCGTCGATACCGGCCCCATGCGTGGGACCTGCGTGAACGACGCGCACTTTCCCGGCATCTCGCTGAAAGAGCGGATGCAGGCATTGCGCGACACGCAAAACGAAACGGCCGCCCGACCAATCGGGCGGCCGCCTTCGATGTGTGGAACGCCGTGCGTGCGGTTCGACTACTTGTCGATTGCAGCGAAGTCGCGCGGGGCGACAGCGGGACGGCCCGTCTCGTTGAAGTGCAGAAGCGCCAGATCCGTACGGCCCATGGCGACGACGACCTTGTCCATAATCTCCGTCACGCAGGCGCGTTCAAGGCGGGCGACTTCGATCGGGCGACGGCCCCGCGTTTCGCAGGTGTTTTTCGCCGCGCGCTCGAACGCGCGGTAGTTCGCGGCGGCGGTCTGGCCGGCACTGTAGCGGAACTCGATCCGGTAGGTGTCGCCGGCTGTGTCAGCTTGGGCGGCGCCGGCGAGAGCAGCCGGACCAGCAAGAGCGAGGCAGATCATCTTCGTGAGCTTGTACATGGGGAGTTGGCCTTCTCTTTTGTCACGCGGCTCTGACCGGCCGCGTCGCCTGTCTGGACCAAGCCGATGACGGTTTCCCCCGTGCAAGGATGTCAGTTACGCGACGTCGCAATAGCCGGCGTGCTCCGGAACCCAGACGGTCGGCGCCGGCGATGCCGGACACGAACACCCCGAAACTCCCACCAATACGCCTTGCAGGCGAGTTTGCCGGCAAACCAATGGCGGCGTGTGGTTGCACAGCACTAGTCGCGGACCGGACCAGGCTGCATAAAAATTTCACATTTCGAGGGACCTCACAGCGCAAGCGTGGGCGGGACACGACAAGGGCGCCTGTTCCCTTCAGTTGAAGCATCAATTTTTTCGGGAGGGAGACCAGCATGGTCATTCGCGGTTTGAGTTTTCTGAAATCAGGCATCTGCGTTGCGGCGCTCGCCGCCGCCATCACGCTGCCGGCCACGGCGCAGACCGCGCCGGCCGCCGAGCAGGGCAAGGTCGAGACGGTGATCGTCACGGCCCAACAGCGCGATGAAAACCTGCAGGACGTGCCGCTGTCGGCTGTCGCCATTTCGGACGACAAGGTCGCGGCGATGTTCACGGGCGGCGAAGACATTCTCGCCCTCTCCTCCCGCGTGCCGGGCCTTTACGCTGAAAGCTCGAACGGCCGCGCGGCGCCGCGCTTCTACATTCGTGGACTGGGCAATACCGATTTCGACCTCGCCGCCTCCCAGCCCGTCTCGGTGATCATCGACGACGTGGTGATGGAGAATGTGGTTCTGAAATCCTCGCCGATCTTCGACCTTGACCAGATCGAGGTCTATCGCGGGCCGCAAGGCACGCTGTTTGGCCGCAACACCACCGCGGGCATCATCCGCTTCAAGTCGGCTGCACCAACCGACACGCTCGATGCGCGCGCCGCCGCATCCTACGGCTCCTTCGGCAGCGTCACCTTCGATGGCGGCGTCGGCGGACCGCTGATCGACGGCATTCTCTCGGCGCGCGCCTCGCTGCTGTGGCAGCATCGCGACGACTGGGTCGACAACACGCGGCAGCCTGGCGAGGAAAACCTCGGCGGGTTCGATGAAGTCGCCGGCCGCGTGCAGTTCCTCTACACGCCGACCGACAAGTTCAACATGCTGGTGAACCTGCACACGCGGGAACTGGACGGCACCTCGGCGCTGTTCCGCGCCAACGTGATCACGACCGGCACGAGCGGCCTCAACGGCGCCTATGAGCGCGACCGCGTCTCCTACAACCAGGGCGGCGGCAACAACCAGAATTATCGCGGCGACGGCGCGTCGGTGAATGCCTCCTACGATTTCGGCAGCGTGAAGCTGACCTCGATCACCGGCTATGAGACAGCCGAAGGCAAGAGCCGTGGCGACATCGATGGCGGCGTGGCGGGGGTTGGCCCCGGCTTCATCCCGTTCGATTCCGACACGCAGGATTCGCTCGACGACCTCAACCAGTTCACCCAGGAAGTGCGCCTGGCCAGCGACACGGACGGGCCGCTGTCGTGGCAGACCGGCGTCTATTACTTCGATGGCGAGTTCACCGTCACGACGGTTGGACCGAGCGGCTTCCCGCCGCCGGCGACGCTGACGCACGGCAACACCAGCTGGGCCGTCTATGGCCAGGCGAGCTATGCGTTCAGCGACAAGTTTTCCGCGACCGGCGGCGTGCGCTACACGGACGATGACAAGGACCTTGCGGTTCTGGGCTCGCCCGCGCAGTCGCGTTCGATCTCGGACGACCATGTCAGCTGGGAGCTGAGCGGCCTTTACGACGTGACCGACGATTTCAGCGTCTATGCGCGCGTGGCCGATGGCTTCCGCGGCCCGTCGATCCAGGGCCGCGACGTGGCCTTCTTCGCCGATCCGTCGCTGGCGCAATCGGAGACCATCCTGTCGTTCGAGGCGGGCTGGAAATCGACGCTGCTGGACAACACGCTTCGCCTCAACGGCGCGGCCTACACCTACGACGTCTCCGACATCCAGCTGACGGCGGTTGGCGGTGCGGGAAACACCGTGCAGCTGATCAACGCCGACAAGGGCAAGGCCTACGGCTTTGAAGTGGACGCCGAGTGGGTGCCGCTGGACAATCTCGTCTTCTCCGGCGGCCTCAGCTACACGCACACCGAGCTCGACGATGCGGGCCTTGCGGTTGGCATCTGCGCCCAGTGCACCGTGACCGATCCGACTGTTGTGATCAGCGGATCGACGCGGGCGCTGATCGACGGCAACCCCTTCCCCAATGCGCCGGAGATCATCGCTGACGTCACTGCCCGCTACAGCATTCCCTTCGGCGGCGACGGCGAGTTCTTCGCCTTCACCGACTGGTCGTATCAGGGCGCGACGAACATGTTCCTCTACGAATCGATCGAGTTCCAGACCGACGACCAGTTCGAGGGCGGCCTGAAATTCGGCTACGCCAGGACGGACGGTTCGTGGGAAGCGGCCATCTTCGCCCGCAACATCACGGACGAGGACAACATCAAGGGCGCGATCGACTTCAACAACAACACCGCCTTCGTGAACGATCCGCGCATCATCGGCGTGTCGCTGAAAGCCCGGATGTAGGGATCAACGTCCTGCAAAACGAAACGGCCGCTCCGGAGACGGGGCGGCCGTTCTGCTTCTTGGCTGTTGCGATGGATCAGGACGCCGGGTGCAGTTCGTATTTCACGCCGGCTGCATCCGTTCCGGCAAAGACGCCGGTGGGATTGGTGGGGCGCAGTTCGAGCACGTTCTCCTGCGTGTCGCCGCCAGCGCTGCCCATCAGGAAGACGCCGCCGTCGCCGGAAGCGGACCATTGCGTGATCTTCGCCGTGACCGGCACGGCTTCGATGCAGGCAGGCTCAAGCGAAGCCAGGCGCGTGACCAGCAGGCCAGGAGCGACATCGGCGGCGACCAGCGTGATGCGGCAGGGCTTGTCGGGCGCAGCGGCGGCGGTGAGCAGCCAGACGCCGGCAAGCGCCGCCGTTTCAGGATCGATGTCGCCGACCGGCGCTGCGAGCACGGGCGCTTCGGGCGCCGGGATCAGCGGCGCTTCCACGACGGGTTCAGCAACGGGCTCGGCCTTGGGCTGACACGCGGCGACGGCGAGAAGAACGGCGGACGCCGCGAGGAAGCGTTTCATCTGAAAATCCTGTGACCGGAGGGCGGTTTCAACCGACAGGAATTGCGCGCGCTTGTCCACCACGCGGGCTGCGAACGGCAAACGGCCGCTCCGTTTCCGGAGCGGCCGTTCGAATGAACGCCGTTGGCGGAAGTCTAGCGCGAAAGCCTGTCGCGCTTGGCTTCGAGCTCGGCCATCTGCGAATTGCCCATGCGCTCGACGACGCGCGCGACGAGCTTGTCGCGGCAGTCGCGGTCGAGGCCGCGCTGGGCGGACGGCGCGGTGATCTGGCAGGCCGAGTAGGCGGCCGAGTTCAGGGCGGCGTGAACGCGGGCGACGCCGTCGGCGTCGGCGAGATCAGCCTGGTCATAGCGGAAGGCGAAGTTGAAGGAATCGCCGGTGTCGGCCAGAGCGGGCGCGGCAACGGCGGTGAGGCACGCGGCGACGGCCGAAACCGTCAGGATCTTGAGGTGGGTCATTGGGGTTTCCTTTGGTTTTTACGGTCTCGATGCCGGTGTGACGTCTGTCTGCCCGCCCGTGACGGTCAGCTCACCCCAACGATGTGCGCCGAACCGGTGAAAAGCAATGGGTAAAGTGTGTAACATGTCTATCGCGCACGCGATAAAGCCGGCAGTCGGAGCTAGCGGTCTGACCGAATTGCCTTTTTGGAAAAACGACGCCGCGAATTATTTCCCGGGCGCGGGCGGCAGCGACGCCACCCATTCGCGGATCAGGGCGACGCCCCTGTCGTCGATCACGGTGCGGCCGAGTTCAGGCATCATCACGCCGGCCTCCTTCGAGGCCATCCGGTAGGTGAGGATCGACGCGTCCGGCAGGCCGGGTTCGATGACGAAGGACAGCTCGCCCGATCCCCTGCCCGCTGCGGTTGGCCGTTTGTGGATACCCCAGCCGGTGGGGTCCTGCTCGCCCCAGCCGAGGTAGAGGCCGGAGTTGGAGGCTGAGCCCGTGGCGTTGTGGCAGTGGGCGCAGTTGATATCGAGATAGGCGCGGGCGCGGCCTTCGAGCGGCAGCGAGGCGTCGAACGCGCGCGGCAGTTCGGCGAGCGGATGATCGGCAGGGACGCCGGTGAGGATGCCGCGCCGTGTCCAGTCGGCGATCTGATCAACGCCTGCGGGTCCGACATGATTGAGATTGCGCGCCTTCGGGCCGATGGGTTGCAGCACACGATCCGACTGATGGCATTCCTTGCACTGGTTGCGATTGGGAATGGTGTAGGCGATCTGGAGCGGCTGGCCTTCGGCGGTGATGGTGTCGATGGTCTGCTTGCCGCCGACGGCGGCATAGGTCGCCTCGGTCTGCTCGGCGTTCCAGATGTAGGGGTAGGCTGCCCAGCCATCCGCCTTGTGGATCAGCAGACGGGTTTCGATGTAGCGCTCGCCCACCCTGGGCTGGCGCATGTCCGGCGCGAAGGCGAAGGTCTTGATGAGGACCGAGCCGACGGGAAAGTCGAACACGTCCGTGTCGTTGTAGGTCGCGGCGGCGCCTTTGGGCACATAGACGAGGCGATGCTTGGCGGCGTTGTCGGAGAACAGCGCATTGACGAGGTCGTAGGGCGCGACGCCCTCAGCAGGCGTGCGTGCGCCAGCATCCGTGAAGAAGCCGTAGTCGGACAGCTTCGGCGCCGGATCAGCGGCGAGGATCACTTTGGCGTTGGGGCCTGCGGGCGTAACGCTGCAGCCTGCCAGTGCAAGCAGCAGCGCCCCCAGGAAAAAGCGGGGAAGGCGTTGAATCAGACGCCTCCGTCCTGCGGCAGCACGATTGCGGGCGGCTCGGCGATGTCCGCGTCGGGCTGTCGCGTCGGCGAGGGTTTGGCTTTGGCCAGATCGATTGGCGTCGAGCCGAGGCCGAGACTGACGAAGCCGACTTCGGGCTTTTCGCGCACGACGATGCGGATGTCCTCTGACTTGTCGCCATACCTGGTGACGCCGTCCCAGACGATGGGCGGAAGAGCGCCGCCAAGCGCAGGCGCGAGCGGAGCAAGGCGGCCCTGCGGATCATTGCCGCCCTCGCCATAGGTATTGTCGCGGATGACGAAGTCGCGCGGCAGCGGATTGTAGGTCTCATCCTTGTACTCGTACGAGTAGGACACGACCATCACATGCGCCGTCTTGTTCTTGTCGAACGTGTTTTCGAAGACGTGAACGTTCTTGTTGGCCATCAGCATCAGGCCCGTGCCGGTGGGCACGTTGGCGACGATGTTGCCGGGAGGCGCGAAGTTCTGGGTGTCGTTCTCCACGATCTTGTTGCGGAAGACGCGAGTGGAGTGGCCGCCCATCACTTTGAGGTTCGGCAGGTCGAATACCAGGATGCCGCCGGCATTGTGGGTGGCGACGTTGTCGTAGACGTCGGCGTTGCTGGAGTTTTCGATCTCGATGCCGGCGACGTTGTACTCGGCGCGGCTGTTGCGGACGATGATGTTGTCGGACTGGCCGACATAGATGCCGGCGTCGGATGCGCCCGAGACGGTGACGCCATCGATCAGCACGTTCTTCGATTCAACCGGATAGACGCCATAGGCGCCATTGGTGGGCAGCGGCCCGCCGGTCCACTCGACCTTCAGGTTCTTGAACGAGATGGTGTCGGAACCCTTCGACTTGATGCCGTCGCCTTTGGAATCCTGCATCGTGAAGTCGGAGACCGTCACCTTGTCGGAAGTGATGAGCAGGCCCTCGCCTGCCCCAGTCTGGCCCTTGAAGGAGAGGATCGTCTTGCCCTGGCCGGCGCCCTGCACCTTCACATTGTCGACGTCGAGAGAGAGGCCGTCGGTGAAGTCGAACGTGCCTTCGCCGATCAGAACGGTGTCGCCGGGCTTGGCTTCGATCAGGGCTTTCTGGAGCTGGGCGGCCGCTTCCGGTCCCGGCATGATCGCGACCGGGCCAGCAGGAGTTTCGACCTTGGGGCTGCACGCCGCCATGAGGACGAGAACCGATACCGCCGTCAGACTCCGCAGCGCCATGGCGCATCTCCCCTTTGGTTTCCTGTTGGGGCAAGTCTCCGGTGCGACCGGACATTGTCAAGTTATCGCTCGGTTTCGTGTGGCGGGTTGCCCGTACGGCAAGACCGAAAACTGACGAGGCCCCGCCGGAGCGGAGCCTCGCTGAACTCTACTTGCTGTCGGGCGCTACTGGTTCAGCGCCCAGAGGACCAGACCGGTGGCGGCGGCGATCAGGATGATGTCGCC
>Ga0075163_10003784_pt1 | contig 20335 bp, 9 predicted proteins | sample JI1023141ADNA_FD_71478 | JGI IMG/M metagenome (GOLD analysis project Ga0075163, IMG submission 71478) | Wastewater effluent complex algal communities from Wisconsin, to seasonally profile nutrient transformation and Carbon sequestration -... | ecosystem: Engineered > WWTP > Effluent > Algae... | reverse complement strand
GAAGTTCAACGCCGACGTGCAGATCTACGCCCCGTACGTGTACGACGCCACCATGGTGATGGTCGACGCGATGGTCAAGGCCGGCTCCGCCGAGCCCGCCAAGTACCTGCCGGTGTTGGCCAAGACCGCCGGCTACAACGGCGTGACCGGCACGATCGCCTTCGACGAGAAGGGCGACATCAAGAACGGCGCGCTGACCCTGTTCACCTACAAGGGTGAAAAGCGCGAGCAGATCGCCGTGGTTCGCTGAACCCGGGCAAACCTCACGCCAGTCCAGGCCGCCTTCGGGCGGCCTTTTTCTTGCCGGTTACATCTGTGATGCAATCCTTGGAATCACAAGGTCAGAAGGGGCGGGGATGTCAGGGCGCATTCAGCGGTTGGTCGAGCAGGTCAACCAGGTGCCGGGATGGCGCCATTGGCGAATGGCCCGGTTCGAGCAGGCATTCCGTGCAGGGCAGGCCATCGGTTGCTTCCGCGGCCACTACGCAAGTTACGAATTGGCCGAGGCCGCCACGCCACGGGATGCTCCGCTGGGCTATGACCACGACGACGCCGGCAGCATGTACCGCGATCGCCTCGACTCGCTCTACCCTGGTGACTACCCGATGGTGGCCTGGCTCGGGAAGGCACTCGCGGAGGGCGCCCGGGACATCTTTGACCTTGGTGGGCACATCGGGCTGTCGTACTACACCTACCAGAAGGTGTTGAACTACCCATCCGGGCTGCGCTGGCGTGTCCATGATGTGCCATCTGTGATGGATGCCGGCAGGGCCGAGGCCCGAGGTCGCGACCCGTCCGGGCGCCTGAGCTTCGAGGACAGGTTCGACGCGGCATCCGGGGCGGATGTGCTTTTCACCGCCGGATGCCTGCAATACCTCCGGGAAACGCTACCGGAAAAGCTGGCGGCACTGCAGCGGCGCCCTGAATGGGTTCTGGTCAACCTCTTGCCGTTGCACCCTGAACGAAGCTATTGGACCGTCCAAAGCATTGGCACGGCCTTCTGCCCCTACCGAGTTCAACGCGACCGCGAATTCTTTGACGGCCTGGCGACGCTCGGCTACCAGCTTGAAGACCGGTGGGAGAACCTGGAGAAGAGGTGCTGGGTGGCGTTCGATCCGGCGCATTCACTCGACCGCTACCACGGAGCGGCATTCAGGCTGGCGCGCTGAGAACAGTTCTTGCTGCAAGCGCCCATGTCTGGTTCAGCCAAAAATTGGCGAGATGCGTGCGGACTGCGCTTCACCTGTCGCGCTTGCAAGCAAGCGCTGTGCTCAAATATTGCGAGACGTCGTCAAACGTGCGCTCGGCGCCCGTGATTCGACGCTGCCATACAGAAGAAGCCGGCTATCAGCCGAGTGATGGGGCACAAGGGATTCATCATGTTGTCAGGCCAGTTCCGACTGCTGGATGTCGATGCGGCATCCTTCAACCCATGGCGCATTGCGGAGGTCCGGCATCGTCTCGGCGACCATCCGCTGCTCCAGAGCGATGCCCTGATCGCCCTGGCCAAGCGCATGGAGCAACGCGGCAGCGTTCGCTCGCATGGCAGCGGCGCCCAGGCAGGAACCTCCTTCAACCACGCGCCGGTGATCTTCCCCAACAAGCAGGCCGCCGCGCAGACGGTCGGCAACCTGCGCGAGGCGAAGGCTTGGACGTCGCTGCTGAATGTCCAGACCGACCCGATTTACCAGAAGCTTGTCGACGAGGTGCTCGACGATGTCAAACCCTTGATCGACCTGAAGGACCCGGGCATGTGCTACCGGGGCGGCTGGATTTTCCTGACATCGCCGAACACGGTGACACCGTTCCACATTGACAAGGAGCACAACTTCATCCTGCAGATCAGCGGGAGCAAGACCTTGTATGTCTGGGAGCCGGACGATACCGAGGTCGCTTCCGAGCAGGCGCGTGACCTGTTCCATGCCACCCACAGCCGGGACCTGGTGACGTGGCGAGACGAGTTTCGCCAGCGTGCGCGCGTCTTCCATGTCGGGCCCGGCATGGGGGCCTACATGCCGTCGACCAGCCCGCACATGGTGGAGAACGGCCCGGATCCTTCGGTCACGATCAGCTTCACCTACTACACCGACTCAACCCGCCGCAACTCGGCGCTGCACAGTGCCCACCAGCGGATGCGCGGCCTTGGCCTGTCGCCCTCCAGGGTGGGTGACAGGCCGGCCTTGGACGCCCTGGTCCACTCCATCTGGCGCCTGGGCGGTCGCGGCCAGCAGCCGGCCGATTCGGCACCGTACGCGTCGGCCACGATCGGTTGAACCTGCCCCAAGAAGCCAGCGCGTGGAACCCCTTCAGCCGACACCGACCGAGCCGCCTGCGGGCGACTTGAGCCTGCCCGACGTCTTTTCACCTGCCGTGGATTTGCAGGCGGAGACCGGGCGGTCAGCAGGGCGATGGGCCTGGCCCGCGGGCCAGGCCGCGGCAACCCGGGCCTGGGCGCGGGAGTCGGGCTGGGCTGATGACACGCCCGGCCTGGCCGCCTGGCTGCTACTGCAACACCGTTGGTGCGGCGGTACCGAAGTGCGCCAGGCCGAGTGCACCGTGGGTGGCGGGTTGATTGAGTTCTGGCATCCGCTGGACCCCGGCCAGACCGTGCAGGCCTGGATCGATGCGGTGGATCATCGCCGCCGGGCCGAGCCGCAGGCAGCCGGTCTAGCGGTGATGGCCGACAGCCTGTGGTGCCGCGCACCCATCCCCGCTCGGCAGGCCCCGCTGATGCTGGGCGTTGCGGAAGAGGCCGGTGCATGGCTTCTGGACTTTGCACCGTCCTGGGCGGACGCCGAACGTTGTCGAATCGTGGCCGATGCGCTCGGCCAGACCCTGTGCAGCCTGTTGGCGAACCGCAGCCAACCGCTGCGCGAGGTCCAGACGCTCACCGACGCCCAGCGCGATCGGTGGATGGGTGTCTGGAACACACCGCTGCGAGATATTAACCCTGGCCAGACGGTACACGGCGCTTTCGCCCATCAGGCCATCGCGTCGCCAGACCGCGCGGCGCTGGCCTGGTCGGGGGGCAGCCTCAGTTACGCCGAACTGGACCGCAGTTCGGATGCATTGGCCCGCGCGCTGGTGGCTCAGGGTGTGGCTGCGGGCGACCTGGTGGGGGTCTCACTCGAGCGGTCGCCTCGGGCTATCGTCGCACTGCTGGCCATCCTGAAGTCCGGCGCGGCTTACCTGCCGGTGGATGCCGCCTACCCGGAAGAGCGCCTGGCCTTCATGCTGCGCGATGCGGGTGTGAAACGGCTGCTGGCGGCGGCGGGTGACACGGCGTGGCCATCCGATGTGGCGGTCTGGGACCCTGATTCATTGGTCGACCCGGGTGGAGCGGTGGCCGTTTCCGGCAACACCGAATCACTCGCCTACGTGATGTACACCTCGGGCTCGACCGGCGTCCCCAAGGGCATCGCCATCGGGCACGGCGCCATCCTTCGGCTGGTGGTCGGTGCGCGCTACGTGGATCTGTCGCCGGACTTGCGGATGATGCACGCCGCGCCGATCGGCTTCGACGCCTCCACGCTCGAGATCTGGGGCCCGCTGTTGAACGGCGGCTGCTGCGTCATCCACGACGAGGATCTGCCCACCCCGCAGGGCTTGGCCCGCACGATCAGCGGGCAAGGCGTCACCGCCGCCTGGCTGACGGCTGCCTTGTTCAATGCCGTGGTCGACGAGGGGCCGCAGCACCTGCATGGGCTGAAGCAACTGCTGATCGGTGGCGAGGCCTTGTCGGTGCCACACGTGCGCCGCACGCTGCAGGCCTTGCCCGAGATGACACTCATCAACGGGTACGGTCCCACCGAGTGCACCACCTTCGTTGCCACCCACCCGATCCCGGCTGACCTGCCGGCCGATGCGCATTCGGTGCCCATCGGGCGGCCGATCACGGACACCCACCTCTACATCCTTGGCCCCGGCGGCCACCTGATGCCCGAGGGCCTGGTCGGTGAGTTGCATGCGGGCGGCCGCGGCCTGGCGCGCGGCTACCTTGGTCGCGATGCGCTCAATGCAGAACGGTTCGTGCAACACGACTTCGGTGGCACCGCCGAACGCCTGTACCGCACGGGGGATCTGGCGCGCATCGGCCCAGACGGCGTCATCGAGTTCGTCGGCCGCGCCGACGGCCAGGTGAAGATCCGCGGGTTCCGCATCGAGCTTGGCGAGATCGAATCGGCACTGGCCAGCCACCCTGCGGTTCAGCGCTGCGCCGTGCTGGCCCTGAAGGACGCATCCGGCCAGGCCCGGCTGGTGGCCTACCTGGTCGCCGCGGGCGAGCAGGCCCCGACCTCCCATCTGCGCAGCCATCTGGCCAGCCGGCTGCCCGAGTTCATGGTGCCGGCAGCCTATGTGTGGATGCCGGTACTGCCGATCACCGCCAACGGCAAGCTCGACCGGCACGCCTTGCCGGCGCCGTCGGCCGAGCGACCCGAGCTGAGCGTTCCCTACGAAGCCCCCACGACGCCTGCCGAACGCAGGGTGTGCCAGGCCTTTGCGGAGGTGTTGGGCCTTCAGTCGGTGGGCCGGCAGGACAACTTCTTCGAGCTTGGCGGCAACTCATTGGCCGTGTTGCGTGTGCTGGCCCGGCTGGCGCGCGATGGCGAGACCCGCCTCGCGCCCAAGGCCTTCTTCCGCGTGCCCACACCGGCGGGCCTGGCAAGAGAACTGAGCGGTTCGGGTGCAACCGGCGTCGACGGCCAGCGCCTGGCGCGCCGCGCGGCGGCCACCGCCGCCGAGCCAATCGCCATCGTCGGCATGGCCGGGCGTTTCCCGGGGGCGGCAGACGTCGATCGCTTCTGGCGCATGCTCTGCGACGGTCAGGAGGGCATCACCACCTTCAGCCCCGAGCAACTCGACCCGAGCCTTCCGGCGGAGTTGACCGCCGATCCGGCCTACGTGCGTGCCCGTGGGGTGATCGATCAGGTCGACCAGTTCGACGCGGCCTTCTTCGGCATCTCGCCGCGCGAGGCGGAGTTGATGGATCCGCAGCAGCGGGTCTTTCTGGAGGTCTGCTGGGAGTGCCTGGAGCGTGCCGGCCACGCGCCGGATGCCGCGCACATGCCGGTGGGTGTCTTTGCGGGCATGTACAACGCCAGTTACTTTCAGCGCCATCTGCTTCACCGGCCGGATCTGATTGCCCGTCTGGGCGAGTTCCAGGTCATGCTGGCGAACGAAAAGGATTACATCGCCACGCGGGTGGCCCACCGGCTGAACCTGACCGGCCCCGCCGTCAGCGTGCACACAGCCTGCTCGACGTCGCTGGTGGCCATCGCCCAGGCCGTCGCCAGCCTGCGGGCCGGGCAGTGCGACATGGCCCTGGCCGGCGGTGTTTCCATCACCTGCCCACCGAACAGCGGCTATCTCTACCAGGACGGCGCCATGCTGTCGCCGGACGGCCGCACGCGCAGCTTCGACGCCCAGGCGCGCGGCACTGTCTTCAGCGACGGCGCCAGCGTGGTGCTGCTGAAGCGTCTGAGCGATGCCCTGGCCGATGGCGACCAGGTCTGGGCGCTGATCCGCGGGGTGGCCGTCAACAACGACGGGCGCGACAAGGCGAGCTTCACGGCACCGAGCGTCGATGGCCAGGCGGCGGTCGTCGCAGCGGCGTTGCGTGCCGCCGAAGTCGACGCCCGCAGCATCTCGTACGTCGAGACCCATGGCACCGCCACGCCCATGGGCGACCCGGTCGAGGTCGAGGCCCTGACCCGCGCCTACCGCCAGCAGACCGCAGACACGGGTTTCTGCCGCATCGGTTCGTTGAAGAGCAATGTGGGCCACATGGTCACAGCAGCGGGTGCCGCAGGCGTCATCAAGACGGCTTTGGCCCTGGCCCACGAGCATTTGCCGCCCAGCATCCATTTCGACAGCCCGAACCCGCAGATCGACTTCGCCACCAGCCCGTTCAGCGTTCAATCCGTCGGTGAACCGTGGCCGCGAGGCCGTGCCCCGCGCCGGGCCGGGGTGAGCAGTTTCGGTGTCGGCGGCACGAACGCCCATGCGGTGCTGGAAGAGGCGCCGGTTCAGGTGCCGTCGGCGCCGGCCAACGGGCCGCAACTGCTGATGTTGTCGGCGCGCTCCGCAGCGGCATTGGCTGCACAGGCCACGCGACTGGCCGAGCACCTGGGCCGCGCTCCGGCTATCAACCTGGCTGATGTGGCGCACACCCTTCAAGCCGGCCGCAGTGCCTTCGTGCACCGGTTGGCCGTGGCCGCGGGCTCGGTTGACGAGGCCGTAGCCCAACTGGCATCGGCCGAAGCGCCTTGGCGAGTTGCGCGGGCACTGGGGGGCCAGCAGCGCGCCATGGTCTGGATGTTCCCTGGCCAGGGCAGCCAGTACGGCGGCATGGGCCGCGCCCTGTACGAGCGCGACAGCCATTTCAAGGAGGCTCTCGACGAGGCCTTGGCCGCCATGCGTGGCGTGATGACGGTCGACCTGAAGGCGCTGATGTTCGAGGGCGACGATTCGGCCTTGGTCGACACGGCGGTCACACAACCGGCCCTGTTCTGCATCGAGTACGCGTTGGCGCGTGCCTGGATGCCGCGCGTGGGCGCCCCGGTGGCGTTGATCGGCCACAGCGTCGGCGAGTTCGCCGCGGCCGCGGTCGCCGGGGTGATGAGCCTGCCCGATGCCGCCCGGCTGGTGGCTCGGCGTGGCGCCTTGATGCAGTCCCAGCCGCCCGGCGGCATGCTGGCAGTGCGACTGCCGCGCGAGCAGGTCGAGGCCCGGCTGCCCCCAGAGTTATCCCTGGCCGCAGAGAACGCGCCGATGGCCTGCGTGGTCGCGGGCCCCCGCCCGGCATTGGCCAACTGGGCATCGCAACTCGAGGCCGAGGGCATCGTCGCCCGCACCTTGCATACTTCCCACGCCTTCCACTCGGCCATGATGGAGCCGGCGGTCGAGGCCTTTGCGCAGGAGCTTCAGGGGGTGGCGCTCAGCGCCCCGACCCTGCCGATTGCTTCGACGCTGACCGGCGCATGGCTGCGTGCCGAAGACGCGACGGATCCACGCTACTGGGCACGCCATTTGCGCGAGACGGTGCAGTTCTCACGGGCCGTGCTCACCGTACTGGAGCAGCATACGGCTGTGTTTCTGGAAATCGGCCCCCGCGCCATGCTGTCCACACTGGCCCGCCAGCACACCCTGGCCGGACGGCCGCCGCCCATGGCCGTGGCCAGCCTGGCGGACAATCCTTCTGACGAACTCCACGCCTGGCAACTGGCGCTGGGCCATCTCTGGACGCTGGGGCACGATCCGCGCGAATCCGCCGCGTTCCCGGCCACGGGCCGGCGCCGTGTGGTGCTGCCCACGTACCCCTTCGAACGCAAGCGTTTCTGGGTCGATGCGCCCGTGCATGCCGCCGCGGTGAACGCGGCCGCGCCGCCGGCACTCCCTGCAGCCGCTGCGCTCGCCCCCCCCATTCCCGCATCAGGACCGACCACCATGACCACCATCGCCTCTGCTGACGCGTCGAGCCCCCGCCGGGCCCAGCTGGCCGCCCGACTGCGGGTGCTGTTCGAGGACATCTCCGGCTCCGATTTTGGGGAGGTGGATCTGTCCAGCGGCTTCGTGGAGCTGGGGCTGGATTCGCTCACGCTGACCCAGGCCGCCCTGCAGGTCAAGGGCGAGTTCAAGGTGGACATCAGCTTCCGCCAGCTGATGGAGAAGTACCGCAGCATCGACGCCCTGGCCGGCCACCTGGACAGCGTGCTGCCCGCTGAGGCCACCCCGGCCGCCGCGCCAGTGGCGACAACAGCCCCGGCGATGGCCTCCATGATGGTTGCCATGCCGGCGATGAGCGGCCAAATGGCTGGCGGCGACCTGGTTCAGCAGGTGATCCAGCAGCAGATGCAGCTGATGGCGCAGCAGTTGGCGATGCTGCGCGGCGGGGCACCGATGCCTGTTGCGCAGGCACCGGCCGTTGCCGTTGCGGCAACCCCGGCCACTGGTGCCGTGGCGGCAAAGCCTGCGGTGGAAGAGGGCGGTGCGGTCCGCTACGACGTCAAGAAGGCTTTCGGCGCCATCGCCCGCATCCACACCCAGCCAAGCGAGTTGACCGACCGGCAGCGCGCTCGCCTGAACGCGTTCATGCGCCGCTACACCGAGCGCACCCAGCGCAGCAAGGCCTACACGACCGAGCACCGCGGGCGCCTGGCAGACCCCCGCGTGGTCAACGGCTTCCGGCCGATGACCAAGGAGATCACGTACCAGATCGTCGTCGAGCGCTCCAAGGGCTCGCGGATGTGGGATCTGGACGGCAACGAGTACGTGGATGTGCTGAACGGCTTCGGCATGAACATGTTCGGCTGGCAGCCGGATTTCGTTCGGGCCGCCGTGCGCGAGCAACTCGAGCTCGGTTACGAGATCGGCCCGCAGCACCCCCTGGCCGGCGAGGTGGCCGAGCTGGTCTGCGAGCTGACTGGCTTCGACCGTGCCGGCCTGTGCAACACAGGCTCCGAGGCGGTGATGGCGGCGGTGCGCATTGCCCGCACGGCCACTGGCCGCAAGACACTGGTGCTGTTCACAGGCTCCTACCACGGCACGATGGACGAGGTGCTGGTGCGGGCCGGGCGCAACGCCAAGGGGATCCCGGCTGCCCCCGGCATCATGTCCGGTGTGTTCGGCGACGTGAGGGTGCTGGAGTACGGCACTGACGAGTCACTGGAGTTCATCCGCAACAACGCTGGCGACCTGGCCGCCGTGCTGGTGGAGCCGGTGCAAAGCCGCCGGCCCGATTTCCAGCCGCGAGAGTTCCTGCGCGAGGTGCGCGAGATCACCGAGAACAGCGGCACCTGCCTGATCTTCGACGAGGTCATCACCGGCTTCCGGGCCCACCTGGGCGGCATGCAGGCGCTGTTCGGCATCCGCGCCGACCTGGCCTGCTATGGCAAGGTGATCGGGGGCGGCTTCCCGGTCGGCGTGATCGCAGGCAAGCGCGACTACATGGACGCGCTGGATGGCGGCGCCTGGCAGTACGGAGACGACTCCATCCCCACGGTTGGGGTCACCTATTTTGCAGGCACGTTCGTTCGCCACCCGCTGGCGCTGGCAGCGGCCAAGGCCTCGCTGCTGCACTTGAAGAACGCTGGCCACGCGTTGCAGACCCAGCTGAACCTGCACACCGCTGCCATGGCCGACGAGTTGAACGCCTACTGCCGCGAAGCCGGCGCGCCGCTGGAGATCCGCCATTTCGCGTCGCTGTGGCGTGTCTCCTGGTTGGAAGACCACCCCCTTCAGGATCTGCTGTTCGCCATGATGCGCAGCCGCGGTGTGCACATCCTCGACAACTTCCCGTGCTTCATGACCACCGCCCACACCGCCGACGACATCGCCGTCATCAAGTCGGCTTTTCGGGAGTCGGTGGCCGAACTCCAGGAGGCGGGTTTCCTTCCGCGCAGCGCGCACGCGGCAGCTGTCTTCGACGCCAACCGCCCGCCGGTTCCCAATGCCAAGCTCGGCCGAGACAAGGAGGGCCGTCCGGCCTGGTTCGTGCCGGACGCCGACTCGCCGGGCAAGTATGTCAAGCTGGATCACTGAGCGCCGTTGATGAATTCCACCGTCACCGACACCGCCGAGTTCGACCCCTTCGCCAGCGGCGAGGTGGCCCGCGTCTTCCCGACCAGCGAGGCGCAGCGGGAGGTCTGGCTGGCGGACCAGCTCAGTGCCCAGGCATCGCTGGCTTTCAACGAATCGGTCACCCTTCGCCTGAGCGGCGCACTGGATGCCCATGCGTTGACCGGTGCCCTGCAGCGCCTGGTCGCGCGCCATGACGCGCTGCGCTGTACGTTCGGGCCGGACGGCACCGAGCAATTTGTCGCGGCCCAGTCGGTCGTCGACCTGCCGGTGTTCGACCTTCGGGCCACGGTGCCGGCCGAGTCCCGTCAGGCCCTTGAACGTGCCGCTGCGCAGGCGGTCGAGAAGCGCTTTGACCTGGCCCGCGGGCCGCTGTACCGTGCCGCTCTGTACCGATTGGCGGACGACGAACACGCGCTCCTGCTGACGGCTCACCACATCGTCTGTGACGGCTGGTCGTGGGGCGTGATCAGCCATGACCTCGGTGCCCTGTATTCCGAGTTGCTGGGCATGGCGCCAGAACCCGACGGGGCGCCGAGCTATGGCGACTATGTGGAGTGGGAGTCGCGCGAGGCGGCCAGCCCGGCGATGCGCGAACACGAGCGCTACTGGACCGCGCAGTTCAGCGGCAGCCTGCCTGTGCTGGACCTCCCGGCTGACCGGCCGCGCCCGGCGCTGCGGGGTTTCCAGTCCCTGCGCATCGACCATTTGCTGGACGAGGCCTTGGTTGCCAGCGTCCGAAAGGCCGGCGCGAAGGCCGGTGCCAGCTTGTTCGCGACGCTGTTCGCCGGCTTTGGTGCGCTGCTGGCCCGCCTGACCGCGCAAGACGACCTGGTGATCGGCGTGCCCTCGGCCGGCCAGGCAGCCAGCGGCCTGACCGGCTTGGTCGGCCACTGCGTCAATCTGTTGCCCGTGCGGGCCACCGTGAACACCGAGCAGGACTTTGCCTCGTTGGTGGGGCACTGCGGGGGCAGGGTACTCGATGCTTTCGACCACCAGACCCTGACCTATGGGGCCTTGCTGCAACAGTTGCAGGTCGAGCGCGACCCGCGACGCTTGCCGCTGGTCAGTGTGATGTTCAACCTCGACCAGGCGGTCAAGGGCCTGGACCTGGCCTACCCTGGGCTGAAGGTCGCGTTGTGCGCTAACCCGCGCCACTACGAGAACTTCGAGTTGTTCGTGAACGCGGTGCCGGTCGATGGGGGCCTGCGGCTGGAGTGCCAATACAACACCGGCCTGTTCGACGATTTGACGATGCGGCGCTGGCTGGCGTGCTTCGAATCACTGCTGCGCGCGGCGGTGGCTGCACCGGCCTCACCGCTGGGCCGGCTCGACGCCTTGCCCGAGCTCGCAATGAAGGAATTGCTGGCAATGCAGGTGCCTGCAACGCCGCTGCCCGCCAACGACCTGATGCACTCGGCATTCGTTCGCCAATGTGGCCTGACGCCGGATCTGCCAGCGGTCACCGACGGGAGCGCAGCCCTGCGCTACAGCGAGCTCGACGAGCGCTCCAACCGTCTGGCGCAGGCCATGCGGGCCCGCGGCATCCAGCGCGGCGGCCGGGTCGGGTTGTGCCTCGCACGAAATGCCGACATGGTTGTGGCGCTGCTGGGCGTGCTCAAGGCTGGCGCCACCTACATCCCCTTGGATCCGGGTTTCCCCGCCGACCGGTTGGCCTACTACGCCGAGGATGCGCGCCTGGACCTTCTGGTGCTCGACGCCTCGGCCCTGCCCACCGCACCGACCGCCTGGCGTGCAGACGCAAGCCAGCGGCTGCTGCGCCTCGACGAAACGGCCAGCTGGCTGCAGCATCCCGCCGCCCCGCTGTCGTCCGGCCCGGGCGATGCCCAGCCGGAGGACGCCGCCTACATCATCTACACCTCAGGCTCCACCGGCAAACCCAAGGGCGTCTGTGTCCCGCATCGCTCGGTGGTCAACTTCCTGGCCAGCATGCGGCACGAGCCGGGTCTCGCTCAGGGCGACTGCCTGGCGGCGGTGACCACGCTGTCCTTCGACATTGCGGTTCTCGAATGGATGCTGCCTCTCACCGTCGGTGCGACGGTGCTGGTGGTGCCGCGCGACGTGGTGATGGACGGCGAGCGCCTGCGCCAGCTGATGCACACCCACCGTGCCAACGCGATGCAAGGCACACCGAGCCTGTGGCGCCTGCTGCTGGACACGCCGTGGAAGGGCGGCGAAGCTTTCAAGGCCCTCGTGGGCGGCGAGGCCTTCCCGCTCGATGTGGCGAACCAGTTGCTCGAACGCGCCGGAGAAGTCTGGAACCTCTACGGCCCGACCGAGACGACGATCTGGTCCACGGTCTGGCGCGTGGACGCGCGGTGGCTCTCAACGCATGGCATGTCGATCGGCCGGCCGATTGCCAACACCTCGGTCTGGATCCTCGACGAGGCGCGCCAGCCTGTGCCGGTGGGCGTTTCCGGCGAGGTCTATATCGGCGGCAGCGGCGTGGCCCTGGGCTACCTGGATCGGCCAGAGCTGAACGCCGAGCGCTTTCTGCCCGACCCCTTCCAGCCCGGCGGTCTGATCTACCGCACCGGCGACCGCGGCCGCTGGCACAACAACGGTCTGCTGGAGCACCAGGGCCGGCTCGACTTCCAGGTCAAGGTGCGGGGCTACCGCATCGAACTGGGCGAGATCGAAGCCGCCTGTACCGAAGTGCCGGGGTTCGCGCAGTGCGTGGTGCTGGCGCGCGAGGACCATGCGGCCGACGTGCGTCTGGTGGCCTATCTGGTGCTGGCCCCTGGGGGCACGTTCGACGAGACGGCCTTGAAAGCCCATCTGCGCAGCAAGCTCCCCGACTACATGTTGCCGCAGCACCTCTTGGTGCTGCCCACCATGCCTTTGCTGCCCAACGGGAAGGTCGATCGCAAGGCACTTCCCGCACCGGACCGGGAACCAGCCCGCCGCAACGCGGAACGCGTACCGCCGCGCAACGAGACCGAGGTTCGGGTGCTTGCGGCGATGGAAACCGTGCTGAACCTGCCCGGCATGGGCGTGACGGACGACTTCTTCGCGCTGGGTGGCCACTCGCTGCTGGCAGCGCGGCTGACCTCGCGTCTGAACCGTGAGTTCGAGATCAATCTGCCGTTGAGCACGTTGTTCGAGGCCCCCTCAGCCGAGCGCTTGGCCCAGGCCGTGACGGTGATGCTGTCGTCCAACGTGCCGCGGCGGCAATCGCTTGTGGCCAATGCGGGCAGGCGCGTGGCGCCACTGACCCCGATGCAGGAGCGCATCCGCTTCGTTCAGGAGATGCACCCGGGCCGGGTGCTCTACAACACGCCATCCGGCCACCGTTTGACGGGCCCGATGGACCTGGGCAAGTTTGAGGATGCCTTGCGCGAGGTGATTCGCCGGCAGCCCGCCCTGCGCACCCAGATCGCTTTGGGCGACGACGGCGAGACGCCGGTGCAAAAGGTGCTGGACAGTGTCCAGTTCACGTTGCCGCTGGAGGATCTGACGGCGGTACCTGCGGATCTGCGTGAAGCGGACCTGCTGGCCCGCATGCAGCTCGTGGTCGACCAGCCGATGGACATTCACCAGGCGCCGCTGTTCCGCGCCGTCATGTACCGGCTGGCACCGCAGGAGCATGCACTGCTGTTCATGCCTCACCACATCGTGTGGGACGGCTGGTCCTTCGACTTGTTCTACGAGGAAGTCTCTGTCCTCTACGGCGCCCTGTTGGATGGCCGTGCATCGCCGCTGCCCGCCTTGCCTGTCACCTACGGTGACTATGCCGAGTGGTACCTGCAGTGGCTGCAAGGCGAGGAGGCTGCGCAACAACTGGCCTTCTGGAAGCAGCGTTTCGCCAAGGCACCAGTACCTCGCGCCCCGTGGACCGACCGCCCGCGCCTTGCCGGCATGACCGGGGAAGGCGCTACCGAGTGGGTGCGTATCGACCATGGCCTGACCGAGCGTCTGCGCGAGATCGCCCGCAGTGCCGACGCCACGCTCAACATGCTCACCTACGCGGTCTACGCCGCGATGATGGTCAGCGTCATCGACAGCCCGTCCATTGTCGTGGCAATCCCCGTGCGCGGCCGGCTGATGGCAGAGGTCGAGCCGGTGATGGGCTTTTTCAACAACCTGCTGCCCTTGCCGGTCAGCGTGGACATGGCCCAGGGCACCTCGCAATTCCTGGGAAGTGTGCGCCGCGACCTTCTGGAGGCCCTGGCCCGCCAGGACATTGCCTTCGAGCGGCTCGCTGCCGAGCCCGAGTTGGCGGCTTTGTCGCAACACGCCGGGCTGTACCAGGCTTTGTTCTCGTTCCAGGATGCACGGGACCGCAAGCGCCAATGGGGCGCGCTGGCCCACGAGCAAATCGCCATATTCCAGAAGGGTGCCACCGAGGACCTGGGCCTGTGGCTGATGGAGGTGCACGACGGCCTGCTTGGCGGCTTCACCTACAACGCCGACATCTACACCGCCGAGACGGCCCGAATGCTCCGCCTGCGCTACCTGGAACTCCTGGCCCGCCTGGCAGACCACCCGCAGGCGACATTGGCTCAGTTGCTGGACGACGCTGCTTCAGAGCCGGGCCGCTATCTGCGCCAACGACGTGTCGATGCCCAGGCGGCAGCCCGCGCACTGCCTTCGACGGCACCGCAGGAGGCCAATCCGGCACCGCAGGCCACCACGGCCGTCAGCGTCACCGAGGCAGAGTTGGTGCAGTTGTGGAAGACATTGCTCGGCCTGCCCACTGTGGGTGTGCACGACAACTTCTTCAACATCGGCGGCAACTCGCTGCGGGCGATGCAACTCATCTCCAACATCGAAGCGCGTCTGGCCAAGCGGGTCAAGCCCGCTGTACTGCTGGAGGCACCGACGATCCGCCAGTTGGCCACCGTGCTGGACCAGATGGCTGGCCGCAACTCGCTGGTTCGCCTGCGCAGCGGCGAGGGCCGTCCCGCGGTCTTCTTCATCCACGACGCGGACGGTGCCATCCTGCTGTACCGCAACGTAGCGATGCGCCTGCACCCTGGCCATGCGGTCTATGGCCTGCAACCGCATGTGGACGAGCAAGAGGTGGTGCAGCACACCCGCATGGCGGACATGGTGGCGCACTACGTGGCCAAGATCCGCAGCGTGCAAACGCACGGGCCTTACATCCTGGGCGGGTTGTGCGCAGGCGGAACCATCGCTTTCGAGGTGGCGCGCCAGTTGCAGGCCCAGGGCGACGCCATCGCCGCGCTGGCACTTTTCGACGCAGCCGACATTGCGGCACCGTGGAAAACCGGGTTGTTGATGCGCAAGCGCATGCAGCGCGCCAGTGCCCTGTTCCAGCCCGCCGAGGGAGGTGCCCGGCCGTCGGCAGCTGCCGCCCTTCCTGGCCTGCTGAAAAAGATCCGGGGATTCGTCGCCTACAAGATCTCGTCGGCACTGGGCCGCGTCACCTTGCGCGTGCAGGTGCGCCTGCTCAGTTGGTACCTCGACCGCAAGGCCACCCCCCCGCGGGCGTTGCGGGAATTGTCCGTCCGCGAAATCCTTTCCTGCTCGGAGCAGATGCTGGCAGGCACCGGCTCCTTGCAGGGTGACGTGTTGCTGTTCCGTGCCACGCAGAACCTGACCGGTGAGGGTGACGACCCGTTCGTCGAGCGATACCAGGATCCGCTGTTCGGGTGGCCCGCGCGCATCCGGGGGCAAGTCCGGTTGTTCGACGTGGCCGGAGGCCACTCGAGCATGCTGCAGGAGCCGCAGGCCGACGCCCTGGCCCGGCAGCTACAAGCCTGTGTCGACGAGGCACTGGGCCTGTCGCCCTGACAGTGTCATGAGGGTCGCCCTGCTCGCAGTCGGCCTGTCCCTGCTGCTCGCCCTGGTGGCGGCACTGGCCTACGGCGGGGCCGGCGGGGCGCGCAAGATGGCCCGCGGGGCGCAAACGGTGCCAATCGGCATCCTCGGTGACTCGGACAGCCAGTCTTACCAGGGCCGGATACCGTTCGGGGACCCTGGCGTTCCTGCGGGCGGCGACTTCCACGCCACCACACTGCAATGGCCCGAGGTGCTGGCCCGGCTTCGGCCAGCACAGGTCGACCTGGGGGCGTGGGGCGTCTGGGGCTTGCCGCGCTGGCTGTCGATGGCCCGCGTGCGCGATGGCCTGTCCCTGCGCTGGCGCGGTCCCCGCAAGGAGGACTACCGGCACAACCTGGCATGGCCGAGCGGATGCGCCGACCTGAACCAGCGTGCGTGGCGCCAAACCCCGCGCCTGGTCGACATCATGGACGAGGACCCCGAAGCCTGGCGCCGGGGCGCGGTGATCATCCGTATCGGTGTCAATGACTTCGGCAAGGAGGCGCTGGATCTGCTTGCTGCCGACAGCGCGTCGCCCACCGTTCACCTCCAGATGCTCGCCTGCGTCGACCAGATCCGCGAAGCCATCCGCCAGATCCGGCAGCGCCATGGAGACACGCGCATTGTGATCGTGGGCATCTTCAACAATGCCCACTGGCCGGAGTATCTGACCCGTTTTCAGTCGCCAGAAGCATTGCGCCGAATCGACGACGGGTTGGATGCCTTCGACAACGCCTTGCGGGACATCGCCCGCACGCAACCCGGCGTGGCCTTCTTCGACGACCGGGCCTGGTTTTCCAAGCACTGGGGAGGCCGGGATTCCGCGGGGCGACCAGCCTACCGGACCGTGGCGATCGGCGACGTGCTGCAGGTGACCCATTCCGCCGGCGACGAGCCCAGGAATTCGGTGATCGCCAACGGCCACGCCGGCCTGGTGTGGAATGTCCTGTGGGTGCAGGAACTGGTGAGCTTGTTGCGCTCGGTGCTGCAGGTGCCCGTCGACCCCGTGACAGATGACGATGCTCGTGAATTCATCGCGTCGCTGCTGCGCGCGCCACGCTGAGGTTCTGGCATGGAGGCTGTCCGGTGTCATGGGCCCGCTCATCTCTGGTGGGCATCCCTCGACCACCGGAACACGGCTGCCGACTGGTCCGCGCTCTCTCCGGACGAGCAGCAACGGGCACGAACATTCGTGTTCGACCTGGACAGGCAGCGCCACGTGGCGGCGCACGCGGCGTTGCGGGATATCCTGGCCAAGCACCTGGGCCAGGCGCCTTCGTCGCTGCGCTTTGCCGCAGGGCCTCACGGAAAGCCCAGGCTTGCTGCCGAACGGACCTGCCCCCATTTCAACCTGAGCCACAGCGATGGCGGCGCGCTGGTTGCAATCAGCGCAGGCCCCGAGGTTGGCGTCGACCTGGAGCGCGAGCGCGATCTGGACGACGCAGCGTTGCTTGCCGCACGCGTGTTCACGCCGGCCGAACAGACCGAATGGGCCCGTACGCCGGAGCCACTCCGATCACGCGCCTTCCTGACCGGCTGGACGCGTAAGGAGGCTTGCCTTAAGGCGATTGGCTCGGGCCTGTCGGTGGAACCCGCCACCTTCGAAGCCGGCCTGGATCCATGTGACCGGATGGTTCGGATGGGCGCCCCCGGCTGGCCCGCCCTTGTGGAGGTGCACTCGCTGGACCTTGGCACCGGCTGGGTTGGGGCTGTAGCCTGGGTATGCTGAGTCGCGGCGGTGCGGCACTTGGCTGAAGCCTGGCTGGCTACTTGTACTCGATCAAGGTGGCCTGCCGTTTCAGCAGGCGCATCCGCCAGTAGCGCAACGCGCCTGTGACCTCGGCGAACTTTCCGATACCGAGGAAAGTGGCCCGAAGGAAGCGTGTCCTCGACGTTCCCTTGCCGTGAATGAACAGGCGCATAGCCTGTGCGGGATACAGCGCCAGCAGCCAAGCTGCCGCCGGGCCCCACAGCGCCATGCCCAGGAGTGTCAGCAGCGGTACGACCAACCCCCAGCCGACACAACGCAACAGTTCGCGAACGTTGTGCCGCTCCGGGAGGCCGCCATGCAAAGCGGCGCCCTCGGCGTACGCATATCCTGCGCGGACACTGCGAACCCACCATTGACCGAAGCGCAGCATGTTGGCGTCGTGCAGCGTCATCTCCACCGCCAGCACCTGCACTCCCCACCCGCGCTGCCGCAAGCGGACACATAACTCGGGCTCTTCTCCGGCGATCATGCCCGGGTTGTAGCCCCCGACTTCGGCAAGGGCTGCGGTGCGGAACATGGCGTCGCCGCCGCAGGCGCGGGCCGGGCCTGGCGGCACCGTCCATTCCAGATCGCACAGCAGGTTGTAGACCGACCTTTCCGGGTGGCGTTCTCGCCTGCGGCCGCAAACCGCGGCAACCTCGGCATGGGCAGCCATGAAGGCAGAGGCCGTCTCCAGCCACTGCGCACGCATCTCGCAGTCCCCGTCGATGAACTGGACACAGGCCGCAGCAGGCGCCAGCTCGCGGCCTCGCTGGAAGCCGGCATTGCGTGCTCGAGCAGCGGTGAACGGCACTGTCATGTCGAGGGCCACCACCTCGGCCCCCATCGAGGCGGCCAATTCGCGCGAGCCATCGGTCGAGCCCGAATCGACATAGACCACCAGCCCGGCCTGGCCCGCCAGCGAGGCGAGGCATCGGCGCAGGCGCTCGCCCTCATTGCGGCCGATGGCCACCACCAGCACACCTGCCAGGCTCATCCCGGCACCCCGCGCGGGCCCACGGCAGCCTGGTCGGCCACCCGGGATACGAGTGCGGTGAACTCGGTCATGGCACTAGCGTGTCGGGCGTGTGCCCAGTCGGGTCTGGATCAGCAGCCGACCGACGGCTGCCGTGTGACGCGCAAAGACACCGAGACCCGCCAATGGGCGGCGCTTGAGGAGATGCTTCACGACAAGGATGAGATCGGTCAGGAATGAAAGCCCTGCGCTGAGCAGCACCCCGGTGAGCCCATCGTGCTTGCGGTAGTAGAGCAGCCCGCTCTCGATCTGCAATTCGGGAATCTGCCTGCCAACATTCAGTTCACCTTCGGACTTGGCGCTGGCGCCGCCGATGTGGATGACTCCCGTCGTGGTGAGGCACTCGATCGTCCAGCCGGCCCTCCAGACCGCGCGGCAGTGATCGACCTCCTCGAAGTAGAGAAAGTAGCGGGGATCGAACAGGCCGATCTGATCGATCACGCTGCGACGGATCAGGTAGTAGCAGCCGACGACCCAATCGCATTCGCGCACGCCCGGCTTCTCCCTTGCAGCAAGCACTGCGTCCTCCTCCTGGAGAAGGTTCTTGAACAGCCCGGTCTGCAACAGGAATGTGTGCCAGGGAGAAGGAAAGACTCGGCCGGCGTTGACCCCGTGCCCATGTTCGTCGTGCAAGTTGACGCCGAGCACCCCGATGCGCTGCTTCTCCCGCATGTAGGCCAAGCTTCGCGCCAATGTGTCTGTCGACACGAAAGCATCTGTGTTCAACAACAAAATGTAGGGGGCGTGGCATACCGCCAAGGCCTGGTTGTTGGCGCGGCCAAATCCGACGTTCTGTGTGTTGGCGATCAGCGTGCAATCGGGCAGGCGCTGCCGAATGACACTCAGAGAATCGTCGCGGGAGGCATTGTCGACAATCACCACCTGGACACTCAAGCCTGCGGACGCCAGGCGGAGACTGCCGATGCACTGCTCCAGCAGGTGGCCGGTGTTGTAGTTGACGATGATCACGTCCAGGTCAGCGGCCTGGCCACTGGATGCAAATCGAATCGGGGAGGAGGCCCCCGGCCACGCGGCATCGCGCGTTGCGGCACTGGCGATCTCGGCACCCAGGTTCTTGTTCGTCATCCCTTCCAACTCCCATCGGTCCATCCCGATGCTACCTGCTGTCAGCGAGGTAAGTCGAAAGATGCGCGCGTTTGCGACGTGCATTTTGGCGGAGGGAGCGGGATTCGAACCCGCGGTGGGCTGTTAACCCACACACGCTTTCCAGGCGTGCGACTTAAACCGCTCATCCATCCCTCCGCAGGGACAGCCGAGAATTCTAGCCGACGCCAAAGGCGCGCCTCACTTGCTACCCGCTGACGGGCCCACACCGCGCATCAGGCTCATCGCGCTGCCGACCAGTGCGGCCACTTCGGTCATGTTGCCGGGCACGATCATGGTGTTGTTCTTCTGCGCCAGGTGGGCGTAGGCGTCGACGGCTTTTTCAGCCACCTTGAGTTGCACCGCCTGCTCGCCACCCGGCGACTGAATGGCCGCCGCAATCTTGCGGATGGCCTCCGCGCTGGCCTCGGCCACCGTGGCGATTGCGGCGGCCTCACCCTGGGCCTTGTTGATCTCTGCCTGCTTTTCGCCCTCGGATCGGGCGATGAAGGCTTCGCGCTCGCCCGTGGCGATGTTGATCTGCTCCTGGCGCCGGCCTTCAGAGGCAGCGATCAGGGCGCGCTTTTCGCGCTCTGCGGTGATCTGTGCCTGCATCGACCGCAGGATCTCGGCCGGCGGCGTCAGGTCCTTGATCTCGTAGCGCAGCACCTTCACGCCCCAGGTGAGCGCCGCTTCGTCCAGCGCATTGACGACGAAAGCATTGATCGTCTCCCGCTCTTCGAAGGTCTTGTCCAGTTCCATCTTGCCAATCACTGAGCGAAGCGTGGTCTGGGCCAGCTGGGTGATGGCCATCACATAGTTGGACGAGCCATAGCTTGCCCGCATCGGGTCGGTCACCTGGAAGTAGAGGATGCCATCGACCTGCAGTTGGGTGTTGTCCTTGGTGATGCAGACCTGGCTGGGCACGTCGAGCGGCACTTCCTTCAGGGAGTGCTTGTAGGCCAACCGGTCCACGAAGGGCACCAGGAAGTTCAGGCCGGGTGCGAGGGTGCTGTGGTACTTACCGAGCCGCTACGACAAAGGCTGTCTGTTGTGGCACGACC
>Ga0075163_10003783_pt1 | contig 20337 bp, 21 predicted proteins | sample JI1023141ADNA_FD_71478 | JGI IMG/M metagenome (GOLD analysis project Ga0075163, IMG submission 71478) | Wastewater effluent complex algal communities from Wisconsin, to seasonally profile nutrient transformation and Carbon sequestration -... | ecosystem: Engineered > WWTP > Effluent > Algae... | reverse complement strand
ATTCGAGCGGTCGGGGGGGCTCTGGGTGGGGCAGCTGATGCTCGCCCCGCACGGTCGCGTGGCGTTGCGGCTGGCCGGCGATCGCAAGGCGCCGCACCCCGAGGCACTGGCCGCCGCGCGCGCGCTCCCCGCGCGCTACGCGACGGCGCTCCCGGTCATCGCCGCTGCCCTCTTCGAGCATCTCGAACCATACCGCGACGCTGAGGCCCCTGTCGACGACGCGGACTGTGACCTCTCGACGATTGCTGCCGCTGCCGATGTGTGGCCCCGCGTCGCGGTGCCGTACGTGACCGTCGACCCCAGCGTTCGCGGCTTCGACGCCGAGGTGGCGTACCGTGTACCGTGGGACGAGGAGCACACGCTGGGGGCGCGCCTGGCGGGGGGCGCGTTGGTGGAGCTCTGCGGGAGCGTCTAGACCGCGTGCCTCACGTCGGGTGACTGCGGATCAGTTCGTCCCCTTCGCACTCCGCGTCGACTGCACGAAGCGCGCGATGTCCCCCTTGAGCTGCTTGAGCAGCGCCGGATGGATGTACATCATGTGCCCCCCTTCGTAGTACGTGAGCGACACGCGCGCCCGGTACGACGGCTCCATCCCCAGGTGGTCGAAGGTGTACTCGGTGGCGGCAAAGGGCGTCGCGAAGTCGTAGTAGCCGTTGGCCACCATCACCTTGAGATACGGGTTGCGCGCCATCGCCGAGCGCAGGTCCTCCACCATGTTGAGGTAGCGATTGCTGTACGGCGCGTAATCCCACGGTTGCACCTGGCCGCTGGTGTAGTACGGCAGCTCCGACTCCCACTTCAGCTCGCGGCGCACGTAGTCCAGGAAGAGTGCCGTGTACGGACCGCCTAACGCCTGGTTGGACGGATCGTACTCCTGGTCCTCGCCCGCCGCGTCGGCGTCCACGCCGGTGTAGCGCCCGTCGAGGCGCCCGATGTGCACACCGCGGTCGCGCAGCAGCTCCTTCCGGAAGCGCTGGTCGCTCACCCGCAGGTTGGCGCGCTCGATGAACGCCGGGTCGAGTCCCGAATAGCGCGCGACCTTCCGCACGATGGCGGCGCGCTCCTCTCCTTGCAGGCGCGTCCCCTTCACCAGCGCCGACAGATACTCGCCAAAGGCGAACGCCCGCGATTCGGCGACCGCCTGCTCGAGCCCCTTGGCCTGCAGGTCTGCAGGCAGCTTCCGGTGATACCACGCCGACGCGGTGAACGAGGGGAGAAAGTTCGCGTACGGGTAGTCGTTCCCCGGCACGTATCCCTTCGACTGGTAGTCGAGCACCGACGACACGAGCACGATCCCGTTGAGTTCCATCCCGTGCCGGTTCTGCAATTCGGCGGAGAGCCCGGCAGAGCGCATCGTGCCATACGACTCGCCCAGCAGGTACTTGGGCGACGGCCAGCGATTGAACCTGGTGGTGAAGAGCCGGATGAACTCGGCCACCGACTGCACGTCGCCGCGCACGCCGAGGAATGGACGCGGGTCTTCCCCTTCCACGGCGCGCGAATAGCCCGTCTGCACGGGGTCGATCAGGACGACGTCGGTGACGTCGAGCGGCGACTCTTCGTTGTCGACGAGCGTGTAGGGGGGCGCCGGCTGGAAACCGTCGGTCGCCATCTGCACGCGCTTTGGCCCCATGAGCCCCATGTGCAGCCAGATGGACGGAGAGCCTGGTCCGCCGTTGTAGGTGTACGTGATGGGGCGCGCCTTCACATCCTCGCCGTCCTTGCGATAGTACGTGAAGAAGATCTGGGCGCGCGGCTTGCCCGCCGCCGAGCGCAGCACCAGCCGCCCGACCGTCGCGGTATAGCGGATCTCGGCCCCTCCGATGCGCGCCACGTGCGAGGTCTCGACGAAACGTTCGGCGGTGTCGGCCGCCGCTGGCCGTGCGGGAACGGCGGCGGTCGCGGCGGCCGGCGCCGACGGGCGCGCCTGGGCCCCAAGGCTGCCGGCAAGGAGGAGCGAACAGACGGCGGTGCGCATCATCGTGGGAAGACGAGAGTTTGGGGGGCGAGCCGACGGACGGTGGCTCGTCGAGGGTTACGTGCGGCGCCCGTGCGCTGTTGGAGCCTGTCGACCGGGCAAGAAACGTCAAGCCGCACGACACGGCAGGCGACATATTGGCGACCATGAATTCCACGCGTGTTCGCTGGCCCGCCGCCCTGGCCGGGGCCATCATCGCCGAGGTCGCACAGTTGGCAGCGGCCTTCGCATGGGTCGCCATCTACAGCTACGCCATCAACCCCGGGCAGCCGATCGCGACCTACGAACACTACGCGCAGCTGTCGGGGCCTTGGGTCTCCGTCGTGGCGGGGGGGCCGATCTTCTACCTCGCGAGCCGACGGGTGGCGAAGAACACCCCGACCGCGCTCGCCCTCTTCGGCATCTTCTTCGTGCTCGATCTCGGGCTCCTGCTCGCCTCGTCGCAGAACGGCACCGCGGTCCCGTGGGCGATGGCGTCGCTGAGCTACTCCACCAAGCTCGTCGCGTGTTACCTCGGCGGTGCCCACGCGCAGCGCGCAGGTGGGGGCGCGATCGCTTGAGCGTGCGTCGGCGCGATGAAACGCCCGAGCGATCGTCCGGACGATTCGTCGAGCCGCTGCCGCTGCTCGTTCACATCCAGGCGCACCTCGAAGACGATCTCGACCTGACCACGCTCGCACGACACGCGGGGCACTCTCCGTCGCATCTGCACCGGGTGTTCAGCGCTGCCGTCGGCGAAACGCCGCGGCAGTACGTGTCGCGCCTTCGACTGGAGCGTGCGGCGTTCCGCCTGCTCGTACACGACGCCAGCATCCTCTCCATCGCGCTGGACTGCGGCTTCGACCGGCACGAGACGTTCACCCGGGCCTTTCGGCGACGATTTCATCGAACGCCGAGCGAGTACCGCACCTGGGCGCAGCGCCACGTCATCGCCCGTGCGGCCGTCGACCGTTCGCCCCCGCAGCGTTCGTCACCGGCGCGCGAGCCGGCGCATCCCGACGCCTTCGCGCTCTCCACCACCACGGTGCGGCGCCTGCGTCCGGTGCACCTCGCGTTCGTGCGGCACCTCGGCCCTTACGAAGCCGTGCCGGACACGATCTTCGAGGCGCTGGAACGGTGGGCCACGCGCGTTCGGCTGCGGGGGCCGCGTATCTGGATGGGGATTGGCCATGACGCCCCCCTCACCACGCGCGCGAGCCAGCGACGCTTCGATGCCGCGCTGGTCGTCCCTGCCCCGTTTGCATCTGACGGCCGCGTCGCCTATCAGGCGCTGCCGGGCGGCGACTTCGCCGTGACGACGCATGCCGGGAGCTTCGACACGCTCCCGGCCGCCTACGCGACGATCTTCCCACGCGTCACGACGCTGCGCGGCTTCGACCTCGTCGGGCTCCCCGCCGTGGAGATCTACCATGCTTCGGCGATCCGGACGCGAGACCGGTTGCCGCACACCGACATCTGCTTGCCGGTGCGTCGCCGCGGAGTGCGTTAGGCCGTCCGCCGGCGTTGATCGAGAGTGACATGAACCGCCCAGAACGCGGCGGCTCCCCAGCGTCCCCTTGCACGCCAACGTTCCATCTTATACACTGAACCATATGGTTCAGTTTCACCAGGCCAACTTCGATGCTGCGTTCGGCGCCCTCTCGGACGCCACCCGACGCGGTGTCCTGGAGCAACTCGGGCGTGCGGACGCGTCGATCTCGGCGCTTGCCCAGCGGTTCCAGATGACCCTCACGGGCATGAAGAAGCATGTCGACGTGCTGGAGCAGGCGGGGCTCGTCACCACGGAGAAGGTCGGACGGGTACGCATCTGCCGGCTCGGCCGATGCGGTTTGCAGGAAGAGGCGGAGTGGATCGAACGGTACCGCCAGCTCTGGAGCGAACGCTTTGACGAGTTGGACCGGGTTGTGGGGAGCCTGAAACGAGAGGAACGCGACGATGGACGAACGAAAAGACGGTGACGGCGCCCCAACCCAGGAGCGGCCCACGGTGGAACGAAGGGGCGAGCGCGAACTCGTCGTCACGCGAACCATCAACGGCCCAGCGCGCCTCGTGTTCGAGGCCTTTACCAAGGCCGAACTCTTCAGGCAGTGGTGGGTGCCCAGATCGTTTGGTCTGAGCATGCTGTCCTGCGTGATGGATGTTCGTGTGGGAGGCGAGTACCGAGTGGTCTTTCCCTACGAGGATTCGACCATGGAGTTCTTCGGCACGTACGTGGAAGTGGTCCCCGATTCGCGTCTCGCGTGGACCAACGAGGAAAGCGATGGCGGCGTGACCGTCACGACGGTGACGTTTAATGAAGTCGACGGCAGAACGGTGGTGGCGGTGCACGATCTCTATCCCTCGAAGGACGCGGCCGATGCCGCCGCGGGATCTACCGGCGCGATGCCTGAGGCGCTCGAACAACTCGACGAACTGCTCGTCGGCCTGGGATCGACAAACGCGGAATGAGTGCGCGACGTACACACAGGGCGGTCATACTCGTCGCCGCGGTCTGCGCCGCGGTCGCGCACGCCACGATCGCGGGAGCACAAGCCATGCGCACGCCTGACACGAAGGGCCATGCCAAGGTCAACGGCGTCGAGCTGTACTACGAGATCCACGGGGATGGTCCACCCCTCGTGATGCTGCATGGAGGGGTCACGCCGTCCGAGATGTTTGGTGCACCGCTGACCGAGATGGCCAAGACGCACCGCGTCATCGCGCCGCATGCTCGGGGACACGGCTTGAGCAAGGATGCAAACCGCCCGTGGTCGCACGATGTCTTCGCCGACGACGTCGCCGCGCTGCTGGGGCATCTCGGCATCAAGAAGGCAAGCGTGATGGGGTACTCGAGCGGTGGAGACGTGGCGCTGCAGGTCGCCATCCGCCATCCCGAACTGGTCGACAAGCTGATCGTGATCGCGGCCGGCTTTCGCTCGGACGGCTACTACCCGGAGGTACTGCAGGCCTTCGCCCAGATGCCTGCGGCGGCACCGATGATTGCGGCCGAGGTGGCCAAGTCGCCGCTCGCCACGCTCTATCCGTCGGTGAACTGGGAGACCGTGTTCAGGAAGACGGGTGAACTGGCGAATCAAGGCTACGACTGGTCGGCCTCCGTGGCTGGCATCAAAGCACCGACGCTGCTCGTCTTTGCAGATGCCGACGCGATTCGCCCCGAGCACATGGCGGAGTTCTACAAGCTGTTAGGCGGCGGACAGCGTGACGCGGGCATTGATGGATCGCTGCGATCTGCCAGCCGGTTGGCGATCGTTCCGAACACGACCCACATGAACCTCCTCGGCGCTCCAAGTGTCATGCAGTTCGCCACGGAGTTTCTGAAGTCGCCGTAGCGCACTCCGTACGCCGTGCCCCCGCGCTCGGCAGAAGCATGGGATATAGAGCGTGACGCGTTTGCCGATCCGCGTACCGCTCCAGCGAGCGCGGATGTGCGCGAAGCCGCCGCCGGCGTCGCGGTGTGCGTTAGGTTTGGGAGCTTCCCCCTCACTCGCCATGACCACCTACTGCGACGTCGCGCGTGGACACGAGTTCCACGGCCCCTACCACGACCGGGAGTACGGCTTTCCCATTGCCGACGACGACCGCCTGTTCGAGCGCCTGATGCTCGAGATCAACCAGGCCGGACTCTCGTGGCTCACGATCCTCAGGAAACGTGAGCACTTCACGCGCGCGTACCACGGCTTCGAGATTGCCCGCGTTGCACGCTATACCTCGCGCGACGAGGCACGCCTGCTCGGCGACGCCGGGATCATCCGCAACAGGCTCAAGGTGAAGGCCGCGATCGAGAACGCGACGCGCATCCAGTCGCTGCAGCGGTCGCACGGCTCGTTCGCCGCCTGGCTCGACGCGCACCACCCGCTCGACCGCCCGGCGTGGCAGAAGCTGTTCAAGCAGACCTTCGTCTTCACCGGGGGCGAGATCGTCGGCGAGTTCCTGATGAGCACCGGCTACCTCGCCGGGGCGCACGACGAGTCGTGTCCGGTCTATGCGAAGGTGCTGAAGAAGCGGCCGCCCTGGTCGCGGAGCGTCAGCGTTAGGCGCTAGAGCGCCCGCTCGTCGTCCGTGTCGAGATAGTCGACCAGCTCACCCGTCGTCTTGCGCAGGAGCTGCGACACGGCCTCGGCGATCATCAGCGCCACCTTGAGCGCGAGATCGGGGCGGTCGTTACACATGGTGTCGAAGTCCTCGCGCGACAGCACGAGGATCTCGGTCGGTTCGGTCGCGACCGCGGTGGCCGAGCGGAACGTGCCGTCGATGAGCGACATCTCACCGACCATCTTCCCCTCGGTCAGCCGCCCCACCACGCGCTGCTGCTGCGACGAGTCTCCCTTCCGGATCTCCAACGCCCCGCTGATGATGATCGCGGCGAAGGCATCGTGGTCCCCTTCCTTGAAGAGGGCGACCCCCTCGCCAAGGCGGAAGCACTCGAGGTACAAGCCGATCCCCTCCTCCTCCTTCCAGGAGAGGCGGTTGCTCCAGCGCGTGCCGTCCAACCGGTTGGCGCGGTCACGTGGTGTCGACGACACCAACGTGGCCCCCCGGTGCACGAGCGTCTGGCGAGCAGGCGGCTTGGGTGGGACAATGCTGATCCGGCTCATCGCCTTTCAGTATCGGCACCACCCCCGGGAGGCTGGAGCGGGCGCCCCCTACTTCACCCGCCCCAGCAGCGCCTCCAGCTCCCGAAGGGTGGCCGTCGCCGCGGCGCGGACCTGGGCCGTCGGCGCGTAGTCGGCCCCGTCCACCACGTCCATCAGCTGGGTCAACGCCCCGCTCACCCGCGACAGCGACGGTCCTCCACCGCGCCCGCCGAAGCCCCCCGCCGCCCCGACCAGTGCGCCAAGTTCGGCGGCGCGCGTGGCGTTTCCTGCGGCGCGCGCCGCCTCCTGCAGCTGCCGAGCGCGGGCGATGCCGTCGGCCGCCTTGTCGATCCCGGCGTGCAGGCGCAGCGCCAGCGCGTGCTGCGCCTGGATCCCCGCCGGTGCGGTCTTGACCCGCGGATCCATCCGCACCACGAGTGGCTGCGAATACGTCGTCCCGTCCACCGTCAGGCGCACGGTGTACCGTCCGGGGAGGGCGAACGGCCCCAGCGGCTCCGGCACGGTCTGCCCGGGAATCGCCGAGATCGGATACGAGAACGAGAGCGCCCTCGGACGCGCATGGCGCAGGTCCCACACGAAACGATGCAACCCCGGCTCGGCGCTCAGCACCGGAGACGGACGGATCCACCAGTCGGGCCAGTGCCCTTCGGCGCGCGGATCGGGGTCGGCGTTGACCCCCTTCTCATAGCGGCGCACCACCGCACCGCTCGCGTCCACGATCTCGAGCGCCAGCGACGAGGCGGCCCGCTCGAGGGAGTAGTGCAGGATCGCGCCATCCGGCGGATTCTCGGCGCGCGGCTCGTCGACGGGGAGCGGCGTGTCGGTATACATCGAGTAGCGCACGCGCGTGGCGAGTGCCGGCTTGAAGAGGTGCGCCCGCTTCGACGTCGCCCGATCGGCCCACTCGCGCAGCGGCGAGATGTCGTCGAGGATCCAGAAGCCGCGCCCATGCGTCCCGACGACGAGATCGTCGTCCTTGATCACGAGGTCGCGGATCGAGGTGGCCGGCATGTTGACCTGCAACGGTTCCCAGTGGTCGCCGTCATCGAACGAGACCCACACCTTGGTCTCGCTTCCGGCATAGAGCAGTCCTTTGCGCCTGGGATCCTCGCGCACCACGTTGATCGTCGCGCCGGAATCGATCCCCGTCACGATGCGCTGCCACGACTTCCCGCCGTCGTGCGTGCGGAAGATGTGCGGGCGCAGGTCGTCGAGGCGCAGCGTGTTGATCGCCGCGTACGCGGTGAGCGTGTCGAAGTGCCCGGCGTCCATGAGCGAAACCTTGGCCCACGGCACCAGCTCGGGCGGCGTGACGTTCTTCCACGTGCGCCCGCCGTTCATCGTGACGTGAATGAGCCCATCGTCCGATCCAGCCCAGATCACGTTCTCGCGACGATAGCTCGGGGCGATCGTGTAGACCACGCCAGGGTGGCGCGCCTTCGCGCTGCGCTCGGTGGCGTACTTGCCGACGTTAGGCGGGACGACCGAGTCCTGGCGCGTGAGGTCGGGGGAGATCTCGGTCCAGTTGTTCCCGCCGTCGATGGTCTGCCAGATGGTGTTGGCGCCGAAGTACAGCTTGCGCGGGTTGGTCGGCGCAAAGAGGATCGGCGCGGTGCGCAGCATCCGGTAGTTGGCGTCGCGGAACGGCTTGGGGGCGACGTTCTGCGTCTGGCCGGTGCGATAGTCGAACTTCGTCACCTTGCCGCCATACATGATGTTGGGATCGAGCGGGTCGGGGGCGACGTAGCCGTACTCCTCCACCCCGACCGGGCGCCACTCGCGGAAGGTGAGCTGCCCGTCGTTGCCGCGGCTCTGCACGCACGCCGACCCCGACTCCTGCTGTCCGCCGCACACGCGATACGGGAAGGAGTTGTCGGTGGTGACGTGATAGAACTGCGCCGTCGGCTGGTTGTACCACGAGCTCCAGCTCTCACCACCGTTCACGGTGATGATCGCCCCCTGGTCGGCGGCGATGAGGATGATGTCGGGGTTGTCGGGGTTGATCCAGATGCGGTGATAGTCGTCGCCGCCAGGTGCACCGCGGATCATCTTCCACGTCACGCCGGCATCGACCGACTTCCAGGTGACGATGCTCCCGCTGTACACGACGTCGGCATTCTTCGGGTCGACTTTCACCTCGGCGAAGTCCGACCCGCGATTGTGCACGCGCTCGTCGGTCGACGTCTTGGCCCACGAAGCGCCGGCGTTGTCGGAGCGATAAATGCCGCTGCGATCGCCCGCGTCGATGGTGACATAGAGTCGCTGCGGGCGGCTCGCCGACGTCGCGATCCCGATGCGCCCCAGCCCCTCGGCCGGCGTCGGCAGGCCGTTCATGATCGGCGTCCACGAGTCGCCACCGTCGGTCGACTTGAAGAGCCCCGTCCCCGGTCCCTGCCACACGCCGTTCTCCCACGGCCCCTGTCGCGCCTCCCACAGGGCGGCGTAGAGCGTATTGGGATCGTCCGGCGCCATGACGATGTCGATCGCCCCGGTGTTCTCGTCCTTGCCGAGGATCTTCTTGAAGGTGCGGCCGCCATCGAGCGAGCGGTACAGGCCGCGCTCCTCGTTAGGGCCGTACGGGTGCCCGAGCACGGCGACAAAGAGCCGGTCGGGATTTCGCGGGTCGATCACGATCTGCGGGATCTGCTGTCCGTCGCGCAGTCCCAGGTGCGCCCACGTCTTCCCCGCGTCGGTGCTCTTGTAGATCCCGTCGCCCGTCGAGAGATCGGGGCGCTGCAACCCCTCACCACTCCCGATGTAGATGATGTTCGGGTCGCTCGGCGCCACCGCCAGAGCCCCAATCGATCCGCTCGGCTGCCCGTCGAAGATCGGGGTCCAGGTGCGCCCGTAGTCGGTCGTGCGCCACGCCCCACCGTTGACCGCGGCGATGTAGAAGACGTTGGGCTGCTGCCGCACCCCCGTCGCCGCCTTGGTGCGCCCCGCGCGAAACGGGCCAATGTGGCGCCACCGCAGCTCCGAGAAGAGCGGGCTGGTGGGGGTCTGGGCCTCGAGCGTGGGGACCGCCGTTGCGGCGAGGGCGAGCGCGGCGAGAGCGACTCGCAGCGCGGCGTGGCCCGACAGGCGCGACAGCGGGCGCGAGAAGGAGCGAGTCAGGGGGCGAACGAACGGAAACGGCGACATGGGACCGTGGCGACGAGTGGGAGAAACGACGCCCGGGTGACGCGGCGTCGCACCATGGTCATACGCATCACCCGCCGTCACCGCTAGACGGCGCGCCCCCCCACGGTGTCAGGGAGCAGGATCTCGTGGTTCACGGCCCGTCTCGCGCTCGCGAGCCTCCTTGAGGCGTCGCAGCGCCACGCGCGCCCCGTCGGCCTCTCGCGTCCCCGGAAAGCGCTCCGCCAGGCGCCGCAGCTCGACCAGGGCGCGCCCGTCGTCGCCTAACGCCCCCAGGTACAGGTCGGCCAGTCGCTGGGTGGCATACAGCTCAGACTCGCGCGACGCCCCCACGCGGCGCAGCGCGCCGAACAGCTCGGCGGCGCGCCCCGCATTTCCGGCCCGCACGTGCAACTCCGCTGCCTGGCGCAGCGCGCGCGTGTTCTCCGGCTCGGCGACCAGCGTCGCCTCGTACGCCGCGATCGCCCCGGCCACGTCCCCGGCGACTTCGAGCGCATCATGCGCCGAAAAGGTGGCCTCGTACGGGACGCTCGATCCGCTGGGGTGCACGAAGGCGGCGATGGCCGCCGCGCTCCCTTCCGCAAAACCCGCCGAGAACTTCATGACGATGAAGCCGGCCACACCCCCCATCGCCACGGCAGTGACGAGGAGCCAGTAGCCCTTGATCCCCAGGAGGATGCCGAGCAGGATGCCGATCGCGCCGAAGATGACGCCGAGGCTGACCCCGGCGACGATGGAGCGCGCGCGCGTCGGGTCAGCGCCCGGGCTGCGACCCATTCCCGTCTCCGTCAGATGCAACCGGCGCTGGCGCCGCGACCATCCCCCGGCGAATGGCGGCCGAGAAGTCCTCGCCGGCACGGACCGCACGCGCCCGCTCGTTGATGCGGAAGCGCGCGCGCACGTCCTCCAGCGTCCCCGTCGCCTCGATGAGCCCGAGCGAGAGCGCCAGTTCGTCGGCGTAGCCCGGGAGGAGCGTGCGAAGGCTCGACGGTATGCGCCCGGGGACCATCCGGTTGACGTGATCGACCAGGTTGGACGTGCAGTTGTTGGTCAGCGTGTTGTAGAACTCCGGCCGCTCCTGCACCGCGTTGGCCCGGCGCATCATCTCCACGAACATCTGCCGCACGCGGGCTGGCGGCGCGGCGATGGGATAGAGGAAGACGTCGTCGCCGTCGAACAGCGCCCGGCGGCCGATGAGGTCGCGCTCCGTCCCCACGATGTACGCGAGTTCGAAGCGGCGCAGCACGCCCGGCACGAGCCCATACTCCTCATCCACCTCTCGGCGCGCCTCCACCGAGACGGCGACGTGTTCGCCATCGCGAAAGCCGAACGAGACGAAGGCGTGCGCCGGCCCCCGCCAGGTCGTGGAGAAGGGGGTCAGGATGAACCAGACCGATTCGATCGCCGACAGATCGTACCGCCGATCGCGAAAGCCCGGCGTATACGCGGTACTCGAGGTGTAGGCGAAGTCGCGCACGCCGCGGAGCGTGACGGCGCTATCGCCATCGAAGTCGGCGCGCGCCAACCGCGCATGATCACCGTCCCAGCTGCGCGCGGCCGACGGGCGCTGCGGGAGCGCCACGATCGCCCAGGCACCGGCGGCGGCGACCAGCAGCACGGCGAGCGACCGGCCGATCCAGGTGAGGATGCGCATGCGGGCTGCCTAACGTTTCGCTTCGGGCGAGCGCCCGAGGACCGAGGCCACCGTCATGTGCCCGGTCACGTTGAGCGTGGTCTTGAAGATGTCGGGGACGGCGTCGAGGGCAATGAGGATCCCGACGCCTTCCACCGGCAGCCCCACCGTGGGAAAGAGCGGCGCGATGATGAACAGCGAGCCGCTCGGGATCCCGGGGACCGAGAAACTCATTACCACGGCGGCGATGTAGAAGGTCGCCAGCGACTGGAAGCCGAACGGAACGCCGTACAGCTTGGCGATGAACAGCCCGCCCACGATCCACGAGACCGCCAGGTTGAGCCGGAAGACCGACGCCGACAGCGGGATCACGAATCCCGAGACGTCACGCGGCAATCCCAACGCCTGCTCGGCGGAATCGAGCATCGCCGGAAGGGCGGCCAGCGACGAGCGCGTCCCCATGGCGACGGCCTGCGGCGGGAGCGCGGCGCGGGCGAACACGCGCGGCGACACGCGGCCGAGCACCACGGCGACGGGATAGAGCAGGAGGATCGCCGCCACGAGCAGTGCGACGTGGGTCGCCAGGTAGAAGCCGATCGCGCCGGCCCCCGACACCCCGAGCTTGGCCCCCAGCGACACGGCGAGCGCGAAGATGCCTAACGGGGAGGCCCACAGCACGGCCCGCACGAGGACCAGCATCGCATCGCCCGTCGCCTGAAAGACGCCGAGCACCGCGCCCCGCGTCTCCTCTGCCAGCCGGGAGATCGCGAGCGCGAAGGCGACCGTGAAGACGATGAGCGGGAGCATCGCCCCGTCGACCGCCGCGGCGAGCGGGTTCACCGGGACGAGCGAGGTGAGCCAGGCGCTAAACCCCGGGAGCGGGGGGACGGTGGTCGTGCCGCCGGCCACGCGCTCGCGCAGCGCCGCCGCCGATGCCGCATCGACGGTGAGGCGCTCGTAGATCGGCGGCGCGACGAGGGCGGTGAAGAGTGCGATCCCCGCCAGCAATCCCACGAACAGCAGCAGGGCGCGAATCCCCAGTCGCCCCACCGAACCCAGGTCGCGCATCCCGGCGATCCCGGTGATCAGGAGCGAGACGACGAGCGGGATCACCGTCATCCGGATCGCGTTCACCCAGAGCGTCCCCACCGGGTCGCTCACGGCGAGGAGCAGCGAGGCCGCGTCCGGCGATGCCGACGCGGCCGTGGCACCGACGGCGAAGCCGGTGGCGAGGGCGAGAATGGCTGCGGGGCCGCCGCTGATGCGCATGGCCCCAATGCTACGGGGCGTGCCGGTGATGCTCAACCACCGGCACGCCGGTGGTGCTCAACCACCGGCACGCCGGTGGTGCTCAACCACCGGCACGCCGGCGAATCTCAACCACCGGCACGCCGGTGAGGCTCAAACAGCAGGGCGCCCCGCGCTGTCGTCCCGGCGTCGTTAGGCCCGCGTGCCGGCGCCCCTTCGCGCTAGAAGAGCCCCCACTTGACCCCGAGGCGCCACACCAGCATCGGCGTCTCGCCCTCGTTCACCCGCAGCTGCACGTTGTTGTTCGGGAGGTCGATGATGTCCCCCCGCTTGAGGTAGCGGGTGTTCCCGTTGCCGTGCCACCGCGCTCCGATGTCGATCGCCCCCTGCTTCGACTGGCCGACCGGGATCAGGATCCCGGCCCCGCCGGTCCAGGCGAAGATGGCGTCGTCGTAGTTGTTGGTGCTGGCGAACTCCTCGTCGGCGAAGGTCCCCTTCACGCTCGACTCGGTCCAGAAGACGGCGAAGCCCGCCGTGCCGTTCACGTAGGGACGAATGGGCCCCGACGGCGCGGTGATCTGCGGCCCGAGCCCCATCCAGAAGATGTTGTTGGACGTGGTGAGGTCGACGGTGATGCGCCCGCCAATCGTCGAGCTGAGCGGAACGCGCTTGGTCTCGCGCCCGTAGCCCAGGAAGCCGAGTTCACCCCCCAGGCTGAAAATCCCCTGGCGGTCCAGCTTGTAGTGCACGTTGCCGTCGAGGCCGAACCCCTGCTTCACGTTCTCCTTGAAGTCCTGCTGCGGCACAGCATACGACAATGAAAGGCCGGCGAAGACGGGGGAGCGCCTGGGCCCCACCCCGGGCTTGTTGGACTCCTTACCGACCGTGAAGACCTGCGCACCTGCCGCCGCCGGGAGCATCACCAGCGCCAGCCCCGCCATCACTCTCCTCGCGTACCACATACGTTCCTCGAACACTGCGTGGGGGGATCTCGTGCACCTGTTGCACGATGTCTCTGGTACGCCGTTCCCCCCGGCCGTGTTTCATCGCGACACGCCGCGCATCCGCGCGACCTCGCTAGCTTGTCCGCATGGAATTCGATGACCCCGAAGAGTTCGACCTCGGCGACGGCACCGCCGACACCGAGACGACCGTTACCTGCCCGCACTGTGGGGAGGAGGTCGAGATCGCCGTCGACCCCGGCAGCGGCGCCGCACAGGAGTACGTCGAGGACTGCCAGGTGTGCTGTCGTCCGTGGAACGTGCACGTCACGTTCGACGACGAGGGGCACGCCGAGGTCGAGGTGTCACCACTCGACGAGTAGGAGCCAGCGCACCAGCGGTGGGCGGCGCACCGGCCGAGGCACGGGCCGGGAGCGGTCGACCGGTTGTGAGTTGGTGTGTAAACGAAGCGCACTTCCACGAGTCGATCGGGGACGGAGGCGATCGCGGCACGCGGCGACGCCGCGCCACCCCTCGCCCGCGACGCTCGTGGCCTCCATCACCGCCCCACTCGCACGCATCGCATGACTTCTCCCTGGCCCATCTCCCTCGACGATGTCCGCGCGGCGCGCGCGCGGCTGGCGCCCTACCTGCAACCGTCGCCGTTGTACAACTATCCGCTGCTGGACGCGGCGGTGGGTCACGGCATCCAGGTGCTGGTCAAGCACGAGAACTTCAACCCGACCAATTCCTTCAAGGTGCGGAACGGGCTGTCGTTCATGACGGCGCTTCCCGACGCGCAGCGCGCACGCGGGGTGGTCGCCGCCACGCGCGGCAATCACGGGTTGGGGATCGCCTACGCCGGGAAGACGTTTGGCGTGCGCACCGTCATCTGCGTCCCCGTCGGCAACAACCCCGACAAGAACGCCGGGATGCGCGCGTTAGGCGCCCGGGTCATCGAGGAAGGGCGCGACTACGATGAGTCGGTGCAGGTTGCGCAGCGACTCGTCGAGGCCGACGGCCTGGCGCTGGCCCACTCCACCAACGACCGCACCGTGCTGGCCGGCGCCGCGACGCTGTCGCTGGAGATGTTCGAACAGGCGGGGACGCTCGACGCGATCGTCGCGGTGGTGGGCGGTGGCTCGCAGGCGGTGGGGGCGATCACCGTGGCGCGCGCGCTCTCGCCATCCACCAGGGTCTACGCGGCCCAAGCCACCGGGGCTGCGGCGGCGCACGACTCGTGGCACAGCGGCCAGCGTTTTACCCGGGAGCGTGCCGACACCTTTGCCGACGGTCTCGCCACGCGCAGCACCTACGACCTCACCTTTCCCGCGCTGCAGGCGGGGCTCGCCGGCTTCGTCACGGTGAGCGACGCCGAGATCGCCGATGCGGTGCGCCTGCTCATGTCGACCACGCACTCCCTGGTGGAAGGGGCCGGCGCGGGTGGGCTGGCCGCGCTCCGCACGCTGGCCCCGCAGCTGGCGGGACAACGCGTCGGAATCATCGTCAGCGGCGGCAACATCGACGAGGCAACGCTCCGGCGCATCATCCTGCGGGAGCTCTAGGAACGATCGCACACACCGAGTGCGAGGCCGCGTGGCCTCGCCTCGGCGTCGTTACGCCGCGCTGGGCGTCTGGTCGAGCAGAAGCCGCACGCGTCCGCGCAGTTCGTCCAGCGTGAACGGCTTGTGCAGGAAGTGCGAGATCCCGCCGCCTGCGCTCAGGTGCGCCTCGCGCTCGTGCGTGTAGCCGGACATGAAGAGGATGCACAGGTCGGGACGCTCGAGCTGGAGCGCCGACGCCAGCTCGCGCCCCCCCATCACCGGCATCACGATGTCGGTGAGCAGGAGGTCGACTTGCGTCCCCAGTTCGCGGGCGATGGTCAGCGCCTCCGCGCCGTTGGCCGCTTCGTACACGCGATAGCCGGCGCGCTCGAGCGTGCGGCGCGTCATCGCCCGCACGAGCTGCTCGTCCTCGACCACGAGGATCGTCTCGGAGCCACGGCGTATGTCGCTGTTCGATGGGCGCACCACGGCCGCGCGCGGCACCGTGGCGGTGCGCGGGAGGTAGATCGTGAAGGTCGACCCGCTCCCCGGGGTACTGTCCACCCAGATGAAGCCGCCGCTCTGCTTCACCACGCCGTACACCGTCGACAGCCCCATCCCGGTGCCATGCCCCATCGCCTTCGTGGTGAAGAACGGCTCGAAGGCACGCGACAGCGTGATGGCGTCCATGCCCACACCGCTGTCCTTCACCGACAGCTGCACGTACTCGCCCGGTGGCATCGGCGGGTGGGCGCGCGCGAAGGCCTCGTCGGCGACCAGGTTCGAGGTCTCCAGCACGAGCGTGCCGCCCCCCGGCATGGCATCGCGGGCGTTGACCACGAGGTTGAGCAGCACCTGCTCCACCTGCACCGGGTCGGCCGTGACGGCGCCTAACGGCTCTCCCTCCAGGAACGTGAGCTGCACCGCCTCGCCCACCAGCCGCTCGAGCAGCTTCCAGACCGCCCCCACCACCTCGTTGAGGTCGATCACCCTCGGCTGCAGGACCTGCTGCCGGCTGAAGGCGAGCAGCTGCCGCGTGAGCGTCGCCGCCCGCTCGGCCGCCTGCCCGATCTCCTCCAGCTCCTCCTGCTGTTCGGTCGGGAGCGCGCCGTTGGCCATGATCAGCTGCGCATTCCCGCGGATGACCGTCAGGAGGTTGTTGAAGTCGTGGGCCACGCCGCCGGCCAGGCGCCCCACGGCCTCGATGCGCTGCGATTGCTGCAACCGCGCCTGTAGCTCCTCCCACGCCGTCACGTCGCGCGAGGTGGCGACGATCCCCTGCACCGCGGGATCGTCCCCCAGGTTGCGCGCCGAGGTCATGAGCGTGCGCCAGCTGCCGTCTGCGTGGCGGACGCGATACTGCGCGCGCTGCCCCCGCGAAGGATCCCGCGTCAGCTCCCGGAAGAGCTCGACGATGTGCTCCTGGTCGTCCGGGTGGATGCGCTCCACCGGGTTGCGCCCGAGCACCTCCGACGGCTGCAACCCCAGCACGGCCGACACCGCCGGCGACACGTACCGCACCTTCCCCTCGCCATCGAGGATCGTCACCAGGTCGCTCGCACTCTCGATGATGGTGCGGTACAGCGCCTCGCTGCGCCGCAGCTCATCCTCGGCGTGCTGGCGCGCCGTGATGTCGAGCAGATAGGCGATGACACCGACGATCGCCCCCCCCTCGTCGACGAACGGCTCGAAGCGCGTCATCATCCACGCCGGCGCCCCGTCGGGGGACTGCCAGATGCGCGGCCGGGCCGACTGCACGCGCTCGCCCGCCAGGACGCGGCGCAGCTGGTCGACCACCCCCTCCTCGCGCAGGTACGGGAAGAGTTCCGGCGCCACCCGCCCGATCACCGACGCAGCGGCCACGCCGGTGCGCGCCTCCATGAACCGGTTCCACACCCGGTAGCGCAATTCGCGATCGTACACCACGATTCCCTCACCCGCGCTGTCGAGCAGCCGCGAGGCGAAGCGCGCGGGATCCCAGGTGGTGGGATCGCTGGGCATCGGCGGATCGGTGAGTGGTGTACTCAATCGTCGCTGGGGCGAAGAAGACGCAACGACCGGACGCGCGGTGAGGCGTGACGCGAGCACCGGAAGCGCCTGAGACGGCTAGTAGTGTTGAATACCGAAAACGAGGACCAGAGTCAGTGACTGACGACACAGAGACCGCCGGCAAGGTCCGGCTCGACAAGTGGCTCTGGGCCGCCCGCTTCTTCAAGACGCGTGCGCTCGCGGCCGAGGCCATCGACGGCGGTCGCATCGAAGTGAACGGTGAACGCGCCAAGCGCTCCAAGGCGGTCCAGGTTGGTGACACCGTCCGTGTCAGGCGCCCGCCCTTCGAGCAGGTCGTCGTCGTCACCGCCGTCTCGGACAACCGCGGTTCGGCCACGATCGCCGCCGGCCTCTACCGTGAGACCGACGCGTCGGCGCAGGCGCGCGAGTCGCTCGCCGAGCAGATGCGGGCGGTGGGCCCGTCGGCTTTCCGTGACAAGGGGCGCCCCAGCAAGAAGGAACGCCGCGACATCAGTCGCCTGCGCCCCCGCGACTGAGCGCCTAACGCACGTCGGCGAGCGTGGCCAGCGTGCGGCGATCGAGGCGGTGCCCGCCCTCGAACTCGTGCACGCGAAACGGGAGCGCCGAGTCGTCGAGGCGTCGCCGCACCGCCTCCAGGTTGATCCACGGCAGGTACTCGTCGCGGCTGCCGAGCACCAGGTCGAGGCCGTCCGGCGGGAAGCGATGCCGGGTCGCGGCGAGGTCCACGTCGCCCGGGAGCTCACCGGCCCAGGCGATCACGCGCGACGCCTGGGTCGTCCCGCGCGTGACCCAGCGCAGCAACGTCGGCACCCCCTGCGAAAAGCCGAGCGCGATGATGGGGCGTCCGTCCGCCAGCTGCTCGACGACACGATCGAGATAGCCGATGTAGTCAGCGATCTCGGCGTCCCGATCCTCGCGCGTCATCCAGGTGGCGCCGACGGGACGCCCGGGGTGACCGCCCCCGGTTTCCTTCCCCGAGTAGAAGCGATTGAGCGCCTCCGGGGCGACGATGGCGCGCGTGTCGTCGGCAATGCCCCCGAAGGGCACCAGGAAGTCGGCGGCGAGTTGCCCGTAGCCGTGCAGCACGACCCACACCTCGCGCGCCGTCGCCAGGTTGCCTAACGATCTCACGCGCGCCGATCGCGGCGTGACGACGCGATGTTCGCGCTGCTTCTCGTGCTCCAGCCGCAGCGCGGCGCGTTGTTCCTCGGTCATGGCACCTCAGGCTTGACGAGCAGGCGGCGTCCCGCGGTGATGCGGGTGGACGTGAGCGCATTCCACGCCACGAGCGAATCGCTCGGGACGCCGTACCGGCGGGCGATGAAGTCCAGGGCCTCGCCGCGCTGCACCAGATGATAGATGGCGCGGCGCGACGCGGCGGCTGTCGCTTCGGTTGCCCGTCGTTCGGCCTCGCTGGCCGCACGAAGCGTCGCCTGCCGCCGGGACAGGACGGCCAGGACGCTATCCACACGCGGCCGGTCGAGAGGCGCGAAGGCGAAGGCATCGCCCCCCGCGCTCCCCGTCAGCCGCACGCCGGTGCGCGTGCCGAGGTACAGTCGCGCGAACTGTACCGACAGCGGGCGATCGTACGGAAGCGAGCGTTCGAGGTACTCCTGCGGCTCGAAGCCACGTTGCAGCAGCGGCTCCGGCGGTACGCCCACGTAGAGTAGGCGCCGGTCCGTCGCCGCGAGCACGCCGTGCGTCACGCGAAACGAGTCCCACCAGTGGCGCTGCAGGACGGGGACGCGCCACTCCACGCGCTCGCCGCGTTCCAGCAACGCCTCGATCTCCGCATTGGCCTTTCGGGCGCTCCCCTCGGCGTCGCCGCGATGGAAGAAGAGCAGCGCCGCGACCCCCGCAAGGGCCGCCAAGCCGACGAACAGCCACGCCGAGGTGACCAGCACGCGCAGCAGGCGGCGGGTCGAGCGCGGGAGGGTCCGCCGCACCGGGCGCGGCGCGGCGGCCGTCGTCACCAGGGACGGGCGGAGACTTCGTTAGGCGCGCCGGCCGGACGACGCCGGTCACGCTCGCCCTCGCGCCGGTTCCGCGGGTCGCGCATGGCGGTGGCCAGCGAGTCGCCCTTGGCGATCTGGCGCGCATCGAGAAGCGTGCGGATCTCGCGTCGCGCACCGTCGTTGTTGAGCCGGATCGAGTCGATCACCGGCGCCGCCAACTGCTGGAAGCGACGGAAGGCCTCCCGATCCTGCTCGTCCACCCGTCGCCGCGCGTTGAGGTCGATCCCGACCACCTCGCGCAACGAGTCGAGCTGTCGCATGAAGGGCGAGTTCTGCAAGCGCAGCCGTCGGCGCACCTCGATCAACCCGGTGCGTTGCCCGGGGGTCAATTCCAGCTCGCGCGACAGTTCGAGGTAGAACGACACGGGTTCGCCGTCGGTGAGGTCGAAGGTGAACTCGGGGCGCGGGCCGCCAAACGGCGGGGCGCCGCCACCGCGCTGTGCGCGGGCGACGAGTGGCGTGGCGGCGATGGCGATCGCACAGACGATCGCAGGGCAGATCGCGATGAGGGCAAGCAGGCGGCGCATGGAATCGCTCCGAGGCAACCGGAAGAGGCGAGAGGTCGTCTCCGTACGACACGCCATGCACCCTTCTACCCCGTCACCCTCGCGCGGTGACGGGGACGGCGCGTGCGACTAGTGCTTCGCAGCCCCTTCGGCCGCGGGCGCGGCATGATCGCCAGCGGGGGCGCCATGCTCAGCCGCGGGGCCGTGCGACGTGCCGCCGTTGGGACGCGACGGATCGGTCGGATGGATGTAGGTGCGCGACTTGATCGTGCCGGCCAGAACGAACGCCCCCACCGCCAGCGCGGTGATGAACGTGGCAATGCCCCAGCCCTGCGAGAAGTTGGCTTCCTTGCGTCCAGCGGCCATGACGTCCTCGTACTCGTGTGCGGTGATCGCGCGAACCCCCGTCGCGCGGCGACGCGGAAAACTAGCGATCAACGCTCCGAATGCGGAGTCCGTTCGCGCGAGCAGTTGGGGCCCGCCGGGCGATGCCGATCAGACGACCCCTCCCCCCGCCACCGATTCCCCCACCCCTTCGCCCGCCGAGGCACGCTCGGCGATCCGCAGGATCTCGTCCAGGAGCGTCCGCCCGCGGTCGCGCGCGTACCACTGGCGCACGTGCTTGTAGCGCTCGGTCTTCTCCAGCTGGAGCCCCTCGGCCATGAACCACTCCTGCAGCGGCCCGGGGCGCGGCCCCCACCAGCCGAC
>Ga0075163_10003782_pt1 | contig 20338 bp, 35 predicted proteins | sample JI1023141ADNA_FD_71478 | JGI IMG/M metagenome (GOLD analysis project Ga0075163, IMG submission 71478) | Wastewater effluent complex algal communities from Wisconsin, to seasonally profile nutrient transformation and Carbon sequestration -... | ecosystem: Engineered > WWTP > Effluent > Algae... | reverse complement strand
ACAAACATTGAAGTTTGGAAAATAGATAAAGTAAGTGAGCCACAGCAAGCGCAATACCAACAACCAGCTAATAATAACGGACAAGGATATTCACAAGGTTCGGACAGTTCACTCCCCTTTTAAACTACTTCCGTAAGATTGCAAGAAGCATCAATTAATTTTGGTGCTTTTTTTATATCTTTGCAGCAACAGTACTTAAAACGCTTCCCATAGTTAGAATAGCGTACCAGTTTAAGTCTTTTGCTAAAGTGGATGTTACCATTCGGAACAAACCAATCGAGAAACGCATAGGCTAGAACTTATGCGTTTTTTGCTTTAAGAAAGGTTAAGAAAGGTTAAGAAAGGTTAAGATTTCTATATCTATATGTTCCACCAAAAACTTTTTATAAAAAATATCGAATAAAACTTGCAGAATTAAATTATTGGCGTATCTTTGTAACACATTTTTAGCCTGACAGCGAAATGTAAAACTTTTCGTTGGCTAAAAGTGTATCCAACAGCATATTTTAAAGTTCCAAACTTCTTGTCAGGCGGTTTGGAATTTTTTTATGCTTAATAACGCCTTAAATAATCAACGTCTATTTTCATTTTGCCTACTAATTAAAGTAAGGCAGAAGAATAGCGTTGTATTCCTTAGTGATAACAGACGTAAACAAGCTAGTAAATTTGGTATGGCTTTAGATACATTCAACAAGTATTTAAAGGCTGCTATTGAGCGCAAAATATTAATAGAAACGGGCAATAACTTACAGCTTATATCTATTAATAAGATAACAGAATTACTTTTGCTTGAAAAAGCAGACAATTTTTACAAGTACATACATTCGGAGGATATAAAGGTAATGAGCATACACCAACTTACTAATTGGGTAAGGGAGTGTTTAGTGCTTCGTAGCTTTAACCAACAAAAACACCAAATAATTAAAACGCAAAATCTAATTGCTACCATTGAAAATATCTTGAACAACAAAAAAGGCGAAACACTACGACCCTTCAAAAAGTTTGCAAAAAAAGCACATCAATTAGGATTGTCAGTAGAAGAATATTTAAAGCGTGTCAAGAATAGAAGTAATAAGGTAATAGTTAGCGGATGCGACCATCTTTCGAGCAAAATAGGTAATTGTAAGGCAACAGCAAATAAAGCCTTAAATAGCCTTGTAAAGAAAGAATTTATAAAAAGAGAAATTAAGATTAGGGAGTTTAAAGAATATGATATTAGTAATGCTTCATTTGATGCTATAAAAGCAGAATATGGAACTAATGCTTTATTCATTAAATACTCTACTCAACACTTTATTCAAGTAATAGGTTCTGAAATAACTCTATTGGAAAGTGGGTGTTTCGCCTAATAACGTATATAATATAGTATCTAACAATTAAAAACAAAACAAATGGAAAACAAAACACTTACAGCCGTTGAATGGCTAATTGAAGAAATAGATGGCACGAATTTGAAACGCCGAATAAAGAAATTAACTATTGGCAAGAAGTCCTTAACGAACTAAACAAAATGTAAATGAAAATAGGCGACTTTGCATCCTACACATTCATAGACAAGAAAATAATGGTAAATACTTGCTGCATTTATGAGCATTGCGAGGCTGTAACTAAAGAGGGTATGATAATGGCAATTAAGGGTGAAATAGCCTATTTAAAGACAATAGAAGGCACAATAAAGGTTATGAAGTGCCAATTAGTAAGAAAGCCCCAATCGTAATGAAAGGGGCTTTAAAAAATCTCTAAGGGGGTTAAGGTAATTTAGCTATTCGGGTAAGTTCTTCATTCAATATGTGAAACCCTTTTTGAGTAGCATTTACAAGGTCAATCATTTTTTCTCTTATTTCGATATTTTCTTTGTGAAGTCTTGCAACTTCTTGAATCAAGATATTAACTTGTTCCTCTGTGGTTAAAAGTGCCATAATATTAGTTTTTAAAGTTAGGAAAGGTAAGCGTAAAAGATATAGACATCATTATTGCCCTTGCAATAGTTAAGGAATTGCGCTTGGCTTGCTCCTAACATACCACTAAAAACACTTTTGCATTTAATAGGGTCTTGAAGTTCTACAAGCATATCAAACAAGTCTTCTACTTGCTCAAATTCTTCTCGTTCTGCCATTTGTTTGGCGTTTAGTTTTCTGCACATATTTTTGGTTTTTGAGGTTAAAAAATGTTGTTGGGGGTATAGCTTATTATCCCACTATCTTAAAGGAATATTTGCCGTAAAATTTCAATCCTAATGCAGCGCAATAACGTTTGGGTGTTTCTTCGTCCCCGAATGCACCGCTTTCGATTTTAACTATGCCGTTTTTGTCTTTAATGCCGTACAATGCAGCCATCTTGCGAAGGCTTATTTTGCGCTCAATTCTGATGTCTTTAAGTGTTTGCCCTATTTTCTGTTTGTGGTTTAAATTCATTGCTTTTATTTGGTTTTAATAGTAAAAAAACTTCGTGGGGTTAGTTGTTTTTATATAAACAAAAATGCTTTTCAAATATTTTATTTATAGCACAAATTTTTTGGTAATTCCTAAAAAGAACATTTGGCTTTAATTTTAACTCTTTGGCTATTTTAATAATTGTTTCAATGGGTATGTCATACCCGTTGTTTTCAGCTAAATGCTTTGCAATAGCCCAGTTGCTTGCTTGTTTTTGCTTTACAAATTCTTTCATTTTTATTGTCTTTTTGCAATGTTTAGCCATTTAAGTATTTACATCGGTTATGCATATCCAAAAAATCTTCGTGAGTTCCAATAAAGAAATAAGAATCCCTTTTTTGGCTGCTTATATGCCTATGTAGTAACCTTGTGCGCCCTTGTGCAGCATTTCCGAAAACGGGCAATAAATAATTATATTGTTGTTCAGTAATTGTGTGTGAATATTCTCTTTGCATATTTATTAAGTTTTTAAAAGAAGTAAAAAATCTTCGAGGGCTATTGAGCCATTATTAATTTATTATAATAGTATAAAATCCTTTCGGGGGATAACGTAGCAATAAAGTAATTGCGCTCCATCAGATAAACTGACATTTCGTATATTGTAGGCATAGTTTATTAGGTTTTAAGTCTATAATTAATAAATTCCATTTCGGCTGCCAAATTTATTTGGTTTTCAGAATACAAATCGGCTGCATATTGTTTCATGTGGGCAATATGCCTTGTTAATGCTTCTTTTTGCGCTTGCAGTTGTGCTTTATTAAGCCCCGAAATATGATAAAAAAGCGGTTCGGATAGATAATGTTTGATTTTGTCAATAGTCATTTTTATTTGATTTTAGGCGTTAAAAAATAAATTAGGTACGTTTTATAGGCTTTGCATAAATCTGACTGCAAATAGCACTAAATCGCAAAATAAAGCGGGTAAAAAATACACAGCAGCAAAAACAATTATGCCACAAGTTAAAATTATTAGCTTTTTCATAAAAAAAATTACAAGGGGTTAAGGTAAGCAAAATTCGGGCGTTTTTCTTACCCATTCAATTTCCATTGTAGCGTTATTTCTACGCCATATACCGCCAGCAGCATTGACAAAGTCATAATTGTCGCAAGGGGTAATATTTGAGAAGTGAAACGCAGCCAAGTCCTTTGGTTCACATTCAAAGTCCTTAAAAAATTGCTTATCAACTTTTATTTTTCTTAGCGGACTACTTTTGCCTACTTCTAAATTGACAAAAACTGTCATGTCTTTGGTAAAAAAACCTAATGGTAGTTGCATATTTATTAGCTTTTAATTGTTTAAAAAATCTTTTAGGGGGTAATTAGATTAAAGTACTTGACTATCTTTTACTTCCTGCTCTGTTGGTGGGGTTGGAAGTGGCTCAAATGTAAAAATGTGTTTTGTTGGTTGATACGGTTTGCCATACAAATCGGTTCTTTGCCTTAGATTTTTAGATAGCACTGGCAATACTGCAATATTGATTTTATTAAGCCTTTCGAGCATTTGTAGCCCAATATTTGAAACTTCACCTAACATATATTTACTTGACAAAGTTGTGTTTTTGATGTACCGATTGCCATTAATTTCTATTGAATCGGGCAAAAATGTTTTTACTTTTAGATTTCTCATTGTTTAAAATTTAGATTGTTAGAAAATTATTTATTAATTCAGTCGGTATCGCTGCAAGGTTATTGAGCAATCGCAACTTTTTAAGGTGCTGCAATTCGTATTTATCCAATTCTCGGACAAAATAGTCGCCTACAAATATGCCTATTGGGCTATAATTAGTGGCTAATTTGCGCCGTTTTATTGTTGGGTGCATAGTTTATTCGGTTGCTGTTTTAATGGCTTTATTAATGCAGTTTGCGCTTATGTTTTCAAACTCAAATTTGTGGCTATTTGTTACTTGTTTAGGCATATATTGACGCGCAATAGAAACAAGTTTTTGAGCCTCAATTAAAGCCTCTAAAAGTTGTGGTGCTGATGCTATTAGCTTGGCGTTTGCTTCGGCTTCGGTTTCAATAATATCGTTAATCGTGCAAATTGTCCCCATCATTATATTTCTTGCTCTTACTTTCATTTCGTTGTTATGGTAATTAACAAACCATTCGCCCTTTGTGTGTTTTGTGTTCATTTGTTTAGTTTTTAAAATTATTAAATTGTTTCTACTACCTTAACCCGTTCCAATTACGGTAACGGGCGAAGGGTAAAATAAAGGTAAAAAATTGCGAAGGGGTTAAATGATATTGTACCAAACAACACGTTTTTTATAGTGCCTATATTTAGTGCCATCTTTAATGTAAAAAGGCTCGGCTTTTATTCTAACATCATTACTCCCACTTGCTTTAATTTGCGTGTAATTTTCGCCAATACTTTTTAAATACTGCTTTACTGCGCTTTGTGGGTTTTCGGCTTTAAATTCCTTATTTGCTTCCATTATAGGCTTGCAAACGTCAAAAATGCTGTAATAAGTTTCAATGTTCATTGTTTTTTGTTTTTAATAGTTAATAAATAAGTTTGCACCCCAAAAGCCCGTTCCAATTACGGTAACGGGCGAAGGGTAAAAAATTGCGAAGGGGTTAAAATATTTGTGCTGCTTTTTCTTCTTCGCTTGTTGGTGGTGGTGGTACAATTGTGCAACCGATACAAATTTGCAAATCTTCATTCGGGTAAATACCTAAATCGAATCTTTTGCCTATAAAATAACGCTGTATTTCTTCATCAGATAATTTACCATTAACAGAAGTGAAATAGTTGTAAGATGCGTTTTCAAATTGAACCGATGCTGTTTTAAAATTGCTCATTGTTTTTTGTTTTTAATAGTTAATAAATTGTTTCTACTACCTTAAGCCCGAACCATTAACGATGTCGGGCGAAGGGTAAAAAATTGCGAAGGGGTTATTTGTATTTTAATTTATTCGCCTTGCAAAATTTAATAGCATCTTTTTTTGTTTCAAATGTTTTTGCGTCAAAACTGTTTCCAGATGTGCCATTAATCCAAAGGCAGTATTTGCCAATTGACATTTTTATTATTGTGTACATTTTCTTTCGTTTTTAGTGTTAAAAATTGTTTTGTTAGTATTGTATTGCTTTTTACTTTTCGGCGTTAATTTGCGCCATTTGGCAAGCATTGTAATAGTAAATTATTGCTTCGATTGATAAGGTTGCAATAAAATAATTGCGCTGCTCTAAATATTCGCACATTTCGTATAGTGTTGGCATAGTTTAAAAGGTTTTTAAAATTCAAATAGTACTTTTGGTTCTTCGTGTGGCTTGCTTGATGTTTTTACTTTTGGTTCGTCTGTTCTTCCTGTTTGTCTTTTTTGGTATGCTGTTTGTTCTTTGTATTCATATAGCGGATAACCTTTTAATTTTGCCACTCTCTGGTTAAACCTTGCCCATATATCAGAATCAATAAACTCAAAGTGCATATTCCCGTTTTTATAGCCTTTATACTTAAAAAAGTGGCTTTCGTACCAGTCCCCGTAAAAATTGTTTTTGATGCTGTTTTGTATCGTGTTTAATCCTTCGTAATTTATCCCCTCAACAAAACAAAGCGCCTTTTCAAAATCGGACATTATCCCATCATAAGCATTTTTTAAACTTCTGTAAGTCTCTGACTTAAAACCGTACTCAATGGCTGGGGTAATCTGATAAGGGAGAATAAACTTTTTACCTACTAAAAAATGGCTGTTTGTCTTCCATCCTTTAACGTTATGCCTATTATCGTGGTGGTGTTCTGTTACCCTATCAAAAACCTCTAGTATAGCTTTATCCATTCTTTGCCCTGCTGTCTGTACCCAAGACTAAGCATTTGATAAATATTCCGCATTGTAAACGGGATTTTTGTCTGTTCCTCTACGAATTTATTAATATCTTCTTTTACGCCCTTTGTAGTGTACTTGCTCAAATTCATTTTGTTCAGAATAAATTTCCATCCTGATTTTTGCAACTCTTTTTTATAGTCTTCATAAGTTAGGGTTAATTTTACCCCTAAATCACCACCAAAAAAACTGCCTGTTATATCGTTCAGTCTGTATTTTACTTCTGTCAATTCTTTATAAACCTTGCAAGCCTGAATATATCTATTAACTAAGTCCCTAACTATATTGTAACTCATCAGGGCGTTTTCTTGCCTTTCTTCGGGGTCTTCCTCCATAAAAAAGCCTTCGAACTCTGCGCTATCCTTTACGCCTTGTTTTTGTAGCTTTATCAGACCAATTTCTACGCCTGTTTTACGTTCTGCATCGGCGAAGCAATCCCCTAAATTTTCAACCGTTCCGAAATTCTCTACTATTGTAAATAGTCTTTTTCTTGCTGCGCTGTAAGGGTTTGAGATGGTGGCATAATTACATAAAGCAATAATTTTGCAACCTTTGGGCGCAATCTCGAAGGCGTGCAAAATATGTGTTTCATCTGCACTAAACGGGGGATTCATTACAATGCAATCAATATGGCTAATTTTATCACTTGTAAGGTTTAAAAAATCGCTTTCTATTACATTGCATTTTGTTTGCAGTATCTTTTTAAGGTCTTCGCTACTTTCGCAAGCAATAACTTTTTTAGCTCCGTTATCGCTTAAAAAATCTACTATATCGCCTTTTCCCGCTGATGGTTCAAGGAATATTTTTCCTTCTATTTCCTGTCCTTGCATCATTATTTCGATAACGTTAAAGGGTGTAGGGTAAAAATCTTTGTTGTTAAATATTGACATTTTAGTTTATTTATTAGGGGTAAAAAAATCAGAAGGGGATTTGAAAAATTGCAGTTGTTAGGATGCTGCACCCCTTATTTTTAATTAAAAAGCTCTGTTATCTGTTGCGCTGTTTCATTCTCATCCTCGAATAAGTCAACTAAATACTCTGTAATGTGTTGCGCTGATGGGTTAAAATCTCCGTTTGCCTCTTTGTCTGTTATATCTATTCTACAAATTTCAGGCTCTCTATTTTGTAGCTTTATTTCACATTTTACCTTTGTATATACGCCGCCTTGCCCTTTCTCGTTCACTTGCCAAAGGATGTAAAAAGCCTTTTGTACATCATCCCAACAAAAAAAAGTTTTGTTTTCAAACGTTGCGCCCTCTATGTGCCTACCTTCGTGCCAAATGATTTTAAACGTTTCTAAGTCAAAATAGTTGTTACTTTCTAAAATCGGCATTGGTTCAATCTGTTCAACTTGTGTTTCTTGCTCTTCGTGTGTGTTTGTGTTGCTTTGCTCTTTTTGAGCCAAAAAATAGGCTTTCACATCTTCCAATCTCTTTTTACTAAAAATAATCCCTTTGCCACATTTTAAGCGGCTGTTATAGCTACCGCCCAAATTAATAAGATTGTCGTAATGTTCGGATATTTCCCCTATTACTGCAATGGCTTTTTCTGAATAGTCCACAACTTGTATTTTACCGCTTGGCGTTGGTTGCGTTGCTTTTTGCTGCTCTTCCTTTGGTGTTGCTTGCTCGTTTGTTTCAAATATTAATTTATATTCATGCTCTTTAGTATCGTAAGCAATACAAACAGATTCAAAAAAATTCGGTACGGGTGTATTTATTAAAATTTTATACGCATCCGCTTCGCTGTACGTTTTTACTTTCATTAACTCTTGCTTAACCGTTTGCAACAAACTTTCTGATATTGTTCTACTACCGCTCACATATTTTGCTTGTGGTATATCGTCCCGACTGTTTGTGTTTTCGTAAATATCCTCCATTCCGTTAAAATGACCGTACTGATATTTTGATATGACTTTATTTACTTGCTCTTCTGTTTGTCCATTCTCCCAACTAACATTAACGCTATTACCACCGCTAAAAGAATCAGATTTTACAGAAAATTTTGTATTTGGGAATATCTTTTTTAGTTCGGCTTTTATTGCTGCGCTTGCTGCTGCGTGGCTGCTTTTATAGCCTTTATTTTTCTCTTTCTGTTCTGCTTTCCATTGCTCCCGCATATCGAAAGAATCTTTTACATTTTGTATCTTATCTTCTAGCTGCTGCAATGTCCTGTATTTGTAAAAAATAGAATGATTTGCAGCATTTCCAATAAATACCTTTAAAAGTAGGTTTGTAGAATCTTTAAAAATCTCAAGACCTTTGTATGTTTCTTGAATATAGCCGTTATTTAAAAGGCTTTCAAATTGTGCCGTTCTGCTGGCGTCTCTGCTTGCTTTGGTTAAGTTTCTCATAACGTTGTTTTTTGTTTGATTAAAGATTGATTGAATAGTGTGTTACAGCCGCACCCCTGATTTTATTAAATTTGTTCTTTTGTTTTTTCTTGTAGCTCTAAAATTAAATCAATAATAATAGGCATGAGAGCATTAGCAGTTTGAATACAGCCAACCTCATAATCATTTTTCCCTTCTTGTTCCATCCCTGCAAATTTTTTAAATGCTGCAAACATTTTATTGTTTTGCAATAATTTTTCAATTGCTGTTCCTTTGTTTTGATTTTCCATTTGTTTGAATTTTTAGTTATTGTTTGAATTTATAATATTTTTTACTTGATTGAAAGTTATTTCATCGCCAATGGCACAGCCTGCATTCCATAGCTCAAAACTTGCCGCGTCGTTAACAACTATTAACGTAGGTCTATTTGTAACCTTTACAATTATGCCAGAATAAACACATAACGAGCCATTAGTATAGCTAACTAACTGCCCAATTTTAAAATTTGAATTATCCATTTCGTTTTGTTTTAGAATACAAAGATAGTGGGCTATAAATTACCCACCAAATAAAATATTCACCACAAAAGAAAATTTATTTTTATAATACCACAAAACACTTGCCAATAGCATAACATAGCTATAATATAACAAATAAAATTAAGTGTTTGTAATCGGATAAATTAAGGAATAAAGGAGAAAATATGTAGTAATTAGCCAAAATACACTACCAAACAATAAAAACACAGCACACACTAACAAAAAGCAATACCACAAAGGAATACAGCCGATTTTGTATGTTATTCTATACCATCCCTGGCATCAATCATTTGCAATAGAATTACAGCAATTAGCACATAATAAGCACACGATAACCAAAGTAAACAATAAACAGATAATGTATTTTGAAGGATAGATAAACGATAACCTAAATGTTTTGGAATGCAGTATTTTAAATGATGGATAGCAAATATTTAAAATGTTTTTTGAGTCCGCTTTTTGATAGATGAATGAATTTCCTTTTCAGTCAAGAAAATAACATCTCGCACAATAGTTAGCACTACGAACTATTAGCACTGCGAACTAATAAAGCAGTTCAAACCAAACGAGCAGCACATTCGTCTGTTGGGGATTATGTAGGCAAAAATCGAAGCTAATACACTTAACAGGGCAAGTATTGTGCAATGTTGGTAAATTACTAGGGTAGGGTAGTGGTAAAATAGTGTTCGATATGCTAAAGATACTAGCTAAATAATTGATACTTAACATAATCAAAGTTATAGGACAAGACAGCAGGAGGGGGTATGTCGGTTTTGGTGGGGCTTTCACTCCCTAAATATCTCCAATCAAAATTTCGTACATGGGCTTTTTGTGGAAAGTAAATTCCAAAGGTAAATATTGTGAAGAGTGTTATTGGTAAAGTGTTTTGGTATATATTGTGTAAAACATCCTGTTTACTTAATGCTGTATATAGTACGGGCTATGTTGATAAAAAAATATGATGAAATGCTTTGTGGTATTGATTATTGTATTATTTTTGTAGTGGAAAGTAAATTCCATTATTAAATTGTATGAATAAGAAGGAAGTTATAGATACTGATACGTTATTGAAGAATCCATTTACTTATTCGTTGGTGATACCTGCTAGTAAGTTGTTTTTGAGTGAAACGTTTAGGGAGGATAGGGATGGAGTGTTTGTTCAGCAGAGTTTTTTGTATGATAGGGTTAATAGTACGAGAGTATTTCATAGTCAAGATGTGGAGGCTTCTTTAGCGTTGTTGTCTCCAACGGGATTGAAGTTGTATGTTTTTATTGAGCAGAGGTTGGTGAATAATCAAGATTGGATTCAGTTGAATAAGGAGTTGTTTATGGCTAAGTTTAAGGTAAAGGCAGAGAAGTCGGTTAATAGTGCTATAAAGGAGTTGTTGCGTTATTGCTTTATAACTTCTAGTCATTACAATTCTGTTTATTGGATTAATCCTTCGATATGGTTTTGTGGTGATAGGTTGAAAAAGTATCCGAGTAACATAGTAATAAAATCACAAAAAACAATTTAGATATGAAAAAGACAATTACAGTTTTTAAGACAGATGGGTTGAGTGTTAATGCTGCTAATCTTTATAAGTTTATTGCTACGCTATGCCATTGTAAGAGTGATGGAGTTATTGAGTTTGATGGTCGGGATAGCGATTTGTTTGTAGGTTGTATGATTGTACAGATGCGGAGTATTTGAAGGCGATAAGGGAATTGGTAATTGAAGGTGTTGTTGGTGGTTCAGAACCATATATAATACTTCATCCAAGTTTATATATCTTTGAAGAAGATTTGGAGCAAGAATATTTTGAGCATAACGATTATTAGACTTCAAATTTTATACACATAAATTTTTCACACGTGGGATTTTTATGTTTGTTTTGTTATTACCTTTGTTTTTAAATAGTTGAAATATGCCACTAACATACAATCTTAAACCCTTTGCTATACAGAAGGCTATTACAGACTTAGGAGGTCAAACATCATTGACTAGCCTACTTAGTGCTGTTAATGCTAATTTGGCTGCGGAAGGGTACGTTAATCAATGCCCTCAATGTATTGGTTCGGGGAAGATAACTAATGCCTTAGCTGCTATTGTTGAATGTCCTACTTGTTATGGGTGGGGATTAACTACGGAAGTGATTGGCAGTGTAAGAACGTTTAGTCCTAAAGAACCAACACCACAAATTGATTTATAGTATGCAGCCAATACAAACATACGAACAATATTTAGCTGTAATGCAACGATTAGACTTGTTGTACTTTACGGAGGATAGGACAGATGAAGAAGATTTAGAATTATTAATGCTAAGTAAACTTTCAGAAGATTGGGAGTTACTGCAAGGAGTATAGAATAAAAAGTGTAAAATAAAAGAATATTTTATGGCTAGAACAGCAAAAGAAAAAGTAGAAGAACCAAAGGCTGAAATTAAATTACATTCCTATTCAACAAGCAAACCTAGTCAAGCAAGAAGAATTGCAGAAGGCTTTGATGATGGGAGATGGGCGGGGCAAATGGAACGGCTTGATTATGAATTAATAGCTAGAGAGTTACAGAGTGGCGACCCTAAGCGAATGGGGTATAGGGCTATTGCTGAAAAGTTTGAAGTAACGGTAGAGGTTATCGGACACTTCGTAAACTTGCCCGCTTATAAAGCTAGAACAGAAGTCTTAAATTCGTTGAAGTCAGAAGTTTGGAGGGATTGGGCTTTGGATGCCTTAGAGGTAGAACCCGAAACAAATCCACAAGCAAAGAAGATGGAGAGCAAAATGAAGTTTGCTCAATGGATGATGGAGAAGTGCGACCCTAAGCAATATGGTCGTAAAGTTGAAGTTACCAACGTAAACGTAGAATTGAGTGCGGAAGATAGAGCAAAACGATTAGCTGAAATAGAAAGTAAATTATTAGGCAGAGGTGAGCAATCTTAGATTAGATTTACTAACAGACGAAGAACTTATTGAATATCAGACTTTGCTTGCACAAGTAGAGATTGATAATAGGTGGAAATCATTAAGAGAACTAGACGAACACACACCAAAGAATTACCGCTATCTTTTTGATAGTTACTATACGCAACGATACGAAGGCGAAAAGCTAGTAACGGGCAAAAAAGGCGTAGTGCTTGAAGGCTCTGCACGTTCTGCAAAGACATTTTCAGCTTTAAAGTTTATCTGTAAAGTATGTACAGATAGCAAAGAAGCGTTAGTAGTAAACATTATCAAGGAAACGTACAATGAGTTTAAGACTACGCTGTATAAAGATTTCCGAATTATCTTGAATGAGTTGGGTATGGATAACCCATTCGACAGACTAAAAGAAGTTGATAGCTTCAAGATAAACAATTCCTATGTAAACTTTATTGGTGCGGATAACGCTAATAAGATTCACGGTAACACATCCGACATTATTTACTTTAACGAGGTGATTCCAATTGACGAAGGCGTATTTAGGCAATCTATTATGCGTTGTAGTAAATTTTGGATTATAGATTATAACCCATCAGTAACAGAGCATTGGGTGTATTCTAAAGTAATCCCTAGACCCGATGTTGGATATTTAAGAACAACATTTCGAGATAATCCACTTATTCCCTTACAACAGAAACTAGAAATACTAGCCTATGAGCCGTTTGAAAGCGGTTCGTATGAAGTAGTCAATGATAAAGAAATTTATTATAATGGTGCGCCACTAAGCGATACTAACCAACCACCACCGCACACGGAAAATGTAGAGAATGGTACGGCAGATTTGTTTATGTGGACTGTTTATGGGCTAGGGTTGAGAGGCGCAATGCAAGGAGTTATCCTACGAAACGTCAAGTATATAGACAAATCAGAAGTGCCAACAACGGGATATATTTATGGTATGGACTTTGGGTTTACATCAGACCCTACATCATTCCATAGGTATTGGCAAGTGGGCAATAGAGTTTATTCTGAACTTCTTTGTTATAGACCAATTGATAATCCAAACGACATTATTGATATGATGGAGCAATTGGATATTGAATACGATGTTCCTATAATCTGCGATAGTAGCGATAGATATACAAGCGGCAATAACGGTACGGTAGAGATGGTCTTAGCTTTGCAAGAAGCGGGATATGAAGCTATGAAGATAAGCAAGACAAAAGGGGTAATGTATTGGTTGAATTTGCTTCGTCAATGCGAAGTAAACGTAGTAGTGAATGGGCTTACGCCGAACGTTAAAAAAGAAGTAGAGAATTACAGATTTAAAGAAATTCAAGGCATATTGATTAACCAACCTATTGATAGGTGGAATCATTGGGTAGATACATTACGCTATACATATATGGCATATAACGATAGTTTAGAGGTGGAAACTGAATGGAACTAAAAAAATTTTTTGTTAATTTCAAAAAGATACTAACTTTACATTTTATATGTCAGTAGAATTTGTAAAAGAAAGGAACGGAAGTAAAGGTTTGTTTGTTGCTAAAAGGCAACAGAAGCAACTTTCGTTCTTTACCCAATCGAAGGTTCAAGATGATATTACACAAGCCCAAATGCAAACTTGGGCAATGAAAAAATATGCTACCGAAGATTACTTTTCCACTTGGATAAAAAATATTTTTAAGGAAGATAACTTTATTACGTTTTACAAGTATATGCGTTATCCTTTGCCTTCTGCAAGGTTGGTGAATGATGAAATATTGCCTCAATTGCGTAGAATATTTACAGCAGAAGACGCATATAGACGCTATACAAGAAATGGAGTGCCAATAGCTGCACCCGAAGAACTTGAAAACGATAAATTTATACAAGAAGTATTCAATCATTACCTTTTTGAGCATAATTCTATTATCCTTACAGATTTAAAAGGCATTAATAAGCCATTTAGAGAGTTTATAAGCATAGATAAGGTAATTGCTATTGATGCGGACTACGATTGCATTGAAAAAGTAGCTTTTCTTGCCGAAATGGAGATGGAGGATGGCGAAGAAATACACGGCTATTTGTATGTTGATGATAAAGCGTATATTTTTTACGACAAAGAGTACAAAGAAATACGCTATACACCACACGACTTAGGTGAATGCCCCGCAGACTTTGTAAGCCCCGAACCATTTGGTGGTGATGAATCTGAAACGGTGCGTAAAAGTATCTTTTCTTACACTAGGGAGCAAATGGAAGAATATGTTTTCTTGCATACGCTACTTAAAATGTCTGAACCTAATGGTGCTATACCCGTAACGACAATGTTGCAGAGTAAGCAGACCAATAATCCAATCGGTTCGGATAAGAAAAAGCTACCTACACAACCAATGGGTGCTTATGAATTAGGCTCACAGCAAGCATATACTTATTCTACTACAAGTGCCAACCAAGAAAGTGAACTTCAAACGGGAACGGTAATTAAAGTAAGCCCTATTAAGGATGCTAATGGCAAACTTGATATGTCTATCATTACTGACTATATGAAGTTTCATTATATCCCAACAGAATGTTTGGAGTATATGAAAAAGCGCATTAACGAGGTAAAAGATGATATTATCGCTAGTGTTGTTGGGCAGTTTAAGGATAATGTAGATGTTGCGAAGAATGAAGACCAAATATTTACGGGCTTAACCCATAAGCAAGACAATTTGCAAAGATTAGCAATGAATTTATCTACTACTATTACTAAGTCGGACTATAAGTTTATGGCAATGGCTTACGGAAGGGATAATGTAACGGTAGATATTTTCTTTGGTACAGACTTCTTTTTGGAGAGCGTAGATAGCTTGTATGATTTGTTTGAGAAATCTCCAAACCCATTAGAAAGCAGAGCAATTTTAGAAAGAGTAAATAAAAATAAGTACCGCAATAACCCTTCAATGGCAAAGCGGACTTCAATATTGTATAAATTATTACCATACGCTAATGGCAAGGATTTTCTAATAGCATTAGAACAAAACTTAGTTGATGAAGTTACAAAAGACTTTCAGTTAAGATTTAACTATTGGATTGATATGTTTGAAGCAGAATATGGAGATATTGTTGCTTTTTGGGATGAAAATTCAAGTTCATCGGAAAAACAAAAGATTGTTTTAATTACGAATTTAATCACATCACAAATAAAAGTAAACTTAGATGAAAGTAAAGCAAATCGTACACCTACGAGTGTATAGAGGTAGGGAATTGACCTACAACAAAAATGGTAATATTACCACCGAAAATTGGATAGTAAAAGAAGTATATGGGATTCCCGAATGGCATCTTACATTGAAAATGTTACGCCCTAATGGATTCTGTGAAGTAGCGGTAGAAAAGGTTACTCAAATGCAAGAAGATGGTCGTTATGTAGAAGTGCATGATTTCTCAAAGATTGCAGCCGAAGTAGCAGAAGCATTTATGTTGCCCGAAGAAAAACTTTCTCCCGAAAAGCAAAGAATTGCTGATTTGGAAAAAACCGTTGCTGATATGCAAGCTATGTTAAAAGGCACTTATGTAGAACCTAAAGCAAGTGCAAGCAAATCAGACGAAATGGAAGCGTTACAAGCCGAATACCAAAAACTAAGCGGCAAAACAGCGCATCACTTGTGGAAGGCAGAACGCTTAAAAGCTGAAATTGACGTACTAAAAGAATCTAAATAATCACTAAAATAAAAGAAAATGGACTTTCTAACAGACGAAATAATCGAAAAAGCGGGTTTAACTGCCGACCAATTGGCAACAATTAAACCTTTAGGCGAAAGCTACATTGCCGACTTAAAGAAAGGTTGGGATGGCAAAGCAAATAGCGATGCAGAAGGAATTTTAAATGGTGCTGCTACCAAGATTGCAGAGGTAACAAAAGTAAACCGTAATCAAGGCGAAAAAATAGCAGACTATATTGTTCGTGCGGGTAATGAGCATTTAGCGGTAAAGCAAACTGAATTTGAAACTGCAAAATCCCAATACGAACAAAAATTAAAAGACTTCAAAGGAGATGATGCAACGAAAGCGGAGTTGGATGCAGCAAAAACTAAACTTGATGCAGCACAAAAAAGACTTGCAGAAGTTGAACCGTTAGTAGAAAAGGCGAGCAAGTACGATGAATTGGCTACGAAGTACGATACGATGAAAAACCAAACAGCGTTTTATGCTGTTAAGCCTGCATTCTCTAGTGAAGCAAATGCTTTTGAAGTAAAGGCTAGATGGCAAGAATTTGTAGATGGTATTCAGTCTAAATACACCATTGAATTAGTAGATGGCGTAGCAATGGGGATTGATAAAGAGAACCCACATCGTCAAGTTAAACTATCCGATTTAGTAGAAGCAGAAGAAAGTTTAAAACCACTTATTACGGGTCGCCAACAACAAGGTAGCGGTGCTAAAGCAGCAAAAAGCACTAAAATTGATGGAGTTCCGTTTGAAATAAATAAAGAAGCAACTAACCCCGAAAAATATGCTGCTATTGCAGATTATCTTGTAACCAAAGAAGGACTAAACAAGATTTCTAAAGAATACAGCGAGCGTTTCAAGGAGTTAAAATCAAAAATCTTTGCATAAAACGTGCAAAGTCGCAATGGACTGCGATGGTACAATTATTATTCACAATTAAATTTAACCAACTATGGCTAATTTAGATGCCACCCAATGGCTCGACCTCCAGTCCACCAACACAACCTCCGATAGTAGATATGCGGAACTTGGTGTACTTGATGCTGTAAAATCATCCACTCCCGCAACACAAGAATATATCAGACCTTCTGATGCTGCGGCTTTATCATCATTGTCAAATCTTCGTGATTTGCAATTGCCCGTTATTAAGGAATACACGCCAACGGTAGTAACAACTCCTGGATTTTCTATGATTCCTTCTAACTTGCAAGAAACAGACCAATATACATTCGTAGCTTACGATGTGTTTAGTGGTATGCGTCATTATCCAGCTTCGTTCCGTAACAATGCGGTAGATGAAAACTTTGCAATTAGAGAGAACATGCGCCGCATTTCTTATGAAATGGGTAAAACAATCGAAGGCATTTTGCTTACAAACTTGTCTAACCGTAAATCACAAGTATTGGCTAATACTGCTCAATTTTCAGTAGGTACGGGTACTTATACTTTTGATTCGGGTACTGATACCTTGCAAGTAAACAAAGCTGCACAAGACGAAACAATGTTCTTCTCATTAAAAGGTCTTATGGCTTCAAATGAACTTGATGGTAACTATCGTATTGTAACCAATCGTGGTGGTTTGGCTCGTCAAAAAGCTGAAATCGCTAAGTATGGCATGTACAACTCTAAGAACATCGACAATATGGGTTTCTTCCAAGAAGGCTATATGCACGAAAGCGGTCAAATTTCTGCGGGTTCAGATATTTTTAATGGCTACTTGCTTCGTGATGGTTCTATTGGCGTTTACGAAAACTTCCCTTATGACTTCGCAATGGGTACAAACTTTGCGGGTAAATCTTGGAGCGTATCTGATACTGAAATTGAGAACGTAAAAATGCGTTGTAACATTTATGTAAACAACGAAGCTACTGATGCAACTTCAATTATCACTACGGGTAACGACATCAACTTGAAAATGACACACTTCCAAGAAACAGCTATTTGGGCTAGATTCTACGTTGTGTATCGTTACAATAGTGCTATCGGTTCAAGAGCGCAAGACATCGTAAAAGTACAAGGTCTTACAACCTAATTGTTCACTTTAAAAACAACTTAATAATGAATAACTATAATATAGCCAAATCGAATGGCGACCCTCAATACGGCGGGGCTAATTCACCCGTACAGCTTATAGCGGCTGACATAACACTTACTGCTGCGGATGCGGGTAAGACTTTCCTTGTAGCTACCGATGCTTTGACAATTACCCTTCCCGCTACGATTGCGGGTTGCGAGTACACATTTATCAATCACGGTGCTGCGGGAAACAATATCATTACCGTTAGTCCACAATCAACAGATGGTATTGCGGGTACAATTACACTTGCTTCTAGTGTTGTTACCCGTGTTGGTACGGTTGATACAGACCTAGTAAACACTAAAGCCACCTCTACTAAAGGTAACACCGTAGTAATTAGAGGCACGGGCGTTACGGGTACGGGTGCTTGGTACATTGTATCATCAACAGGTATTTGGGCTTAATTAAAATTTCTCTACAATGGTACTTGGAATAGCAGAAGATTACTCAACAGAAATAGCTTTAGATAGTCAATTGACATCAGTTCCCGAAAGTGGCATTTATGCTAATAGCGGGATACACCCTAGTATAACTATGGGCAATCTTCTTGCTTTCCTCCCAAAAATAGATATTTCACCGAACACTTGGGATTACACCAAAGATTACGGTAAGTACGAAACGCTACGAAGCAAAGACGCTTTATGCACTAAGACAAACAAGATTTACCAATCGCTTAAAACGCCAAACCAAAATCAAAACCCCGCAACGCAAACGGCTTATTGGCTAGAAACAAATGCTGAATCCCTAAGACTAAAATCCTTTTTGGATAAAGTAAGGGATAAGGTATATTCAGACTTAATGCTTACAAAAAGATTGATTAATAATCAGTATATCTATGAAGTAGGCAAGACTGAAAGAACGCTACCAAACGACTATTGTGGATGGGTTTTTGAGCCAAAGGGAAGTGATTATGTGACTATCAAAATAAACCAAATTTCAATACAGAAAAGTGGCACTACGCCAATTGATTTGTATGTTATTAATCAAGGAGTTTTGGTAGATACGCTAACAATTACACCTTCCGATGGCAAAGTAGCTTGGGAAGATTTATTCTATACGTTTAAAGGGCAAGGTAAATGGCAGTTTGTAATAGATTCTACTGCCGTAATTTCTAACAATGGCTATATAGACCCGTTGCAATACGATGGGTTTGTAGCATACACTTGTGTAGGAATTGGTAGCAGCCCCGAAAGTGCAACATATTCTTATGGCAATAGCGGCAATGGCTTGGGATTTAATATATCGGTCTATTTAGATAGCACCTTGTATATTGATAACAACATTACACAATTTGCCCCGTTGGTTCGTGCTACATTTGAGTATATGGCTTTCCAAATGATGGCAAGCAACTCATATAACACAAGTGAATTAGCGCAACGTATCCAACAAGATAAGAAGGCGTTGCAAGACGAACTTCTAAATATGAATCCTACGGTGAATAGTTCTGTTAATCGGTACGAAAAGGCTTTAAGAAAAGCAAAGGATATTCTCAATAAAACATTCGATACTCAATTATCAGATGATGATGAAGGAGTAAGGGTAGAAATCGGCTCAATATGATATATAAAAAAGTCAATCCAATTGGCATTGATGTTCCTATTCAAAAATTACAACAAAGGCTATTCGATAGACTATTAGACAAATGGTCGCTAGATGCAAACGACTATAAAAGCTATGGCAGATGCTATCGTAACAGCAAAGAAGATGGGTATGTACCCGAAATGTTTGTAAGCGAAGGGAAACAATATCAAGACTTATTTTTAGACGACAATCACGTTGTAACATCATTTTTTGGCTGTGAAAAGATACCATTACAAAGCGAAGCGTTTAAAGCTGATGTGCATTTAATTTTTGCAGTTAATCTTACTAAGGTAGGATTGAATGTAGCACATAGGGCAGACGAAGAAGTGCGAATGGACGTTTATCAAATATTAAAACCCGTATCTGAATTTGTCGTAAATGAAATTGTGATAGGTTCGGACAATGTGTTTAGAGAATACACAGCTTGGAAGAAGTTAATACCCGATAGAGATATGCAACCCAATCATTTTTTCCGAATAAACTTTACCCTCAATTATATTCCAACTTTTTGTTCATTTCCTTTAAAATAATTTTATAATGGCAACAATAATAGGCAGACCAACTTGTGTAATAAACACTACAAATAGTGGCACGGGTGATTGCGCATTTCAACGTGCGCCCATTAAGTATGTTATAGCCGTGCCTAACGACTATGTACTTGATGCAACAAAAGTAGCTGCTTTAAAAGCTACATTACAAGCGGATGCAGTAGATGATGTTCGTGCAGACCGTATTTTCTTCTTAGGAGCGTTTTCAAATTCTGAACCACAAGTTACAGAAGCAACATTTGATACAGCACCTAATGGTGGGAAGTTATTGGTTCGTAACGAAATCGTAAATATGCGTTTGGAGATGCGTGGGGCTTCGGCTTGCGACCAAGCGGCTATGAAAACATTTCGTGGCATCCAAAAAGGCTACAAGTTTTTATTCTACCAAACAAACGGATTGCTTTGGGG
>Ga0075163_10003781_pt1 | contig 20339 bp, 13 predicted proteins | sample JI1023141ADNA_FD_71478 | JGI IMG/M metagenome (GOLD analysis project Ga0075163, IMG submission 71478) | Wastewater effluent complex algal communities from Wisconsin, to seasonally profile nutrient transformation and Carbon sequestration -... | ecosystem: Engineered > WWTP > Effluent > Algae... | reverse complement strand
CGCAGCGCCGGCGGGATCACGACCGAGCCGTCGGCCTGCTGGTACTGCTCGAGGATGGCGACGATCGTGCGGCCGATCGCGACCCCTGAGCCGTTGAGCGTATGGACCGGGCGCGCCTTGTCGCCGACGGTTGGCCGGTAGCGGATCTTCGCGCGCCGGGCCTGGAAGGACTCGAAGTTCGAGCACGACGAGATCTCGCGGTACGCGCCTTGGCCGGGCAGCCACACCTCGAGGTCGTAGGTCTTGGCCGCGCCGAAGCCGAGGTCGCCGGTGCACAGCGTGACCACCCGGTAGTGTAGGCCCAGGCCGCGCAGCACCGCCTCGGCCTGATCGCGCAAGGACTCGAGCTCGGCGTAGCTGTCCTCGGGGCTGGTGAACTTCACCAGCTCGACCTTGTCGAACTGGTGCTGGCGAATGAGGCCGCGGGTGTCCTTGCCGTAGGCGCCGGCCTCGGCGCGGAAGCACGGCGCGTAGGCGCAGAACCGGAGCGGCAGCGTGCCCGGCTCGAAGATCGTGTCGGCGTACAGGTTGGTGACCTGGACCTCGGCGGTCGGCGACAGGAACAGGTCGTGGTCGCGATCGCTGGCCTGATCGTCCTCGACCAGCGCGCCCTTGATCGCGAACAGGTCCGCCTCGAACTTGGGGAGCTGGCCGGTGCCGCGCAAGGCCGCGCGCCGCACCATCGCCGGCGGCCACACCTCGGTGAAGCCGGCCGCGGTGTGCAGGTCGATCATGTAGTTCATGAGCGCGCGGGTCAGGCGGGCGCCCCAGCCGCGCAGCACCGTGAAGCGCGCGCCGCTGATCTTGCCGCCGGCCTCGAAGTCGAAGATGCCGAGGGCGACGCCCAGGTCGTGGTGCTCCTTGGGCGCGAAGTCCAGGACCGGGCGCTCGCCCCAGGTGCGCTCGACGCGGTTGTCGTGCTCGCCGGCGCCGTCGGGGACCGAGGCGTGGGGCGCGTTGGGGATGCCGAGCAGCTCGGCCTCGCACCGGGCCTCGAGCTCGGTGAACCGGGCCTCGCGGGCCTTCAGGTCCTGGGACAGCGCCTTCAGGCGATCGCGCGCCTCGGCGAACTCGGGGGATTTCTTGTCGAGCTTGGCCATGCGATCATTGGCGGCATTCCGCTCGGCCCGCAGCCCATCGAGTTCGGCCTGGACCGACCGCCGCTCGCGGTCGAGGTCGCGCCAGGGCGCGATCAGGTGAGCGGCGTTGGGGCGGCGGGCGACGTCGTCGATGCGGGCGGGGTCGATCATGGCGAGCTCTCCGGCCGACAATCCTTAGGGATCGAGGGCACTTCGGTTGCGAACCTACGCCGGCTTAACGACCGGCGCAAGCCGCGGGTCCAAGCGGCATGGACCTGGCCTGGCCCACCGCGTGGACCCGCACCGAGGAGGTCGTGACCGACTCGCTGCCGATCGACCTCGACGCCGCCCTGGTCGGTCGCGCGCAGCGCGGCGATCGCGCGGCCTTCGAGCAGCTCGTGCGGCGCCACCAGCGCGGCATGTGGCACCTGGCGCGCCGCTACCTGCGCTCCGAGGCCGACGCCAGCGACGCCACCCAGCAGGCCTTCGTCCGCGCCTACCGCGCCCTCGACGGCTTCCGCGGCGAGGCCAGCGTGCGGAGCTGGCTGTATCGGATCACGATCAACGTCGCGCTCAACCTGGTGCGCGGTCGCCAGCGCGAGCAGCCGAGCGAGCTGCCCGAGGACGCCCTCACGGTCGGTGCGGTCGGCAGCGCCGGCCTCGAGCGCGGCGAAGAGTCGGCGGCGATGCGAGCCGCGGTCGCGCGCTTGCCCCCCAAGCAGAGGCTGGTGCTCGAGCTGCGGGTCTACGACGAGCTGTCGTTCCGCGAGGTGGCGGCGCTCGCCGACTGCACCGAGAACGCCGCCAAGGTAAACTTCCATCTCGCGGTCAAACGCCTGCGGGCGTTGCTCGCCGACGGATCGTCGCCATGACCCCCACTGCCTTCGAGGAGCTGCTCGCGCGCTACGCCGAGGACCCGACCCGCCTGACCCCGGCCGAGCGAGCCGCGGTCGAGGCCGCGATGGCGACCGACGAGCCCGACCCCGCCACCGTGGCGCTGGTGCGCGCGAGCGCGCCCGCGGTCGCGCCGCCCGACTGGAACGCCCTGGCGGCGTCGATCGCCGCCGCCACCACCCGGGCGCCGCGCCGACGCTGGCCCCTGGCGGTCGGTGGGCTGGCGCTGGCGGTGGCCGCGGCGGCCGCCGTCGTCGTGGTCCGCACCCCCGGCGTGCCGCTGGCCTGGACTGCGGTCGCGCCGACGGACGAGCGGACCGACGAGCCCGTGCCGGCGGTCGACGTCGCGGTCGACGGCGATAGCGCGGTCGACGGCGACCGTGCGCCGTCGGAGTTCGCGCCCGACGGGGAGTTCGACCCGGCTGGGATGGCCGATCTGGCCGGGATGGGCGCCATCGACGACGAGCTGATCGACGCGGTGCTGGCCGCCGATGACGAGCGCCTCGACGACGATCTGCCGGCGGTGGGCGCGACGTGGACCGGTTGGGTCGACGCGTTCTCCGACGATGAGCTCGACCGCGCCCTGGCGTGGCTCGACAGCGAGGAGGCTGGCTGATGCGCATCTTGGTGGCCTGGGGCACGACCCTGATCCTGGCCCTCGGGCTGGCGGCGCCGGTCGAGGCCCAGCCCCGGCGGCGACCGCCGCCCGGCGCCGGCGTCGACGATCCCGCGGCGAACCGGGGCAACAAGCGAGATCGGGTCAAGCAGCGCATCCGGGTGATGCGGGCGATGGTCCTGACCGACCAGCTCGGCCTCGACGAGGCGACCGCCGGCAAGCTGTTCCCGATCTTGAACCGCTACGACGACGCCCTGGCCAAGCTCTTGGCCGACCGAGCGGCGCTGCGCGACAAGCTCGCCGCCGCGCGCAAGGGCGGCAAGCCCGGCGAGATCAACGCCGCCCTCGACCAGCTCGTCGCCAACCAGCGGACTCGGTGGCAGACCGAGGAGCAACGCTTCGCCGATCTGCGGGTGGTCTTGACCCCGGAGCAGGCGGCGGAGCTGCTCGACCTGTTGCCGGAGGTCGATCGCGAGATCCTCCGCGGCCTGCGCGGGGCGGGAGCCGGGCGACCGGGCCGGCGCGCGCCACCACCGCTGCCCGATCGAGACCCGTTCGGCGACCGGAACTAGCTGGATCGCGCGCGCGGTCGCCGCCGGGTGGGAGTACAATCGACGGGAATGATGGAAGTGGCCTGCGCCGTGTGTGGCGCCGCCTATCGCTTCGCCCCGGCCGACTTGCCGCCAGCCGGGACGACGGTGACCTGCGCGAAATGCAAGGCGCGCATCGTGATCCCGGCCCGGGCCGCGGGCGCGACCGGCGACGTGATCGACCTGGCCGATCTGCCGGCGCCGCGCCGCGGCACGGCGCCACCGAGCAGTCCGGTCGAGACGGTCGATCTGCCGGCGCCCAAGGGGCCGCGCCCGTCGCCGATCGTCGATCTGCCGGCGCCCAAGGCGGCGGCGCGCACGCCGGCCGCGCCGCGCGCACCGGAGCCCTTCACCCTCGACGGCGTCGAGCTGGTCCCGGCCGCGACCGCGGCACCCGGGTCGACCTTCGGACCGCACACCAACCTGCCGGCGCCCAAGGCCCCGGCGGCGCCGATCGTGGATCTGCCGGCGCCCAAGGGCCCGGCGGCGCCGATCGTCGATCTGCCCGCGCCCAAGAGCCGGCCGGCGGATCTGTTCGCCGACCTACCTGCGCCCAAGGGCCCGCCGGCGCCGATCGTGGATCTGCCGGCGCCCAAAGGCCCGCCGGCGCCGATCGTGGATCTGCCCGCGCCCAAAGGCCCGCCGGCGCCGATCGTGGATCTGCCCGCGCCCAAGGGTCCGCCGGCGCTCCCCGACCTGCCGACGCCGAAGCGGGCGGGTGGCGACGCGGCGCCGCGGCCGCCGGCGATCCCGATCCCCAAGCCGCCGGCGCCGCCGGTGGCCGCGCGGCCGGTCGTGCCGCCGGTCGTGCCGCCGCTGGCGTCCCCGACGGCGGCGGCCAAGACCACGGTCGCGGGCATGCCGTCGCCGCGGGCCCCCGGGCCGGGCATCGATCTGCCGGCGCCCAAGGGGTTCTTCGACGATCTCCCCGCGCCGGTGACGACGCCCAGCGGCGCCGGAGCCGACCTGCCTGCGCCCAAGGGGTTCTTCGACGATCTACCGGGTCCAGCGATGTCGAACTCGAAGACCCTCGACCTGCCTGCGCCCAAGGGGTTCTTCGACGATCTGCCGGGCCCGGCGATGTCGAACTCGAAGACCCTCGACCTGCCCGCGCCCAAGGGGTTCTTCGACGATCTGCCCGGCCCAGCTCACCCCAGCGGCGCGTCGACCGAGCTGGCGCCCAAGGGCTTCTTCGACGACCTGCCCGCGCCGGGGAGCCCGGCCTCGCCCAGCCTGCCAGCGCCGGTGACGCCGCGGGCCAGCACCGCCGAGGCGCTGTCGCTGTTCGACGACCTGGGCCCGCCCGTCGGTGTCCCGGAGCGCGCCGATCGCTTCGCCGCCAGCGCGCCGGCGCCCGGCGCCCTCGACGCGATCGATCTGCCGATGACCCCCGGGATGAGCGGGCTCCTCGAGCTCGAGTCGAACACCGCGTCGGCGCGGTCCGCCGTGACCTCGCCGCCGATGTCGGCGCGCGCGCCCGCCAGCGACGCCGCGCCTCCGCTCGAGCTCGGCGACGCCGATCCGCTCGGCCTCGAGCTGCCTACCGCGACCGCCGCGGTGGCGGCCCGCGGCGGGGTCTCGTTCAAGACTGGACCGGCTGGCGGCGGCGTTGGCGGCGGCGCTCCGTCGTCGACGTCGGCCGCAGCTCCCGAGCTCGATCTCGCGCTCGACCGCCGCCGCGAGAAGGCCGAGGCCAACAAGACCAAGCCGGCCCGGTCCAAGCCGGCCGACGACGCCAAGCCCAAGCTATCGCCGCGCGCGACGCGGCTGGCGCTGGCCGCCGCGCTGGGGCTCGCCGCCGTCGGCGCCGGTGGCTTCGTCATGTACCGGCGGTGGGACGCACAACAGACCCGCGCCGCGACGATCGAGCGCAACCTGGCGGCGGCCCGCAAGGCGATCGCCGGCAACGAGCGCGGGCACTGGCGGCGCGCGGTCCGGGCGGCTGGCGACGTCCTGGCCCTCGACAAGCGCCACCGCGAGGCGCTGGCGATCTCGGCGCAGGCGACGCTGGCGGCGTACTTCGAGGAGGGCACCGAGGGGCCGCAGCGCACCGCCGCCGCCAAGCGCTTCCTCGACGCGGTGCCGCCCGGCGGCGAGCGCCTGCCGGCGTTGACCAAGGCCGAGGCGCTGCGCGATCTTCTCGAAGGCGACACCGTCGGCGCGATCAAGAACCTGACGCCGCTGGCCGCCGATCCGGACGCCCAGCTCTACCGCGGCTGGGCCCACGCCGCCGCCGGGCAGTGGGCCGAGGCCATCACCGCCTTCACCGCGGCCCAGGCCGCGCGTCCGGCCGCCGCTCACTACGGCCTGGCCCAGGCCCAGGCCGCGACCGGCGCGCTGGCCGAGGCCCACGCCAACTACCTGAAGGTGATCGAGCTCGATCCCGAGCACGTCGGGGCCCAGGTCGGCGAGGCCATGACCGCCCCCGGTGTCGACGGCGCCAAGCGCGAGGCCTCGCTCCTGGCGATCCTCCAGCGCCAGGACATCGCCAAGGCCGATCCGCGCGCGGTGATCCTGGCCTGGACCGCCGCCGGCGACGAGGCGCGCCGCGCCGGCCGCCGCGACGCCGCGCGCGATCGCTACCGCAAGGCCCTGGCGCTCAGCGCCAACGACGCCGCGGTGCTGGTGTCGTTGGCGGCCACCGAGCTGGCCGATGGCAAGCTCGACGCGGCCCACGACGCGGTCACCGCCGCGCTGGCCCAGGCCCCGACCGACATCGACGGCAACCTCACCGCCGCCGAGATCGAGGTCTCGCGCCGCCAGCTCGCCGAGGCCGCGACCCGACTGTCGGCCCTGCGCGAGCGCCAGCCTCCGATCGCCGCCGCGACCCAGCGGGCGCGGCTCGAGATGATCGATGGCCGTCGCCTCGAGGCCGAGCAGAACCTGGCGGCGGCGCTGGCGGCCTACGAGCGCGCGGCGGCGGCGGTCGCGGGCGATATCGGCCCGGTGATCGCGGCCGCGACCTTGCTCGGGCGTCAGGCCGAGGCGGCCGAGGCCGCCAAGGAGCCGGACCGCGCCGCCGCGCTGCGCGCCCAGGCCGACGCCAAGCTGGCGCAGATCGCGACCGCCGCCGAGGGCGACGCCGCGATCGCGATCGCGCTGGGCACCGCGTACCAGAGCGCCGGCAGCCCGATCCAGGCCGAGCGCTGGCTGCGCGGCGCCCTCGACAAGCGGCCGACCGACGTCGATGCCCACTACCAGCTCGCCGAGGCCCTGCGGCGCCAAGGCAAGCAGGACGAGGCGGTCGCGACCCTGGTGAAGGCCTTCGAGCTCGATCCGACGCGGGTCGATCTCGGGGTCGAGCTGGCCCGCGGCTTCGAGGCCGCGGGCCGCGACGCCGACGCTGGCGAGCTGTACAAGCGGCTCCTGGGCGCGGCCGAGGTCTCGGTCGAGACCAAGGTCCGGGCCGGGCGGTTCTTCGCCCGCACCGGCGACATCGCCGCCGCGCGCAAGCTGGGCGACGAGCTCCTGGCGGTCACGCCCGACGACCCCACCGGTCTGTTCCTCAAGGCCGAGGGCCTCCTGGTCGATCGCCGACCCAGCGAGGCCCGTCGGATCCTGCAGGAGGTGGTCGCCCGCGGCGCCGATGCGCAGTTCCTCGATGCCCTGGGCCGAGCGTGCGAGGCCTTCGCCGCGCCCGGCAACGACACCGCGGTCCGCGACGAGGCCCTGCGCGCCTACGAGCAGGTGGTGAAGCTCGACGACAAGATCGTCAACGCCTGGGTCGGCATCGGCCGGATCCGGCTGGCGCGCGGCGAGTACGAGAGGTCGCTGACCGCCTACGAGGAGGCGCTGCGCCTGGCGCCCGACAACCCCGACGTGCCCTACGGCATGGGCAAGGCCTACGTCGAGCTCGAGGATCGCCGCAACGCGATCGTGTGGCTGTCGCGGGCGGTCGCGGCCCGGCCGATCGCCGGCGCGTACTGGGAGCTCGGCAAGCTCTACTACGAGAGCGACAAGGCCGGCCTGGCCGCCGCCGCCCTCGACAAGGCCACCAAGCTCGCCACCCAGTCCGAGCGCGACGACGGCGTGGTCGTGCCGTGGCTCACCGACGCGCTGTGGCTGCTCGGCACCGTCCAGCAGGTCGTGCGCAACGACGCCGCCACCGTGGCGGCCTGGCAGGACTACCTCGATCGCAAGCCGCAGAACCAGGCCCAGGTCGAGGAGGTCCGGCGCTTCCTGCGCGCGCGCGGTCGGTAGTACGCTGGCGTCGTGGCCACCCTCCGCGATCGCCTGTCCGACGCCCGCTTCGCGCTCGACGTGCTGCGCCAGACCGGGCTGGCCCGGGCGTTTCGCCCGACCGCGCTGCCCGGCTTCGTGGCCGCGGCGCGCCGGACCCGCCCCGGCCCCCACCTGGCGACCATGCTGCACGCCCGCATGCACCCCGACAAGGAGTGCGCGATCGACGGCGAGCGGCGCTTCACCTGGCGCAGCTTCGACGCCGCGGTCAATCAGCTCGCCCACGCGGTCGCGGCCCGCGGCGGCGCCGCGGCGCCGGTGGCGTGCATGCTCGGCAACGGCGTCGACTACCTGATCGCGCAGCAAGCGCTGGCGCGGATCGGCGCGATGGTGGTGCAGATCGGCTACCGCTCGAAGGCCGCCGAGGTCGCGTACATGCTCGGCAACGCCGAGCCGACGGTGGCCATCGTCGGCGCCGGGCACCAGGACGTGTTCGCCGAGGCGATGGCCCAGGCCGGCGCGCGCTGCCAGGTGATCGTCGCCGGCGGCGACGGTCCACCGCTCCTCGGCGACGCCTGGGCCGCGGCCCTGGCCGACCAGCCGGCCGAGGCCCCGCCGGTGGCGCGGGCCGGCGACGGTGGCGGCGTGATCGTCTACACCTCGGGCACGACCGGCAAGCCCAAGGGCGCGACCCGGAGCTGGAAGCAGACCGGCTTCGACGCGGTCGCCGATATGGTGGCGCGGGTCGGCATGCGCACCGACGACCGCCACCTGGTGGTGTGTCCGCTCTACCACTCGGCGGCGCCGGCCTTCGTCGCGATCACGATGTCGCTGGGCGCGACGACCGTGCTCATGAACCACTTCGAGCCCGAGGCGTGCCTGGCGTTGATCGAGCGCGAGCGCATCACCTCGACCTTGATGGTGCCGACGATGCTGGTGCGGTTGACCGCGCTGCCGGCCGCGGTGCGGCGGCGCTACGACACCTCGTCTCTGCGCTGGGTGATGAGCGGCGCGGCGCCGCTGGCGACCGAGACCGCGCGGCAGTTCGAGGCCCAGTTCGGTCCGGTCTTGTGGAACTTCTACGGCTCGACCGAGACCGGGCTGGTGACCCTGGCCGGCCCCGGCGAGCACACCGCGCGGCCGGGCACGGTCGGCCGGGCCATGCGCGGCAACGCGATCCGCCTGCTCGACGACGCCGGCCACGAGGTCGGCCCCGGCGCGGTCGGCGAGGTCTACGTCCGCAACTCGATGTTGATCGGCGGTTACCACAAGAACCGCGAGGCCACCGAGCGCTCGACCCGCGACGGCTTCTTCTCGGTTGGCGATCTGGCCCGGTGCGACGCCGACGGCTACTACTACCTCGAGTCGCGCAAGCACGACATGGTGATCTCCGGCGGGGTCAACATCTACCCGCGCGAGATCGAGGATCACCTGCACACGCATCCCGCGATCCTCGACGTCGCGGTGGTCGGCGTGCCCGATCCCGAGTGGGGCGAGTCGCTGCGCGCCTACGTCGTGCTCCGCCCCGGCCATCAGCTCGACGCCGGCGCGGTGATCGACTACTGCCGGCGCGACCTGGCCGACTACAAGAAGCCGCGCCAGGTGGTCTTCCTCGACGAGCTCCCGCGCAACCCGACCGGCAAGGTCCTCAAGCGCGAGCTGCGCGATCGCGCGTCGTGACCGCGCGCGCGCCGCTGCGGTTCGTCGTCGGCACCGCCGGGCACATCGATCACGGCAAGACCGCGCTGGTCCGAGCCCTGACCGGGATCGACACCGATCGGCTGGCGGTCGAGAAGGCCCGCGGCATCACCACCGAGCTCGGCTTCGCGCACCTGACCCTGCCGGGCGGCGGTCAGGTCGCGGTGGTCGACGTCCCCGGCCACGAGCGCTTCATCCGCGCGATGGTGGCCGGCGCCACCGGCCTCGATCTGGTCGTCCTGGTGATCGCCGCCGACGAGGGCGTGATGCCGCAGACCCGCGAGCACCTCGACGTGTGCCAGCTCCTCGGGGTCCGGCGCGGCGTAGTGGCGGTGACCAAGGCCGACCTGGTCGACCCCGAGTGGCTGGCGCTCCTCGACGAAGAGCTGGCCGGCTTCCTGGCCGGGACCTTCCTGGCCGACGCGCCGCGCCTGCCGGTGTCGGCGCGCACCGGGGCTGGGCTGCCGACGCTGGTCGCGGCGATCGAGGGCGGCCTGGCGGCGCTGCCGCCGCGCCCGGCCAACGGGCTCCTGCGGGTGCCGATCGATCGGGTGTTCACCTTGCGCGGCTTCGGCACCGTCGTGACTGGCACGATCGTGAGCGGTCAGCTCGCGGTCGGCGACGAGCTGACGATCTATCCGCGCGGGCTGGCGTCGCGGGTCCGAGGGCTGCAAGTCCACGGCGCGGCGGTCGAGCGCGCCGAGGCCGGTCAGCGCGTCGCGATCAACCTCCACGCGGTCGCCACCGACGAGCTGGCCCGGGGCGACGTGGTCGGCCACGCCGGCGCGCTGGCGCCCAGCCACCTGCTCGACGTGCGGCTGCGGCAGATCGCGGCGGCGCCGGGGCCGCTATCCGGGCGGGTCAAGGTCCTGGTCCATCACGGCGCGACCCAGGTCAGCGCGACCTTGGTGGTGGCCGGCCCGCCGATCGCGCCGGGCGCCGAGGGCGTGGCTCAGCTCCGCGTCGATCGCGCGACGCCGCTGGCGGCGCTGCCTGGCGATCGCTTCCTGGTCCGCGGCTTCGCTGCGCTGGCCAACCACGGCTCGACGATCGCCGGCGGCGAGATCGTGCGGGTCCACGCGCCCAAGCTCGGCACCAGCGCCGCCCGCGCCGCCGAGCACGCCGCGGTGGTGGCGCGCTTCGCCCAGGCCCGCCTGGCCGAGCGCGTCGCCCTCGAGCTGCGCGCCGCCGGGCCGGCGGCGCCGACGGTGGCGGCCCTCGGCCAGCGGATCGGGCTGCCGGCCGCCGAGCTGGCCGCGCCGCTGGCCGAGCTGGCGGCGCGCGGCGAGCTGGTCCGGGTCGGCGACGAGCTGCTCGACGGTGAGACCGTGGCCAACCTCGAGCGGATGATCGCCGCGCGCCTGGCGGCGGCGCCCGACGGCGCGGTGCCGCGCGAGGAGCTGCGCTCGCGGCTGCCGGCGGCGCTGCCGGCTCGGTTGTTCGACGCGATCGTCGGCGAGCTGGCGCGGCGCGGCGCGGTGATCGCCACCGGCGACGTGGTCCGCCGCGCCGCCGTCGATCGACCGCGGTTGGCGCCCGGCGACGCCGCGCTCCTGGCGCGGTTCCGCGCCTGGGGCCTCGAGGCGCCGCGCCCCAAGGATCTGGCCGCCACCGATCGCACCACCGAGGCGGCGCAGAAGCCGATCCTCGATCGCCTGGTCGCGGCCAAGCTCCTGGTCAAGATCAAGCCCGACTACTACGCCGACGCCGAGGCGGTCGCGGCCTTGAAGGCCAAACTCCTGGCCTACCTCGCCGAGCACAAGGAGCTGGCGCCGACGACGTGGAAGGAGCTGTGCGGCACGACCCGCAAGTACTCCATCCCGCTGGCCGAGTACTTCGACGCCGAGAAGGTGACGCTCCGGGTCGGCGACCTGCGGCGCAAGCGATAGCGCTGCCTCGGCGGTCATGCGTTAACGTCGGGCATGGTCCGCACGGTCGCGCCCGCCCTCGCTCTCGCCCTCGCCGCGCTCGCCTGCAAGTCGTCCAAGCCGGCTGCGCCGCCGCCGCCGCTGGTGCTGGCCGACGCCGCGGTCGCGGTCGCGGTCGGGGTCGACGGCGCGGCCGCCGGCGATCCGGCGCCCGACGATCCGGCGCCGACCGACGCCGTCGACGAGGCGACCTTGCGCGCCGGCAAGCGGACCGGGCTCGGCGCCGCCGACGAGCGCCCCGAGGTCGCGGTCGAGGAGTTCGCCCAGGCCCTCTTGACCGGTGCCCAGCCGTGGGCTCGGGTCGTCGATCCCGCGGTCGGCGTGGTCGAGCTGCGCACCCTCGACAGCGACGGCCAGGTCGTGGCGGCGACGATGGGCCGGCGGTGTGGCGCCGAGGCCGACGCCGCGCTGGCCCGCCTGGCCAAGGCCGCGTCCGCCGCGCTGGGTCGCACGGTCCAGGGCTACCGCTTGACCTGCGACAACAGCGGGCTCGGCGACGCCGCGCCGGTGGCGCTGTGTTCGATCGACGCCGACGACGAGCAGAACGGGCAGGGCTTCGATCTCGTGCTGGTGCCCGACGCCGTCCGCGGTCTGCGCCTGGTCGGGATCACGCTCCTCGACGCGACGCCGCCGCCGGCCGAGGTGGCCGACGCCTACGACGCCGAGCTGGGCGCGGCGACCCGCTGTCCGTAGCCGCGGGGCTACCGGCGCAGCTCGGCGCACGACGGCGCGTCGCCGCCCTGGCAGCCGAGGGTGAACAGCGCCTGGGCCCGGGCCTTGTCGACGCTGGCGCCGACGCCGCGGAAGTACAAGATGGCGGCGTTGCGGCACGCCACCGCGCTGCCGCGTTCGCAGCCGCGCTCGAACAGCGCCAGGGCGGTCGCCGGCTGCTTGGGCAGGCCGCGCCCGTCGGCGTACATCCGTCCGAGATCGGCGCACACGCCGCCGACGCCGAGGTCGCAGGCCCGCTGGTACAGCGCCAGGTTGTCGGCCACCGAGCCGCCGCGCACCCGCGCGAGGTTGGCGCAGCCGGCGCCGTCGCCGAGCTCGCAGGCCCGCGCATACAGCGCGCCGGCCGCCTCCACGTCCTTCGCCACGCCCTGGCCGCGCTCGGCCGCGACCCCGCGGCGGTTGCACCCGGCGCCGTCCTCGTGGAGACAGGCCCGATCGAAGAACCCCAGCGCCTTCACCGGATCGGCGGGGCCGGGGGTGGTCCGCAGGTGGCGCTCGCCGAGGGCGACGCAGGCCGGCGCATCGCGGCCGTCGCAGGCCTTGGTCAGGAGCGCGACGATCCGGGCCGGGTCACCGCCCTCGGCGTCGAGGCGGATCGCGGCGTTGCGGCAGGCGACGAGCACCTCGCGTTCGCAGGCCGCCAGGAACAACTCGCGGGCCCGCGGCAGATCGACCGCGACCCCGGCCCCGACGACCAGCGCCTGGCCGAGATCGTTGCACGCGTCGGCCTGGCCACCGCCACACGCGCGCGCGAACATCCCGGCCGCGCCGGTGAGATCGCGGGGGACTCCGACGCCGTCGCGCCGGGCCACGCCGAGGGCCAAGCAGCTCGCCAGGTCGCCGAGGTCACAGCCGGTCGCGAACCGGCGCGTCGCCGCCACCGGGTTGGCCTCGCCGCCCAGGCCGCGCAGCTCGAGCTCGCCGAGGTGCCGGCAGGCCGGTCCATGGCGACCGTCGCAGCCCGTCGTCAAGCGGGCCCGCGCGGTGGTCCAGTCGAGGCGCTGCGCGGCGGCGTCCCCGGCGCGTTCGCAGGCGGCGGCGTCCCCGGCGGCGCACGCGACGTCGGGAGCCACCGGGGCGTCGATCGGCGCGGGCGCGCCCGGCGCGGTGGTCGCCGGGGCGTCGTCCCAGGCGCGCCACGCCAGGGCGGCACCGACGGCGGCGGCCGCGAGGCCGAGGGCGAGCCAGACGCGGGAGGAGCGAGCCATCGCGCGCACGGTAGCAGCGGCGCGGCCGCGCGTCAGCCCGCGAGCTGGCGCTGACACAACGTCCATAGCCGCTCCTGCGCGGCGACGTCGTCGCGCCACGCGCACGGCAGCGGCGCGCGGTCCTTGTACAGGCCGGCGCTGGTCGTGACCTCGGGGCTGGCCGCCAGCCACACCAGCGTGTCGGCGCCGCGGCGCGGGCTGCGCTGGGTCAAGAACGCCAGCCGGTTGAGCACGCCCCACAGGCCGCGCTGGCGGTGGGCGATGTTGGTGCGCACGCCGCCGGGATGCGCGACGTTGATCATCGGTCCACGGTCGGCGAACCGCCGCGCCCAGGTCCAGGCCAACATGCGGTTGGCCTGCTTGCTCTGCCGGTAGGCCTTGATGCCGTTCCACGGCCGCCGCTCCCAGCGCAGATCGTCGACGTCGAGATCGCCGGCCATCGTCGACGCGACGTAGACGATGCGGCCGCCGGTCGCCGCGAGCTGCGGGTGCAGGCGCGTGGTCAGCGCCTCGTAGGCCAGGACGTTGGTGACCCAGCTCTCCTCGAGCCCGTCGTCGTCGAGCACCCGCGCGCCGGGGTAGCAGCCGGCGTTGTTGATCAGCAGATCGAGGCGCGGCCGGGCGGCCAGGCGCTCGGCCAAGGCCGCGACCTCGGCGCGCCGCCCGAGGTCCGCGTGCTCGGGATGCAGGCGCGCGCGCGGCGCCCCGGCCGCGACCAGGGCGTCGATCGCCGCCGCCGCCTTGGCCGGCGTGCGGCCGACCGCGATCACGTCGGCGCCCAGGGCGGCCAGCGCGCCGGCCGTCACCTGCCCGATCCCTGCGGTGGCACCGGTGACGATCGCCACCCGGCCCGACAGGTCGACCGCGATCGGCTCGAGGGGACGCGACATCACCCGGTTGTACCGCGGGCGCGACGGCGCGCGGTACACTCGACGCGGATGGCCGACCCGCTGGCGCCGACGGTACCCGAGCGCGGGCGCGCGGCCGAGGAGCCCCGGGCCACCGCCGACGAGACCGCGGCGCCGCCGGCGCCCGAGGGCAGCGTCGTGCCCGGCGCGCTCGCCCAGGCGCCGATCGCCGATCCGCTCGAGCGCGCGCTGGCCAAGGCCAAGGCGGCCGCCGCGCTGTTCGGTGACGTGGTCGCGGTCAAGGTCGGACGGTATCGCCTGATCGAGCGGGCCGGCGCCGGCGGCATGGGCGTGGTGTGGTCGGCGTGGGATCCCGAGCTCAACCGCGGCGTCGCGCTCAAGCTGGCGTCGGCCGGCGACGCCGCCGCCCGCGCCTTCGCCCGCGACGAGGGCCGGGCCCTGGCCAAGCTCTCGCACCCGAACGTCGTGCCGATCTACGACGTCTTCGAGGCCCCCGAGGGCGTGTTCCTGGTGATGGAGCTGGTCGCCGGCCAGACCTTGCGCGCCTACGCCACCGGCGCGTCGGTGGCCGAGCTGGTCCGGGCCTACCGGCAGTGCGGCGAGGGGCTGGCCGCGGCCCATCGCGCCGGCCTCATCCACCGCGACTTCAAGCCCGACAACGCGATCCTCGGCGCCGACGGGCGGGTCCGGGTCCTCGACTTCGGGCTGGCTCACGCGGTCGACGCCGACGAGCGCCCGCTGGTCGCCGGCACCCCGCGCTACATGGCTCCCGAGCAGCAGCGCGGCGATCCCCTCACCGCCGCGGTCGATCAGTACGCGCTGTGCGTCGCGCTGCGCGAGGCCCTGTCCAGCCGCGGCGCGGTGCCGTCGTGGCTCGAGCCGATCGTGAACCGCGGCGCCGCCGCCGAGCCCGGCGCGCGCTTCGCGACGATGGACGAGCTGGTCGCGGCGCTGGCCCTCGATCCGCGGGCGCGCTGGCGGCGGCGGCTCGCGATCGGCGCCGCGGTGGGCGCGGTCGGCGCGGTCGCGGTGGCCTTCACCCTCGGGCGTCGGGGCGTCAGCGAGCCGCCGTGTCGGTCGAGCGCCGCGCTGATCGCGACGGCCTGGGGCGGCGCGGCGCGCACCGCGGCCAACACCCACCTGGCCGCGCTGTCCTCGCCCTACGCCGCCGAGTCGGTGCCGCGGGTGATCGCCGCCCTCGATCGCTACGCCGCCGATTGGTCGACGCTCCACCGCGACTCGTGTCTGGCCCACGTCCGCGGCGAGGTCTCGACGCCGGCCTACGATCGCCGGACCGCGTGCCTGGCCCGACGCAAGGCGGCCCTGGCCACCATCGGTGCGGTCGCCGGCGCGGTCACCGCCGACGGCCTGCCCGGCCTGGTCAACGCGGTCAGCGGCCTGCCCGAGCTCGGCGCGTGCGCCGACGACGCCACGCTGTTGTCGCCGGTCGCGCCACCGCCGCCGACCCAGGCCGCCGAGGCCGCGGCGATCGCCGAGCTGATCGCCGCCGTCGACGTCCGCCGCGAGGCCGGCGAGGTCGAGGCCGCGACCCGCGACGCCGAGCTCGCGCTCAGCCGCGCCCAGGCCCTCGGCTACCCACCGCTCCGCGCGCGGGCCTTGGTGGCGCGCGGTCGGATCGCGCTCACCCTGCGCACCGGCGATCGCGGCGCCGCCGACTTCAACGCGGCGGCCCGCCTGGCGGTGGCGGTCGGCGACGACGCCCTGGCCATCGAGGCCTACGCCCGCGCCGCCTACGCGCTGGCCACCACCGGCTCGGTGGCGCAGGCGACCGGGGGCTTGCCGCTGGTCGAGGCCCTGGCGGGGCGCGAAGGCCCACGCGCGACCTTCGCCGGCGCGCTCCTCCAGCACAACGTCGGCGTCGTCGACCTGGTCCAGGGCGATCGCGCCGCCGCTCGCACTCGCTTCGAGGCCGCGCGCCAGGCCAGCGTCGGGCTCGCCGGCAGCGCGCGGATCGAGATGATGGTCGCGCTGCAGAGCCTGTTGCTCGTCGTCGACGACGATGCCCAGCGGGCCGCGCTGGGCGAGGCCCTGGTCGCCGAGCGGACCCGCGCGCTCGGTCCCAACCACCCGCTCACCCTCGAGGCCGCCTACCTGCGGGCCGGGGTGTTGCCAGCCCTGGCGGCCAGCCGCGACGCCATGCGCGCTGCGTGCGAGGCCCTCGCCCGCTACCACCCCAGCCATCGCCAGCTCATCCGCGAGTGTTCCCTCGAGGTCGCCTGGCGCTCCTCGGTGATGGGCGACCGTGCGGTCGCGCGGGCCGCCGCCGCGCAGGTCGTCGCCCTCGCCGACGATGGCGTCAAGCCCGACAAGCGCCTGCGCGCCGAGGCCTACCTCCTGCTCGACCGCGATCCCGCCGCCGCGCTCGCGCAGCTCGCCGCCGCGGTCACGCCCCCCGCCGACGCGCCGTGGTTCGCGCAGCTCGCCGCGGTCGACGATCGCCTGGTCGTGGCCCAGGCCGAGCTGGCGCGCGGCCGAGTCGCCGCCGCCCGCGCCGCCCTCGACGACGCCCGGGTTCGGGCCACCGCCATCGTCGCCGCCGCTCCGGTCCTGGTCGGCCACCGCCTCGAGGCGATCGCCGCCCTCACGCCGCCGCCCTGAGCCTCGTCACGGGCCGACGGCGGCCGCGCTGTGGGTCGCGAGGTACGCGGTGGTCGACGGCACGTAGCTCGAGCACGGCTCGAGGGTCCGCCCGACCGCGGCGCACGCCGTCGCGATCTGCGAATCCATGTCGTCCGGGGTCTTGTTCAAGCGGTGGGTGCCGAGGCACAGCGCGCCTTCCTCGTTCCACAGCGCCTCGGGCGTCGCGTAGTAGGTCGGGCTCTCCCAGCCCCACTTGCTCTCCCACTTGAGCGGGGTGCCCGAGACCGTGAAGGCGTCGCCGGTCCCACACACGTCGGAGGTGTACATCTTGAGCATCGCCTGGCGCTGTTGCCAGGTCGTGACGGTGGGCCCGCGGGTCGCGTGGGTGTGGCGGTTCATCGCCAGCTTCGCCAGCACGTTGCCGGCGCACGCGATGTTGAACCACGGCCCGGCCTCGCGCGGGTTGCTCGCGATGACCTCGAGCGTGTCCCGGCGGTAGCGATCACCGGTGTAGAAGATCGCCTCCATGTTGCTGGTCCACAGCGGATCGCCGTCCTTGCCCTGGGGCGGGTTCTTGCACACCGGCTGCCGCGCCGTGCCGGTGGCCTCCTCGTACCAGCGCAGGTCGAAGGCGTCGACCGACTGACCGAGTTGCTTCTCCTGCCATAGAGGCTGAAGGAAGTGCGCCAGGAAGAGGATCTCGAAGGTCCGGCCGTGGCCCTGGACCGTCATGGTCGAGCCGACGAGGTTGGCGCCAGACAGCGTGAACGGGATCCCCATCCAGTACCGGCGAGCGACCAGCGACGCGTTGGTGACGTCGACCTCGTAGTCGAGGCCGTTCTTCTTGAACGACGTGATCCGCAGGCCCTCGAGGTTGGCTTGCTGGCGCGTCTCGTCGAGCTCGTGGAACTCGAAGGGCCCGAGCCAGGCCGAGTTGGAGCTACAGCCCAGGACGTCGCAGTCGAAGCCGCCGCCGTTCTTGACCGCGGCGACCTCGGTCCCGAGGTCCGGCGACTCCACGCACGCGGCCAGCGCCAGAGCGCCCGTGATTGCCAGGATGTTTCGCTTCATGCCTAGGTAGAGACGGTCGCGCGCCATTGTGACGGCGAATGTATAGGGCCTCACCCGAAAGGGGTGAACTGATTTGTAAGTGGCCGAGATGGCAGGTCCATCGGCACGAGCACGAAGCCGAGGAAGGCCCTACCCCGCGACCGACACCTGGCGGGCCCAGGTGTCGAAGCCCTCGTCCGACTCGACGCCCGGCCGCGGCGCGGTCTCCAGGCGGGCCAAGGCCTCGCGCAACGCCGCCCGCGCCCGGCTCAGGCGCGCTCGGATGTTCTGGTTGATCGTGCCGAACACGTCGGCCAGGGCGTCGGCGTCGAGCCCCTCCCAGTAGTGCAGCTCGAGCAGGGTCTGCTGATCGACCGACAGGGTGCGCAGCGCCGCGCACAGGCGGCGGTGCTCCTCGTTCTTGGCAAGCTTGCCGCCGGCCGAGGTCGCGAGGTCGGCGATCGAGGACAGCTCGGGGTCGAAGGTGCGCTCGCGCTTGAGCGTGCGCAGGTGGCGGTACAGCTCGTTGCGGGCGATCACGAACAGGTAGGTGCGGAAGCTCGACCGACCCTGGAACTGATCGCGGGCCTTGATGAGCGCCAGGAACGTGGCCTGGACCATCTCGTCGGGCTCGCCGCACTTGTTCGAGAAGAAGCGGAACAGCGGATCGAAGTAGCGCGCGAACAGATCGCGGCCCGCGGCCTGATCGCCGGCCCGCCAGCGCTCGAGCAGCTCGCCATCCGCGGACATCGCCTCCAGCGTATCACCCGCGGCCGGCGAGCGCGCGGTCACGGTGCAGGGGCGGTCGCCAGGATGTCGGCCAGGAGCGCATCGCCGGCCGGGGTCGCCGGGATCACCGCGGGCTGCAGCCGTCGGGTCACCTCGATCCAGTCGGGCGCCTCGGCGAACAGCGCCGTGAAGATCGGCCGCGCGGTCGCCAGGTCGCCGGCGGTCGCCAGGGACACCGCTTGCCAGAACCGGACCTCGACCAGGGTCGGGGCGGCGGCGGCGGCGGCGCCGTAGTGATCGCGCGCGCCCGGGAGATCTCCGCGCTCGACCGCGACGTCGCCGGCGTTCATGTGATCGTAGACCCGCTGCAGGGCCAGGAGTCGGGTCAGCTCGGCGATCGGATCGGCCGCGTCGTCGACTCGCAGATCGACCCGCTTGTCGTGGGCCGGCTCGTCCGACGCCGTGCCGCGCACCACCAGGAGCGCCGCCGACTGGCAGCCGCGGACGTCGCCGCCGGCGGCCTGGGCCGCGGTCAGCGTCGCCAGCAGGCGCGCGGCGAGATCGCCGGTCGCGCCCTCGTAGGCCGCGGCCATCGCCGGCACCACGCGATCGTTGGCCATCATGTTGGCCTGCACCGAGTAACCGGCCCCGGTGTGGTGGCCGGCGAAGGCGATGTTGGCGGCGCCGGTGTGGGCGGCGACCAGGCCGCGGGCGTCGACCATCGCGACCTGGCGGACGTCGCGCTTGCCGTCCTCGGCGAGCAAGGCCGCCAGCGCCGCCGGCGCGGCCTCGCCGACGCGCATGCGCTCGAGGCCCTTGCGGCCGTAGGCCGGCTCGGCGAAGGACTGGGTCGCCACCGCGCCGACGCCGGGCGCGGCCCACGCCACCGTCGCTCCGACCGCGAACCAGTGCGACTGCACCGCGACGCCGAGGTCGCCGGTGGCGGGATCGCGCGCGACGATCGAGTAGGTGTGCGTCGGGCGGCGCGGCTCGACCGGGGCGCCGCGCGCCGGGGCGAGCTGGCCGGGCATGACGCCGCAGCTCGACCGGGCGGTGGGCGGTGTCGTCGTCGTCGGCGGCGTCACCGCTGGCGTCGTCGGGGGACTCGCAGCGGGCCACGACGTGGGCTCGCCACACGCCGCCAGGGTCAGGGCCACGATCACGAGCGGAGGCGAGGCGCGCATCGCGCGAGCGTACCGGAGCGAGCGTGATCGCGGCGACATCGTCTGGCACCGCGGTCGGGCCGGGCGGAGGGTGCGGCTTGATCGGCCCGCGTATCGGTGCGTATCGTACGGCCATGCGAAAGCTCTGGTGGTTCGCCTTGGTGTCCTCTGCCGCCGCGTGCGGGGAGGTCAAGTCGACGGTCGATGCGCCGGCGGCGATCGACGCGCCGATCGACGTCGCGGTGGCGATCGATGGGCCCGAGGTCGACGCCGCGGTCGACGCCGCGATCGACGCGCCCATCGATGCCGCGATCGACGCGGCCCAGGTGTGCACGCCCAACGCCGTCACCTGCGCCGGCTCGACCTTGTCGACGTGCAACGCCACCGGCACCGCCGCGACCACCACCACCTGCGCCTTCGGGTGCTTCAACGCCAACCGCTGCGCCGATCTAGCGCCGTCGAACAACCTGGCGGCGCGGCTCGATCTCGCGACCAACGCCCAGCCCCTGACCCTGACCGGCACGGCGATCATCGACACCAGCGCCGGCACGGTGACCAACGGCGGCGGCGCCGGCATCGCCGTCACCTCGACGACCCTGCCCGGGACCCCGGTCGAGATCTTCGCGATCTCAGTCAAGTCGCTGTCGGCGGCCAACATCACCGTCCGCGGCACGCGCGCCCTCGCCATCCTGTCGGACGGCGACGTCACGATCACCGGCACCGTCAGCCTGAGCGCCGACGGCCCGACCGCCGGTCCCGGCTCGATCACCACCGGCACCTCGGCGTGCCTCGGCGGCAACGGCACCGACGGCGGCAACGACATCTCCGGCGATGGCGGCGGCGGCTTCGGCTCGGCCGGCGGCACCGGCGGCGCGGCTGGCGTCACCCCGGGCGGACGGGCCGGCGCGGTCGACGGCTCCGCCACCCTGGTGCCGTTGCGCGGCGGCTGCCGCGGCGGCCAGATCCGCAACATGGCGGGCGGCGGCGGCGGCGCGATCCAGAT
>Ga0075163_10003780_pt1 | contig 20343 bp, 15 predicted proteins | sample JI1023141ADNA_FD_71478 | JGI IMG/M metagenome (GOLD analysis project Ga0075163, IMG submission 71478) | Wastewater effluent complex algal communities from Wisconsin, to seasonally profile nutrient transformation and Carbon sequestration -... | ecosystem: Engineered > WWTP > Effluent > Algae... | reverse complement strand
GGTTTGGTTGTGGATGAGGCTGGCTCGTCGCCGAAAAGACTGAATTGTTGCGCCATGTTCCCTGCATGCCACGGCAGGGAACAGGCGGCAAGGTCAGTTTGCCTTTTCGGTGGGAGCCTGCGACGCGGCGGGCACGTCGATAATGTGGAACTCGACGCGGCGGTTCTTGGCCTTGCCGGCGGCGCTCTTGTTGCTGGCGATGGGGCGCGTCGGGCCGTAGCCGCGCGCTTCGAGACGGCCGATTTCCACGCCCTTGGCGACCAGCCACTTCATGACGCTCTTGGCGCGGCGATCCGACAGATCGATGTTGGCGTCGAACTTGCCCTGCGCGTCGGTGTGCCCTTCGATGGCGACGCGCTTGATGGAGGTCATGGCCTGCATGCCGTCGGCAACGGCCTGGAGCACGGCATAGCTCTTGGGCAGGATGGTGTCCTTGGCCGTCGCGAAGAAGACCGGCTTCAGGATCACGATCTGGCCGTTTTTGACCTCGATGAGGCCGGGGCAGCCGTTGCGCTTCGGGTACGGGCTGGGAGCGCCGGGCTTGTCGGGGCAGGCGTCCTGCGGATCGGGCACGCCGTCGCCATCGCGGTCGGCCAGCGGGCAGCCGGGCCGGGCGGGATCCGGGGTCAGGCCAGCGGGCTCGAACAGACACTGATCCAGCGGGTCGATGACGCCGTCCTTGTCGCTGTCCTGGCTGGGGCAGCCGGCGCGGTTGGGATCGGGCTGCGGGCCCTTGGGCACGTCGGGGCAGGCATCTTCCTTGTCGAGGACACCGTCGCCATCCTTGTCGGTCGGGACCTCGGCCGGCTTGGCCGAGAGCGGGCAGCCGCGGCGGTCGGGATCCGGCGTCGCGCCTCGCGGCACGTCGGGGCAGATGTCGTGCAGGTCGGTCACGCCGTCGCCATCGCGATCGCGCTCCAGCGTCGAGGGCGGACAGCCGTTGTTCATGGCGCTGCCGGTGCGCACGCCCTTTTCGCGGATGCAGGCATCCTCGCTGTCGGGAATGCCGTCGCCGTCCGTGTCCTTTTCGGCCTTGCGGAACGGAGCGTAGGCGATGCGGATGAGCATGCGGAAGTCGGGGGTGCCAGGCTCGCGCACAAAGCCGAGGCCGAGTGCGCCACCGACCTGGACGAGGCGCGCAATGTTGTACTGAGCCCCAACAAGGGTTTCGAGGCTGGTGCCAAATCGCGAAAATGCGCTGGGGCCGGTCGCGGTGGTCGCCAGGACGATCTCGGGGCCCACCGAGAAGCGGCGCTGGGCGTCGAAGTAGGAGGCGGCAATGCCGAACTGAAGCTCGGAGCCGACGTGGCCGGCAGAGTCAGCAGCGACGGTGACTGGCAGGTTGGCAACCGCTGCATCTTGGCGATAGAGGAAGCCGGCCGTTGCCGACCACATGAGCCAGCGCCAAACGCCGCCCAGGATCACCTTGGGCAGCACGCGCACCTGCTGGTCGCTGGCCGTCGCCGAGATCGCCGAGGTCATGGCCCGCAGCGGGATCCAGAGCTGGGCGCCGACGCTGACCGAGAAGACGCTGCTGAACGGCTGACCATAGACGCGGCCCATGATGCCGAGTCGCGGATCGCCGACTGTCGCCCCGGCGGCCAGATCGCCGCTGTCCGCGAACGTGAGCGGCAGCGACGCGGTGACCAGGATGCGATCCAGGAACGACACCGCGAAGTCGAAGTGGCCGATGAACAGATCCCCGACGAGCGGCCGGGTCTCGCTGAAGCCGCCGGCATTGGTCACGCCGAGCATCAGCGGGTGGTGGGCGTAGTCGAGCGTCAGTCCCGCGGCCAGCCGTCGGGTCGAGGAGTACCAGGGGTGGTCCACTGCGAACGACCACTCGCCCGCCGCGGTCGGTTCGTAGCGGTTGACCTGGAAGCCGGACAGCGTCTGGGCCTGCGCCGCTGGGCTGACCAGGGTGGTCAGGCAGCCGAGCACAGCGCCGAGGAACGAGAACCTGATCAGGCGTCGCACAGGGGCCTCCATGGATGCTACCTTCGCCCCGCGGCGCGGCCGTCGCCGCCCGCTTCGTCAAGAGCGCGCCGCCGCCGGCGCAGCGACACGAGCAGCGACAGAGCCACTGCTGCGGCGCTCCACAGCGAGGCGCTGCGGCCATCGGGAGTCAAGCTACAGCCGAAGCCGCCGCCCGCGACCCGATAGCGCCCGAGGTCAAAGACCTGGGTCACGGTGTTGTTGGCGGGCGCGACGTCGGTGGACGTGTCGGACGAGACGCTGGCCTGGACGTTCAGGCTGCCAACGCTGGCGCCGCCGCTCGGGCTCGACGTCGGATTGACGACAAGGTGGATTTCGGGCGCGCTGGCGCCGGGGGCGAGCGGCCGGTTGTACACGCAGCGGACGGCGCCGTCGGTCAGCGTGCAGCGCCAGCCCTGGTTGGCGTCGACGCTCTGCACCAGGCCGCCCTGCTGCACCTGGACCACCAGCAAGGTGCCGCTGGTGGCGATGGCAGGCCCCTTGTTCGAGACGCTGACCACCAGATTTACCGGATGGTCGGCGTCGATGCCGTCGCCGCTGCTGGCCAGCGCCACGCTGAGGTCGACGCTGGGGTTGGGGCAGGCGTTGGTGGCGGTGTTGCACTTGCGGCCGCCGCAGTCGGCGTCGGTCGTGCAGCCGCAGCCGCCGCTGGGCAGGCAGGCCAGACCGAGGCCATCGGCCGTGCAGGCGGCGCGCTCGGTCGCGGAGCACTGCACGCACTGCATGCCGCCGCCGCAGACATCCTTGCCGCCGGAGGCGCCCTGGCAGTCGGCGTCAGCGGTGCAGGCGGCGGTGCAGCGGTGCGGGGTGGCGTGGAGGTCGCACGCGGGGGCGGTGACGGTGCAGTCGTAGTTGGTCTGGCACGCCCGCACGGTGATCACCGTCGGGTGATTCGGCAGCAGGCCGTCGCTCGACGGGTAGTAGCTGGGGCCGGCGCTGGTCTGGCCAGCGGGGGTGGCGCGGATGGTGGCCTGGGTGCCCACGTCGCCGAACGCGGTGTCGGCGACGCGCAGCTGGTACTTGACCACGATCGCGGTGTCGCCCGGCTTGATGGTGCCGCCCATGCTGGCGGTGGCGCCGCTGCCGACGCGGATGAGCAAGGTGCTGGTCGCCTGATCGAACTCGGCCTCGTCGTCGCCCGACTTGTCGGTCTTGGCGCCCTGGCTGGGGCCGCTCATCACGCGCAGCGAGCCGGGGACGTAGACCAGTCCGGGCGGCAGGGGGTGCTGGACCACGACGTCGCTGCCCGTGTCGTCGCCGGTGTTGCGGATGGTCAGCGTGTACTCGACGGTGTCGCCGGGCAGCGGGGTGACGCCTTGCGGCACAGTGAGCGTGTTTTCAATGATCGGCTTGCGGCTGCCGATGGCAGTGGCGATCATGCCGACGAAATAGGCATCAGAACCGAGGGTGGTGCCGGTCACCAGGTCGATCTGCGCCTGGGTGTCGTTGGCGGCCAGGTACTGCGAGATGCTGATCGTATCGATATCGATGCCGTTCATGCTCGCCTGCGCGCCGCTCAGCTTGGGCAGATCTCCATCGATGGCGATGACCTGGCCGATGCTGGTGTGCGAGCTGTTGAGCAGGTTGATGTCGGAGCCGGGCTGCCCGTCGGTGAGACGGTTGCCTTTGAACAGGATCGCGTCGCCCATCTCGTCGTGGTCGCCCTCGTAGCCGATGAGGGCCAGCTTGGAGTCGAGTGCCCCCGACGAAGGCACCGCGAAGCCGCGCACGGTCAAGCTGCTGTTGTTGTTGGGGCTGACGTAGGTGAGCCCGTCGTAGACGGCGAAGTTGCGGATGGGGTCGGCGTCGCGCTTGTAGATGACGACCATCGCCCAGGCGGCGTAGTTGTTGTCATCGCTGCGGTCCACAAGCTGGTTTTTGGGAAAGCCGCTGACGCGATAGACGCCGGCGCCGTAGCTCTGCACAAGGCTGGTGACATCGGCGGTGGCCTGGAACGAGCGGTCGGCGGCCTGGATGTCGCTCGTCGCTGCGGTGATGCTGCGGGCAAAACCACCGGTCCCCGGCCGATCGATCATGATGGTGGAGGCGTTGGTCGTGTCCTCGCGCACCGTCGAGCCCCAGTAGATGCGGGCGTAGGCCACGGTGCTGCCGCTGGGAATCTGGAGGATGGCAGCGCTGCGGGCCTGATCCATCTGGATCGCGCTCGTCGCTGCGACCGTTCCCGTGTCCTCGGCCCGCCAGAACACGTCGGCCGAGCTGTCGTCGATAAACAGAGGCAGGTTCAGGGTGGTGACCTGATAGCACTGCGTGCGGTCGACGGTCCCGACGACGGGATCGGGCACTCCGGTGCGGCAGTCGAACCCGAGCGTGTTGCCGAAGACCACCATGTCGCCGTGCAGATCGGTCTGGAAGCGCAAGGCTGGTGCGGCGGCGGCGGCCTGGGGCGCGACGACGGCAGACAGACACAAGGATAGGGACAGAGCGGCCATCGCCGACGGGGCTGACCACCGGCTGTGCAGGCTGCGAGACCTCATGCATGGCCTCCTGGGGGGAACGCCGAGAGAACAGGGGTGGGTATGCTAGTGCTGAACATTACACAATTATCCGGGTCCACTTTATCGTGCTTATCGGAGATAGGCAAAGGCTTTCTGGCAGATGCGAGCGCTGATCGTGTTTCGAATATGTAATCCAAATTTCAATTTTTTCGGAGGATTTCAGGACGAGCGGGTAGGAGGTCCGAGCATGGGCTCGGATGCGGCTCTGGGGTGTGGTGGGACGGGGGAGGGGACTTAGGTCCAAGGCCGACAGCGCTGGCAGCGCCGGCAGCGCCGGAAGTGAGAGTTCAGCTAGCTCTGCGCAAAAAGCGCGGGGAGCTCCAGGAGGGAGTCGATCGTGAGCGTGGCGCCCGACTGATCCTGGCCGTAGCGGTTGCCGGCGCGCACGGCCACGCACAGCATGCCGGCGGTGCGGGCGGCGGCGATGCCGGCGGTGGAGTCCTCGATCGCGAGGCAGGCTTCGGGCGGAATGCCGAGGGCGGCGGCGGCCTGGAGGTAGGCGTCGGGCGCAGGCTTGCCGACGGGATATTCGCCGGCGCAGTGGGTGGTGCGGAAGCAGTGGCTGATGCCCAGCGACTGGAGCATGAGCTCGGCCTCGCGTCGCGTCGAGCCGGTCACGAGCGCCAGCGGGTAGCGCTCGGCCGCCCACTGAACGATCGTGCGCGCACCGGGCAGCTCGTTGGCGCCGTGCTCGGCAAACAGCTGCAGTCGCGCTTGGAACACCGCCTCCTCGAACTGATGAAGGTCGAGCGGCAGCCCACCGTGGCTATAAATGTACTTATATATTTCTACGAAGCCGTGGCCGACCACGAATTCGCGCTCGTCGCTCGACAGCGGCCGAAAGGGGCGCAGTGCGAGCTCGGTGGCGTCGGCGGCCTCGCCCTCGCTATCGACGAGGGTGCCATCGAGGTCAAAGCAGATGGCGGTCACGCTGCTGTTTGCAGGAAGGGTTAAAGGGGACTCTGGTTGGGCGCGCATGTGGCTCAAGAAATCTGCTATCTATTGATTCCTGGTTGTTCCCGGCCTGGGCTTGTGTGTCCCTGGAGTGCACATAGGTTATCGATCATTTACTGTGTCTCGACCATTTTTTAAGAGCGGCCAGCCCGAGTGGCGAAATCGGTAAACGCAGAGGACTTAAAATCCTTAACCGTAAGGTGTGCGGGTTCGAGTCCCGCCTCGGGCACTCTGTTTTCTGATTGATTGGCGCCGCGCATGTGGATGCGACCTGGGCGCGCCGCTCGGCTCCCGACTTCCGGAGTCCGGAGCCGAGGGGCTTCACTTTCCCAAGTGAATCTATAGAAGGTCGCGGCGTGTCGCCAAAGCGGCGCGGGCTGGAGCGCTAGCCGGGCGGCCAGCCGAGCGAGCGACCACCGAGTACATGCAGGTGAAGGTGGAATACGGACTGGCCTGCGTTGGCGCCCGTATTTATGACGACCCGGAAGCCGTCGGCATGTAGCCCCACCTTCTGGGCCGCTTGCGTGGCAACGCGCAGAAGGTGTCCGAGCAGCGCGTCGCAGCCAGCCATTTTTTCCTGACCTTCGTCGCTGGCGCCGGCTCCGGATGTGTCCGTGACTTCCACCAGATCGCGCACGTGCTTGCGCGGAATCACCAAGAGGTGGGTCGGAGCTTGCGGGTGGATGTCGCGGAAGGCGACACACTGCTCATCTGAGTGTACGAGCTCCACCGGAATGCTCTGGTTGGCGATCTTGCAGAAGATGCAGTCGGTTGTGGCGTTCATGTGTGGAATCTTCCCGTGTGTTGAGCTGACTGACCTGACCATATGTCAACGTCGTCAAACGCTGCAAGACATTGAGAGCCCGCATGAGCTGAATGCGCTATGATCAAAATACCGAAGGAATGTGCTTGCGGAGGCTCCGGTGACAATTGAGTCGCGGCTCCTGGATGCGTTGGGCGAAGCCCTCGTTGCGGTTGACGCCGAGCTACGCGTCACCTGTTGGAACCGTTCTGCTGAGCGCTTGTTCGGCTGGAGTTCCGAAGAGGTGTGCGGTCAGTTCGTGCCGCGTCTCGTCGCCAGCAGTCTGGTTTATGAGTCAGCATTTGCAGTGGTTCGGACGGTCCGCTCTGGTCAGGTGTGGCGCGGGATGCTGCGCCTTAATGATAAGAACGGCAACCCGATCGCAGTTCAGAGCACGGTCAGCTCGCACTACGATGAGCAGGGAAATGTGACCGGCTATGTTTCCATCCATCGGCCGCACAGCGCGGCTGCGGAGGAAGACTCTTCGATTGAAAAGACCGGAGTCCTGTTCCAGAGCTGCAATGACATCGTCATCGTCCTGGATCAGGCCGGTCGCATCGTCGCGTGGAATCCTGCTGCCGAGCGGACGCTCAAGTGGAAGGCGTCCGAGGCGATGTATCACGACTACGCAGAGTTCATTCAGGCAGTCAGCGATCTGAACACCATCTTTGGCAATGTGCAGCAGCGTGGATCGTGGCGCGGCGAGATCAATGTCTGCGATCGCCATGGTGAAGAGCTGACGCTCGATACCGATGTCACTGCGGTGCGCGATCGCAATGGCAAGTATCTGGGTGTGATCACGATCAGCCGCGATATCACGATCAGCCGGCGCAGCGAGCTGGCGCGGCGACGCAGTGAAGCCAGACTGCGGGCGCTGCTGTCGGTCATTCCCGACACCTTCTTGCGCGTGGGCCGCGACGGCCGCATCCAGGACTTCGTGGCCAACGGTCCGTTTCGCGTGCTCCTGGGAGCAGAGCCGCCGCTGGGCAAGCACATCCGCGAGATCTTCCCCGAGGTTGCGCAGCGGCTGCTCGCGGCGATCGAAGTGGAAGGAAACGAGCGGCGCGTCGAGCACCTGACCTATCACACCAAGGTGGGTGGACAGCCGAGCGATCTCATCTTCCGCGTGGTCAGCGATGCAACCGAAGAAGCGCTGATCATCGTTCAGGATGTGACCGAGCTCTATAAGATGGAGCGCGAGCTCAGCGAAAGCGAGGAGCGCTTCCGGCAGCTGGTCGAGCAGAAGCAGGTCGGCGTGTACCTCATGCAGGACATGCGGTTCCTGTATGTGAATCCGCGGTTTGCCGAGATCTGCGCCGCCGAGCGCGAGCAGCTGCTCCAGATGTCGAATCTGGCCATCGTGGTCGAGGCCGATCGCGAGCTCGTGACCGAGCACATCAACCGGCGGCTGACCGGCGAGTCCATCCCTCCATATACGTTCCGGCTTCAGCGGCTCGATGGCGAGGTGGTGGATGTGGAGGTGTACGGAGCGCTCATCCAGTATCGCGGCAGTCCGGCGATCCTGGGCACGGTGATCGATGTGACGCAGCGCAAGCGCGCCGAAGCGGCACTGCGCGAGAGCGAGGAGCGCTACCGCACCGTGGTGGGATCGCTGCAAGAGGGCGTGATGCTGCTCGGGCAGGATGGGCAGGTGCAGACCTGCAACGAGAGCGCCTGCCGAATTCTGGGACTCAGCCAGGAGCAGCTGCTGGGACTCGCGCCGGTCGGTCCGGCCTGGCAGATCGTGCGCGAAGATGGCTCGGGCGTCGCGGCGCCCGAGCATCCGGCCGCAATCACGCTGCGCACCGGCGAGCCGCAGTCCGAGGTGCTGATCGGACTGCACAAGCCGACGGGCGAGCAGCACTGGCTGTCCATGAACAGCCGACCGCTGTTTCACGAAGGCGACACCGAGCCCTATGCGGTCGTGGTCTCGATGGTCGATGTCACGCAGCGCAAACACACGCAGGAAGATCTACAGCGCCGCGCTTTTTACGATCCTCTGACCGGGCTGCCCAATCGCGCGCTGTTCATGGATCGCGTCGAGCGCGCGCTCAGTCAGGCTCGCCGCAGCGAGGAGCTGGTCGCTGTGGGCTTCCTGGATCTGGACAAGTTCAAGGCGCTCAACGACACGCACGGGCACATCCTGGGCGATCTGGTCTTGCAGCAGATCGCGCTTCGCCTGCGGCGCTGCCTGCGCGAGGGCGACACGGTGGCGCGCATGGGCGGCGACGAGTTCACGCTGCTGCTTCCGAACGTGAGCGGCAGCGCGGAAGCGGCGCGCGTGGCCGAGCGGTTGCTGGATGCGCTGCGCCAGCCGATCCGGCTTCAGCAGGGGGAGTTTATTATTACGGTCAGCCTTGGGCTGAGCATATTCCCGCACGATGGCATGGATGTCACTGATCTGCTCGGCAAAGCAGACAGCGCGCTCTATCGCGCCAAGAATGCGGGCAAGAACACCTACCAGCTCTTCGCCGGTCCCGCAGGCGCCAGCTCGACGAGTGGCCGCACCGCTGCGTTCAATCCGTCGCGACCACCCGGAAGCCGACCCGCGCGCAACTGAGCTCTTGCAGGGGTGGGGCGGTCTCTGGTTAGCTCGGGCACCATGGATCGCACCTCTGACCGCATCTCGCTCGGTCGTCCCAACATTTCCGACGAAGAGATCGCAGCGGCCGAGCGGGTTCTGCGCTCGCGCTGGCTGGTGCTCGGTCCCGAGAACCGCGCCTTTGAAGAGGAGCTTGCCGCCTATTGCGGGCGACGCTTCGCCGCAGTGGTCAGCTCGGGAACCGCGGCGCTGCATCTGGCACTGCTGGCGCGCTCTGCCGCTCCATCCTCCGTGCTGGTGCCGGCGTTTACCTTTCCGGCAACCGCCAGCGTCACGCGCTTTTTACCCAGCCCGCCCGCGCTCTATCTGGGCGATGTTGACGCAGGCAGCTTCTGCCTGCCGGCAGCGACGGTAAAATCCTATCTGGACTCGCCGCTCGCAGGCGAAAAGGGCCTGTGCATTTCCGTGCATCAGTTTGGCTTTCCGTCGCCGCTTCCAGCCGACGCAAATCGGGCCGAGTCGCGGCTCCTGTCCGATGCCGCGTGCGCGATTGGCGTGCGCGGGGCGATGGATGGCCATGCCGTGTGCCTGTCGTTTCATCCGCGCAAGCTGCTGACCACGGGGGAGGGCGGTGCGGTGCTGAGCGACGACGAGTCGTTCATCGAGGAGGTCCGCCGGCTGCGCGCGCACTCTCTGGTCGCCAGGCCAGGCGCCGAGGTCATGGAGCTTCCGCGCTGCGGTCTCAACTATCGGCTGCCGGAGATGGGCGCTGCCCTGGGTCGCGTGCAGCTGCGCCGGCTGCCGGGCTTCATCGAGCGCCACCGCGAGATCGCTGCGCACTATCGGCATCGCCTCGGGCAGAGTGGACTTGCGCAGCGGCTCCAGGCCGACCATCCCGAGCGCATCTATCAGACCCTGGCGCTGGTGCTGCCCGAGGGGACCGACCGCATGGGCCTGCGCCAGGCGCTGCTTCAGCAGGGGATCGAGACGCAGATTGCCTCGTATGGGCTGCACCGACTGGCCGCCTTCGCCGATGCGCGGGTGCTGCATGCAGACGGCAGCACGAGCCCGGTTTCAGCCGCCGCGCTCCCGGTCAGCGACCGGCTGCACGAGCTGGGACTGGCCCTGCCGCTGCACAGCGAGCTGCGCCTGGCCGAGGTGGATCGCGTCTGTGACGCGCTGCTCGGGCTGCTCAGTAGCGCAGCGTGATGCCCAGACTCTGAACGCCCTGCGCTGTGGTCCCGACGTTCTGCACGCAGACGTCGAGCCCATCGCAGACATCTTTGCGGGACAGCACGACCGGCACGATGATCGCGGTTGCCACAGCGGCCACACCGACGGCGCCAATCGTCCACACCCACCACTTCTGATACCACTTCTGCGGCGGCGGCGCCTTCTGGAGATAGGGGTTTTGATCGGCGGGCAGCGGCTTCAGATCCACCGCTTTTTCGATGACCTGCCCGGCGACTGCGCTGACCGCGAAGCTCTCGGGATAGAAGCCGCCGCGCTCGACCCGGACCTTGTGCGCGCCTACGGTGAGCTCGCTGTCGATGGGCGCCTCGCCGACGTATTTTTCGTCGACAAACACGCGGACCGCGGTGCTTGAGGTCAGATGCAGCACGCCCGAGATCGGGACGATCTCGACCTCCAGCTTGGCGACCTGGCCCTCCTTCACGCGGAACACGTCGATATAAGGAGCGTAGCCGGGACGGCTCACGCGAATCGTGTGCTCGCCAACCGCAAGCGGCAAGACCTGCGCGATGGGGCTCTTTCCGACCGAGTCGCCATCGATGAAGATATCGGCATCGTTGGGCGTGCAGTGCAGGCTGAGACCACTCTTCGCGGCGGCCGCAGCAGGCGTAGCGGCGGCAGGAGCAGCGGCCGGCGGCGGCGGATCGGCGGCCCTGGCGACGGGAACGTAGAGCTGCAGGACGCCTAGCAGCGCTAGCAACATGGAGAGGCTGGGGCGCATCACGAGCCATCTTATCAGATTCGCCATCTGGGTAAGCGTCTTTCCGCTGAGCAAAAGCGGCTGGCGCGGCCCGATGCCAGGCCCAGAGCGCGCAGCGTGCAGCCGACCGGCCAGAGTGCCGACCAGGCAGCTTAACTGCCGTAACTAATAAGGAAACAGCAGCGCGGTCGCGGGCCGTGAAAGTCGCGTGGCAGCGTCGCGGTGGACAGGTCGCGGATGTTGAGCACGCGTCCTCGCAGATGCGGCTTGAGCTCGGCCTCGATGTCCTCCGGACGTAACACGAAGCTGCGATGGTTGCAGCTGAACAGGAGCGAGCCACCCGGCGCCAGCAGGCGCATGCACTGACTGATGAGCCAGGGATGGTCACGCAGGATGTCCAGCGTGCCGTGCATGCGCTTGCTGTTCGAAAAGGTGGGCGGATCTAGCACGATGAGATCGAATTCGAGCGCTGTAGTTTTCTGCCTACCATTGACCTCGCCCGGACTCAGGGACGCACTCCGCAGGGCGGCAGCCAGCGACTGCTGCGGCGAGCGTTCACGCAGCATGCTCACCACATCGGCGCGCAGCAGCTGGTGTCGCTCGGGATCCATGCGGTTCTGGGCGAAGTTTCGCCCCGCCCAGGCCAGGTAGGTTGCCGATAGATCGATGGTGAGCGTGCTCAGGGCGCCGCCACCGGCCGCGTAGACCGAGAAGCTGCCGGTGTAGCCAAACAGGTTGAGCACGCGCTTGCCCGCTGACATCTTTCCCACCAGCGCGCGCGCCTCGCGGTGGTCGAGAAACAGGCCGGTATCGAGATAGTCGGACAGGTTCACCCAGAAGGCGTGTCCGCCTTCGTGGATGAGCTGCTCGTGGCGCTGCGCTGCGAGCTTCTCATATTGAGTGGGCATGGCGCTGCCCGGGGCGCGGGCTGCCTGGGCCTTGTGCTGCTGGCGCTCGCGCCGCTTGACGAAGATCGCAGCCGGATCCACCGCGCACTCCGTGATCAGCGCAGAGACCACAGCGGATAGAAATCGCTCGCGCGCAGACTCGCCGGGCGTCCTGCTGACGACATTCCGATCGGCGCGACGGGCATACTCCCAGACCACCAGACTGTCGCCGTAGCGCTCGACGATAAGCCGCACCTCGGGAATATCGCAGTCGTAGATCCGATAGGCTTCGAGCGCGCGACTCTTTATCCATGGCTTGAGCCGGCGCAGATTCTTGCGCAGGCGGTTGTGAAACATCTGCGCGCGTCCATCGGCCTGCGCTTCGTTCTGCGGGTCTGGGGCGTCGGCTGCCTGGCTGTCGGGCTGATAAGTCGGGTCAAGGCCGTCGTCAAGATCGGACTCGTCCAGATCTGTAGATCCGTAGATATCTGGTGCGGAAAGCGACGTGGCGTCCATGCGCCATGCATATATCACGTGATGACCTCTTGCGCGGGTTTGGAGCGTGATTAATCTGGAAAACAAGACATAGGAAAACGGCTCAGCGACGGTGATGACGCGGTTTCTGAGCTTACGTTAAAAGAAACGAAAACGAGAAATAGGAGGCGTAATCATGTTTGGTGTAGTTCGCAAGACGGTTCCTTCTACCCCGAACGGTCAGCATGCTGTGTTTTGGGGCGCCGACCCCTTCCGCACGCTGGAAGCCATTCTTCAGACCGACCGCGGAACACGCCGCACCGAGCCGACCTTCGCACCGCGCTTCGACGTGAAGGAGAGCAAGGAAGGATTTGTCTTCCACGCTGACCTGCCTGGCATCAAGGATGAGGATGTCCAGATCTCGGTCACGGGCAACCAGCTGACCATCGCTGGAAAGCGGGATGCCGAAGAGAAGAAGGACACCGAGGACTACCATGTGCTTGAGCGCAGCCATGGCAGCTTCAGCCGCACCTTCACGCTGCCGGAGACGGCGGATCTGGAGAAGGTCAAGGCCGAGCTGAAAGACGGCGTGCTGACGGTCTCGCTGCCCAAGCGCACCGAGTCGCAGCCGCGCCGGATCACCATCAACAAGCAGTAACCAACCGCTTAACCTGGCGAGCTTTATGACGCTGCCGCCCAATCGGGCGGCGCGTCTTTTTTCTTTTTGGGCTGTGGTACCATCTGGGGCGACTCATCTTTGATTGCGGCTCCCGGCCGCGGTTATAGGAAGGACCCAGATCTTCATGCAGACCGAGCCCTCCGTTAACGCCCCCGTTCAAGTTGTTCGTCTATCCGACTCAGAGCAAGGGGTGCACCTGGCGGTGCGCAGCCTCAGCGCCGAGGTCGTGATCGACGGCCCCATGTATCGCACCGATCTGCGCATCACATTTGCCAACGATCTGGGCCGCACCATCGAGGGGGATCTGGTCTTTCCGCTGCCTCCGTTCGCAGCGCTGTGCGAGCTTACGGCCAAGTGCGGACCGCGCACGCTGAAGGCCCGCTTCCGTCCGCGCGAGCGCGCGCAGGCCGAGTATCATCGCGCCGTCCAGGCCGGCAAGACTGCGGTGCTGGGCGAGTCTGAAGGCGAGGATCTGGGCCGCATGCGGATCGCGCCCATCGAGTCGGGCGAGGATGTGGTCGTAATCCTTGGACTTGTCGGCGCGCTGACGCCCATCTCCGACGGACATCGGCTGCTTCTGCCGCTGACCTACATGCCGCGCTATGTCGAAGATGCGCAGGGGCAAAAGCCAATTGAAAATGCTGCGGTGCAGCGTCCGCGCCCGCTGACGCTCGCTGCGCGCGCTGATGTAAAGGTCTCGATTCGCAAGGGCGCTGTGCCGGTCAAGATCCGCTGCCACACGCACACTGCGCAGCTGCGCGATATGGGCGCGCTGCTCGAAGCCAGCGTCCACGGTGTGCCGCTCGATCGCGATCTGCACCTGGAGATTCTGGACCGCCAGACAGGCGACCTGCCGACCATCTGGGTTCGCCATGATCCCGGACAGGGCCCCGACAAGCAGGGTCCGACGACGGCGGTCGCGCTGCTGCCGCCGCCGTTTGCCGAAGAGGGCGTGACCATCGCGCGCTCGGTGATCTTGCTGGTCGATCGCTCGGGCTCCATGGGCGGTGCTCCGATGGAGTCGGCGATTCGGGCGGTGAAAGGCTGCCTGCGCGCGCTCGGTCCGGCAGACCGCTTCAACGTCATCGCTTTCAACGACTCGCTGCTGTCGCTGTTTTCCCGGCCGATGCCCTTTACCGATGGCGCGCTCAAGGCCGCTGACGCCTTCGCCGATGCGCTTGGAGCCGGCGGTGGCACCGAGGCTTCGCGCGCGCTCGAAGCGGTGCTGGATGACGATGTCTCGCGCAAGGCGACGATCTCCAGCAGCGAGGCTGCGCCCGCTGACTCGGGCCATCGCCTGCGGGTGGTCGTGATGATGACCGATGGCGATGTTGGAAGTGCAGAGAACGTCCTTGCGCGCGCCAAGGATCGCCTGATCGACACGCGCCTCTTTGTCATCGGCATCGGCGAGTCGGTAAATCATGCGATGCTGGCTCGCCTGGCGGAGCTGGGCAGCGGCACCTATACGCCGGTCAGCACCAATGAGGATCTGGAGCGGGCGCTGCACAAGCTCAAGAACGCCATCGATGCACCGCTGCTCACCGGCGTCACCGTGCGCCTGGAATCGGGTGGCAGGTTCAGCACTCCCAAAGAGCTGGAGCCTGCCGGCTCGATCGATCTTTTTGCCAATCAGCCGCTGCTGCTGGCGTGGCGCGGGGCGCTTCCCGATGACACTTTTTTGCAGATCACCGCGCAGCGCTCGGATGGCGAAGATTGCAAGCTGCGCGCTCCGGTTCATCACGGCGCCGAGGCCGGCTCGATCGATGCAGAGACGGCGTCGCTGCTGTGGGCGCTGCTGCGCAACCGCAGGCTGACCTACCGCTTCGACGCGAGCGACGATGCTGCCTTGGAGGAACTGGGCGTAAACTTCGGGCTGGCCAACCGGCGCGTGGCGCTGGTTGGTGTGCATCAAGAGCAGCGCGCTACCGAGGCTCCCGAGTCAGTGCCAGTGGTGCTGCCGATGCCGAACAACCTGTCCGCAGCGCCTGAGCCCGTGCCCACAGCGCGATACAATCGCGCTGGATCATCAGTCATGGCGAGCGGTGGGATGCCGCCGATGCCATCTGCGCCGCCGCCGCCGTCCATGGCCCGGCCGGCGCCCATGCCGGTTCGCGCTGCCGCCGCGCGGCCTTCCGCGTCCATGATGGCGAAAAAGCAGGCCCCAGCCAAGGAGAAGGCCAAGGACAAGGGCGGTCTGTTCAGCAAGGTCGCGCGCATGTTTTCCGCAGATGCGGAGTCCGATTCAGCCTTGTCGCCGGTGCCCGCTGAGTCAGCCGTTCCGCCGCCGCCGCCGCCGCCGCCGCCCGCTGCTCCCCCGCCGGCCCCATCGCCTGCGTTTGCGGCTCCGGCGCCAGCGCCGGTTGCAGCATCTGTCGCCGACGCCGGCGGGCCTGCCGACGAGCTGTCCCCGGCCGAGTGTGACGACGAGGCCGCCGCGCCGCGCTTCAGCGACGATGCAGCCGGGCTTCGCGCGCTCCTGCTTGAGCAGCGGGCCGATGGCCTGTTCGGGGGCGACATGGCAGCCACGGTCCTGGCGATCGCCGCGCTGGTCAGCCGTGGCCATACCGCACGCGCTGGCAGCTTCCGCGCCGAGCTGCGCCGCACCGCGCAGACGCTTGCGTCGCGCCTCGCGACGGTCACAGGCGACGAACGGGCGCAGTGTGCGCTGGCGCTCGCACTTCTGCGCGTGGCGCACGGCGAGGCCGCACCGCCCGAGCTGGACGCGGAGCTGGCCAAGATCCTCGACGGCCAGTCGCTGACCGAGCTGCCCCAGCTCGCCGCCGCCATTCGCAACCTACTTGGTAGGACACCTGCGACATGGTGGGTGTCCCCGCTCGCCAGGGCGATCGGCAGCGCCTTCCTAGGGATGCCAGCCTGATGCATGCTCGATGCAGGAGTGTTAAGTTGCTGGCATGAAGGCCGCTTCACCTCCCCCTCGCTACGTTGAAACCCGACTGGGCTCGCGCTTCTCGCCGGGGGGCATCGCCCTGCTGGTGCTGTTTGCGGCGACCTATCTCCTGAGCCTGGTGCCGCCGGTGGGGCGCTGGCTGCTCAGCTATCTGGTGCTGCGGCCGGCGGATGCCCTGGGCTGGCGGCCCTATCAGCTGGTCGCCGGACCGGCGCTCATGACCAGCATCTTTGCGCTCTTGTTCGTGGGGCTGCTGCTCTGGTCGATCGGCAGCGCCGTCGAGCAGCGCAGCGGCACGCGCCGCTTTTTGCTCTGGAGCGCCAGCGCTTCGGTGGTGTCGGCGCTGGCGGCGGCGCTGGCAGGACGCTTCTGGCCGGCCATGGCCTATCAGCCGGTGGTGTTTGACGGCCAGCCCATCTTCATGGTGGTGCTGATGGCGTTTGCGCACTTTTACGGCTCCATGCCGGTGCGCATGTGGGGCATCGGCGAGCCGGTGTCGGGGCGCGGATTGTCCTATTTCTTCGTCGGGCTGGGGCTGTTTGCGGATGTGCTGCGCGGCCAGTGGCTGGAGCTTGTGGCGCAGGCTGCGGCCGTGGGCTGGATGGTGCTGGTGCTGCGCGATGGCGGGATCTCGCCGTGGCAAGCCCTGCGACGGCGCTTTCGCAAGCGCAGCTCGCGCGGCGGACTCGAGGTGCTGAGCGGCGGGCGCGCTGGGAGGCCGTACGCTGGCGAGCCGGCCAAGCCGGCCAAGAAGGAGCCGCGCTGGGTCAACTGACCTGGCAGTGGCGCAGGTAGACGCGCGCGCAGCACTTGCGATAACGTGCAGCGAAGTTCCCAACTAGCTCTCAAGGGAGGACTTCAATGCTGCACGTCTTGGCTTGTTCTGTCCGACGTAGATGGCCAACGCTGCGGGTCAGCGCGCTGATGCTGACCGCCTGCTTGATGCTCGGCACCGCTGCACCGAGCTACGGCCACGCGCACTGGATCTCGCCGCCGCCGCGCGACAACAGCACCGGCTACAAAGATCCCGCCGGGCCCTGCGGACCACCGCCGCGCACGAGCCCCATGGTGCTGACGGCGGGGCAGTCGCTGACGGTCAAGTTTCAGGAGACGGTTGACCATCCCGGCTGCTTCCTCATCGATTTTTCACCGGCCAATGATCAGAACTGGCAGTTTCTGGCCAACATCCCGCACAAGCCCACGCCGGCGCCGCCGCGAGACTACACAGCGCAGATCACGCTGCCCGCTGGCGTCTCGTGTCCAGCCTGCACGCTGCGCGTGCGCCAGATCATGCTGGGCAGCGATGCACTGCCCTGTCCGCCGAACCCAATAGACCCAAATACTACGTACTATTCATGCGCCGATGTCGCGCTCAACTCGGCCGCGAGCGCCGATTTAGGCGTTGCTCCGTCGGCGGATCTGTCGGTGGTCCATCCGCCCGCGGAGACGACGCCCAGCTCCGGCTGCCAGGCCGCGCCCAGGGGACCTCGCTCTCCGAGCGGAAGTGCTGGCGTGCTGCTGGCGCTGCTGACGCTGGCAGCCTCTCTGTCGCTCCGCCGTTTGCAGCGCAGGTGCTGAACCACCTCCAGTTCCCTACCCCTGCCTGACAACAAAGCGGCTGCGGCCTCTCTGCGGGAAGTGTATCGCTGTATAATGATTGGGATGGCCACCATCAAGCTGCGCATCCCCGACAGTGATGAGCCGCTCATTTTGTCGCTTCCCCCTGAGACGACGCTCTTGATTGGCCGGGATCCAAGTGTGGAGCGCCTGCCCGAGTCGCTGAAGGAGGAGCTGCAGGGCGCGCGGGTCCAGCTCGTCGAGGTGCCGTCGCTGCGCGTCTCTGCCAACCACCTGCTCGTGAGCCACTCGGACACGAACGCCAAGGTCTGGGACCTGCACAGCCGCAATGGCACCTGGCTGCGCATGCTGCCGATGCATCCAGTGACGCTGCCCGGACAGGTTGCGCTCTCGTTCGATCTTGCAGGGAGCAGCACGGGCACGATCACGCTGGTGGGACCGCCGCACTCGGAGTGGACCACGGAGCAGGAGTATCCAGCGTCGATCGCGCGCGCGCTCGGCGAGTGGCTGCATCGCACCGGCGTGCAGGCGCGGGTCGCGCTGATACCCAGCGGCTCGGTCGATGAGGGCGAAGACATCATGCCGCTGGCGGATGGCTCGCTGCTCCAGGTCATGCCGCCGCGCAGCGCGACGTTTGAAGTGCCCTGGCGCATGGTGATCGACTGCGTCCGCAGCTACGTGAACGAAGAGAATGTTCGCTTCGAGCAGCTGCAAGGACACGACGAGGACTTCATCCTGGTGTCGCCGGCGATGCGCGAGATCCATCGCCAGGTCGTCGATGCTGCGGCGTATGGAATGCGCCTCATGATCCTGGGGCCGACCGGCGCCGGCAAGGAGCGGCTGGCGCGCTGCTTTCACAAGCACTCACGCCAGCACCGCGGTGCGTATGCCACCGTGAACTGCGCGCTGCTCAAAGAGAACCTGCTCTACGCGCAGCTGTTCGGTGCGAAGAAGGGCTCGTTTACCGGCGCGGTTCAGGACGTGGTCGGCGTGGTCGAGACTGCGCACGAAGGCACGCTGTTTCTCGACGAGATCGGCGAGATGGATCTGGAAGTGCAGAAGGCGCTGCTGCGCTTTCTCGATTCGCGCGGTGAGTATCAGCGCCTCGGCGATACGCACTCGCGTCGCGCCAATGTGCAGATTGTCTGTGCGACCAATGTCGCGCTGGACAGCGCCGTCGATCGCCGCGGCAAGTTTCGCGATGATCTGTGGTATCGACTCGCGGTCAAGGTCGTGCATGTGCTGCCGCTCAGCCAGCGCCGCGAGGACATCCTGGCATTTCTCAAATCGCGCCACCTGCGGGCCGGACACATCCGCGCCATCGATGCCCTGACTCCGGGGGCGCTACAGATGGTGCTGGAAGATCCGTGGCCGGGAAACTTCCGCGACCTTGAGAACTTTGTCGAGCGCCTGCCGGCGATGGCGCTGCCTGGAACGCTTGACGAAAAAGCCTGTCAGGCGGCCCTGCACGAGGGGCGTGGACCCATCTCGCGTCCGGTGCCGCCAAGCCGCGTGCTGACCTCGTCAGCGGGCGACTGGCCGGCGATCTCGGGAGTGGCCTATCAGGCATTTGAGGAAGACCTGGGCGGAGAGCCCAAGCACTGGGGACAGATCCAGGTCTATGTCGAAAAGTACCTCAAGCCGGTGTTCATCGCGCAGACCTGTGGACTCGGCGAGCTCAATGAGCTCAGCAAGAACATCAACTATTCCGAGCTTGCCCGCCGCCTGAACATCGCCGATGGGACCACGGTCAAGATGCACCTGTCGCGCTACATCGAGCGCTTCCGCAAACGCACCGCGCAACCCGAGACCTAACAATGTCCACCGCTCCCATGGTCACCGGCACGGTGATCGCTGACCGCTTCGTGATCGAGGGGGCAGCAGGCAGCGGCGGCATGAGCACGGTGTACCAGGCCAAGGATCTGCGCACCGGCCACCCGGTCGCGCTGAAGCTGCTGCACCACCCGCTGGCATCGCCGTACGCCAACAACCGCCTGATTGTGGAAGCGCAGGTGCTCGCCGAGCTGCGCCATCCCGGCATTGTCTCCTATATCGCCCACGGCCACGCCGCCAGCGGCCAGCCCTTCCTGGTTCTGGAGTGGCTGGAGGGCGAGGATCTGGAGCGGCGGCTTCAGCGGCAGCTGCTCTCCTTGCCCGAGTGCTGGAGCCTGCTGCGCCTGATCGCCGACGCCCTGGCCGCCGCCCACCGCAACGGCATCGTCCATCGCGACATCAAGCCGAGTAGCGAAGCCTCCGTCTGGACACTACGCGCAATCGTTCCGCAGCAGCTTGAGCGCTGTGCGCGCTCTGCGCGAAGCCACGCCGGTGATGCTGAGCGTTTGCGCGCGGGCTCGCGATCGAGACGCGCATTGCGCCGCGGCTGAGCGCGACGCCCCCAGCACCAGCGCCATCTGTATAATGGGCGCCTCTATCCATCAGGAGATCCAATGAGCCATAGCGCTACCGAGACCGAGGTTCGCAGCTGGTTTGATGAGTATGTCCAGACGTTTGTCCGCTGCGCAGGCTCCAAGAGTGGGGACGCAGAGCCGCTCCAGAAATACATCCACACGCCGTTTTCCTTGGCGACCGACGATATGTTCCTCGTGCTGGGCAGCCGCGAAGAGGTTGCGAGAATGCTCGGCCACGAGCTCACGCAGCTCGCGCGATCCAACTACGGCGGCAGCACGGCCATCGAGCCCACCCTTCAAGTGATAAACCGACGGGCGGCCGTGATCGCAGTGACCTGGTCGCGAACGGACCAGAGCGGAGCGGAGTTCCAGCGGCTGCGCGTGTCCTACTGGGTCGTAAAGACAGACGCTGGCTGGCGGATGACAAGCTCGGCCGTGCACAAGTAGTCGCAGCGTGCGAGCGCGCGCTTACCTGTTCGCGGTCGTTCCGCAGCACCCGCAAGCAGCCGATTTTCCAAAGCAAATCCTTCACGCGACATCAAGCCGAGTAGCGAAGCCTCCGTCTGGACACTACGCGCAATCGTTCCGCAGCAGCTTGAGCGCTGTGCGCGCTCTGCGCGAAGCCACGCCGGTGATGCTGAGCGTTTGC
>Ga0075163_10003779_pt1 | contig 20344 bp, 28 predicted proteins | sample JI1023141ADNA_FD_71478 | JGI IMG/M metagenome (GOLD analysis project Ga0075163, IMG submission 71478) | Wastewater effluent complex algal communities from Wisconsin, to seasonally profile nutrient transformation and Carbon sequestration -... | ecosystem: Engineered > WWTP > Effluent > Algae... | reverse complement strand
TATAGAATCCTGGGGCGTAAAACAGTTTGGTGTTATCAATATCGAACTGCCAATCAACTACTTGATTCTAGCAGAAGACACGACACACAGCCTATGGTTCGATGATTTTGATGCATTCGTCCAGATATTCAACATGATTCGGACAGGTATCTATATCAAAGACTTTGAAAAAGATGGTCAAGTTGGCGAACAGTATACGCAAGATGCTGGTACAATGCCATCAAATAATGGCAACTTTGGTAATCTCGCCCCTGTCGTTGGTAGCGATAATGGCTTTTTCATAGTCGAGATTGGTTCTAGTGGGTCTTACGAACAAAATGACATAAATGACGGAATACTACAATCTGGTAACAGAGGTAGCGGTGAACTCTCAACAGAGGTAATCGAGACTGGTATCTACGCCAAAAAAGATAATAATACAGGGGAATACGAGGAAATATAATGGATTATACCCTACAAAGCATCGTCAGTAGAGTCCAGACGGACAAACTTGATGATGACGAGTTTGACACTGGTATCATCGGCAGATATGTTAATGATACTCAGAGGGACATTTTCAACCAGTTTGAACTTCCGTTCCAAGAAAAGATATTCGCAGGTACTGTACCTGGAAGCTCTTTCATGTTTAATGTTCCTGCAGACCTAGCATTACTACAACATGCTACACTCGCAGGTACACCAGGATTCTTTGGAACTAGACTGCCATGGCGTAAGTTCTTCGAAATGTATCCTGATAGTGCGAATGAAACACCTGGCAAGCCTACTGCATGGACACTCTATGCTGGTAATATCGTTTTCGATAAGCCACTAGATGAAGATATGACACTTACTATGTTCTACATCCGTAAGCCTGTTGTTCTTACAACTCCTACCGCAGTCCCAGAGATTCCAGAAGAGTTCGCAGAATTACTTGTACTTGGTGCATACATTCGATGTCTCAAGTTTAACGAAGATAATGACCAAGCAGTATATCACGAAGGTGAATATAATAAGATGCTTGACCTGTTGGTGACTCGATACGGTGGTAGGCTTAGTCCTGGCTCTGTAAAGATGGGCAACCAGCAAATTAAGTTAAGGAGACGATAATATGCCAGCGTATGATTTCGGTGGTGGGACAAGGGCGGTAGCTCCGTCAGCTCCCAAACTCGCTCAGTTTCAACAGTTAGAACAGCTGGGACTAGATATGGTCTCACCTACTGACTTGATGAAATCTGGTCGAACTCCATACGCTAAAAACTTTCGCCTTTATGCACAACAGTCTGATGACCGACAGGTTGCAGTCTCTAATCGTAAGGGTTCAGGTTTTTACCTCAATCCGCTAAATGAAACAAAAACAGTACAACAAGAATCAGTAACAGGTGCTTCTACTCAAGAGATTGGTGTAACGCTTAATAACGTCTTGCAGAAGTTTGTTGCTGCAGATTCGAACCGCTTAACTCGCCTTGATGTGAAACTGGCAGCTGGAACTGGTGCAAGTGCAATAATTGTAGAGATTTGGTCTGATAATGATGGTCAACCCTACAGAAAACTTGCAACATCTAGTTTTGAGAATGGAGACATTCCTGGTAGTGCAGATTATGTAACTGCTAGGTTTATAGAAGCTCCAGAGCTGACAGCCACTAATACATACTGGATTGTACTGCGTGTACAAGATGATGGTTCTGACGGATACCTAGTGTCTACCACTACCAACACAACTCTAGCTTATGTATCAAATACTGGTGTAACAAGCCCTGTGGCACAAACCTTTAGTATCAATTATAAGTTGTACACTACCGCAGAAGCTATAATTCGTGGTGTATATCGTTGGAATCGTGATGACGGTGATAATCTTACAATCGTTGTAATTGGTACAACAATGTACTATGTCAATGAGACGACCCACTCTCTGGTCAGTGTAAAAACTGGACTCAGTGCTAGTGCAAGTTATTACTCGTTTACAAACGCAGACAATAAGTTATTCTGGGCTAACTCATACGACTACTTATCAACATGGGATGGTACTGAAGAAGCTACCAATAGCAATAAGATTTCTAACGGTACTTTCGAAACAAACATCACAGGATGGGCTAAGGTCGCATCTCAAACAAACACTACAGTAACACGAACAACTGGTCAGGCTCATAGTGGTTCTGCCTCTATGGATATTGCTAACGCTGGTGCTCTGATGTCTGGTTTTGCTACGGCTAACCTTGTCAAGAACCACACATACCATATCACTTACTGGGCTAAGGTTACTAATGCAGCTAACGTTACTCTAAAAGGTACTACAGTAGACCTATCTAACGCACTCAACTTCCTATCTGGAACTGAGACACAGATTGGCACTACACTTGCAGCTACAACAAGCTGGCAACAGGTAGACATCATGTATACTGCAACAGAAGATATGACATACATATTCTTCAGTGCTGCTAACGGTGCTGCTCACCTATATGTAGATGATATTGTTATTAAGGACACTGGATTCGGTTATATAACTGACCCAGAACTGGAGATTCTATCTCAGGTTACTTATCACAAGGATAGGTTGTTCGGTGTAAGTGCTGCAAACAAAAACAAGTTTGTATGGTCAGAAGCTCCTGGTAATCCAACAGCTACTACAGACCCAAGCACTGGTGCACAAACGCCAACTACGGCAAGTTCACAATGGTATAACGAATGGAAGAGTACGTCATTCCAATACGCTCCTCGACCTTACTCTGGTTCACCTATCACAAGTATCCAATCATTCCAAGACTCACTGTTTATTCTCACTGAGGATGGTAAGTATGTTTTCTCTGGTTACGATACTGGTAGCTATACACTCCGAGAGTCCACAGGATTCGCAGGTGCTGTATCTCGTGAATCGGTATGTATCACAAAGAACTTCATGTACTTTGTCGGTAAAGATGGATTCTACAAGTTTGATGGTACTAATGATGAAAAGATTAGTGGTGTTATCGAACCACTATTCAGAGGATTAACTTCCAGAGAGGATGTAACAGTCAGCTCGTGGAGAAATCAAGTTCGATGGTATATTCAAGAAGATGGCTCTGCCTTCAACAACTCTTGTGTTGTATACCATGAAGAGCTTAAAGAAATCCAGTACGATACTGATACCTGGGTAAAACAATCTATTCCCTACTCAGATGCTGATGACAGTGACCAACTTATCGAAGTTAGTTCACTTGTCCCAACTATGTATGTAGCGGAAACAGGTTATAGTAACCTTGGTGCTCCGATAGACTTTGAGTATCGTTTTAACTACAACGCACTCAAATCACCTGCACAAAAGAAGAGAATTAAAAAGTTCTTCCCATTATTGCAGGGCGTGGATAGTTCATTCCCATTACTAGTGGCTCTGGACAGAGACTTTCAAAACTCACCACGAACTAAAGTAGTAAACCTCACAGTCGAAGGCGGTGTGTTCGGACAAGAACATGAGCTGGGTGATGGTCTCGAGTTCTCTAGTGGTACTAGCTTCAAAATGCACAGGTTGCGTTTCTCTGGCTACGGACACTACTGGCAGATGAGAGTCATGCGTAAGGCTGTTAATAACCGAGTCGCTCTAATTGGAGCACAATTCTCGTACAAGATGAAAAGGATATAACACATGGGTAGTTTAATTACTTATGAAAACCTGGAGGATGGTCAGAAGGTTACAGCGAATATCTTCAACGAGCGATTCGCACAAATCGTGGCACAAATCAACGGTAAACTATCAGCAGTACACATGGAAAATGCTGGTATCACAAAAGCAAAATTAGCAACGGAAGTATACGAATCTATTTATCCAGTAGGTTCAATGTATGTAAACTTCACAGATAATACAAACCCAGCAACATTGCTTGGATTTGGAACATGGACGGCAGTAGCTGGACGAGTAGTGGTGGGTTACGATAGTACCCAAACTGAGTTCAACGCAGCTGAAAAGACTGGTGGACACAAAGAACTACAGGCTCACACACATACACTACCATACGGTACTTCATTGGGTGGTGTTGCAAACGCAGTTCCGCAGGGAAATAGCAACATTGGTTCTACAACAACGTCCAGCTCTGGCAACGGAGATTCTGGGAATCTACAGCCATACATCGTTGGCTACATCTGGAAGCGAGTAAGCTAAATGTCTGTACCATCCTATATTAAGTTAAGTCCTCAGATGGACATGGCTACGTTGATTAACGCTCTTAACCAGAACTTCAACCAGATTCAGTCTCAAGATAGACGAAAAGTCATAACTGATGAGGATGGTTTTGACCGTATTGTTCTTGGTAAACAAGAAAACGGTAGCTACGCAATTAAAGTGAGTGAAGACGGAAAAGATGCTAATACAGCTACAGATGATGAGCTTGTTATGAGTTCAGACTGGCAGATGTGGAAGATTATAAACTCTTCCGCCAACACTCACACTGGTCAATACGTGTTTCTTGATGTCGATGAGTGTCGCAGAAATGGTAACATTACACTCAACGGTACATATATTGGCTATGTCAGTATTGTGAATATACCAATACCAAATGTCAATTTCTCGAATGCAGCTGGTTTCATAGGCAGGATGCAAATCTTTGTCAGGAACTGGACTACGAAAAACTTGTTAGATTATCATTCTACAATCTTTAATGATGGTACTAATATGTTTGAGGTTAACCATACATTCTATAGAGGTGCTAATACCGAGAATCTAGTCCTGCAAACTATCATTCGAAGGGTAGCTGGCTCTTGGACATTTGCTCCAAGGTCTGAGGCTATCCTACCGCCTTTATACTGGGATATTGCAAACCCAACCAGAACTCCAATCGGTGGAATGGGTGGTGGTGGTACACCAACTGGTAGTTATATATATATTGATGAAGTCGATTATGACTATCAGACAAACACATATAGCAACTTCAATTCATTTACTGGTCAGTTTGCGGATTCAGCTACTTCTAATAGATTCCCATATAACTCACTCTACAATTTCCCTGACATTGCATAAGAGTATTGACAAATATAATTAAATGTGGTATAATACACAACAGAATTAAACAAGAGGAAAAATAATGGCTACAGCACCAACAGTGCAAACTCTCGACCAGATTATGGCTGAGTTGCAACCAGGTTATACAGCACAACGTGGAGTCATCGCAAAGGGTATTCAGAATACCAACGAGACTTACAAAGCCAGTGAGCTTGCACTGGACGCTAGTAAGACCCAGGGTTTCAATCAAATTAACGACCAAGCGACAGGCAAGGGCACAGCTTTCGGTGGTATTCCTATTACCGAACAGGCTGATTACCTTTCTACCAAATACCTACCTGGCAAGCAAGCAGCTAAGGCTAAACAGCAAGAAGACCTTCTAACACTAGAGGGACAGAACGCATCCTTAGACACAGACATCCGTAACAAAGCATTCGGTAGTCGTGAGACACAAGTTAGTTCACTCAATCAGTGGAACTTACAACAGGCAGCACAAGAAGCAGCAGCTGAGGCAGCTAGAATCCAACGTGATTTCACAGCATCAGAAGCAGCTAAAGACCGTGCTAATCAAAATGCTCAAGCAGCAGCAAACCGTGCAGCTAGTGCTCCAAAGGCAGTAACTCCACAACAGGCAGCGTTATCAGTTATCTCTCAAGGTTTGGGTGGTGATGGCTACGTTAGCCCGTCAACATTCCAACTAGCACGTGACCTTTACAAACAAGCTGGCGGTGACACAGGTCAATTCGCAAGCGAGTTCTGGAAGTACACAGGTGCTGGTGCAGGACAGAAAAACGAAGGCAGCTGGAAATCGTATTACTACGGATAGGAGATAAGAAATGCCACTATATGAAGATGACCTAAATAGTTTCATCAAAGGTTTTTCTGCACATCAGAAAGACATGCAGCCTACCAAAGCTGAACTTGAAGATGAACGAAAACGCAAACGACAAGAAGAGCTTTTAGCTGCTGCGAAAGCAGAAGATGCAGCTAAGGCTAATGATAAGAGTGTATTCGACCACATTGGTGATGCTGCAGGGGCAGTAGGTAACTTTGTGAAAGATGCTGCAGTAGCTGTCAAAGATGACGCAGTTAACGCCTTTACTGGTATCAAAGATACTGTTGAGGGAACTGTTGCTACTAATGACCAGTCCAAACTCCAAGAGGGTGCTAATAACATCCAGAATAAATATAACAAAGAGATAAACAATATCTACGGAAGTTATATCGACAAGGGTGCTGTTGGTGCAGATGGTGGTGCTGATGAATCTAAAATGTCTAAGGAAGACTTAGCTAAGATTACTCAGATGAAAGCTGCTCGAGATAAAGAACTCGAAGACTACAAAAAGAATACAAACTTTGATGAGCAAACAGCTAAACACAAAAAAGAGTTTGATGAATCACAAGCTGTAGATGCGAAGAAAACCGCAGGTGCTGCAGCTAGTACATTCTTGAATGTTGCTACACTTGGTGCTGGTACAGCTGTCAAAGCTGGTGGTAAACAAGCCATCACACAAGCTATTAAAGAGGGTGGTAAAGCCACTGCTAAAGAGATAGCTAAAAGGGCTGCGATAGCTGGTGCTGAAGGTGCTACCTTTGGTGCTGCTGGTGGAGCTGCTAGTGCTGCTGCTCGAGACGAGAACGTTCTTGAGGGTGCTGCTAAGGGTGCTGCCTTTGGTGGTATCGTAGGTAGTACAGTCGGTGGAGTAACTGGTGCAGGTATCGCAAAGAAAGCTGGAAAAGCAGAAGCTGCTGCAGCTAAGGTTGCTGCTCAAGCTGATGAAGCTGTTAAGACCATAGATGGTGGTGTCGATGACATCGCTAAGAGTCTTGATGACGAAGCCAAGATAAATGCCCTAGAAGCCGAAGCAACTGCTGCAGAGCAGGCACAACGCCAAGGTGAGTTCAATCAAATCCAAGGCAACCGTGCTATTGGTTTAACCGATGACGGTAGTGCTGCTGCAAGTAATGGTCAAAAGCTATTACCAGAACGAGCAGGACAACCTGTTCGAGATATAGCAGATATTGATGCAGAGATTGCAGACATACAGACCAATGGTCTTAAAGATGTACCTGTGGAAGAAGCAAAAGCTAAATGGTCTGCCCTACAAGAAGAGCGTAAGATTGCACTCGAGAATGATGCAGAACGTGGATTCACATTAGAACGTGATGACGCACGAAAGACATTCGAAGAGAACGGTCTACCTAATGACCCTATAGAAGCACAGACTGCATTGGATGACTTTGATAACGGTAATGTAGAATTACCTACACTTCAAAACAAACCAGTTGCAAGTGCTCAGGACATCTTCGGACACGAAAACTTCCCAGTAGAAATCAAGGGTGCTGCTAAAGAACTTCTTGATGACCGTGGTGTAGTTGAACAGCAACTTGATGGTCTTATGACTAAAGAGAAGTTGGACTCTCATCACCTACAGATGGATGAAGCATACAAGATGCGTGAAGCGGAGATTGCAGAAATGCCTGCTCCTCGTCAGGAAATTGAGTATACTAAGTTGGATGAAAAGTATCAGGCTGACCTAGCCGAACTTGATGAAAAGTTTGAAATAGATACTCCAGCTGTTGAGAAGATGAGCAAGATTAAGGAACACTTGGATATGAAGGAACAAGAAATTGTTAGACAGAGTAATCTGTTAATGGAATCTGCTCCTGACCAATTCCGTTCTGTTGACGAAGCTGAGTTTATGGCTCAACGTACTGCTCGTGCAGATAACTTAGAAACTGCAAAACGTTTCAATGACAATACTGCTATCGTAGAAGATGTGTCTAAATCACCACGACCTGAAAAGATTGTGGAATCTGACCCTGATGTGCGTAATGCTTATCAGTCACAGGTTATGACTCAGACAGATATACCACCAAAAGGACTAAAAACCATTGGTGGTGTACGCCAAGCAATGCTTAACTTCCTAAGTCCAAGTAAGAACATTAAAGCCCTAACAGGTAGCGATGAAATCTTCTCTGGAATAATAGGTGCTGAATCAGCCGTTAACGTAGCGAATAAAGCAGACATTGATGTAATCTCTCAGATTGCAAAACGACTAAAGGGTAAAGAACAGGCAGCTCAGATAATTGATTTTATCGAAGGTAAGCGTTCTACACTAAGTGGTTTCGATGAAGAGACCGCAGGGCTAATAAAAGACTTCTTCGAGTCTAAGAAAGCTGGGTTGAATGACCTTGGCTATAAGACTCTTGATGACTACTTCCCTCACTTGTTTAATGAAAACGACCCTAATGTTAAAAGACTGTTTAAGGGTAAGACTACAGCCGACATTAACTTTGGAAACTTGAAACATCGTCTTGAAGAAGGTGGTGATTTCAACCGTGATATAGTTGAAGTTATGGCTGCATACTCTCGTGGATATAACCGTAAGGTACACCTCGAGCCAGCTCTTAAACCATTAGAAGATATAAAGATGCAAGTCAATTCTAATAAAGCTATTGGCGACTGGGTAGACGGATACATTGAGAATCTCAAGGGTATCACAGAACCTAGTGGTGCTGAAAAAGCATTCAATGGCATTGTAGACGCTATGCTTGACAAGACTGGTAAAACAACTGGTGGTAATCACTATCGCCAAACGTTAGGTGCTCAACGTATGGTATCCGCTGTAGCTACTATGGGGTTAAACCCTGGTACCGCAATCCGTAACATGACACAGGTGGTAAACACCGTGGCTGGTATTGGTATAAAGGATGCTACTAAGGGAGCAATCCAGGCTACTCGAGCATTTGCTGCAGGTAAAGGCTCTCCAGAGTGGAAAGAAATGATTGACTCTGGTATCTTCGATGGTGGTATTAGTCGCCACTTCCAGGTTGACCTTGATGCTGAATTAGGACGCTTGAATAAAGCTCAGAATATCGGTGAAAAGGGTGCTAACTTTATGATGGGTATGATTAGAGGAACTGATGTTTCACTACGTGCTCAGGCATATTGGGGTGCTAAATCAGCTGGGCTAGAAGAAGCATTAGCTAAAGGCTTAAAGGGTAGTGCAGCAGAGAAGTTCGCTAAGGACTTTGCAATAGGTAAAGTAGCTGATACTCAGTTTATTACTTCTGCAGCTGACATGCCAGTTAAGTTAAACGGTGCAGGTGTTCGTTCACTTACACAGTTGGCTACTTTCTCAATCAAACAAGCTGAAATGCTTGCGGAACTTGGTGTGAAAACATTCAAGCGTCCTGATGGAACTATAGGAATCAACGCAAAACAAGCTGGTAACTTACTCGCAGCTGGTGCAACTGCAGCTCTCTTCACTGAGGTGCTAAAGCCTGTCATCGGATTCAACGAGAAGGAATGGATTCCATTCTACGACCAGGTTGCAGGAATTGTTGACCCTAACTCCACTGCAGGTGAATCACTGTATCGTTCGCCATTAGTCTCACTTATAGCTGGAAACGGCAAGGGTAAGATTGGTCTACTCGATGCAATTAAATCTGGCAAGATGGATGAGTTCTTAGAGGACAACTGGTCACAGATTGTTCCTGCTGGTACTCAAATTAAAAAGACGACAGAGGGTATCCAAACCACTACGTCTGGTATCAGTAAAAATCCCGAAGGTAAGGTTCGCTACTTACAAGACATGGGAATAGATGACCAACTAAAGGCATCACTCTTCGGTCAGTATTCTACGGATGCTGGTCGTCAATGGATTAAAGATGGTTTTCCAACTTTAACCGACAGCGAAATGAGACTTGGTTCAAAAGAAGGTTCTGGAGACATAACATTCGAAGACCTACCTCGTGATACTCAGAAAGAGTTTTATGACTACTACGCTGCCACTAAAAAGGTAACTGGTAAGAATGATACTCTTGATAAGATTAAAGAGGCAGTCCGAGATGGTAATCTGAAGAAGGCACAACGTCTAGGTGATGAGTATAACAAACAGGCTACAAATGCCATGAAGGGATACTTTACAAAACACAAAGACATTCCACCTGAACTTCAAGATGACATGACTTCAAAACTATTCATTGATGTCCAGGGTAAAATAGATGACGCATTGGATGAGGAATAAGATGTCAGAAACAAACAGGTCAGTCGTTAACGTAAACCCACAAGTAGGTGAGGACAGCCCAGCTGTTCTTGCTTACAGGGTTGGCGAACTAGAAAAAGCAAGTCGTGAAGGCTTCAGAGAACTTGGCAATAAATTAGAAGTAATGTCTAAAAACTTTGCAACACACAAAGATATAGAGGCTGCCAAGGCACAAGCTAAGTTGGAGCATGATGCAATTTATGCTGAATTAGAAGATATTAAGGACGAAGTAAACTCGTTGAAGAAAAGAACATGGATTCAGAATACACTTTCTGCAGTCTTTGGTGCAGTATTAGCATTGCTAACTGCTTACGCTTTCAACGGTGTATTTAATCCATAAGGAGAATAATATGGGAAGCAATGGTGTAGTGGCAAGTGTCATTAACAAGGATATAAGTTTAGCTTCAAAGAAGGCTTTTCTTCCAGAACCCGAGGCTGAAGATGTCACGGACTAAGGCAGAAGTACGAGCCTATCTCGAATCAACAATAGGTCAGAGTATAGATGCCAACTGCGGTGATTACCGTGGACAGTGTGTATCTTTGATTAAAGGTCTAATGAACTTCCTTGGAGTACCTAATCCCTATGCAGCTCGAGGCAATGCCAAGGACTGTGGAGACACGCTACTTAGACAAGGAATCGCTGACAACAAAACTGGATGGTTGAACGTTGTAGTTAACCGTGATATGGGATTGATTGATGGCGTTCGTTACGGACACATCTGGTTAGACCTAGCAGGTGAAGCTAACTATGAACAGAATGGTCGTCAGGCTCTTAGGACTACTAAGAATACTCGACCAATTTCACAAGGTCAACAGATTATAAATCTTGATAAATACATAACAGAGGAGAACATAGTGAAACCATCAGTAGCAAGGGTGCAAGAAGTATTCTGGAAATACATCGACTCACCACCTAACGCAGACCAAGTAGCGTATTACCCAGAAAGGGATATTCGTGACTTGTACGGAGACGTTTTAGGAACTACATCGCCAGGCGAGGCTGAAGTCAGAGATGCCTTTAAGACTCTCATTCCAGACGTAGTAGACCCAGGTGCAGTACCATACTACACCAATAAGCCAAAGTCTCTGCTCTACAAAAACATTGCAGGACATCTTGCTGGCAGTCTAGCACAAGCTAATCAGAAGGTAACTGACGCAAATACAATAGCTGCTCAGAAAACCGAAGAGAATAAAAAGCTAACTGCAAAGATTGCTGAATACGAAGGTAAAGAACAAGCAGATAAAGATACTGCTGATACATGGCTTCGTAGACTCGGACAGTTCTTAGCTAAATACTGGATTGCAAAATAATGGAGACTACTGAAGAAACAGTAATTCCATTTGAAACAACTCGTGTCCCATACGCTGACAAGCCTGTGGGATATGAGGAAGTTATCCAGGATGGTGTGAATGGTAAGCAAATCATTACAAAAGTAGATGGTCAAGTTGTTAGCAACAAAACTACTGCTCCAAAGAATGAAGTTGTTTATTTTGGAACTAAAGAGGTAGAAGTTGCTGAAGAGCAGCCTCAAATTACTGAAACGCATGAAGAGACCACTACAGTACCTACAACGTCTGTTTTGAATCAGTCCCAGGGGCGTTTCTTAGAAACTAAGGAGATTTCCAACGTGAATACAAAGGTATTTAAGAAAGCTGCTTTGGAAGCTGCACGTTTGCTCGTGTTTGCCATCCCAGGTATTCTTATCACAGTGTTGACGGATAATCCAGGACTCGGTGGTTCATTAGGTGGTACTATACTATTAGTGCTCAAATCTATTGACCGTTCGATTCACGAGAATCCAAACACACCAGTCAAAGGTTTATTGCCATTCTAGGTTAGACCAAATAAAAAAGACCCCCATTACGGAGGTCTTTTTTTATTGCTTTGAAACTTTATTAGCGAGTGGGTCTAATCCATTCGTCAATGCCATTCCAAAACCTAGTTCCATGAACGCAAGGCGAACATGATTCTTTGCGAAGGTCAGTTGTTGACCGTGCAGTGGCATAGTTTCTGCTAATGCTTCGAGTGCTTTGTAAGCTGGAGCTAGTAGCTCTTCTCGAATGCGTTGTGCTTCTTCTACGCTAAATGGTTCTTGTGGTATCATATATTCCTATTCTGCTATTATTTCTGGATATACACCATCAACTGCGAAGATTGGAACTCCAAACATATCTCCGATGTAACGTCCATAATTGTGTCCTCTGTACCTGTCTTCCCTAAAACCTGCGAACATAGGAAAGTCTGGATGACTCATCAGCTCACGAGCGAACTCATGTGAAACCGAGGCTCTACGTCTATTGTGCGGAGCATTTTCATAGTCAAGTCTCTGTATTGCATCTCGAAAGGCTCTAGTATCGGCTCTGGTAATCGGGGTAACGAAATAACTGCTCCTGGTGTGGAAATCAATTCGTCTATCGACTCCTGGCTCAATCCTTCGCTCACTAACCATTTGGGTTGCATACTTAGCTTCTGCGAATCTAGTAATAGCTTCTTCATCGAGTCCAAATCCCATGTCGATTCCGACTGTGTAATCTCCGAAACTCTTGATACTAAGTCCTGGAAAGGGAGAGGAAGATTTCTTCCTCACCTCCTTCTTTTTGACAACTACTTCATCTCCAAACTTGGCAATGATTAGCTCTTCTGCTATTGACTTTAGGTCTGACGGTAGGCTATTTAGCTTTCTTGTCTTTAAGACTATCTTCGACTTTGCCATCGAGAACCACCTTTACAGTTTCGCTATTGCTGTGACTTGCTGCGGAAATCTTTGCGACATCCATTGCATCCTTGCGGTCTGCTGCAGTAATCTCACCAATCTTACGAACACCATCTGATACACCGTCAGCGTAACCTTCTTTGTATCGCTTGTCGTCTTCACTAGTTTCACGAGCGTTCAATTCTTCTTCTCGTTTGTCAAGTGCTTCTTCACGCTTGTAGATTCGACTCTGGCGAGTTGATAGCTCAGAACTGGTGTTCTCGTTCTCAATTCGGTCTTCAACTACCTTACGTGCGTCTACCTTTTGCTTTTTAAGAACTTCTAGCTCTACTTCAAGTTCTGCAATCTTACGATTCTTAGTCTTGATTGTTGCTTTCTGCTCTTCTACAGTTTCTTGTGACTCTTCTAGCTCTGCTAGGTATTCAGATTTACCATCTTCATAACCACTGTCGTATGCTTCGTCACGCTCATCACGCTTTAGGCTACGTGCGGTTTGTAATAGGTCTTCTAATTTGTCTGCTTTAACTAATTTGTACTTCATCTTATAACTCCTTTAATACTTTCTTCTCGATTAAATCTCGAGCATCTTTCGTGTCATACACAAACGTAACACTTCCCTCTTCAACCCAGTAATCCTGGTCTGCGATGAGATGGTCTTGGTCTGTTGTATTTTTTACTTTGATTCTATCTGACTCTTTAATCTTGGACGGTTCACCAAATATCACAGCATAATCTGTTTGTGGTGGTTTATACGTCCTTGACAAAATGTCATCCACAACGTTGTCGTAGTTTGCTTTCTTTAGCGGAACTATAACAGCGTTGTTTTTGTTTACTCCCATTTCTGGTAGTATCTCTATATCGGTTATGATTAGCTTCGAGTATTGTAAACCCTCTACCATCGAGTAACCGAACGACTCATAGTCAGATAACTGTACTAGGAAATCTGATTCCCTTAGCTTATCTATCGCATGAATAGTTGGCTTGCAAAATACCATGTGCGGTGAATCAATAACGCCCTGATAGTCTGTGTAAACTTCCCATCTGAACTTAACTCCACGCTTATGTAGTGCTCTAGCAAGTGCTTTCATACGAGTCCAACCCTTATCTTTAGCGGCTCGAGATAACGAAATGAATCGTAACTCTTGCTCTGGAACTGGGTTATATACTCTTGTTACTTTCAACCCTGGACACCACTTAGCCATCTTGTCAACTGTATATTGACTAACACCTACAACCTCATCGAAATCAGAATATGCTTCTGGGTTTCTAGGGTGAGTGCCATGACCATTCCCTGGGTGTATAAACAATATCTTCTTAGTTGCTTCAACTAGAGATAGGTGAAAGTAATCGAATGCGAATATTGCTACATCTACTTTAACATGCTCAGTCGATATAGGAACAAGTTTAACCATTTGTGCAAGTCTATCATACGCTCCCTTAGCAACGTTCTCGCCAATGTGTAGGTTATCGGGATAGTATATAGTAATATCATATTTGTCCTTGTAGACTAGACAGATATTTAGAATCCAGGTTTCTGTACCACCTGCCCTAAATGGATTCTCGTAAAAGATTCCTACCTTAGTCATACTAAATCCTCTCTATTACTAACTGTTCACCATCTTCTGTCGTATACTCTTTGTAAGTGCCTTCTGGTAAGACGCTAATGAATGTGTTGGCTACCCAGTTTACTTCAGGTATCTCATCGAAGTCATCTATAATCATCATACCGCCTGGACGTAGTAAATCCCACGCCATCATGCAGTCACGAAGTGCAGGGAATGTCCTGTGGTCTCCGTCAATATAGATTAAGTCGTACTGACTCTCTTCGATAATCTCCATGGCTAATCCATAGAATGAATCAGACTTGATTTTCTCAACACGGTCTTTATATGGTGCTGTGTTCTCATCGAACCGCTTTTCATAGTCTGGAACGTATCCTGCGTAATCTTCAGCCTCTGTGACATCATCATAGAATATGTCGAGTGCTACCAGATAAAGCTCTGGGAACTTCTCTAGGAGAAATACCGATGCTCTACCCTCATAACAACCAACTTCTAGTGCAGTCTTGATGTCTCTACCTTCCAGTAGTTTATCCCAAGTCTTTAGACCACGAACTTCAAACCAGTCTTTAGTGTAGTTACTCACTTACTTTCCTCACATAGAACTGATAGTCAGTATGTACGTTGGATTCTATTTTGAAGTCATTCCTATAAAAGAAGAACTCGTTGACTGCACTATCGACACCAAACTTAAATGGGTTTTCTCGCAAGTGGTCATTGTAGTCATCTAGGAATAGTAGACCGCCTTCTTCTAGCATTTCCCAACATGTTTCCAAATCAGGTTTAACGCCCTCGTAACTGTGGTCTGCATCAATGTAAATGAACTTATATTTCTTGCCCTCTGCTAGTAATCGAGGAAGCACTTCTTTACTGTCGCCAGTGATTTTAGTGAATCGTCCTTCATACTCTGCAATGTTTGAATCAAACTTAGCCTCAAAACCTTCATTGTATGTATCAACAAAGTTGTCGATAATATCAATATGAATGTCTGGGTAGGCATAAAGCAAGTGACATGCTGCACGTCCCTCGTATGTACCAACTTCTAGTACATTACCACCATCTTCTAGCGGTGTTAGTAACTTATCCCACATCCATAGGAAGGGTGTAAGCCAGTCTGTTGTGTATTGTTTATCCATAAAACTCTCTCATTAGTCGTTTAGTTATATCGTGATTGATTACTCGTTTACCCATTGAATCATAGGCTACCACGATATTTTTGTATGCTATACTCTTGAGTCCTACTGGTGTATGGAATGAACCATATCTACCAGTCATACCGCCTGGGGCAGTTCCAGCATAGATACAAATAATTGCACCTGCCTTGCTACCCCAAACACATATATCTCCTGCTTTGAGTACAGCTCCGTACTTATCTTTCTTTCGAAGAGATTCTTGCAGGGTACTCATTTAGAAGTTCCCTGGGGCAACCTGCAAACATTTTAGACCAATACGCCTCCACATATTTACTACACGGTTTCGGTCATCAAGTACAAACTTGACATTGAATCGTGGTTCTACATGTGTGCGGAACAGTCGTTCTTTAACGATTGAGTCTTCAAGTTGCTTACCTTTTTCATCGACATCAGTGTTGAGTCGAGTGTAAAGCTCATCGTATTCTACATTGTGAAACTTCAACCATTCTTCTGTAACTTCACGGTGCTCTTCGTTACGTCCTGTAAGGATAATAACTTTGTAGTCGTGGTTATACATCATAGCGGTTATGAGTGATACTGCATCGTCTAGTGTATCATTCATGGCTCGGCTTGCGTCATAAGGACTGCGACCATCTGATATGTGTGCTAGTGTTCCGTCAATATCTACAATGATACATTCTGCTTTGTCATCATCATATTCAATTACCTGTGGTGGTGGAGTAAGGTATCGTTCATTCATCGTATAGATGACCTTCTCTGGCACTGGTTTCTCACGTAATTTGTTTCGTCTAATACATTCCTGAACATCAGTATCGAAGAATCGAATCTCGAAATCTGCTAGGAACTCACCTGCGATAGACTCGAAGGCAATTAAATGTTTAGGGTCTAAGTTGGTGTCATCAACAACAACGTTCTTCCCCTGTACTAAGGATGAAATAATAATCTCATCTCGTAGTGATAGTATGTATGACTCATTATCCTTACTGAACTTGCTATTGTTTAACATAGCTCGTAAGTCATCTTTGTTCACACGAACCCACCCTTTATTTGCTAACTCTCGAGCATAAGTAGTCTTGCCAGATGCTGGTAGACCCCTCAATGCCAAAAGTTTAGGACGAGCTTGTGCGACTTGTCGTTCCTGAGTCGTCTCAGTTAGTGTCGCTCCCATTTAGTGCCTTTCTTGCTTCTTCAAGTTTTCTCTTATTCTCTCCAGTGTTAAATGGAAAGTGAAACCAGCCAGCTCCCTTTGACGCAATCGAATATACGACATTAGGTACTGGAAACTTCTTCTTGTTTTTCTGCATGTATACTCCTGTATATTGCAGCCCGAGCGAAATGGTCTTCTCTTAAATAGTCAGACCAAATCTTCTCGGATTCTGCCGTTAATGATTTAACTGTTACGTTACCCTCTTGGTGGTACTGGTACTCCAGGTTGGGTTTCTGAGGTCGAGTTATGGTTTCCATCTTGTACTTGCAGCTGCACCCTACGGCTTACTGGCAACCCTCGCAATTCAGGCTGTCCTGTGGGTCGATTATCGCTGTCAGGTTCTGCACTCGCTGTGTCTCGCTCACAGTCGCATCCTTCATCGCATCCTCTATCAGCTTTAACTTGTTCTGGAGTTCTATTTCGCTCATACTGTTCTTTTGCACGTGCTTGTTCCTCGATTAACTTTTTTTGTTCTTCTGTGTCGTTATCGAGTCTGTCAGCAACCAAGGTCGCATAACCTGCTATGTCCCTCCATGAATCAGAGTAGTGTGGGTCTCCGTTGTAGATTCGTGCCAGTTTGTTAACAATCATATTGACTGCTTCAAGCTGGTCTGGTGCAAAGTCAAACTTTGTTTTGCCAGTTAGCTTCATCGCTTGGTCTAATACAATATGAATCGACTGTGCAATCTGTGCTTGTTGCATAAATACCCCGTAGCGTGTGCCACGTTCCTTTAATACTTCGGCTGTGCTTTGAACCATGTGTGTCCCCCTAAATCTAGTACGATACGAACATCAACTTCGTCTTCGAACTCTTTTACTCTTACGCTGAAGCGACCTGAGCCAACTTCTGCGTCACGATATTCCTCTTCTGATTTGTAGAAGTGGTCTAGTGCGTGTTGTGCTAGCTCTGTGATTGTTTCAACTAGCTCATTGTGCGTAGGAATGAATCCCTTGCCGTATGTCCAGCCATAAAGCGTGAACAGTGGTGCTGCCTTGGTTGCTGCAGCTTCAATATCACTGTACAGGTGTTCTGTAGTGATGCGATTAAATGTTGTCATTTATTTCCCCTTTAACTAATTGTTCTTTATAGTGTTGTGCTAACCCGAATACTGAATACTTTAGGATGTCATCTTTATAGATAGACCATAGGAACTCTTTAATGTTCTCCTTTTCCTCAGTTTCAATGTCAACCCTAACCTCTTTAATCAGTGCACCAATATCTTTCGGTGTACCTGTCAGTTCCCCACGTTCTTGTAAGTGCTGAATTGCCTTGTTCCACCGTGCTTCTGTACGATAGTTCTCCTTCAAGACATCAAACTTACCCTTACCAGTGTTGAGTTTAGACCAATCCTTAGTGTGTACTTCCTTAAATGCTTCAGTCACGTATTTACCTGACATAACATTCAATGGAATCTGTCCTAAGAATAGCCAAGGTTTGTAAGCCTTTACGACCACCCCTTCAATCTTCTGTCCACCGAGATAGCTAACTGTGTCGTCAACAAACTCTAGGATTTTAGACTGGCTAATCTCACCCCTGAACAATAACGGAACTGGGTCAACATCAAGTTTTTCGCTCCATTCCACGATACTATCGTAGTTTAGATACTCTCTTGTTTCAGCAACGTAAACACCAAACATCGCAAAGAAGTTTTTAGGTGTCCTGTCGTATGCCAATGTCGAATGCCTTGGTGTGCCTAGTGTTTCACCGTAGAAGAATATTCCTTCTGGCAACCTATCAGCTATCGAATGTACATATTCCCATACTGGACGGAATAACTTATCTGGTTCATCGAACTCACGTCCCTTTGAGCGAGTGATAACTTCACCATCAATTTTACCGAAGCTAAACTGCGAACCGTCAAGTTTCTCAGTTATCTCCACCTCACCTTCGAAAAGGTCAAGGATTTGTTTATCCCCAATATGTAGAATCTTAGGAAACGCTGCTGTCTTGCTCATATTCTCCCCCTTTTACAAAACCTGCTAGGTCTAAAACTTCTGCCATGAAATCGGCTTGAAGTTCTACTACACTATCTTGCTGATAGAAATCTTCTGGCGAGAACTTTCCTTCATACCCATGCTTTGAAGCGAATGCGTGAAGGAAGTCCATCAAATATCCTGGTCGGTCATCATCGTTCATTATTAAACTTCCCATCTGCCTCTACGTGGAACAAGTCCATAAAGTCCTTGCCATCTGGTGTATTAGCTGCACCGATATATGGTATACCAGTGAAGTTTGCTAGTGCCTGAAAGAATCTTTCATCAGTCTCTTTTTGTAGATATTTGATGAATGCTTCCTTAGTTTTTTGGTCACGGTAACTCATCTACTAACTCCTAAAAATCTTAGTAAGTCTCGCTCTACACAAGGTTTGAACTTATCTCTAAAGTCTTCCTTGCCATCGAACTCGAACTCATTATATTCTGTCGAACTGTAGGATACTTTACATACCCCTACATCGTCCAAAACGTCTCTAGTCGTGATTTGATTTGTCCGTTTTCCAGGCTTATAGGTAATAGTAGTCGTCTTCGTACTTGTTCGTATAAATACTTTCATATTTCCCCTATTCTACAAACTTAATTGGTAAACCGTCTTTTGGCAAACGTCCACTTGTATCAACGCCATATTCAGCGTATCCCAAGTAACCACGTTCCTCAAGTTTCTTCACTGCTGCTTCCATGGTATCTTCCTCGACCATAGCTGATGCGTAATTCAAGATACGAACGTGCCCTGCTTCATCATCATCCATGTTCTCTTCAGCCATTTCATCCCAGCCGTAAAACTTGCCCTTGTGCTCTTTTACAATCCAAACGTTATTCGCTGACATGTCCACCCCTTCGTACTGTATAGTTAATCATTTTGTAAAGTTTCTGCTTGTCGGTATGTGCTATATCACAATCCCTAGAACTGTCTTCGAATCGTAGGCTTGCTACAAATCCTAAGTCACCGTTCTTTACAATTACTATTGACTCAACTCCCATTGAATTACCCCTTTGCTGCTAATGCTAGTAGCTTGCCAGGATTGAAACCAACTGTGAAATCTTCCCAGTCATTCAATACCGTAACAGGCACTGTCATTGCCCCAGATTTTGTTATTACTTCCTGACGTAGTTCTGGGTTTTCACTCACGTCAACAAGTTCGTACTTGACACCTTTCATGTCGAATAGTTTAGCTACCATCGGACAATATGCACAGGTCGGTGTTTTATAAATCGTTATCATCCTTTTCCTCGTAGGTTACTTTAACTTTCAACTCGCCTAGAGGATACAAACCATCGCTCTGTAAATACTGTATGTAGTATTCTGCCTCTCGGAGTTCTTTGATTAGTGCCGTTTTGTATGCCCTGATAGCAGGTAATAGTTCACGAGGATACTTGTCCTGCGACCATTTACCGTTAGCCTCGAGTGCAAACGTGTCAACCCTATCTCCTTGAGTGACAAAAATAGATGGCACGAGCTTCGCAAGAACATATTTTTTATCTTCTTCTTTGAGCTTCTTAAGTTCTTCCTTAAGCCACTCAACACTAAACTCTTTTGCCATCTATGCTCCCTATGCTATTATGTTTGGTAACTCATCTTCCTTACGAGTGTATCCGTAACCGTATAGTATGTCGTTTACTAGGTGAACCTGTCGTTCTAGGTCTGAATATCGCTCGAGTAGAAATCCTTTATATTCTACTAACTGTTCTGGGCTGTAGCCTTCGAGAATATCACGTTCT
>Ga0075163_10003778_pt1 | contig 20344 bp, 17 predicted proteins | sample JI1023141ADNA_FD_71478 | JGI IMG/M metagenome (GOLD analysis project Ga0075163, IMG submission 71478) | Wastewater effluent complex algal communities from Wisconsin, to seasonally profile nutrient transformation and Carbon sequestration -... | ecosystem: Engineered > WWTP > Effluent > Algae... | reverse complement strand
ATTAACTGGGCATCAAATAAATGAGCATGAACAACCTGGGGTCTTTTAATAAAGAGATAAAAGAATGTTTTAAGAAAAGCGAATAGAAAATCCCGCTTGTTGCGATAGAAGAATCGTTTAACCTCTATTGACTTATCTATCAGAAAATCTTCAAGTGAAGAGGAGGTGGCGTTGAGTAAGATAAATGTAATCCTATAGTCATTCTTTAATCGCGATGCGATCCATTCAAAGGCAAGAGACTTGTGAACTTGCGAAACGATATACACAATATGTTTCTGCTTCATAATCTATTGTGCTATAATATCGAAATGACAATTACTGAAATCAGTGCTGGTAGTTATTATTGTTTTGTTTTCAGAATGTTCAATTTTTGTATATCCCATTTTAAAAAGGAATTCAATTAAAGATTGCGCTGAATCCGATTGCTCTTTCAAATTATTGTCATTCACTTCAATAAAAAGCAGTGGCTTGAATTTTTGAAGTACCTCTTGAGCGCCTTGCAGTACCTTCAATTCAAAACCCTCTACATCAATCTTTATCAAGTCCAGTTTTTTTAAATCGTTTTGTTGAACATAAAAATCTAAAGTTGTGACCTTCACTTTTTTTCCTTCCTTGCTGTTCGTGTAAATGCGGGTTCCTCCTCTATTATTTTCTACTTGAGCTTTGAGAAATAATTCCTGCTCTATATCGCCTAATGCAACATTGTTGAGGCGAATATTGGTGAAGGAATTTAAACTAAGATTTCCGGATATCTTCGAAAATATAAAGGGCTCAGGCTCAAAGGAGTGAATCATCCCCAAATTGCCTACACGTTTTGACATGCCAAACGTAACCTCTCCAATATTAGCGCCAACATCGAACACCACATCTCCTTCTTTTAGTAATTGATATAATGCATTACGCGGCTCTGCCTGGATACCGTAAAAAACCAGCCATTCCATATAATCACTTATATCCAGTTCGTACTTTACACCATTGCGAGTTACTTTACGAAACGAATTTTTTGGATATACCCGATAAAGCGGAGGAAGCCGGGCTATGAATTGATTGGGATTCTTATTGTTCGTTAGAGTAGCTAAAATCCTTTCAAGCAGAGGCACCTTGAAAATTTCTTTAGGTAAATCAATTAGTCGCTTACTCATTATTCCAAAAGCTTTAAGAATTCTGCATCATCCTTTGTGCATACCAGATAATTACCATAATGAAGAGCTCCTAATTTTTTAACACGCGCAGGACCAGTTTTTTCATTTAGTGAAAAGTATAGATAGTCAAACTCCTTCAATATTTCATTGACTTGGCTCGCCACATCTTCATTCAAAATTTCAATAATCATGGCTGGTCTGTTCTTTCGCAACACTTTCAGTGCCCCTCGCAATACGGCAGGCTCATGCGTTTCTACATCAATTTTTAATAAATCAATTTGTTTCAATTTAGCTTGTTCACAATAATCATCAAGTGTAGTTACTTCCACCTGTGTGGGAATGACAGCTCGATCTGGCGGGTTTGTGTTTTCGTTAATCGTAACACTATAAACATGATCAGTTGGCAAATCATAAATAGTTGCATACCCTTTAAAATCAGAAATACCATTACAAACTGAAATCACATCAAATTGATTTACTTCTACATTTCGCTTCAATTTTTCAAATACTCTTTTGACCGGTTCGAAAGCGAAGACTTTCGAACCTGGATTTACCGTCTTAGATACTAAGGCAAATACTCCTGTGTTTGCACCAATATCCATAATGAACTTTGATCTAATCGACATTGCAATCCAAATTTGCATAGAGACTTTCTCCCACCCTCCATCAACACCTTTCCAGAAAAGTTCATTTTCTAACTGATAGCCGTAATGATACATTTTAAAGCTTCTGTTCTCAATCGAAACAGAGATTAAACCTTCAAAATGTAAATGTTTAAAAACTCCTTCAGGCAACGAAAATAACCGCAACAAAAGGAAAACTTGTTTCTTAAAAGGCAATGCCGAATAGATCTTTTTTAGAATATATTTCATTAACCAGAAATCTTTTTTGAATACCCAATAAAAAGATATATGGACAAAAGTAAACTTGTGAGACTAAAATAAAGTCTATCAAACATTCTTGCATTTGGAATCAGTTTCAGAAACCAAAAGAGTATTGGTTTGGCTTTTGAAAGAGTTGCCATGATTATTTTTTTGTAGATAGAATAGTTTAACGCAAGTTCTTCATGACCAAAACTCACAGCTATTTGAAGCGTCACTCCATTTCTTTCTTTTCTCATCAACCAATTTCTCAGTTCAAGGCGATCTCTCTCGTTATGATAAAGGGTGCAGCTTTTATCCAAATAAAACCGCACACCCTTTTCTTTGGCCCGCTGAATAAAATCATAATCTTCGGCACCTGCGTGAGGAAAATTTTCATTATACCCCCCTACTTCTGTAAAAATAGATTTTCGTATAGGCAGAAAATAACTTGCTCCATCTTTTAGTTCAAACACCATATCCTCACGCCATCCTTTACCTAACCATCCTTGAACGCTCGTAAATCCTTGCGCTATTAAGTAACGACCAAATTGGAATTGATTAAGATGCTGTTGAAGTGCTGGTGGATATATCCAATTGAATAAATGAATTTTTAGCGAATCATGAGTTGCTACGTTTAGCGCTCGTACTATGCTGTCTGGTGGAATTATGAAATCATCATCCATGAACAAAAGAATTTCGGCTTGCGACATTGATGCACCGAGATTTCGTGCTGAAGCTACTCCACTTTTAGGATTATGAACTAGTATTACATTGTTCCATACTGAAGGAATATTTGGGCTAGAAGTCTTGGAATCATTTATGACGATCACTTCAGCATCCAATCCTTCAATGGCTTTTATTACACTTTGCAGCGCTTCGTCAAAAACCGATCCCCTGTCTTTTGTGGGTATGATGATGCTTACCTGCATGAATTATTATCCTTTCATCAAAGCCAGCGAATATCTGCCATAACTATCAAACGTCATAGGCTTTAAATCATACATCTTCACATTCAACTTTTGCAACTTGATTAATATGGAAAGAAGGTAATCGGGTTTATGAACGTCATCGAGAATAACCAATCCTTTCGGTTTAGCGATTCTCATAATATGCTCAATGTAATTTATTCTAACTTCTACAAAGTTGAGATCATGAAGAATACAATCAAAACCTTCTTCCTTCGATTTTAGAAATTGATTAAGCGTAAAAATATTTTCAACTCCCAATTGATGTTGTCGTAAATAATCCTTTGTCTTCTCTAGCCAGGCAGTATCATCATCAATGGAAAAAACAGTTGCTTCAGGATTTTCCTTTGCATACAATCTGAAAACAAAAGAACTTAGTCCAGATCCCATGTCTAACAACTTTGTATAGCGATTTACTTGGCAAAGGGTGTACATGAACGCTGCCAGTTCAAGAGAGGCCGCCATGTCAGCCCGCGAAACTTCCTTTACATATTGCTCGTAATATAGTTTTAGCTTTTGCTTATTCTGTTCAATGGCTTGGGAGTTCAACTGATCAAACGGTGCCATCTTTTTAAACTGATCAAACGAACCAACTCCAGCTCGAAGTGAAAGAAATCTAATTTTCTGAATTACCCTATTTAACATCTGATACTATTATTTGGCGTTAAGCCCCCACGAAATTTCCTTTATAAAAAGTCGATTAATTTTCTTATCCGGCATTTCACCAGAAGTAGTGAACTTCATGGGCTCAATGGTGAATTGAAAGCAATCGCGTAGTACCTCGATATCCTGAAAGGCATTTCCAAAATGAATATCAATATGATAGATGCCTTCAAACAAAGTCGTGTACGGAATAATCATAGAAATGTATCCTTCCGAAACAGGTTGAGTTGCAAGATTGCCAACGTAGTGTTTATTATTTATGCCAATCATGGGGATGCCTTGGTTATCCTTGAAAATCAATCCAAGCACTGGTGCTTCAAATGCCTCATCTGTTTTAAAATGAACACGTATTTCCAGTCTACAACCCATGTATGCACTACTGGAATTTTTTCCATCGCATAGCAATTCAATTTTTCGAACAGGCTTCGATGAATCATTCAAATTGAGTTGAATTGTTCCAGTGTTTCCCAACAAACTACCCTCCATTAAATTAGTATACTGTTGAATAACCTCTGCAGAGGATCCACTAAAATGCAATTGACCATTTTTAAGAAGAATGGATTTGGTGCATAAACTTTCAACGGCAGACATATTGTGACTTACAAATAGTATAGTTCTTCCATTATTACTCACATCCTCCATCTTGCCCAAACACTTTTTCTGAAACTCAGCATCACCTACGGCTAGCACTTCATCAATTACCAATATTTCAGGCTCAAGAAAAGCAGCTACAGCAAAAGCAAGCCGCAATTGCATGCCACTGGAATAATGTTTCAACGGTGTATCCAGAAATTTTTCCGTTCCAGCGAAATCAACAATCTCATCAAATCGGGCATCGATCTCTTTCCTTTTCATTCCAAGTATCGAGCCGTTCAGGTAAATATTTTCACGCCCAGATAATTCAGGATGAAACCCTGTACCTACTTCAAGTAAACTTGCAATTCTTCCCCGGCCAATAATTTTACCATGTGTTGGGGGCGTAATCTTTGAAAGAATTTTAAGTAGAGTCGATTTACCGGCTCCATTCTTGCCAATGATCCCAATGGATTCGCCTGGCATTACATTAAAACTCACATCTTTTAAGGCCCAAAAATCTTCATCGCTCTTTCGAGAAGCTTTAAATTGAACTAACTCCGCAAGTTTATCGCGTAAACTCAAGTAAGGTACCCCCTCATGGTGTATCCTAAATTTCTTTGAGATAGCCTGAACTTCTAAAATGGGCTTCATGCTAAATCCGCAAAATACATTTCGGTTTTTCGAAAGTAGGTGAGTCCTACGAGAAAAAAAATTGCACCCGAAAACAAACTAATCCAAATCATCGATGCATCGGGTACAGTCTTCATCATAGGCATTCTAAAAATGGTTATGGCAGCATACATGGGGTTAATGGCAAGTAGGTATTTCAACCAACTATTCGACACAATTGAAATCGGGTAGATTACCGGTGTTAAAAAAAGAAGGGCTTGCACTAGAAAAGGAATCACATACCGAAAATCACGATATTTAACATTAAGTGCTGCCAGCAAACAACCCGGCCCAAACGTGGCCATGATGGCAATCACCAAACCAGCAGGCCAATAGATCACTGCTTTAGGTACATTCACTGGCTGTTGAAATAACAGAATCAACCCAATCAAAACAATAAAAGCAATCAAGAAATCAAAAACTGAAACCAGGATTGAAGAGATCGGGATTACAAGTCTTGGAAAATAGATTTTTTTAATAATCTGAGCGTTGCTCACCATGCTATTGCCAGCATTTGTAATGCCCGATGAAAATAGCGTCCACAAAATCAACCCCGAAAAAGCAAAAATCGGGTACCCCATATCATCGGAGGGCATGTTCATTGACTTGCCAATAAAAAATGTGAAAATAACCATCATCACCAAAGGCTGAAGTATGGCCCAAAGAAAACCCAAGGCAGTCTGTTTATATTTTACCTTTACATCCCGCCAGGTAAAAAAATAAAAAAGCTCTTTGTACTCGATTAACTCTCTTAGATTAAAGCTGAACGCTATTTTTGGCTTTATTTCGTAATAAGTATCTTTTTTATCCGCGTCCATGATGAGTCTCAGATCAAGCCACAAAAATGCACAAAAATAAAATACGAGTACTTTTTATTTGCCCTTATCCAATAGGTGAATCACCATCGCAAAGGTTTCGATTTGAACAATATTTTGGATTACTACAAGCCAGCGGTTTTTCAATAGAAGCACGTTCCTTCTTGTCACTTTCAACATGGCATCTGATCTATCAACCTGGCAACGTTATCCCGAAAGTGATCGGAGTACTAACAGGCTTTATAAAGCGAGTTTTGACATTGTTTACTATTCCCGGATTTGATTTCGTTTTCATTCATCGCGAAGCTACTCCCTTGGGGCCACCCTGGTTTGAGTGGATCACTTCAAAGATACTTCGAAAGAAGGTTATTTACGACTTTGATGATGCGATCTGGCTTGCACCAACCAGTAAGGAGAATTCTTTTGCTGCAAAACTTAGGTGGCCATCTAAAATAGAATCGATTTGCAGGTGGAGCTTCTCTATTAGCTGTGGAAACAATTACCTGGCATCTTTTGCAAAGCAATTCAATCAACGAGTAATAGTAAATCCAACCACAATTGATTTAAGGGAAGTTCACAACCCAAATCTATTTCCTCCAAAGTTAAAATCAGATAGGTTTGTTATCGGCTGGACTGGATCACACTCAACGCTAACCTATCTTGACATGATAATTCCGGTCATTCAATCATTAGAGAGAAAGCTCCACGACCAATTTGAATTTCACGTAATTGCAGATAAAAACCCAAACTTCGGGCTTTCCTCATTTCGCTTCATTAAATGGTCTAAAGAAACTGAGATTCAGGATTTGCTTAAGTTTGACATTGGCTTAATGCCATTAACAGATGACCTTTGGGCAAAGGGTAAATGCGGGTTTAAAGCGCTTCAATATATGGCAATTGGTATTCCAGTTATTGCTTCGCCCGTGGGCGTAAATAAGAATATTATTGACGAAGGCGTAAATGGGTTCTTATGCCAGTCGTTAAGCCAATGGGAAGAAAAAATATTACAATTAATCAAAGACCATGAGTTACGTAAAAGAATAGGTGATGCAGGTCGTTTAAAAATCACGAATAACTATTCTTTAGATTCAAACTCAGATAACTTTTTGTCACTTTTTGAATAATCTAAAATCAGAATCAAAGCCACCAGGAAAAATGGAAGTAAAGGAATTTTATATCGAGCTAATGTTCCGAAATTGAATGTGGATACGCCAACAGCAAACGCAAATGATAGTGAGAAGGTCATCGCAAAAAGTACATTCGCGTTAGTGAATGCTTTAAAAAAATAGGTACGCTTCTTTGCAATAACATAAAGAGTAAACACCAATAAACACAAACTTTCGATTGCTGATAAAAGCATTAGCGGATTTCGCACTTCCCATATATAAGGACGAAATAAGGAAACATTAATTGCTTGCGGTGCCAGTCGGACCATTGAACCAATAGTACCATCCAATTCCCCCAATTCATAACCCGAACCCGCATCACGCCCACTCCAATACCGAATGTCGTAAGCAGTGACTTTTGCCGTCTCAGCGATTTTGGAAATAGAGTACCGTGCATCATCCTCACCTACCTTCACTACAGTATAATAGGCAGATCCGATCACCACTATAGCAGCAAAAGGTATCAGCATCATTTTCAATACAAGTGACTGAATGTGAAGGAAATTTTTCGCAAAAATCCATAGAATGGCTGCTGGCAAGTAAGCTTGTAACACAAATTTTTTAATGGTAAATATTCCATACAACGCCACGAGCAGAAGAAGAAAGTTTACAATCGTTATTTTCTGTTCAAAAAAGATTCTATAAAATTGATAAGTTGCTATCCCTAAACATGCCAGCGTAACCGAATCTTTTAAAACACCTGAACCCCAAAAGAATACCGAAGGTATAAAGAATGCAGCCAGCGCCAGACTGCGATGCAAGTGTGGATACTGTTTATAAAATGTGAGAAAGAACATCCACATGCCAACAAAACTAAACACAGCAAAAAGTAACGCTGTGGCTGAATACGATGAGAAGGTAATTAAATCAAAAATTGAAGCCAATCGAACAACAGCATATGAAGGCGGATCATTAAAGAAATAGATTTTGGAGGCATATTTATAAATTCCAACCTGATTGGCACCATCTGAAAAAAGCAACTTAAATCCTGCCAAAGGCGATTCTATAAAAGCTTGCCACACAATCCTGCTTCCGTAGGTGTGGTAGATATAAGTATCTCCACCACTATAATAAAACTGATATACCATACCGAGCGCAATGGCACCAACGAGTTTTACCATTAACGCTGGAAAATAATAGGCACGGGTCACCGAATCCGTAACCTGCGGACGAACGAAGTATGCCACCCCATAAATTAAAATGAACAGTAGGGGCGTTACGATCAGGTCACGAAGTTCCATAATGCTTTATAACCTGTTAAAGAGCACTTTCATCGCATCTCCTTTGCGTGTTACATTCAGTACTGCGTTGATCATCGATTTCAATAATCTGAAGATAATTCTCTTATCAGCTTTTTGCCGAATTTCTTCATCCGAATCACCCATTTCAGAATTTTGCGGATTGGAAATTATTGCCCGAAAACGATTGATCGAAATCCCCGTAGTCTTTGCTGTTACACGTTTAAAACGGTATTTACGTCCCAATGCACACAGTGTTTGTACTGTGTAGTAACTCAGGTGTTCTGGATATTCAATAACATTCCATTTCGATTTCAAAATAATTCTTGAGAGGGAATTGAAGTTTGGCGTAGTGATATATAATGCTCCGCCTTTACGTAAAAGCGAATAAAAAGATTGAAATTCTGTTTGCGGGGTATTAATATGTTCAATCACTTCAAAAGAGGTGATCACGTCAAATGATTCTGGATGGTAATGTTGAGGATTTAGCGGACTACTTGTCATTTGAATACCCTTTTGCAGACAAACATCAATTGCCTTACGGGTAAACTCTGTGCCAAATACTTTCCAATTTCTTTTTCTGGCTTCGATCAGAAAAAAACCATCTCCACAGCCAACATCTAAAAGATTATTGGTTTTTCGATAAGGCTCGAATTTATCTAGCAATTCATTGTAGCGTTTCAGCGTAATATCCGAAATACCCCGCGCCCGAGGATACAAGGCATAATGAGTGTTCAACTCATCCATCGTTGGTTTTCGCTTGCAAAAAATAAAACCACAGACTGTACACTGCACCAAATAATGCTGCTCATATCCGCTTAACGAAGTTAGTAGTGCTGAACCACACAAAAGGCACGCTCCAAACTGATCAAAAGAAACAGTTCGCGTTTTGTTTGAATTAACTGACGGATCCTCTACTTCCATTAATTCTACTTGTTCTGTGCATAGAAAAGTCTAGACGCTAATCCCCCTTCTCCATATTCTTCAGCCGCTTCTTGGCATCTTTATAGGCTTCATCTTTACGGCCAGCCTTCTTTTTCACCTCTTTAAAGTATTTTTTGGCTTCGGCCTTATTCCCCTGCTTTTCATTGATCTCCCCCAAAGCAATCAAAGAAAACAGGTAATACCCCGACTCCGTTGCCCCAATTTCTTCGGCATATTTTATGGCTAACTCATAATATTTTTTTGCTTCGTCAAACTTGCGCTGATTTTCATATAGCTGTCCAAGAAAGAAAGCAGCATACCGGCCACTGGTTGCTTCATAGCCTATTTGAGCACTATCTATGCGGGCAAGGATTAACTTCGACTGCTTTTCCATTTCCAGATGAAAGCCACGGGCATAAAGCATGCGGGTATAGTACCGATGAAAATAGGGATTGTCAGGATAGGTCTGATATAAGTACTCGGAAATCTGGTAGGCCCGCACCTGATCATTTTCGTAACTGTTCAGAATTCTCATTAACCACACCATGGCTTCCGTGCGGGTGTAAAAAGCATTGTACGAAACTTCTTTCAACTGCTTTAATCCCAAGGCCTTATCACCCTTTCTAAAGAACCACATTAGTGGTTTAAGCGATGGGTAGTTTTCCGGCACCCACACCGAAAAGTAATTGTAAAGCGCATCGCCAAATAGTAACTCAGGGCTCAGGTAATCTTTTTCCCTGCATACATCCATGTAATTCATTGCCGACTTGGCATCTACGGCTGCTTTGCCCCAACTTTTCCGTTCTTCATCCGAATAAAGACGCCCCTTAAATCCATGAGATGCTGCCAGAAAAAAAGCAGCCTCGAGCTTATATTCAGGAACATTTTTGTAAAGATTCTCCGCTACCATAATCGTGCTGTCCATATAGGCGAAAAACCGATCGTCATAAACGGTTGACTTCGTGTTGGGCATGATTTTCCACCACTCACTTAAGCCCAGCAAGAAATAAGGCAACGGGTGCCATTGATATTTTTGTTTAAACCAACGGAATTGTTGCTCGGCCTTCGCAAACTTAAAATTATAGAGATCATTCAGTGCCTGGCTGATCTCCATTTGCATGGCCACATTGGTAATTAAAATTATGGTAGTATCCTTCTTTGCCTGCGCAAAGGAAGGTTTGCTCAGGGAACTTAATCCTTCAAAAATAAGAAGACTCAAAACCAGTCTTAAAAGAAAGAATCGCACAGGCATTTTACTTTTTCAAATAAACAAAAACTTACCTTCGTATCCACAAAAAAGGATTATGACAAACGAAACCGAGAGTACTTCCCTGTTTTCCACCGACAAAAAATTGACGTTTGTAATCCTCTGTCTGCTCTCAATACTCCTTCTGTACATTAAAAAGTCGTTTATAGAAAACGAAACTGCGGCATTTGAGTTTCTTCAAGATCGGCCGGAAGGAGCCGTTTTAAGAATAATTAGTGCGCTACAGTTTTTTTCCATCCCATTAATCTATCTGTGGAAGTTTACTGTAATCGGTTTTGTACTGTGGGTAGGCTGCTTCATGTTTGGATTTCGGATTACGTTTAGCCAATGCTGGAGTGTAGTCATGGCGGCTGAATTCATTTTTCTCATTCCTGAGGTTCTTAAAATTGGATGGTTTATGTTTGTTGTTCCAGATCCCATCCTTCCCGAAATCAGAGCTTTCTATCCCTTTTCGCTCATGAACTTTGTCGACTATACTACAATTCAAAAACGATTTTCCTATCCTTTAAGAGCCCTTAGCGTTTTTGAAATATTTTACATCCTGATCATGGTAAATGGGGTCCATTATTACGCCAAAAGAAATAAACAAGCCGCCTGGTGGATTGTTTCAACTTCTTACATCCTCATTTTTATCCTTTGGCTGATTTTTTACATTATCGTTTATAAATAAATGCCGTCTGTTTGCGGTTTAAAACTTTTCAAATAGTACGATCATCATAGCTTAATGGGGGTATCGACATCGTTTAACCGATGAACTTCTACCTTGATATTAACCGATGGGCCTTCCTACAATGCACTTATTTTCTCTATTTTCGCCCCTTAATTCAATGAAAAAAGGATGAAATGCCCCCGGATTGCCTTAAATCCAAGGCATGAGTACGAAACCGGGGGGATTCCATCTGGCCATTAAAAAATAAATTTTAGAGCATGAATTTTCAAAAAGCAAATAACATTACCGGTTGGATAGCCTTCGCCATTGCACTGATTACCTATTGGTTGACCATGGAGGAAACAGCCAGTTATTGGGATTGCGGGGAATTTATTGCGGTTTCCTATAAACTTCAGGTACCACACCCGCCCGGTGCACCGCTTTTTTTGCTCATGGGCCGATTCTTTTCTTTTCTTGCCTTGGGGGATGTAACAAAGGTTGCCTACTGGATCAATTTTATGAGCGTTCTGGCAAGTGCGTTCACGATACTATTCCTTTTTTGGTCTATTACCTTGTTCGGTCGCAAGATGATGGGCATTAAAAAAGACGCTGACATTACTGAGACTAACACATGGGTTTTAATGGGTGCAGGTTTGGTTGGTGCATTGGCATATACCTTCTCTGATTCATTCTGGTTTTCAGCTGTCGAGGCTGAGGTGTATGCCATGTCATCCTTCTTCACCGCCTTTGTAGTGTGGGGCATTTTAAAGTGGGATGTTATTGAAGACGAAAGTAAGGCCAATCGTTGGTTATTGCTTATGGCCTACATGGTTGGGCTTTCCATTGGTATCCACTTGCTCAACCTGGTAACCTTACCGGCCCTGGGTCTGATTTACTATTTTAAAAAGTTTAAACCCACAACTTGGGGTATCATAGCTGCTTTGGCAATCAGTGGTGGCCTGGTATTATTCATCAACGATTTTATCGTTCCGGGTTTGCCTACGCTGGCCGGTCACTTTGAGGTATTCTTTGTTAATACATTAGGTTTATTCTTTGGGTCCGGTGCGCTCATTTTCTTCATCCTGCTTATTGTGGGTTTGATCTATGGTATCTATATCACACAAAAGCATGAGCGGGTGGTATTGAACACGTTTATCCTGGCTACCACTTTCATCCTGATTGGGTATGCTTCTTATACCACTGTAATTATCCGTTCAAACTACGACACACTTATCAACGAGAACGCACCTAAGGATGTGATGAGCTTTATCCGCTATTTGAAGCGCGAACAATATGGCAGCCGCCCTTTACTCTATGGACCTTACTTTACTGCACGCCCCATCGATGTAGAGTATGGAGCGCCTGTTTACACAAAGGGTAAGGACAAGTATGAGATCGCTGATCGCAAATTCACCTATGTGTATGAGCCCGGTCAGGAAACAATTTTACCTCGCGCCTGGAATTCAGAGCACGCAGCCACTTACCAAAGTATTCTTGGATTACAGGAAGGTGAAAAACCAACGTTTGGACAAAACCTGTATTTCATGTTTCAGCACCAGATTGGCACTATGTATATGCGTTACTTCATGTGGAATTTTGCAGGCCGTGAAAGTGACGAACAAGGTGCGGATTGGTTAAAACCCACAAAATGGTTTTCAAAAGTACCTGCAGCTCTTGCTGAAAATAAAGGAAGAAACAATTTCTTTATGATTCCCTTTGTATTGGGATTAATTGGGATGTTTTATCAATTCGTAAAGGATACCAAAAACTTTTCCGTGGTGGCGCTATTATTTGTTATGCTGGGCGTAGCCATTGTCTTATATCTGAACTCCCCCCCAACTGAACCTCGTGAGCGCGATTATATCTATGCCGGATCATATTATGCTTACGCCTTCTGGATTGGACTAGCCGTAATTGGAATTTTCGAAATGATCAATTCCGTTCTCAAAAACGGTAAAACAGCAGCTATTGCAGCAACGTTAATTGGACTTTCTGCTCCTACATTAATGGCAGCCCAGGGTTGGGATGACCACAATAGGGCCAATCGTTTCTTTTCGGTGGATTCTGCTTACAACTACCTAAACTCTTGCGGTGACCAGGCAGTGATTTATACCGGTGGTGATAACGATACCTTCCCGCTTTGGTATGCCCAGGAAGTAGAAGGCATACGAACCGATATGCGTGCCGTGGTATTGAGTTACTATAATACCGATTGGTACATAGAGCAAACAATGCGCACTGCATACGAATCCAAACCAATTCCTTATACATTAACCGCAAAACAATACCGGCAAGGTGGCCCCAATGATTATTTACCGTTTGCCGATTTTAAACTTAAAAGCATCGATGCCAAGGAGTTCATCAATCTATTGGCAAAGGATTATCCACAGCTGCGTGATGGCGACCGCAACGTAGTGCCCACGCGCTTATTCACACTCAACATTAATAAAGATGATCTCAGGGCTCGTGGCATAATTCCTAAAAATCTGGATAGCCTGGTGGTAGATCAGATGCAAATCAGATTATTGAAAGGAGCTCTCGAGAAAAAAGATTTGGCTATTTTAGATTTTCTAGTGACCAACAATTGGGAGCGTCCCCTTTATCTTAACAACACTTCGTTATCACAAATCAATATTGATCTTAGCCCCTACGCAGTTCAGGAGGGCAATGCCTATCGCATTTTACCTGTTCGCAATCCACGCACGGATCGCGAATACCTGGTCGATACTGAAAAAGCGTATGACAACATGATTAATAAGTTTAGATACCGGGGACTCGATGATGAGAAACTTTATTTTTCCGAGGACTATAGAGGCTTTGTGCTAAATCATAGGAGCGCCCTGAATTCATTGGCGGAAGCGTTGATTGATGAAAATCAGATGGAGAAGGCTAATAAGGTAGTGGAGTTTTCCCTCACTAAAATGCCCGATCATGTTATTCCCTATGATCATACCACAGCTACCACCATCGATTTGCTTTTCAAGGTGGGTCAAAAGGAAAAAGCGATAGAAATCGCCAAAATATTAGGCGACCGGGCAGATGAAATGGCAACCTATTTAATTGAAGAGAACTCGGGACTTTCTCAAGAGCTCAGAAGAAATATTTTCATTCTCAACTCGTTGCAACGCACTCTTTACGAAAATGGTGAAATGGAGTTAGGTAAGAAATATGAAGACGCATTTAACAAACATCTGAGCAGCCTTCAGATTGGTGGTCAGGTTGAAAGAGGGCAATATTGATTTGATGTTTAATAGAACCGCTAAGACGCAATGACGCTAAGTTTTATTTCTCACAGTTTATTTTAGCTTTTAGAAATTAAAGGGCTTTGCGTCTCCGCGCCTTTGGGTTTAAACTTATTACTTACGAGCGATCAAAAATAAATCAAGTGCTTCGGAGGCTGCCTCAGTTAAGAGGTAGTCTTCATGCCTGATACTCACAACCAGTTCATCGGAACTGTCCTTTAATTTATTCCGATTCAGTCGGTTCATAAACTCATAAGGCATCCGCAACAGCGAAGCTGGTAATCTGTATTGCAAATTCAAAATATCCCAGCGCATCAAACGAGCCACCGATTTCTTATTTCGTTCATAATACTCCATCACTTTTTCGTTCCCCGTTATTCCTTTCATCGTTACTTCTGGGAAGTATTGCGCTGCCAAATTGGTAAGCTCCTTTGCAGTGTACTCCCTAATATGCCAAGGGTTACGCGATAAGGACATAGGGCGGTTAGGCGTAGTTAATAATGCAACTCCGCCCGGCTTTAAAATGCGGTGAATTTCCTTGAGAAAAAGTTTATCATCCTCAATATGTTCTATCACTTGAAAGCTCACAATTGAATCGAAACTGTTATCAGAAAAAACTGAGAGCGGAGGAATATTTCCGCTATAGAAGGTTGCAAGAGGGTATTTCTTCTTTAGTCCATCAATTACAGGCTCAATTTTATCAATCGCAGTGTAACTAGTCACTTTAGGCAAAAGCCAGTCAATTCCACGGCCTTCTCCGCACCCGACTTCTAAAAGATTACCTTTAACCAAATCCGTAGCCAGCACATAAGCTTTTAGAAGTCGCTGGTGAATGGGGTTATCCGAAGGGATCGATTCGGATGCTATTTCTGTTGTGTAAACCGAAGCCATGGCAAAATTTAATCGGGCAAAAATAACTTAATCTATTAGAATTATCGTTTTACCTTTAAATGTTGATAAACGAAGTATGAAACGGCTTTCTTTTCTTTTCCTTTTGATTCTGCCCCTTTCAATGGCCTTTTCTCAGTCACTTACCAGCCTGAATTTTCGGGAGTGGTATAATCCGGATAGCGAAGTTCAATTTTCTTTTCAAGTTGTTAAGGAGGCAACTCAAATCAAGGTTTACTACCTCCTGGAGGCCAAACAATTTACGGTTGACAAATATTCACTCTCGTGGGAGAAAAGAGATGCCTTTACCCAGCAACAAGGTACAGCCCTTGCTAAGCCTGATAGCCCAGGATCAACAACATCTGATAAATTGAAGAGTGGGGCTTTTACATTTCAAATCCCTGCAAAACCCTGGTTATTAGTGGCTAAAATCACAAATACGGAAAGTAAAATAAGCTGGACTTATGTAAAATTAATAGAACCCAAATATCCCGTTAACGGATGGCTCGAAATCAACAAGCAAAGAGTTGCTCAGAAATATGTAATCATCAATAAAGAATATACGGTACAAAGCGCAGGTTCCAGTTCTCTTTTTGTTTCATTCTATAAAGCCGATTTTCCTGCTGCCTCTCCCCCTTTTGCTGATCCTGAAAATAAACCAGATCGGTTTATGTTTTATGATTCTTCATTTAGGGTCGATCCGGGCGCTAAGTTCACTCCTCAAAAGCCGGGCTTATATCTTTTTCAACGAGATACTAACGCAGCCGAGGGATTTGCTTTTCGGTGTGTGAATGAAATCTATCCGAAGTTCTCTAAGATCTCCGACCTGATTGGACCAATGATTTTTATTACAACTCAAGACGAGTATACGGCCTTACTCAATACGCAAGGTGAAAAAGCAAAATTTGATAAAGTCATTCTGGATATAACCGGAGATCAGGACCGGGCTAAAAATTTTATCCGCAATTATTTTCGCAGGGTGGAGTTGGCCAACATTTATTTCAGTTCATTCAAACAGGGATGGAAAACTGACCGCGGTATGATTTACCTGATCTTTGGAGTACCCGATGAAGTAAGTATGAATGATGGCACTGAAATCTGGTTCTATAAAACTACCAAACAGAGTTTTACATTCGTAAAAAGCGGAAGTGTGTATGACCCTGAGAATTATGTTCTCCTAAGAGATAAACGATTTATGGAACCCTGGTTTAGTAAAGTCGATCTATTGAGGAAGAGCCGGTTTTAGCAGTCCGGGGTTTTCCTATCTTTGAGAAAATTACTTCATGGAAAAAACGGAAATGATCTTCGGCACCCGTGCCGTAATGGAAGCCATTAAAGCTAAGCGGGAAATAGAAAAAATTTTCGTTCAGTCAGGTTTAAACAATGACTTGATTAAAGAGTTAATTCAGGTAGCTAAGGCAAATGGGGTTCCTTTTACGTTTGTCCCTCAGGAAAAACTAAATCGTCTTTCAACAAAAAATCATCAGGGGGTTATTTGTCAGCTTGCAGCAGTGCAATATGCCAACCTTGAGAATATTATTGACAAAACCTATAACGAGGGGCGCGAACCTTTTCTTCTTATTGTTGATCGGGTTACGGATGTACGGAATTTTGGAGCCATTGCACGTACTGCAGAATGTGCCGGTTTAGATGCGATAATTCTAGGGGATTCTGGCAATGCTCCTATAACGGGTGATGCCATGAAAACCTCGGCCGGTGCCCTTAGTCATTTACCGGTATGCAGGGTAAAGGATATGAAAAAGACCATTCAGTTTTTAAAGGAGAATGGAGTGCAAATAATTGCATGCACAGAGAAAGGGAATTCAATGCTTTACGAAATTAATCTGAACACTCCGCTCGCATTGGTGATGGGATCTGAAGAAGATGGTATTTCACCCCAGTTATTAAAAGAAGCCGATTATCTTGCCAAAATCCCCATGAAGGGAAAGATAAGTTCACTCAATGTTTCTGTAGCTGCGGGTATCTCAATCTATGAGGCTATCCGACAAAAAAATCACAAATAGTCATTACCATTCGGCCTGCTTTTCAGGTCGTTAACGAACCTGCGAAACCATTCTTCTTTATCTTTTTCGCAAACGATAAATACATTATCGAAAGCACCTACCAGGTAGCCATTGAGACCTTGCACTACAATCAACTTATCCTTCGGGCCTTTGATAACACTGTTACGGGTTTCGTAGACCATACTGTCGGCACTAATTGCATTATTGTTACTGTCTTTAATAGAATTATCGTGCAATGAATTCCACGATCCCAAATCGGACCACGCAAAACTGCTAAGCCATACATATACATTGTCGGCCTTTTCCATAATTCCGTAATCAATGGAAATACTTTTTGTTTGTAGATATGCGCTTTGAAGTGCATTCTTCTCTTCAGGGGTGCCAAAACGGGTAGCCGCTTCATCAAAAACTTCAGCCATTTCTGGTAAGTATTTATGGAAAGCAGCATGAATAGCTTTTACTCCCCACACAAAAATCCCTGCATTCCATACAAACTCTCCGCTCTCCAGGAAAGTTTTTGCCAATGCGAGCTCTGGCTTTTCTGTAAATGTTTTTACTTTCTTAAGTGCATGTTTTCCTTCTATGTATTGGATGTATCCATAGCCTGTCTCCGGACGAGTAGGTCTGATTCCGAGAGTAATCAACTTGTCCTGATCTTTAGCCTTATCATAACACTTCTCAATCGTCTGTTGAAAATCGGCTTCATTCAAAATGAGATGATCTGAGGGGCTTACCACAATAACCCCATCCGGGTTGAGCTTCGAGATTTTGTGGGCTGCATAGGCAATACAAGGTGATGTATTTTTTCTCATCGGCTCGGTGAGAATCTGACTACGATCAAGATCAGGAATCTGCTCATGCGTGATCTCTGCATGCTCATCGCTGGTCACGATGAAGATGTTCTCCTTGGGGCAGAGCGGCAGGAATCGATCATAACTAGACTGCAAAAGTGTTTTTCCAGTACCCAACACATCTAAAAACTGCTTGGGCTGAGAGTTACGACTGTAGGGCCAGAACCGGGTACCTACACCACCTGCCATCAATACTACATATAGATTTTTGTTCATGAGTTATTCTCCGGGTTAGGAGTAATGAAAGTTATTAAACAATGCCTTCTTTGAGCAAATCATGGAGATGAATAAACCCGGCTACCCGAGCACCATCTTTTACAACCAGTTGTGTGATGTTGTTCTCTTGCATTATCTGCAATGCCTTCACGGCAAATTCACTTTTATCAATCATTTTCGGTGTACGAGTCATAATGTCTGCAGCCTTAATAAGTGCAATATTACTTTCTTTCTGCAGCATTCGCCTAAGATCACCGTCTGTAATAATTCCAAGCAGGTTCTTCGCTTCATCAACTACTGCAGTAGCACCTAATCGCTTAGAAGAAATTTCAAGAATAACATCCTTCAGCGCTGTATCAGCGGTGACTAAGGGTACCTGATTATTTGAAAACACGTCCTCCACTTTTAAATAGAGCTGTTTGCCTAGGGCCCCACCAGGATGATATTTCGCAAAATCTTCACTTGAAAAATTTCGTAGCTCCAAAAGGCAAATAGCCAACGCATCACCCATTGCTAAATGTGCCGTAGTACTTGTGGTCGGAGCAAGATTGTTGGGGCACGCTTCCTCGGCAATGGTCGCATTAAGAACAAAGTCGGCATGTTCGGCCAGGTAAGAATTCTTGTTGCTTACCAGAGCAACAAGTTTGGAGCCTCTGCGTTTTAAAAGGGGAACTAATACTTTGATTTCAGGAGTATTTCCACTTTTGGAAAGACATATAACAATGTCCTGTTCCTGAATCATTCCTAAGTCCCCATGAATTGCATCAGCCGCATGCATAAAAAGTGCAGGTGTGCCGGTAGAATTCATCGTGGCAACAATTTTATTGGCAATGATGGCGCTTTTACCGATGCCGGTGATCACCACGCGTCCCTTGGATTGGAGTATTTCCCTTACACAAGCCTCGAAATCGTTGTCGATATAATTGATGAGATTTTCAACCGCCCGGGCCTCATTTAATAGTGCATCCTTGGCGATTTGTTTAATATTTTTTGCTATATTCAATGCCTTGTGAGGTTAAAGAAAGAGACAAAGATAGGTAATTCAAAATTTTATTAGTTGATATCATGGTAGTGGCAGAAGAGAAAGATGAATTGAAGGTAAAACTCAAGGAAATATTCGGTTATAGCCAATTCCGGGGAAACCAGGAAGTAGTAATTAGAAACATATTAAGCGGCAAAAATACATTTGTGATTATGCCCACAGGGGCAGGCAAGTCATTGTGTTATCAATTGCCCGCTATGATCAAAGATGGCCTGGCGATTGTCATTTCACCGCTTATTGCGTTGATGAAAAATCAGGTCGATCAATTGAATGCCTATGGAATCAATGCCCGGTTTCTTAATTCAACACTCAGTAAGGGTGAAATAACCCGACTGAAAAAGGAATGTGTTACCGGAGCGGTCAAGCTCCTCTATGTGGCACCCGAATCACTCAACAAAGAAGAGAATATAGAATTTCTTCAAAAGGTAAAAGTATCTTTTGTGGCTATTGACGAGGCTCACTGTATTTCTGAATGGGGTCATGATTTTCGTCCTGAATACAGGAAGATAAAAACCATGATTGCACAACTGGGTGACATGAATGTGATTGCGCTTACCGCTACTGCTACCCCTAAAGTTCAGATAGATATTCAGAAGAACCTTCAAATGGAAGAAGCCGATGTATTCATCTCTTCTTTCAATCGTAAGAATCTGTACTATGAAGTCCGGCCTAAGAAAGAGACGAAGAAACAACTCATCCGTTTTTTAAAGGAGCATAAAGGAAAGTCGGGAATTATTTATTGTCTGAGCAGAAAAAAAGTAGAAGAGATTGCTCAATTGATTAACGTCAATGGATTCAAAGCTGCTCCGTACCATGCAGGATTGGATCCGGATGTTAGAATGAAAAATCAAGATGACTTCCTGAATGAAGAAGTAGACATCATAGTTGCAACCATTGCTTTTGGTATGGGTATTGACAAACCCGATGTACGGTTTGTTGTTCATTACGATGTGCCCAAATCGCTCGAAGGCTATTATCAGGAAACAGGAAGAGGCGGACGCGATGGTCTAGAAGGAAGATGTCTGATGTTCTACAGCCACAACGATCTTTCCAAGCTCGAGAAATTTAATAAAGACAAAGCCGTACAAGAGCGGGAAAATGCCAGGGTACTATTGCAGGAAATGGAATTCTATGCAGAGTCACC
>Ga0075163_10003777_pt1 | contig 20347 bp, 16 predicted proteins | sample JI1023141ADNA_FD_71478 | JGI IMG/M metagenome (GOLD analysis project Ga0075163, IMG submission 71478) | Wastewater effluent complex algal communities from Wisconsin, to seasonally profile nutrient transformation and Carbon sequestration -... | ecosystem: Engineered > WWTP > Effluent > Algae... | reverse complement strand
ATCAGTTGGGGGAAATAAGTCGCTTCCTGCCCAAGGAACTCCTGACGCAAGCCGCACAGGCAAGCGATGTCACGGCGTCCAACGTGCCGGGCCCGCCGGTGACGGTGTATCTGGCGGGCGCGAAGGTTGAAGAAATGGTGCCACTGCCTCCGCCCATCGGAGCAGCCGTGTTCGTTGCACTGCTGACCTATGCAGGCAAGGCAACAATCGGGGTTGCAATGGACGATGCTGCAATCACCGACCGGGACCTCCTCATGTCTTGTTTGCGGGCAGGATTCGCCAAAATCACCGGAAAGCCGGTGACGGATGCCAACCCATTCACGCAGGTAGGTGCAGGAGCCAGTACTCGCGCGAAGAAGGCCCCGGCTAAGAAGGCGGCTGCGAAGAAGGCCCCGGCTAAGAAGGTCGCTGCGAAGAAGGCCCCAGCCAAGAAGGTCGCCGCGAAGAAGGCCCCAGCTAAGAAGGTCGCCGCGAAGAAGGCCCCAGCTAAGAAGGTCACTGCGAAGAAGGTCGCCGCAAAGAAGACTGTCGCAACCAAGAGGGGCTAGTCATGGCCAAGTATCGAATGTCGGCACGGCGACGGATTTCAATCGCTAGTTACAAGCCGCCGCACGAGGGCGTGATTCATGCCGCGATGACATTGGACTGTTCCAATGTGGTTGCGTATCTGGCCGATGTTCGTGAGCGGACTGGCAAGAAAGTCACTATCACCGCATTCATGGGAGCAATCGTGGGTCGCGCGCTGCGCGCTGAACCAACGCTGAACGGACGAATTCATTTTGGACGGTACATCCCGTACGACAGCGTGAATGTTGCCTTCCTTGTTCAAGTGAACGAAGGTGACAACCTTGCTCAGGTGTTGCTCAAGGACATCGACACGATGACCCCCGTTGAGGTGTTTGACGGTTTGCACGCCAAGGCTTCGAACGTGCGCAGCGGCGGCGACAAGAACTTCGAGAAGAGCATCAAGCTCACGGGAAAGCTGCCAACTCCGGTATTGCGACGGGTTCTTTCCCTCGGTGGGTTCATGACGACGGGTGTCGGCAAGTCATTTGCAGGTCAACCCGCATTCCCGTTCGGGTCGGCTGTGATCACGTCAGTGGGGATGCTCGGGGTTGACGAGGCGTTCGTTCCCCCGACCCCATTCCTGCGCGTACCGCTCTACGTGACGATCGGACAGATCAAGGACATGGTCTTCGCCGAAGATGGGCAACCCGTCGTGCGTCCGGGCATGACCATTACGGCTACGCTAGACCACAGGTTCGTTGACGGATTTCAGGCCGCCACACTGGCCGCGCAGGTGCGTAAGTACTTCGCACATCCTGAGCTCTTTGAAGGCCAGAACACGTAGGCGCAGTGCGATGAGGGGATCACATGGCTGACGAGAAGGCCGGGTCTCGATCCCTTCCCAATACTGAAATTCTCTTCTTCTGCTCGACGACAGCGCTACTGATCGTCGGCGTCGTGGCATCGGTCGTCGGCGCTGCGGACATCGCTCGGATCGTCTGGGTCATTGGCACCGTTATCGGTTTGGTCGTCAGCGTTGTCTCCACAGCGATTGATATTGCCCACCGCCGCCTATCCGTCGACGTCATTGCGATCCTGGCACTCGCTGGCGCGCTGTGGATCGATGAACCACTCGCGGGTTCGTTGATTGCGGTCATGCTCGCGACCGGAGTCCTCCTCGAGGCAAGGGCGGCTGCGAGGGCAAAGCGAGAGTTGGACCTGCTTGTTCGACGAGCGCCGCGTAGGGCTCGACGCCGAGTTGGTGACCAGGTCAGCGACATTGATGTGAACGAGGTCAATCAGGGCGATCAACTGATTGTTGCCAACGGCGAGATAGTCCCTGTTGATGGGCGACTGCAGACCGACGGCGTGTTTGACGAATCAGCCCTGACGGGGGAGTCGGTACCCGTCGAGCGAATTGCCGGTGACGAGATCCGCAGTGGTGTGGTCAATGCTGGACGCTCTGTCGAGCTGACGGCGACAGCCACTGCGAGCGATTCTTCCTACGCCGGGATCATCAGACTCGTAGAAGAAGCACAGGCCGGCTCAGCGGATTTTGTCCGAGCGGCTGATCGTTTCGCGATCGCGTTTGTTCCGTTGACGTTGATCCTCGCGGGTGTCGCCTGGCTCGTCAGCGGAGACCCCGTCAGAGCCGTCGCTGTGTTTGTCGTTGCGACGCCGTGTCCGCTTCTGCTGGCGGCCCCGATTGCGATCATGTCTGGGCTGTCGCGATGCTCTCGGGCAGGTGTGGTGGTCAAGGGCGGCGCGGTTCTGGAACGGTTGGCCGCCGGACGCATCCTGCTTTTCGACAAGACCGGGACGCTTACTCAGGGTCGTCCGACAGTCGTTGAAGTTGTGCTCGCCGACGATCGGTTGCGCGCGGAGGAATTCGTCAGCCTCGCGGCGTCACTCGATCAGGTTTCGCCGCACGTGCTTGCGAGTGCCATCGTGACCCACGCGCGGGGGCGTGGCTATGAACTGGCCATGCCGGAGGACGTCCACGAGGTGACTGGCTATGGACTCGAGGGTCGCGTTAACGGGCGCAACGTTCGACTCGGGAAAGCGAGGTGGATCGTTGGCGACGCGTCGCCAGCCTGGGTTCGGCAAGTCCGCCGGAGGGCAGCGTTTGATGGGTCTCTCACGGTCTTCGTGGCGATCGAAGATCAGCCCGCCGGTGCGTTCCTCCTCGAAGATCCGATCCGTCCCGACGCACCCCGAATGATTCGGCACCTGCGCAACGTAGGAATTGAGCGGACGGTATTGGTCACCGGTGACCGCGCCGAGGTTGCAGAGTCAGTTGCTCGAGTAGTGGGCATTGATTCGGTGGCCGCAGATAGGGATCCGGCCGAGAAGGTTGCTGTCCTGCAAGCGGAGGCAGCGGGCGGTTCGACGATCATGGTGGGCGATGGTGTGAATGACGCACCAGCACTAGCGGCAGCTGATGTCGGAGTGGCGCTTGCCTCTCGCGGAGCTAGCGCGACATCCGAGACAGCTGACATCGTCCTAACCGTCGACAGAGTTGACGCGCTGGCGACTGCCATCGATGTTGCACATCGATCTCGACGAATCGCCTTGCAGAGCGTCACCGTCGGTATGGGCTTGTCTTTGATAGCGATGGTGGTGGCGGCCTTGGGGTACTTGCCGCCCACGATCGGTGCACTCACCCAGGAAGTCATCGACGTACTCGCGATCGCGATCGCCCTGCGAGCCCTCACACCAGGCCGCCAAGCCGCGACCAAGGTCTCATCTGAGGACGCAGAATTGATCGCTGCGATGGAAAGCGAACATATGGAGGTTCGCGAAATTGTCGACCAAGTTCGAACGGTCGCCGACGAGCTCGATGCGCCGCCAGTTGACCTCGGACCCGCGCAGAGGTTGCTGGTCCGTCTCGAGTCGGAGTTGTTGCCACATGAGCTCGCCGAGGAGCGCGAGCTTTACCCGGTCGTAGCAAAGATCCTTGGGGGAGCAGATCCCATGGGTGCGCTTAGCCGCACTCATGCGGAAATCGAACACCAGATCCATCGACTGCGACGTCTGATTGACGACATCGGTGATGCTTCGCCAGAACCCGACGACGTGATCGAACTGCGCGGCCTCCTCTACGGTTTGTACGCGGTTCTCCGGCTGCACAATTCGCAGGAAGAAGAAGGTGCTTTCAGCCTAATCGCGGGTCAGTGATCATTGATTCCGTGGTTGCCGTAGAGCCCAGGTTTGTTGATCGTCCTGAAGTCTTTGCCGTGTCGCGGGCTCAATTCCAACAAGACATCTGAAGCCGCAACGCGTCCAAGATGAATGACCTCCGGAGCTTTCCTCAGATCGAACGGGCTGCCTTGATCGATCGAGATCGTCACCACTGGGATGTCACGTGCGGCAAGTAGAAGATCGTGGTCAGCCTGCCCTCGGACGAGGTGGGTGAATGCCAAGGCGAGTACCTCGTACCAGCCGATGTTGGCTACTTCGTCCTCGTTCACGGCGGAAGATCCGGTATCAAACACGATCACGGACCTAGCCCCCGCGGCGACAGCCTGACTAACGGGGACTCCGGCAACGGCGCTGCCGTCGATCAAGAGCTGGTCGTCAACGGAAACCGGCGGCATGATGATCGGAAAGGCAGCACTCGACAGCAGCGTGTTCACGATCGTGTCACCTTGGGTCGTGCTGGCGTGACCCGATTCGAGATCGGTGCTAACGGCGATGAATGGGATCTCTAGTTGATCCCGAGTAATGTCCTCAAAAGTCGCTGCTAGATGTTTTCGAAGCATGGTCTGGGTGCGGGTTGACCCCTTCCCCGCCAGGCCCCGAAGCGTCGATCGCCATGTTGAGCTCAGAGCCTTGTCTTGGGCGACCGCGTGCCAAAGTTCTCGGGCGGAACCGTGGAAGTCTGCGGGACTCTTCGCGAGTACAGCGGCGTTGATCGCTCCCGTGGAAGTACCAACCACAAGATCAGGCGTAATGCCGAGCTCGAGCGCCACCTCGCACATCCCGATCTGTCCGGCTGCCCGAGCCAGGCCACCGGAGAACACGAACGCGAGCGGCCGTGGGAATCTGATTGCTGTCATGAGCGTTCGCCTGAGGTTTCGATGGGAACGAGGAACTGACCCAAGTCAGGATCGCTGCGCAACCGATCTCCCCGTGCGTAGAGGCCGGGGGAGAGTGTCGATCGCCCGGGCAGTTTCGTTGCGTCAAAGAGGAACTGACGGGCGTCTTCGTATGCCGCACTTGCGGCAGACATCGTTCCGCGGAAGTCGAGGGCGGCCCCGAGGTCTTGAGGGGTTGGCAGAACCAGAACTGGCACGTGCGAGCTCGCGTACGCGAGTTGGGCACGGCGTTGGCTAGCGTTCAGAATGTTGTTCACCCTGGAGACGACCTTTGTTGCCGACTTGCTGATCGGTGCAGGCTCTCGCGATCCGGTATCGAGTACAACGATGGATTTGGCACCGCGCTCAACCGCAAGTCTGGCAGGTAGATTCGCGCTGGCGAGACCGTCAATGTAGCGACGGCCATTGATCGTGACCGGCGGTAACATCCCGGGAATCGCTGAGGATGCCAAAAGCGCGGGAATCAACGGGCCACTATCGAACGCCGTCGCCTTCCCGGTCGCCAGATCCGTGGCCACTGCGGCAGTGGGAATCTTGAGCTCGGAGAAATCCCTGGCGACCAAGATGCTCTTCAGGGTTGCTTCTTCGGCCGTGTTTTCGGCCAGGGACTGGCTCTTCTTGGTAGCGGCGGACAGCATGGCCATCCACGAGTCACCTACCAGGATCTCGATATCAAGTTGGCTCCAAACATACGCCAGGCGGCTCAGCGCTGAAAGTGGATCTTCGCCCAGAATTGAGCAGGTGAGCGAACCCGCCGATGTGCCAATAAGTACATCCGGGGCAATGTCGGTTTCTCCTAGCGCTTGGAGCAGTCCCCACTGGACTGAACCGTGCGCGCCACCGCCGGCCATGACGTAGGCGATCGGGCGAGGCAGTCGATGAGCAAGCACCATGGGTTCACGCGGACCGACGGTGCTGATGGTCACCGGTGACGGAACATGCATCTGGTCAGGCACCGCCTTAGCCTGACAGCCCGAGGCACTTGTTAGTCGGAAATGCAAACCGAGGCGATCCGCCTACAGGGTGAAATCAGGACGATCACAGCATGCCTTTTTCCCATTTACGCGCTTAGGTGTAGGTATGGGAGAAGTCGCAATGCAAGCGCGGCCGACGAAGACAGCCGCAAATCGATCTGAATCGGTCGGTACGAAAGTTCTCGCGGCACTGTCTGACGCCCCAGAACTATCGCTTGCGCAACTGCGCGAACTGCTATCGGTGGGTTCGGGCGGAGTCACCGAAAGTCAATTGTCCCGAGCGCTGCGCCAGTTGGTTGCATCTGATCAGGTTGTCCGCCCTCGGCGCGGGATCTATGCCTCCGCGCAAGCCGTGCAGGAAGCACCGGCCGTCATACCGAGGCAACGGAAGAGGGCGGCACCCGCAGCAAAGGCCGAGCCAGCAGCAAAGGCCGAGCCCGCCGCTCCCGCTTTGGCCCGTCCACTAACCGCCGCCCCAAGGCAGTCACGACGTACGCGTAAGCCAGTACCAGCACCTGCGGTATCTGTCGAACCCTTGGTCGAAGTCACCCCCGCAGACGCAGACGTGCCTGCCCCACCAGTACAGACACCCGTCGAGCCAACTATCGAGGCAGTTGTCGCCGAAACGGTGGTGACGCCCGAGCCGCAGGCACCCGAAGAGATCCCCCCGCTTGTCGCTGAGGTGCTCACAGTTGTTGAGGTTGCCGCTCCAGCTGAGGTAGACGTAGTCCAGCCCGTTGACGACGAGGTATCCACCGACGCTTCCGCCGGTGACTCCGCCGGGGATGCTGCGGTGCTGCACACCGCGGTCGTCGAGGCGGTCACTGGGGACGCCAGCATTGGCGAGCCGGTCTTCGTCGCACGGGTAACCGAAGCCCAGCAGGCAGCCGGAGTTGGGGAGTCGTCCGAATCTACTCAACCGACAACAGGCCAGCCAATTGCCGTTGAACTTGCTGAGCAAGTCGCCGACGAGGACATCGACGCTCAAGAACGACGCATGTGGCTGTCTCGCGCAGCTCTGCCGGTCTTGTGGTTCGCCATTACCGGCGTTGCCCTCATGCTTGGTGGGGCAATTATCGGGGTGCTGGTTGGCATTGTTTTAGGAATTGGCGCGACGGTTCTCTACCGTCGCGAGCGTGAGCGCGACCTGGTACGCCGCAACAACACAGGAGCTCAGGTCGCAAGTGAGGTCAATAAAGCTGACTCATTCGATTCGATCGGGGTTCACTAACCCGACACGTGACTCCATTGGCGTACTTGGACTCACATTTCACTGCACCTGACGGCTAAGTTCTGAACATCAACACGAATTGGTGACGCCTTGACAAGTTTCGCCAACTAATCCCGAGGAGTACTCACACGTGTCTGCCATCTACAACGCGAGAGAAGAACTGACCAAGGGCCACGACTCTTTCACTGCGATGTTGGTACATCGCCTCGAAGAGACGCCGGAACGCGAGGCATTTCGGTACCCAGGTGCTGATGGCGAATGGGTGTCGCTGACCTGGGCCCAGGTCGGCGAAGAAGCAACACTTCTGGCTGCCGGGCTCATTGCGCTCGGAAGTGAAAGTGAGCAGCGAGTCGCGATTGCTGGCGACACCTCGATGAAGTGGATCCTTGCCGACCTCGGGATTGCGCTCGCTGGTGGAGCCGTAACCACCGTCTACTCCTCAACCGGTGCTGAAGACGTTGCGTACATTCTGAGTGACTCCAATAGCCACATTCTCTTCGCCGAGAACGAAGGTCAGCTCGCGAAGGTTCTGGAACAGCGTGACAACCTCCCGGAACTGCACAAAGTTGTGCTGTTCGAAGGTGAGGGTGACGGTGATTTCTCCATCTCCCTCGACGCGCTGCGTGAGCTTGGCAGGGAAGCGTTGGCTGCCGACCCGAACTTGGTTAAGGAAAGGGCGGCGGCAGTACGTCCAGACCACCTTGCAACGCTCATCTACACCTCGGGCACGACGGGCAAGCCCAAGGGTGTCGAGATCATCCAGGAAAGCTGGGGATACTGCGGCAAGGCTTTGAGCTCATTGGATGTCATGAGTGCTGATGACGTCCAGCTTCTCTGGTTGCCGATGGCACACGTGTTCGGTTCGGTGCTGCTTACCTGTCAGATCGAGCTGGGATTCATGACTGCGGTGGATGGTCGCGTTCCGAAAATCATGGAGAACTGTGCTGTCATCAAGCCCACGTTCATGGGCGCAGTTCCGCGGATCTTCGAGAAGGTTCACGCGGCAATCACGGCGATGGCACGCGCTGGAGGCCCCGAGAAGGTGGAGGGTCTTGCGTGGGGAGTCTCTGTCGGCCAGCGTTACCACCAAGCTGAGATCGACGGCGTGGAGCCCGACGAGGCGCTCAAGGCTGAGTACAAGATGGCCGACGAATTGGTGCTGTCGACTATCCGTGGAGCACTTGGCGGAAACATTCGCTTCTTCATCAGTGGCTCAGCACCGCTATCCGCTGATATCTCCGAGTTCTTTGCCGCAGCCGGTATGCCAGTTCTCGAGGGCTACGGGCTGACCGAGACGTCAGCGATCGTCACGATCTGTCGGCCGGGAACTCGACGCGGTGGATACGTGGGAGAGCCACAGCCAGGCACTGAGGTCATGATCGCTGACGACGGCGAAATCCTCGTTCGCAGCCCAGCAGTGATGCGCGGCTACCGCAACAATCCAGAGGCGACAGCCGAAGTGTTGCTCGATGGTGGCTGGTTCGCGACGGGTGACATCGGCGAGTTTGACGAATATGACCGTCTGAAGATCACCGACCGCAAGAAGGACCTGTTCAAGACGTCGGGCGGCAAGTACGTTGCCCCGTCGGCGATCGAGAGTCAGTTCAAAGCATTGTGTGGCCTCGCCAGCAACATGGTGGTGCACGCTAACAACCGCAAGTTCGTCAGTGCCATCATCACCCTGGATCCGGAGAGCTGCGCCGCCTGGGCCGCTGCGAATGGAAAGCCAGCTGATCTTGAGTCGCTGTCCAAGGACCCAGAGGTCCAGGCCATCGTCCAAGCCTCCGTGGATAAGTTGAACGAGGGACTGAACCACTGGGAGAAGATCCAGAAGTTCGTCATTCTTGATCGCGACCTGTCGATCGAGTCCGGCGAATTGACGCCTTCCCTCAAGGTGAAGCGCAAGGTTGTTGAGGCTCACAACCAGGAATTGCTAGACGCGTTCTACGCGTAGTTACCTCGCGCCAACTTGGCGTACTCGCTCAGATGGCCGTCTGCCGATTAGGTGGGCGGCCATCTGGCGTTACGGTGGCACCATGTCGGACTCACAGTTGTGCTTGGTTACTGGTCCTACGGGTTACATCGGTGGCCGATTGGTCCCGGCTTTGCTGGCGGCCGGTAAGCGGGTGCGCGTCTTCGCGCGGCACCCCGAGCGCATGCGAGACGCACCCTGGTTCGACGAGGTCGAGGTCGTTGCGGGCAACGCTCATGACCCGATAGCCGTTGACCACGCGATGCGCGGCGTTGACGTCGCCTACTTCCTCTTGCATTCATTGCAGGTTAAGGGCGACTTCGCGAAGTCGGAGCGCGGAATGGCCACGCTGTTTGGTGAGTGCGCGCAACGCAATGGTGTTCAGCGAATCGTGTATCTAGGTGGCTTGGTGCCGCCGGGGGATGTCTCCGAGTTGTCCGAGCATCTGCGATCTCGTGCCGAAGTTGGGCAGATCCTGCGCGACAGCGGCGTCCCCACGGCCGAACTTCGGGCAGCCGTGATTCTTGGCTCGGGCTCGGCCAGCTTCGAGATGCTGCGCTACCTGACAGAACGACTGCCGGCAATGGTCACTCCGAAATGGGTTCACAACCGTATCCAGCCGATCGCAATTCGCGACGTGTTGCGATATCTGGTGTGTGCCGCAGACCTGCCCGCAGATGTGAACCGAAGTTTCGATATCGGTGGTCCCAATGTGTTGACGTACTCGGAGATGATGCAGCAGTACGCCCGCATCGCCGGGTTACGCAAGAGAGTCATCGTCCCCGTGCCGGTGCTGACTCCCAACCTCTCGAGTCATTGGGTAGGGGTGATCACTCCAGTGCCGGCGAGCATCGCGCGTCCGCTAGTCGAAAGCCTTCGGCACGAGGTTGTGTGCACGGAACACGACATCAAGCAGTACGTTCCTGATCCGCCCGAGGGGCTGTTGACGCTGGACACAGCCATTGAGTTGGCCCTCAAACGAGTGCGCGATGCCCAGGTCACCACCAGGTGGTCATCAGTGTCGGTTCCAGGTGCCCCGGCAGAACCATTGCCCTCGGATCCCGATTGGTCTGGCGGCAGTCTCTATACCGATACGCGGGAGAAGGAAGTGCCCGTACCGGCCGCCGCCGTGTGGTCAGTTGTTGAGGGCATCGGCGGGCGCAATGGTTGGTACTCGTTCCCGCTCGCCTGGGAGCTTCGCGGCTGGATGGATCGGGCAGTCGGCGGCGTTGGTCTGCGTCGCGGGCGTCGGGACCCGAACCACCTGATGGTCGGCGAAGCCGTCGACTTCTGGAGAGTGGAGGAGCTTGTCCCCGAACACCTGCTGCGCTTGCGGGCGGAGATGAAGCTCCCTGGCCTCGCGTGGCTTGAATTCACAGTCGAGCAGGACGGCCAAGGGCGAGCAGTTCTGGGTCAGCGAGCGACGTTCTATCCACGCGGCTTGGCAGGCCACGCGTACTGGTACGCAGTCATGCCGTTTCACGGCGTCGTCTTTGGTTCGATGATTCGCAATATCTCCGCAGCTGCCGTCCGCCGCCAACTAGCGGCGGACCGGCGAGCGCAGGCCACTGCTACATCTGAGCAGTTACTTCAATCAAGCTGAATGAAGCACCCTGCGGGTCTTGGACGACTGCGCAGATTCCAGGACCTGCCGGAAACGGTGGGACGATCACGGATCCACCCAGTTCAATCACCTTTGCTGCGGACTGCTCCACATTTTCAACGTTGAAGTAGACCATCCAGTGCGAGGGAACTTCGCTTGGCCACTTGTCGTCCATCACGATCATTCCGCCGATGGCAGCCGAATCAAGCATCCACTGGGTATACGCGCTCGTGGCACTTGGATCGTCCTCGCCGACCCAGCCAAAGACATCTGGGTAGAACGCGAGCGCCTTGTCCGGCTCCCGAGTGGTGAGCTCATTCCACATCAGCGTTCCAGGTTCGTTGACCAACACCGATCCAATGTGTTTCAACGGCTGCCAGATCGAAAAGACGGCGCCAGTTGGATCCATGAAAACAGCCATTCGGCCAGAATCGAACACATCAAACGGTTCAACCAGAACTTGGCCTCCCGCGTCCTTGATCTTGGTGAGGGCCGCATCAGCGTCGGCAACACTGATGTAGGTCGTCCAGTAAGGGGGTCCAGGGTTCTGTGCAATTCCAAGTCCTGCGACGGGCAGACCACCAATTTCAGCCATACAGTACCCGCCTGCATCCGGGCCCATGTCGACGATCTCCCACCCAAATAGTGCGGAGTAGAAAGCCTTCGCTGCGGGCAGGTCGGTTGTGCCGAGGTCAATCCACGACGGTGTTCCGGGGGCGTATGACGTCTTCTTCACGGGTGCTCCTTCTGGCGGCTAAGGTCCAAGATCGTGTGACCATAGCGCGAGAAGCCCGGATGCGGAAGACCGCTAGCTTGCTGGAACAGGCTCCTTGGCCTCATCCACGTCGGAATCGTCGTGCTCCGCAGGTGCGTCCGACTCCTCGTCGGTCGATACCCCTGACGCGAAGATCTGGATGATGAACAAAGCGACGAGCAGGATCACCGTGGTCCAGATAATGAGGTCCGGCGTCTTGTAGGTCTGAATGAGTACGAAGGCCACGGCAAGCAGGACAACCACGAGTCGAATGGCGGTTGCCTGAGCCGACACGAACGCGCGTGCCGAGTTCATCGTTGCGCCAACGTTGAAGAGTCCACGCTGACACAAAGCTGCACCCTTCTTTGCGAGCCCGCGTACCCCAACAGCCAGGCGGCTTGGTCCGGTGAAGATACCGCCGAGAATCAGCACGATTCCCAGAAGGACTCCGGACCGAATTCCATCTTGCAGGTAGAGAGCGAATGCGTCGTATACGGCGGCAGCAGCATCCCGGCTCACTGTCGGCGGTAGGTCGTTGAGATAGATGCCGCGGCCGATATTCAGCGCTATCGCAATGATGCCCATGCTGATGAAGACGCCGATACCGAGCCCAATAAATGCCCGTCGGCGGCCCTTTGCTGCAAAGACACCTGCGATACCGATAACGAACGTGAGGATCGGAAGCCAGAAACCAAGCGCGTCGAGTGCTGAGTAGGCGGTCTGCAGTTTGCCGATGTTGTCGGATTGGAACAGCACAATCTGGGTGTCAACCACCGGGATCTTCTCGGCAATGGTGAATCCCTGTGCGACCAGTTGTTGTTTGACCTGAGTAATGACATCGCCAAGGTCGAGTGTGACCTCGTTGTTTGCGACGCTCACTGCCCCGTTGTCCTGCCCGGACAGTGCATTCACGATCTGCGTGTGGGCAACGTAGTTCGCCTGAGTCCAGGCCGTCTGGAATGCCTGGGAGGTGACGATCTTGTTGATTGAGCTCTCAGTGAAGCTCTTGATGCCGCTGGTTACTGGTCCAGCGAGCGCTTGGAGGGCAGCTTGCTTCCGCGGATCAAGGTTGCGATTTGCCGAGATCGTGTCGACCAGGTCCGTGGTGATCGCGTTGACGTCGATGTACTTGAAGATTTCGTCGGTGATGCGAGTTGTGACCGCAGCCTGCACGGCTGGGTTTGAGGCGAGCGGTGCAACGGTCGCGACGTAGCGCTCGGTGTTGGTGACTTCTCCCTTGACCCAGACTGAGAAGACCGAAAGCGGCGCCAACGCGCACGCGACCACGATGAGGACGATGGATAGCGCAGTGCGCCACCAAGTGCTCGGCGGCTTGTTTGCTGCCTGTTTGGTCGCTACCTCCTGTTGAGCTACCTGTTCGCGCAGGAACTTGACCTCGGCACGAAGATCGGCAAGCTCTTCGGCGCTCGGTTCTTTGTCCGGCAGTGGTGCGGTATCGGAGGTAGACATCGGTTTCCCGTCTCGGTAGCTGTGTGGCGCAGTCTAGGGGTGCGAACTACCTGCGTGCACTAATTGCGGTTGAGGTTCTTGCTGCTCGCGTACGACGAGATGTCGAGCACGAATCCGAAGAGAACCACGAAGTAACCGAAACCTGAAACGCCGAACAGTGGGGCGTAGCAGATCGTCCAGGCAAGGGTCGTCCACGGCAGGAACAGGAAGCCGAAGAATCCCAGCCATCCCGAGGTAAATGCGAGCGTCATGCGGTCGGTGAACAACCACAGCAGGAAGATCGCCAGACGTGGGGAGATAAGCGCGAATAGCGCGACTAAGCAAGGCACGCGGTCACTCTAGACCGTTGGATTCTGCCGCCGGTGCAGGACTCGCGGAAGCGGTGTCTCCGTAACCCGTGACCAGACAAACTGTTGAACGACCAGAGTTGCCCACCCTGCGACTGCCATTCCGGTGAGGTTGATGACCAGTTGAGCGGCGCTACCGCTTATGGCTGACCAATTCAGAAAGGCCAGGCCGACGGCGATATTTCCCGCCGCCGGAATCGTGGTGACCGAAATGAACACACCGACCAGACCGCCTGCTCGCGCAGACGTGATGGCGAGGACACCGGCGATACCGGCAATCAACGCGACGATCAGGGACCACTTGTCGGGCGTGTAGATGAACTCAGTACTCGGATGCGGACGGGTGACCGCGGCTTCGGTGATCCAGCCCAACCAGCGCCCAATGAGCACCATCACAGTGGTTGCGGCGATTGCCACCGAGTAGCCAATAAGGATTGAGCGCACGGCTTGCCCAAGCAGTGCAGGGCGCTTGCGTACGAGTGCCAGGCCCAATGCCGCAACTGCGCCGAATTCGGGACCGAGCACCATCGCTGCGATGACGAGGATCTGAGAATCGATCACGATGGCTATCGATGCCAATAGCGTCGCGAGCACCATGAACGAGAGAAACGACCACGTCAGTTTCGAGTCTTCGTAGGAGTTCTGAACAACCTCCGCCCACACCACGGCATCAGAACCTTCACCAGGTGCCAATTCCTCGGCATCAAATGCAGGCTTCGAGATCCAGTTGTCCACATTGTTCAAGTGAATGGATCCGGTCTTCTGGACGTCGGTCGCCAGCAGTGCATCGATCACGCCGTTGGCGGCCTCACGAGCAACATCGGCAGTGATGACGTCGCCTTGCGGACGAATTGACGCGCCATGCACGACAGCGAGGGCACTGACCGCCGGGTGGCCTTGCAGGATTTCGGTGACCGGTGCCGTCGCTGCGCTTGGCGAGTAGATCCGAAGGTGCAGCACGATGCGCAGATTCTGACTCACGCAAGGGCCTGCGCCCGGTAGCGACGCGACCGCCACCCTGGCGGCGCGGCATTCGTCCGTCTAAGCAACGAAGCAGGCTTGGCTGCTCAGAGCCGCACTAGGCTAGCCCCGTGACCGATCTTGTGTATCCACCGATTATTGGCAGCGCACGTGCGGCATTCCTCATGCTGGGCCTCAAGTTCACCGTGGTTGGTGCGCAGAACGTGCCGACAACTGGCGGTGCTGTGCTCGCGAGCAACCACGTGTCGTACCTCGACTTCATCTTCGTCGGTCTTGGTGCTGATGATTCGAAGCGCCTTGTGCGATTCATGGCAAAGGACTCGGTGTTCAAGAACAAGGTCTCTGGTCCGCTGATGCGGGGGATGCACCACATTCCGGTCGATCGCTCCGCCGGGGCCGATGCTTATGACAATGCCCTCGACGCACTACGTGACGGCGAGGTCATCGGGGTCTTCCCCGAGGCAACAATCAGTCGGGCATTCCTCATCAAAGATCTTAAGAATGGCGCTGCGCGACTGGCAGCCGAAGCCGAGGTTCCGTTGATCCCGATGGTTGTCTGGGGAGGCCAGCGGATGATGAGCAAGGGAACACCGAGGTCGCTCAAGTGGGGCAATCACATCTACATCACCATTGGTGAACCGATGTATCCAGGTGTCGATGACGACCCCAACACGGTCACGGTAGAACTACGCAGCCGTCTTGAAGAGTTGTTGGCGGACACGATCGAGCGATACCCGGATGAGCCGAAGGATGACAACGATCGGTGGTGGCTGCCTGCCTCATACGGTGGCACAGCGCCGACTCTCGCTGCGGCCAAGAAGGAAGACGAAGCCGCCGCAGCAAAGCGCCGCGAGCGTCGATCCGCGTAAGTGATACGCAACACCGTGGCTACCGCTCAGCCGCGGTTCGTGCAACACTGAAGACCTCCAGCCTTGAGCGTGAGCAGTTCTCCTTACTGATTTGTCAGTTTCGAAGATCGCAACGAATCCACATGAGTGCACGGAATGAGTCCGTGCCCGTCGATGGGACGTCGGCAGTCTGCTAGCAGTGACGCACAGAGTTGGCATGGGATATCGAACCCGAATCCCATCGCTTCCGGTCACTTCTACCTGTCGCGAATTCATACCCATCATTGGAGTAAGTCATGGCGGAAACCCGCCCAGATAGGCCACGCCATCGCCAACGCGATCGGCAATCCAGTTTTTCCGACTTTGCAATCCCGACCCCGATCGTCGAGCTCTTGGCGGCAGAGGGGGTCACTTCGCCTTTCCCGATTCAGGAGAAGACCCTTCCCGATGCCCTCGCCGGGCGAGACATTCTGGGACGAGGGCGAACCGGTTCAGGCAAGACCCTCGGTTTTGTTCTGCCACTAGTCACTCGCTTGAGTGCGTCGCGGACTCGCACGAAGTCCAAGTCACCTCGAGCAATCATCCTCGCACCGACACGTGAGCTGGCGAATCAGATCCACGAGACGCTTGCGCCACTCGCCGCCCAGGTCGGCCTCACGTCGACAACCGTGTACGGCGGAGTCAGTGCGGGAGCCCAGATCAGTTCCCTGCGACGAGGTGTCGACATCGTTGTGGCGTGCCCGGGTCGCCTTCTCGATCACCATCGCAGCGGTCACTTGAGTTTCGACAGTGTCGAGATCACCGTGATCGACGAAGCGGATCACATGGCCGATCTCGGATTCCTTCCGGATGTTCGCACCATCCTTGATGCGATTCGGCGAGGCACACAGACCATGTTGTTCTCTGCGACGCTCGATGGCGATGTCAATGTGATCGTTCGGAAGTACCTGAACAAGCCACTGACGTTCGACGTGGATCCAGCTGATGGTGATCCGCATGCGGACATCGACCACCACGTCCTGCGCATCAACTCCGGCGATCGAGTTGCGGTTATCGCCGAACTCGCTAAGCCGGGCGGTCGCACAGTCGTGTTCACCCGCACCCGCCACGGGGCAACCAAACTCTCCGAACAGCTCAACAAGGCGGGAATCCCAGCCGTTGACCTTCACGGGATGTTGAGTCAATCTGCCCGTGCACGCAACCTCGACAAGTTCAGCAATGGACGGTCCACGACCCTCGTTGCTACAGACGTCGCCGCGCGCGGCATTCACGTCGACGATGTGGGGCTTGTTATTCATGCCGATCCGCCGGCCGAACACAAGGCGTACCTGCATCGTTCTGGCAGGACCGCCCGCGCTGGGGCCAAGGGCACAGTCGTGACGCTGGCGACTGGGGCACAGGTGAAGGCAGTGCGCCAACTGACGACCAAGGCGAAGATCAAGCCAACCGAAAGCCACGTACAACCAGGACACGTGCTGCTCGGGACGCTGGCTGCCGAACCGATCGAGCGCACCTACAGCAAGCCACAAAGCCAGACTGAAAAGCCGGAGCAACGGTCGCGTGATGGCTGGGCCCGGTCAAAGTCGAGCAGGCCGAACCGTAAGCCGACGGGAAACCGACGCCAGCGGCCCGGGAGCGACCGGTCCCGCACTCCGGCCAAAGCGAGCTAGTCGGTTTCGAGTTCGGTCTTCAGAGCCTGCAGGGTTCGCGTCATTCCTTCTAGATTGTGGGTGGCGCGATCCCAGACTCCTGTTGCCGCGAACCCGCTGGTCTTCATCACGAATCCAAGCGGGCCTTCGCGAAGGTCGGTCCAGGTTTCTGTGAGGGTGCAACCGGATTCAGTTGGCGTCAACTGGTAGATCCAGCGGGCGACCGGCAGTCCGAAGCAGGTGACATCAATTGCGAAGATGCGAGCCGGTTTTGCTGCGGTGACGGTGCTCGTCGTGCGCCAGAGCTGCAAGCCCTTTCGGTTGTAGCCCGCGAAGGCTTCACCAACCTCTAACGGGCCGTTGTGCGGGACTCGCACCGAGTTGAGCTCCGGACTCCACTGGGGCATTCGGGACACATCGCTGACTGCTTCGTAGACGGCACTCGCAGATGCGGCGATCTCGATGGTGGCGCTGATGGTTTCGCTGTCGGTCATCCGCTGAGTCTGACACGCCGAGCATGCCGGTTCGACGGGATCGGCACGGGCAACCGGCACTATCAGGGGGTGAGCGGGCTATTCCTATGGCGTGAGGTCGAGCGATCGCGGCTGCTCAACCGGGCCCGGCGCCGGGCTTTGGAGACACCGCAGATTGCTGCCATCTACTGGCGTCGGCAGGAACGCAAGGCGCCGCTGCGGGCCAAGCTGGCACGAGCAGCACTGTCTCAGCGCCACGTGAATGAAGCCTTCTGGCGAATACAGGACTCCCGCGCCGAGAAGCAGAGGCGACGTTGAAGCCGCGTCCGACGCTGGCCAAGGTTGCCCATATCGCCGGCGTATCAAAGTCAAGTGCCGCGAATGTCCTGAGCGGTCGTCGCAAGATGTCAGCGGAAACGACTCGACGAGTGCTGGAAGCCGCCAAGACACTTGGCTACCGGGCCGACACTGCGGCCAGCAGCCTGAGTCGGGGTCGAACTCAGGTCATCGGGGTACTTGTCGCTGAATTTGTCCCGGGCCTGGTTGTGTCCGGAATTAGTGCGGTATTTGTGCAGCGTTGCTCCGCTGCCGGCGTTGTCGTGACTTTCGCCGGCCAAGATCGCGTGCAGGCCCTCATTGACTCCGGCATCGACATGTTGATCGTGCTCGGAACGCCCGACCCGGACCTGTACTCCGAATTGCACCTGCCCTTCGGCCTGCCTGTGATTGGACTCGAGATGTTGTCCGGCGGCCAGCCGGGCTGGGGAGGCCACGACTCCGGCGCGATCGCGCAGGCGGTCGTCGATCACTTTCAGGTCCAGGGTGCCCAGCACATCGGTTGGCTCATGGGGCCAGCAGCGCGCGGGACGTTTGAAGAGTGGACCCCAGACCTCAAGCAGGCGGCAGTTGCGGCCGGAATGGGATGGTCAACGGATACGCACGATGGCACTGCGAAGTCGCTGGAGAAGTCCTGGAGAAGCCTGCTAGGAAAGGGAGTTGACGCAGTGTTCAGTGTGGGAGTCGACAGTTCACCCTTGTTTGATGCCCTCGCATCGGTTGGCAAAGCCGCCCCAAAAGACGTCCTTGTTGTTGTTCAGGGGGAGGGCATCATCGAGCAGGCGATGACTCCAAAGGTATCCACGCTCTCCTTGATGGCACAGGAGAGTGGTGTTGCCATTGCCGATATGTGTATCGCTACTGTGACCGGCCAAGAGGTCCCGCCGTTTGAGCTGCCCTTTGAACTGACAGTTCGCGAGTCATCAGTTCGGGCTTAGCGTTGCCGAAGCGTGGTTCAGAGCACCTCGGAGTCATTGGCGGGCCAGTGAGCCATCGTGTCTAGGTAGAGCTGGCGAACCTTCTCTGCCTGGCGCCCGATGTTCTTCGTGGTCCAGCCCTTGGAACTGATTGGCTTGAGGACAGCGACGTCCACGGTCCCATTGGAGATCACGAGCGAATGCGGACGCATGATGTCGCCGGCATTGCGCATGACAATCGGCACCACTGGAACGCCAGCCTGCATCGCCATATGGAATGCGCCCTTTTTGAAGGGCAACAGGCGAGGCGTGGGCGAGCGTGTTCCTTCTGGCGCGATCGCGATCGATCGGCCTTCCCGCAATGCCTCAACAACTGGCTTGAGTGCTTCGCGTGCCTTCTCGCTGTTCTTACGGTCGACGTAGGCGACGCTTGCCAAATATCCAATCGGCGCGAATACCGGGTCGTGTTCGAGTTCCTTCTTGGCGACAGCGGTGAAGTCGCGACGTAGGAGCGCTCCCAGCAGCAGCATGTCGAGTTGGCTCTGGTGGTTGAACAAGAATACGCAGGGCCGGTTCGACCACAGGTGTTCCTCACCCACGACATTGAGCTTGACTCCCGCAGTGGCCAAGGCAAGGTCTGAACCAACGGATGCTGCCACGGCCATGCCAACTCGTCGATCGGAGTTGATAAGTGCGGTGGTTGCACCCGCTGCAACACCAAATCCGAGAGCGCCGATTGCCGTGAGGCTTCTGGCGACGGTGATGGGGTTGTGTCGGTGCGGCATCTTGAATCGGGCGATCGGCCACTTCTTCTTTTTGGCGTACGCGACGAGGTCTTCATCAGGATTGAGCGGGCGAGGGTGTCCTGCGAGTTCGAGGAACGGAACGTCCTCGGCGCCGTTGCTATAGCAGAAGCTTTCCTTCAGATCGATGCCATATTCCTCGGCAAACTCTCTGACGCCGTTGGCCTTTTCCTCGCCCCAGCGAACGGGTGATGCCAGGCGCCCGGTGAATTCACCATCAACAAGTTCAAGTTCGGTGCAGACGATGTGATCGATTCCAAGGTCTTCGGCGGCAGATTCAACCTGCGGCAATGTGGCCGAAGATGCCAGAACGATCGTATGCCCAGCCGCACGGTGTGCGTCAACGAGAATTCGAGCGTCCGGGTAGATCATGTTGGCGATCTTCGCGTTGAAGATCCGGTTACCGAAGTCTTCGAGGGACTCCAGCGTCTTGCCGGCCTGGGCCTGGACAGCGATATTCATAAGGTCGGTCACGTCTTTGCCGTGACGTTCGATGTTGATCGATTCCACGAGGGTCTGGAAGACCTCCTTGGCATCAACATCGCGAGTCTTGATGCGCTCCTTGAAGAACGCCGTCGCCGAGTAGCCCTTGATGAGCGTTCCGTCGAAGTCGAAGAACGCCCCGACAGTTGGGCCTTGCGGTCCAGTCTCGATTTCGGCGAGAAGCCAGTTGATATCGGCCATCAGATTTCCTCTTTCTTACGGGCCAACTCGCGAATGATGTTGATGCGCTCGATCACTGCATGGAACTCATCAGCGAAGTCCTGACGCTTGGCAGCCAATTCGGGTCCTCCGGGTTCGAAGAGACCACGGTTACTTGCCAGTTGAACTGCACCGCTGAAGAGATCTCGAGAGATCGACTCTGGGCTGTACAGCTCCTTTTGGTACCAGCGCTGTTGGGCAACGCCAATACATTCGAGAATGAACTCCTCGCGATCGATCTCCTCATCGGGAGCTCGCAACGCGAGGCGGTCGGCCGCAATCCCGTACGACTCCAAGAACGGACCGATCGTGCGGTGTGCAACGAACAGCTTTGCCTTGGCCAGGGTGGGCAGGATCTCCTTGGCGTCGAACGTTTCCGATTCCCAACCTGGGTATGCGATGTCGACTTCGTTCGCAACGTCAGCGGCGAAGTGGGTAGTGCGCGGGAAGAAGAACTCGTACTTGAGCACATCCCGGAGGCGAACCACTTCTTCCCACATTGCGTTCGTGACGTCTTCGGCTTCTTCCTGAGCAACCCGAACCAGCGCAACTTCGCAGATAGCGCGAGTGATCAAGTGGTGGATCAGCGTATTGCGGTAGAAGGCGGCCTCATGGGCACGGTTCTCCGCGATCCAGTAGATGTCCTCTGGGCCATCGGTGTATCGACGGATGACACCTTCACG
>Ga0075163_10003776_pt1 | contig 20350 bp, 18 predicted proteins | sample JI1023141ADNA_FD_71478 | JGI IMG/M metagenome (GOLD analysis project Ga0075163, IMG submission 71478) | Wastewater effluent complex algal communities from Wisconsin, to seasonally profile nutrient transformation and Carbon sequestration -... | ecosystem: Engineered > WWTP > Effluent > Algae... | reverse complement strand
CGCACCAATTGAGAGAATCCGGTTAAAGGGCAAAATAAATTGTGTGGTTCGATAAGTATTATTTTCAAAAATCAACTTTTCAGGGAATATCGAACCAATAAATTGTTGTTTGCTCCGCAAGTCCGCATCAATAAAGAAGTTCGGCATATTTCTTAAAAGATCAATACCTCCCGAAATATATGCTGAGTAATTTCCAATACCACTTTGGACGTTGTTTATTTTGCGCTCCAGCCTCTCAATTTCAGGCTCTAATCTGCTTTTGATTTCTCTAAACTCAATTGGTTCGATCTGCCTATCTAGCATCATGGTTTGTGCCGAATATAAACGTTCTCTAATCTTTTCGACTTCCTTTTTATAGACACCAATATTATTGGCATTGTCTTCCTGATTGAGTAAAAATGCTCTCTTTAAAGTCGTCAAGTACATATCAATGGCGTTTGACTTTGTATTAAAATCTTTCAGCCCTTCCACAAACAATTCATTCGCTAATCCGGCTTTGAACCTCTCACAACAGCCCTTCTGACAATGATAATAGAAGTATTTACCGCCATTGCCTTTAGATGCACTTCCAGTCAGCAGTTTACCGCAACGTTTACAAATCAGGAAACCCCGTAACGGAAGCTCGTCTTGTCTCGTGTTTTTTGTTGGGACGTTTCTTCTCCTACTATCTAAAACGTCCTGAACATCGTAGAACAATTTTTCGGAAATAATTGGCTCGTGTAATCCGTCAGCCAAGTATGCAGGTTCCTCCTTATAAGCAGCCACAGGGATTTTACCCATGTAAACCGGATTTCTTAAAATATTCCAAATGTTGTTCTTGCTGCAACGAAGTCCCTTTTCGGTCGCTATTTTCCAAACCTCAAATACATTGGTAACGCCTTTTGCGGTTTCTTCAAATACCCATTTGATTAAAGGAGCATCCTTGTCCGGTACAATTATTTTTTTATTGTTTTCGGTTACGGTATTTCTATAACCCTGCGGGGCTTGTGTCATCCACCTACCCTCTTTTCTTGCCCTACGCATACCCCCTATTACGTTGAGCGCTCTGCGATCATTTTCCACTTCAGGGGCCGTAAGAAAAATTGCAAGCATGAGTTTGTTTTCAGGAATGCTAATATCCAATGGTTGCTCGATCGCTTGTGGCTCTATTCCAAACTTCTTCAATCTTTTTATCATGGTATATGCGTCTGGCGCATTCCGTGAAAACCTATCCCACTTTGTAAATAGTATTAAGTCCGCCTGAATTGTTTTACGTCGCAATTGTTCAAGCAGTCTAATAAATTCAGGTCGCTCAAATGTCTTTGCTGAGTAGTCCTCGGATATAGTCGTTACAACAGCAATATTATTTGCATCGCAATAGGCTTGTAATCTTTCTACCTGATACTTTAAACTGTATCCTTTTTCGGCTTGTTCGTCGGTAGATACACGAACATAAATAATTGCTTTCCTTTTCATAGTACTTTAACTAGCTTGTTTGTAATCATTATCTGGATTAAGGGGCAATACCTTTTGATTTAGAGCGGCCTGCTTTCTCACATAGTTCATATATTCTATTTGAACCAGATTAAGAATAAGCTCTCTGATTGCCTCAATTTCCTCATCGGTGTAGGTCTCTCCATCTCTACTCATAAATTGTTTGCACTCGTCAAAAGTGAGCGTAGGCTCTTTGTAGTGGTGTATTTCATCTTCTTTTTTCATGATGTATCTTTGGCAAGTGCTTCACAAAAATAACAAACTAAATATTATAACCACTTGATAATCAGTTAAATAAGTTAAAATCTTCGCTGCAAAATGCCCTATACTATAAAGTTCGGCAGAAACATGATCGAATTGGTTCGGACTTTGTTGCGATCAACAAGATTGCTTGCTGATCGCTGCTTTTTTCATGCTATTTTACCTGATTTTGGGAAGACAGTCTTTCAGAGGCCACCTTTGGAATGATCCAAAAAGAGATAACGTCATTGTTTTTTGGTTGCGGCTTGGTTGCGGGGTGATTAAAAAAGATTAAAATTCATAGATATGTGATTAAATCACATCAAAACAGAATAAAAAAAAATCAAAAACTTGATCGTAACAGGAGTGGGTTTATTGATTTTGGAATGTTATTGTGAAATTACGTCATGAAAATCTATCCAAATAGGCTATTTATAATTAAATCCGAATAGCAGAATATCGGAATAAATAGAAACAAATTCTATTTCTTGAAAGTACTTATATAATACCTATCGTGTAAAACCAATTTAGTAGAAAATATGAAATTTGGAGCAATTGCTTTTTGGTCGGAAGCCAAGTTTTTACTGTTTGACAGGTAAATAATCTTGTTGTATTTATTGAGATTAGACCATTTCAGATCATTAATTGAGTTTAATGTTAATACATTATCTTGTTTCAGCAAACTATCAGTTAATTTATATTCCTTATTGTCCGTTATTGCTTTAAAATAATCCCGATTGTAATAATAAGAGAATGGAATAAGGAAATCAGTCGGGGAAACAACCACCAAAGTACTATCATCTTTAAGGTTTTTGATAACAGTTACAGATTCCTCCACATTTTGTTTTTTATCAGGGTCAAATTCCATTGTAAACCCAAAACTAAGGATCAGGGCCACGAAAACTATGTTTCTTATAAGTAAGTTTTTAAAAAGAGTTTCAATGCAATAACTAATCAGGATATAGTATGCAGGTAAAACGAAAATTAAATAGCGACTAATATACATCGGAACCCAATAAGAAATAAAAAACATTCCAAAAAACGGTATAACAAACCACAAAAAGATCAATAACAACGGTTTATTTCGTCCTGAAAAACTAATGTTTTTGACTCCTACGATCAAGCCTATAAAAAGTAGGATTATACAAAACACCACAATAAAAGGGAAATTACTGAATGACCATAGCATATTGTAAAGGCTCTCAATACCGGAAGGTTCCTTTAACCAGGTGCCGTGTTTTACAGACTGACCAAAACGCTGAAACAGAACATAAAGATGAGGTGTATATAACAACAAAACCAAAAAATAATAGATCGTAAATTTTAATAGCCGATCTCTGAAAAACAGCAAAAGATAAATTGCCTGAAATAGTAAAATGAAAAAGCCGAAATAGTGCGAATATATCAGTAAGACGCTTGCAACCACAAATCCCATAATGGCGGCCATGCTTTTTACTTTGCCTTCAATTAAGTCTAAAAAGTAATTCATGGAGATTATGCTCAATAGGAGAAATAAGCTATAAACCCGGCAATCATGGGCGAAATAGACTAACATAGACGAGAAAGAAAGAAGCAAACTGCTATTAATCGCAATCGTTTGAGAAAAACGTTTCCGGGCAAAAAAATACAATGCAACAGGGCTTAATGAAGCGAAAATCAAAGGCAAAATTCTCACCGCTATTGGAGAAATGCCAAACCATTTAATCCATACATGAAGAATCAATTCAAAAAGAGGTGGGTTATTGTAATTCTTTAAATGTTCAATGATTGTACCAAATCCAAATTGAGCATGGTAAATTGTGAACGGCTCATCCAGACCGATATCCTGTGAGGTAAGGTAAATAGACTTCAAAAGGAGGTTTAATACAATTAAAAATAGTGGGAAAATGCTAAAAATAAATATTTGCCCCTGCCTTATCATATACTAGAAATGTGAATTTTAAGGTACTGAAAGTAATCAGAATTATTAAATATCTTATAGTTTTAATAATTTAATGTAACTAACTAAACCACCGGATAATTCAACCCGAATAATATATACTCCTTGCGGCTGTTCGCCCGGAAAATAGTACTGCAACTTCTTTACTGGAGCGACGTCCTGACTTATCAATTCTATCCCTGCACTACTGTATAGAACAATTCGCAGAATATCATAATCAGCGTCAATCGTGAATGTATTTTCAAAAGGATTGGGATAGATACTAACTGATTTCTCAAAGGTTTCGTCGCTTAATCGAACTTTGTAGGCAAAATCAGGGTCTCCAAAATCTTTATCACCCGGAAAGATGCCAACATTTCGTTTAAATTTGAGTTTACCAACGGCGTTTGCTCTTTCACTCAGTATTGTTACCAATCCACCTTCCCAATAACATGACCAAATTTCAATCTTATAGTTCCGAAGGGGTTTGAAGCCACTTAAAGTAATTTCCTCATGTTTTTTTCCATATAAGTATGGCCCTTTAGGTTCATTGAACAGTGCTACATCGCTTTCTCGCTCGCTATAACAATCAGAATCATAAAAAGCCTCCATACCACCCATTAAACAATTCGGACAATTAGTGCTTGTGAGCCTCAAAGGGTCATTGATCCAGTAATAATCGCTATTGTGAACCCAACCAAAACCTTTAGTGCCGGATTTACTTATATTTTCAATCCACTCTACTTTTCTGTTTTCAAGGCGACCCAAAACACCTAAATCACAATCCCAATTGCTTGTAAATTCTTCTGTTTCAAACGGTGGGGGTGACTTTGTAAAAAAAGTACTCAGTGCTTTAAAATTTAAACGATGTTGCATACCTGGCACACTTTTGTTGTCAGGCACAAGGTGACTTTCCTGTTCCCAATCCCACCAAAAAAGACCGTTTCCAAAAGCTCTGTAAAACATAACGGTTGCCCAAAGATTATTATGAAATTCCGCATCTGAGAACCAATCTTCGTGAGTTGGCGGGCATAGACCTGTCCCAATTTCACCAAAAATAAACGGCTTTTTTGAATCAGGAGAAGTTAACAGCTTATTTACTTTATCATCATGTAGCGCCTTTATAGCCCTTCTCGAGTTGGTATAATTGTTCCTTGTAATGATATCAAATAGAACTGAGTTATCAATTCCGGGATCTGGCGCAGTCGGAGGTGCGCTGTAACCGTTAGTTAATAGATGTTGAGGATAAACCTGATCGTCCTTTAAGTAGGCTCCCATAGCTTTTACCCACTTATCGACCACTGAACGGAAAGAGGACTTTGAAGCATAATTTTCAAGATGGTCGGTTTCATTTATCAAACCGATAACGGCTAAATTGGCACTGTATCCATATCTGGCTAAAATATACCTGATCTTGTTTTTATAGATGGTAAATGATTCCCCTTCAATATTAAAAAAATCGTTCGGGTCAGATACCAGCTTTTTATAGGGATTTTTTCGCCAATCCAATTGAAATTCCGGCTTATTTGAGAAATGGTAATCACCTAGAAGTGTAAGAAACATATAGATATTTCGTCTTTCCGCAAGATCAAAGGTTTGATCTAATTCGTAGGCGTGCCATTGCCTCTCAAAGTTTTCATTTTGTTTTCTTTTACTTCCATAAACCCCCAATTCTTCCAGTTCAATCTCATTGCTCCACGGGTCTAATCTAATCCGAAAGAAATTCCCGGAATTATCGGCTAGATTGTTTATATAACCTCGTTGCCGTTCAAAATCGTCAGGTTGAATTAAGGAACTGGGGTAATCGCAAAATGGAATATTCTGGCCAAGAGCCACAAAAGGTTTGTTATGGTAGTCTTTTAAGTGTTTGTAACTGCCAAGCGTCAAAAAACCACGTTTCCCCGACTCAACAACTGTAAAATTCCCGTTAGAACGGAAAACAACCGTTCCGTTTAATGTTAGTGTTACTGCAAATGAGTAATTTCCATTTTCGGGAGGACAAAATCGGATTCTGAAAGGGAACTTTGATTTGTATTGCCCGAAGGTATTTGCCAGCTTATTAATGGTTATTTCCCTGAAATAAAATCCTTCTCTATGGTAGGTAATGTCCGAATTTGAAAAATAAGCATCTATTTTAATCTGGTTAAAATCGTAGGGATTTATACCTTCCAAACCGTCAAGGAAACTTTCAATCTGAATTTCAATGTCTGCGGGGATGATAACTCCTACCTCCAATTTCTCAAACCGACCAATATTATTCCAAGAGTTTGGATGAAAGGATGTTAATGTTTGACTGGGAAGTAAGAGACAATTCAACAAAAACAAAAGAAACTGAACCCTTATTAAAATGATGGTTTTTGTTTGATCCAGCATTTTTTATTCTTTAATCGCTAAACCTTTGGCTTTAACTTCACTAACATCTACAATAAGAGGTGGATTTCCTTTGTAATATATATTTCCGCTACTTCCAATGTTATAGCTCAACTCTTTTAGATTGACTGCATTGATAAAACAATCACCGAGTGTAAGGGTATGCACAAAGGCAAAATCGTTGACTATTAAATTTTCAGCATGAATAAAATTTGTACCGAAGGTGTATATATTAAAACTATTAGTACTGCCATTAATATAAATGTCACCGTTGCCGTGTGAACTTGTTCTAATCTGATTGTATTTACCATTGATATATATGTCTCCAGAACTTTCCGTTCTGACTACAAGGGTATCTTGTTCAAATCCCTCCAATACCGTTACAGTTCCAACACCCTCATTCTTAATAAGCTTAATATAGGGGGCCGTTATTTCAACCTTGACAGTCTTTTTGTAACCTCTAACAAAATTGCAGGTATTATCATTAGAAATTACTAAGATGCCATCGTTCACTTTTGTAGTAATATTTTTGATAATATGTTTCCCGGCTGTTACCTCCAATTTAAACTCAGGGCCTTGTTTTATATTTATCTCTATTTTGCTTTCAACCTGTATTGTATTAAATGTCCCCGGATATCTGGTTTCTATTTTTTCAGAGCCACTAGATTTAAAGCAATCAAGAGCGTTCTCCTTTTTGCAAGAGGTTACCAGTGCGAACAGTAAAAGAAAAAAAATAAATTTAGAGGGCAAAGAAAGCATACATAAAAATATTGATTTTCAGCGACATTTCCGCAACTTTAACTCAAAAGACTTACCGATTTTAAAATGCATAAACGAGGGCAATTTTTTAGATGGAAAAAGAAGAGTAGTGGAATTATTCTTTGATAATTTTAAAAACTTTCGTGCCAGATTTTCCAGATACACTAAGGAAATAAATCCCCTGATTTAAAAAACTAAGATTAATTTCCTGTTTCGCAGACGGGCTGTCCATTAGGAAAACCGTTTGCCCAAGATTAGTGTAAATAAATAATTTATCCAGCCTTTCATAGTTTTTGTCAAAATCTAATCGAACTTTATCGATTACTGGATTTGGAAAAAAACTAACGCTTATTTGGGGTAAGTTATTATCCTCAATACCAACAAAGGTTGCCGCTTTTTTTCTTACCACAATTTGCTGTAATAAAGAATCACGGCACCCATTCGATTCCTCTATTACCAATACCATATTCTTGGCCAAATTAGGAAAAACCGAATTCGGATTACCAAAATGATAAACACTTACAGTATCATTAAATGATAAAATTGGCACCCCAAATCCAGTAATTATCCAACGATAACTTGAAGCATTTTTATTCATTGCTGTAAATAGAATACGTTGCCCTAAATTATCCTCAGAAATAACTTTAAACTCAAAGTTAGCGGAACAAGGGCCATAATTTTTCGCACGGTTAAAATTGTTAGGACTTGTTTTAACCGCTGCTCTGACCAAAGTATTGTTGTTATCAGAAAAATACGCGGTTGAAATAAAATTGCCGGGATAAAGACCAAGACCAAACGTATTATTATAGGGGCCGGAAGCATAGCCGACATAGTACGATGGGTTGTAATTATTACAATAAACTGAATTGTCAATAATTTTTAAGTAGTATGCAGGAGTCCCAACATAGTTGTAATAATAAATGGAATCACTAATCGACGGAACACATGAGCTGGCGGAAAATTTTGTTACGGATAACCACTGTTCATAGTAATTCGAGCAATTGGAAAGGGTATCATGAACATAAAGAGTTACGAGATAATTACCGTTTTCTTGAAATTTGTGGACAGGCTCTTTAACATTTGATCCTGTGCCATCACCGAAATTCCAATAATAATGTATATTACTTGAAGTCGATTGGTTAAAGAAATGAACCGTTTCATAATTAGCGGAAAATGCATAGAACGCATAGCAAGTTTGCGAATATGTATATGATAGAATTGAAAAACACAGGTAGAATAGTAGTGCTTTCATCACCTAGTGTTTTATTCCTTTATAATTTTAAAGGATTTCGTTCCAGATTCCCCATAAACACTGAGGAAATAAATCCCCTGACTTAAAAATCTGAGATCAATTTCCTGTTTCTCAGATGGGCTGTCCATTTGAAAAACCGTTTGCCCAAGATTATTGTAAATAAATAATTTGTCCAGCCTTACATAGTTTTGGTCAAAATTTAAACTGACCCTATCCCTCGATGGATTTGGGAACAAATTAACATTTAAGGCGATTACGGTGTTTTGCTCAATGCCAACAAAGGTTGCGGCCTTTTTTCTTACCACAATTTGCTGTAATAAAGAATCACGGCACCCATTTTGTTCACCAACAGTTAGTACTACAATATTTCCTAAATCAGGAAACTGCGAATAGGGATTTCCTCCATACAATATACTTATTGTGTCATAGCCTGAAATTATTGGATCTCCAAACCCAGTAATTAGCCACTTATAGCTGTAAGCATCTTTATTCATCGCTTTAAAGAGAATTCTTTGACTTACAGCGTTTTCAGAAACGACTGACATTTCAAAATTCGCTGAACAATCCTGATAGTTTTTAGACCTGTTATAATTATTTGGACTGGTTTTACTGCCAGATCGCTTGAGCACATTTGAATTATCACGATAATATGCAGTCGAAATGAAATTTGCTGGATATAAACCAATACCAAATGTATTACTGTATGGGCCTGAACTCTCTCCAACTTTATATGTCGGAGAATAATTAACACAATTAATTGAGTTGTCAATAATTTTAAGGTAATATGCAGTAAACCCAAAATAATTGTAAGAATAAATAGAATCACTTATAGCTGGTGAGCAGGGGTCTAGTGAGTATTTCGTAACATTTATCCATTGTTCGTAATAATCCGAACATTTTGAAACGGTATCATAAGCAAACAATGTTACAAGGTATTTCCCATTTTCCACAAACTCGTGAATAGGATTTTCAATATTAGAACCAGTTCCATCGCCAAAATTCCAGTAATAATGGGCATTTGGAACAGTTGACTGATTTGTAAACTGTACATTTTCAAAATTACCGCCATAGGAATACAAAGCGTTGCAGATTTGAGACAGGACTTTTAAATGTAAACCAAAGAAGATTATAAAATATTTGCATTTCATACTATAATTTTTTAAGTCAATCAAATATACGTCCCTTACACTGCAACGCTTTACTAAAAATAATGTGTTTACTAAAGATACTAATTATCTGGTAATTATTAGCTTTTTAGAATATTCTCCATTACTATTAGAGACTTTAGTGATGTAAATGCCTGGTATCAATTCTCTTGTGTTAATATTAACAATGCTATACGGAATGATATCATTACTTTCTTGTTCGGTCACCAACTGTCCTATTTGATTGAAAATTCTAATACTTACCTTCCCTTTCAGCTCCTTTTTAAATGCCATTTGGCATTCATTTTGGGTAGGGTTTGGGAATAAATTAAACACATCTTCGTTACTTTGATCAGAAAAATACTCTTTAATCCCAACTATTTGCCATGAACTGAAAGTTGCTATGTAACCATCTCTTTGCGGATAAACTATTTGCGTATTGTTAAGTTTATTCTGGTACCATGCACTTAGATTGGCGATATTTTGTTTGATTGGAAAATCGGCCCCGGCTGACAGCTCAACGGAATAAGTAGTATTAGTCATTCCCACCAAAATTAGCGTGCTATTATTTGAATTATATGCTAATCCGAAACCATTATCGAGGCTTCGACCGCCAAAATATGTGTTCCAAATGGGTTGATTTGTAACATCAAAAACAAGCATGAATGCTTCGGTATTTAATGCACCGGTAGTGAAATACAAATTGGAATTATACGTGGCAGTGAATGTAAGGCTAGTTCCAAGATTTTTACCGCTAACAAATACTTTGCCTGCGTTGTCACTTGCCACACACCATCCAGCAATGTCCCCAGAGAATTGGGTATTTGTACCGTAATACGTTGACCACTTTTTTGTGCCGATAGTATCAAACTTAGTTATGAGAATTTTAGAGTAACCATTTGTCACTGTTGTATCAGTATAAACATTGACGTTCGGTGGAGTTGCTATTTTTTGTTTATTAAGACTATTGCAATAACCCACCATAACACCTTCATTTACCCCAGATACCGCCACATCGGTATATGCCTCATCAGCTGTTCCTCCAACATAACTCGAATAAACAACTGTATCCCTTTTATTGAATCTGGCGTAAAACGCATCTATCCTACCACTATGTACACTTTGAGTAGGAGCACCATATTTACTGAAAACGAGCATTCCTGTTGTGTCACATTCCCCAGCCAAATAAAAACCGTGATTGTCACAGGCGATTTTGCACTTTAAAAAATCATCCGACTGTAAACTAATACTTGCTGGATTATCTTGTGAGTTAAATCTATTGGTGTGTTTTATTGTCCTATTAGGCACCGGCCAAATAGTAGACCATTTTCTATTTCCTGTACTATCAAATTTAGAAATTTGAAAATTGTAAATCGAAGTTTGCATATATGAAGCATTATTATAACTGCCATTCTGAAACTTCGCATCGGTCGTTAGGTCGTAATTTATTGCGGTGGTAATGTAAATGTGTTTGCGATCGGGAGTTCGGGCAATATCGCTGGCATAACCATTCAATCTCGTGTACCAAGGCATCGACTTATTGTTGTGAAATTGAATTGCATAACCATATCCACTTGTTGTTGTGTAAGTGCCGGGAGTTAGCGAAACAGGTGTGTTCGGAAACTGGGTATTGTACGAACTATTATCCAGTAGCGGACTGAGTGTCGAAGATGTATTCCCAATCACAGTGATGTAATTTCCTTGCATTATAAGATTCAGAGGATTCATTTGTACACCAGCGATACCATAGGTATTTGTGATGAGCCTATTTCCAGTTTTACTGAAAACGACCAAGGTCAAAAATCGGGTTGAGACGTTGTTTAGTGTGGAAGTTGCAGTTACAAATGAACCTGTTATAATTGGAAATGCGTTGACATTCGTACTTGCTTTTGTTTCTCCAAGTACAGCATAGGACTCTCCACTAGGGTCTACGTCAATGGCTTTAATCCCATCATCTTCAAAACCTCCATAATAGGTACAATGTGTTAAATTGTCAGCATTGGATGGAGAACCGACAACACCATTACCATTATCAATTTCAATAATTAATGGCCAAGCTGTGTTATAAGGACTTACATTCAAGTCATATTTTCCATTTCCAATGCTGTTCCAAGTTGCAGTAGTTGTTAGAGTCACAGGGTTTCCATTCCAATCAACCGTATAAACGGTTGGCTGATCGAACTCAACCTTACCTCTGAAACTATTAATCCTAAGATTATTTCCAGTAATGCTGTGACTAGTTGCACCGGATATCTGCCAGATTATGTTTTTCACATTTGCTCCTGGTTTTAGAACATAATACATTTTTAACCCCTGATCGTTGCTGTAATAATGCAAATCAACGCTTGGATAAATATTAGGAACAAAATACCGTTCGTATCCCTTTACATCAAATACGAAGGCAGGTAAATCCGATTGCATAAAATGTGATATACCATGTTTCGGCTGAAAAGGAAATGCAGAAGTGAATTTGTTTGCATTATACATGGTGATATCTACTCGTTGGGTTGTATCATAACTCCCGTTAGTTATTTCTTGTTTATAAAATTTATAACTGATTCTGTCTGTGGAGTAATACGATTGGGGATAATTATTGAGGGTAGAAAATACTATATCTCTTGCAACTTTTAAACTATCCATACGTTTTATCTGTCCTTTATTCTCATAAAATAAATGCGACACATTAGGACTTTCATTAGAAATTGTACTAGGATCAGGGGGAAAGTAAACAGGTGTTTGGCTAATTTTTATACTTGTATAGTCGTAATTAGCACTCGAATTTTTCGACTGCGCTCCAACGTAAACCACACCAATTCCATTAACTGAAATACTTGTTCCCGCATCCACCTCACTATTTCCCGTCCCATCAATAACCAAATTCCAAGAAGTGTTGCCACTTGGAGTAATTTGATAAACAAAAATATCTCGGCTTGTTTTCATTTTTTCTCCAACACAATAAAAGTGATGCGCAATAGTGTCGCAGGTAACCTTTGGATCAGATAGAAGTGAAGTAAGACCTGTGGCCTCCTGATTAACAAATAACTGAACTCCTGTGCTGTCCAATAACACTGTATGATATTCATATTGTGAGCCATTTAATGCAGTTCCAACGGTTGCGATGTTTCCAGTTGAGTCACGCACCAATGAGGTACCTCGGTTAGTAGCATTCAAATAATCATAATCCTCCTGAAATATAATTGATCCCGATCCGCCATCATATTTAATGGTGGTTTGGTCAAGTCCCGTAGTATTATTATAAATCTCACCAGCAACAACCACGTTTGCACCAGAAAGAATGATAGCGTTTCCCTTATCATTCGACCCCGATCCAGAACCGTTTGTAATTGTTGACCAAGCTAAGGTTCCGTTGGTTGAATTAAGACGATAGGTAACTATGTCCGTATTGCCAGATCCATTTGTACTGCTACCGGTCACAAAAACAGCACCTCCATTGCTAGAAAGCGTCAATCCACTTGCTAGGTCGTTGCCATTGGCCGATCCATTAAAGACATGAACCCATTGCTGAACTAAGGCACTGCTGTACTTGATAGTTACGATGTCATAATTGCCACTAGTATTCATACTTTTTCCGGTAACGTAGATATAACCGTAGATATCAATTTTAATATCTATGGCTTCATCTGTTCCACCCGAACCAGTGCCTCTATCATATCTTGCACTAGCAATTTGGGTTCCAGTCTGGTTATAAACAAGCGTAATATAGTCGAGACCAGTTGCCCCGTTACCATAACTTACACCAGCAACATAACTATTATTTCCGAATAGCTTTATAGCATTACCTTTATCATAATTTCCGTTATCATAGGTTGTTGTGAAAACGACATTCCCTAAAGAATCCCTCTTTTGAGTCAAAACATCGTAAGCTGGTGAATTGGTGCCGGTGTAACCGGTCAACCACATACTGTTATTTACGTCAATTGCGGTAGGCGCATTAGTAATAGAATTTTTTTGACCCGTGTACTTTATCCAGTCAATATTCTGCGCCACGTATGGGCTTGGTGTCACCGTGAACTGCGCCATTGCTTTTATTGAAAAGATGGCCAGTGGAATTAATAAGATTTTTTTCATTTTTTCTAGTTTAGGGATTAGTTTAATAATTAATTGGGTTCAAAGTTTAAACACTTCGTTTATATTGCCTGTTGTCTTTCGCTTCACTTCATGTGAACTCAGGTTTATTGATATATACGGTTGATTTAGTTTTTTTAATGGTTTGGAACTCTATAATATTCTTATATAGCCAGCCCCGGCAAAAATCCTCCGCTTTATGCAAAACAAATACAAGTTTGAGTGTGTGGCAGTTAAATTTTAAAAGACAGTTCTTAAAATCTTCGTCTATTTCTAATTGACTTATGGGCGTATTTAGGTACTTATCATACCCATACTCTCTTGCGCATTCAATTGTAGTCTGGAAAAAATTGACGACGACGAAATCTTTAAATACCTGATAACCAAGTTCCAGTTTTTTTATTACCGAATTAATTTTTTCGACTTTAATCGAATTTTCTGACAAGTTAATAAGTTCAGTTTCAAAACTCTTACTTAAACAATAGTCAATTAGATGAATGTCCTCCGGATTGAGGTTGCAATTACCGTTCCGTTTCCATTCTTCCCAAAAGAACAGATATCGGGCTAGTTCAATCTTTAATCTATTTATTCTTCTACTCAACATAACTGTCCGGAGAATATTTATCTTGTTATGAAGTTAAAAGTAACACGAGTTTTTATTTCTAAGTAAAACGCAAAAATCTTAATTTGTTAAATAGTCCAACAAGTTGTACAAAAGGCTGTTTTTTTAACAAATTGATTTATTGATCTTCAAATTTTCTTCATCATTTTTGAACTAAATAAAAAAGCCATGAACTCTGTCATTAAAATAATAATTGCTGATGATAAACCAATATGGCGTGAAAACATCAGCGTGTTCTTAAAAGATTATCCCTTCATTCATGTTATTGGTGAAGCATCAAACGGTATTGAATTAATTGAAACATTGAAGGAAAAGGCGCCTGATGTAATTTTACTAGACCTTTCAATGCCAAAGATGGATGGAAACAAAACGATGGCATATTTAACCATGAATTATCCAGAAATGAAGATCATAATTTTTAGCGATTTTGATGAACAAGAAATTGTTGAACATTACATAGCCCGGGGGGCGAGAGGTTTCGTATCTAAAGGTCGAAGTATATTTGATTTAATTCCTGCAATAAAAAAAGTGCAAAAAGGGGGAAGATATTATTCCCGAACAAAACCCCGGGAATCCATTGAACTAACGAATAGAAACAAAGAGTATATACACTTAGTAGCAGAGGGAAAGAAACGTGAAGAAATTGCGACTGCACTTGGCATAACTCCCTGGGGGGTAGACAGGCAAAAAAAGAAAGTCATGAATGCGCTCGGTGTGGATGAAAGTGGATTACTTAACAGCATTTTTAGATTAGGGTTTAATTTTTTCGGCAAAATATGGCCTAAACGGGATTAAATGTATTAATGGAAAGATCAAATTAGAGTTTTTATCATTTTAAGTAAAATAGTTACATTGGCGGAAATAATTAAAAATTATAAACCTATTAAAACCAATAAATTATGTTTACAGGAAATGAAGATCATGACATTAGTTTGAGCGCCGCCTCGACAATGACTAAAAATTATCGTGACACTATATCAACAGGTGGAGTAATAGCCCACTACATTGGTAAATCAGAATTAATAGAGTTGCTCAATCAAACCGACTGCGTGGGAATGAGAATATATTATGCACTTGACAATGGCGCAAAAGAACTAGTATTCGTTGGGGTAAATGCATCTGGAAACGATTTATACACGGGTAAGTTGTTAGACAGAACTATTAAGTGTCCACAGGACTGCTCTGCCGCAAACCCTCTTAACAGTAATGTCACTCCATAATTTATATACAATTTTCAAAAGCATATCTGCTGCAACTATTCTTATTCCAATAATTAGTTGCATTATAAATCTCAAGACACTTGACCGAAAGTTAAGGGTCTTGTTTATTTTTTTCCTCTTTTCTCTATTGGTCGAAATTCTTAGCAGAATTTTCTCTGACCCATTTCCCTTGGGATATCAAATTCTCAAACAAACTGGTCTGTTTTCCGGCGAGAGCTTAAATTTATTATCATCTTTCTTTTCTAAAAATCGTTTAAACTGTTACTATGCTTTGGCTAATGTATTCACCCTGTTCCAATTTTTCACATTTGCATTTATCTATTATGGCGCATTTAATAATCCAGTAATAAAAAAAACGATTTTAGTTGGGACACATCTTTTTACAACTATTGCATTAATAGTTTGGTTCCCAATGCGACATTTTTTTTCAGGAGAAAATATCACTACAATCATTGAGGCCACTTTCTTTTTTGTTCTTTCCTTGTACTTTTTTTACATTGAACTTAAAGAAATGAATATTACAAAAGTCAAAGAAAATGCTATTATATGGTTTAATTCGGCTGTTTTGATCTATTTTTCCGTTACTTTAATTTTGTTTATTGTAGATGACTATCTTTCAATCTGTCCAAGAGAATTATTTATGCTTTTATGGAGCCTTAATTTGTTGGCGAACATTACCTTTAATGTCCTTTTGGGAATAGCAATACGTGCATGGAAACGGGATCATTTGGAATAATAGTTTTATTTTTCGGATTGGTGGTTTTTGCGCTTGCAACTACTATTGTAATTTTCTTTTCAAAACATAAGGCGAATATTCTGCGGATGGAAAACCAAAAGCAAATTGAAACCTTTAAAGCTATTGTTGAAGCGGAAGAGAAACAAAAGGAGAGAATCGCAAAAAATCTACACGATGAAGTCACAACTACGATGACAGTATTAGCGCAGCACATTGATATGAAATATGGTGAGGATAGAAGGGCATCCGAATTGATCGAACAAATTATTTCTGGGACAAAAGCCGTATCACTCGATCTCATGCCAAAAATGCTTTTTAATTTCGGGCTTATAAAAGCAATAGAGCAATACATTTGGCTTTTGAACAAAGATCGTAACGTAGAAGTGGAAATAGAAAACAATACAAATTTTAATAATAATTTGCCTTTTGAGAAAAACGATCAGGTGAATATTTACAGGGCGTGTTTGGAGATTTTGAATAATATCCAAAAGCACACTGGCTGTACCTGCTTAAAATTAAATTTCGACGCTATCGAAAATAACTTTGTCATTGAATTTACCCACAATGGTCAGGGAATTGATAATACTGAAATGCATACCCTATGTCAGGCCACTCAAGGGTTGGGTTTGAAGTCCTTGAAGTCACGCCTGCTTATTTTGAATGCAGAGATCAATTATTATAAAGAAATTGATAACGCAAACATTACCCTATTTATCCCCTTACGAAAATGACGGACATCATTAACATTGCCATCGCAGAAGATCATGAACTGGTTCGGGAAGGATTTGTGGCTATGCTCAAAAAATACCCTCGAATAAACATTCTTTTTGAAGCAAATGATGGCAAAGAATTAATTAAAGGATTAAAGAATGCGGAACCTGATATTGTATTACTGGACATAGAAATGCCAGTTATGAACGGCATTGACGCTATTATCAAGATCAAACAGTTATTTCCGAAAATAAAAATTATTGTCATAAGCGCACATTCAGAAGAAACCGAAATTTTAGAATATGTAAAACTTGGAGCTGATTCATTTTTGCCAAAGCATTGTAAAAAGGAAACACTTTTAACTGCTATTCTTTCGGTTCAAGAAGACGGTAGGTTTTTTGAGAAGCATATTGCTACACTTATTGCTAAAGTATTGCCCCCCGCACCTAAACCCAAAAAAGAGAAAAAGCTAACCGAAAGGGATTTAAAATTTCTTAAATACTATTATGCCGGGAAAGACTATTCCGAGATCGCAAGGCTCATGAATGTGGTTGAAAAGACACTGATTTGGTACAAACACATTATCATGGCCAAAACTAACTCGAAAAGCATGGAAGAATTGCAGGAATACCTTTCAAAAAGGGAAATCACTTTGTGATTTGCCGAAGTGCGTTTTCTATTCTATTTGTTACTTACAGGCTCAATAGCATTCAATAAAATGACTATTTTCGTTTGACATTCGCCATCCGAACGTTAAAACCTACCGTTTATAGGGTTTTTAGCACATTCATAAAATTCTTTGCCCGTCATTTTAGAGGCAGTTACTTCCTGATTGGTAATTAAAAATTTATAAATACCCCATGAATCCCTTATCTGGCGGGGTTTTTGAAGCCTAACCCTTAAAAATAAATACCTCTCCAAAACAGCAGTTTCACCCTTCCTAACGGTTCCCAAAATACTAAAATGCAAAAAACGCACAACAAGTGCATTTGCGGATTATACTTAGTTACTCCCAGTTACGTTATATCTACCAAAGACCTCTCACACAAAACAATTCTTATGATCTGTTCTTTTAGATCGCTGAGTGTGCTGAACCATTGTAAACTCAAACGTGGTAAGGTATTTGATTTGCTGAATTGACCTGAAAGCGAAGCAGTCCCAGTAAGTCAAATAAAAAAATTCACACAAAAACTAAACGTTATGCAAAGCGATGAAAAAACTATCCGGCTGACACAATTATGGTATTACACCAATGAGGTTGTTAAACTCCTCGAAATAAGTAAAACGGTGTTTGAAAGAGATATCAAGCCCCACAGAACTGCCCTTGGAAAAAAACTAGGAAAAAAATGGACAAACGTCCAGGTGAAAAAAATCTTCTATCTCTTAACTCCTCATGTCCACATAATTATTGACTAAATAATCCATCATAACAATTTATGATGACAACCTAACCGTTGTCTTGAAATAGCTGTGTGTTCAATAAAATCAAGCCTCCCAAGCGGAGGCTTTTTTTATTTCCGAATATCAAAAATCAAAAAACAAGCGAAAAGATTAAAAAAGATGAAAAAAGATTAAATTCAGTTCTTTTCCGTTCGCTTGCGAACCGTTGTGATCCAGTAGCCCTTATAACCTCAATAATTTTGTATCAGGAGTTTTGGCAATTCAGCCAAAACATTTGAAACAAAAAAAATGAAAAACATCTGTGAAAAATGTGGACAGCGTATAGACGCTAAAAACGAGGGCTCAACTTGCAACAACTCTTTGTGTCCATCCCTACTAAACAAATCCGAACAAGCCCATCAGGAAGGTAATCAACTGCCGCAGCAAACTGCCGAAACAAATCCCTCTCTCACTCAATTAAAAATTATTAAAGGGGATTTATTCAACACTGTCAAACGTGTCAAACGCACCCAAGACCTTTTAAACTTTTCTCAATCCATATTTTGGCCGGAAAGGAATTTTTCTGAAAAACGGCAACTGGAATTAAAATTACGCATCGCTGAACATTTTCGTGAAAGTAAGGACATCGACAAAACTTTCCGGGAACTGGTAGAACGCACCGTTCTTGCGAAACGCTGGGTGGAAGAAGAAGAATACCGCACCATTCTCAGACCTGAACTCTGGTTTAATATTGACCGAATTGATGGGCTTTATTTCACACATGGTCTATATGGAAAGATGCTGACCCAGCGCAAAACCATCCCAAGTTATCAATGTGGACTTACTGTTTTTTCGGAAGCCATCCTGAACTATTGCGAGAGTAAAAATGTTCTGGACATCTATGCTTATCGTGAGCAATTCATCGCATTGCGCCGCCTGGATTTACTGCAATACTATTACAATGCCATCATCCACATCCAATTCATTAATCTATAAAGATCCGCACTTATGAAAACCGACGAAGACAGTAATCAGCCTGAACTCATTATTAACAGGCATTACAACAAGAAAGAACTCTGCTTTCTCTTTGGAAACATTACCATGTACTATCTCAACCGCATGATTGCCGACGCACAGGAAGTTGGTCGACCTCTTGGCACCAGTTACAGTCCAAGGCAAATCCTCATCCTGATTGACCACTACGGTTTGGGCGGAATATTCATGAAAAATCAAAACAAAATCAGCAAATAAAAACAAAAAAACGACGAAGGTAAACGAGGGCGTCGAAAATCGTCCCAGTTGACCCTCTGCCATGTCGGAACTTTATAGTATGGGGCAGTTTTCAGAAGCAAAAAAAACAAGCATCATGAAAAGTAAACAAAGTGAACAAATCGAAACAAAAAAACGACGAAGGTAAACGAGAGGAACAAAATCCGTCCCAGTTGACCCTCTGCCATGTCGGAACTTTATAGTATGGGGCAGTTTTCAGAAGCAAAAAAACAAGCATAATGAAAAGTAAACAAAGTGAACAAATCGAAACAAAAAAACGACGAAAGTAAACGAAGGGAACAAAATCCGTCCCAGTTGACCCTCTACCATGTCGGAACTTTATAGTATGGGGCAGTTTTTAGAAACAAAAAAACAAACAACATGAAAACCAATCATTCAACAAACGATACAGGCTCTCACACCTTTCTAACCGGGGCCATCCTGTTTGCCAACCTCGATTATTCGGGCCTTGCGGGATATGCGATAAAAGCGGCGATCGGTGGGGCCATCTGGATGGGTTTTAAACTGGCTGGTGATTATTTATCAGAGAGGTTACTGAACCGCAAAAAGAAAAAAGACGAAACAAAAGAACAAACTACTGACAAACCTGAAAACGACTAATGGCCAAGCTGGGAAAAATAATCATAGGAACAGGCATCGGTGCGGGGATCATTTTTGCGCTGACTAAACTTCTGGGTAAAAAGAAACTTGGAGATAAGTTAGACAGCATCACTCAGGCATCCATCCACAACTTTGATGAAAAGGGTTTGGTTGTTCGCATCGACGTGGTGCTGAAAAACCCTACGGAATATTCGGTGCGCATCCGTCAGCCTTACATCCGGTTGTTGGTTGGCAACAGTCTGGTGGGCACTTCGCAGGTGAAAAGTAACATCATTGAAATAAAAAGTTACTCAGCCGCCGCACTAAAAGAACCCATCTACATCACCATCCCCTTGTCCAAGTTGCTCACCCTGGGCGGAACATTTTATCAGGCCCTTGCCAAGCAGCAACCCGTGATAATTACCGTCAACACCCTTTCAAGTATTGATCTGGGGGCCAAATGGATCGGGTACGATAAAAAAGACCCGATCACACTCAAGCCAAAACTACCATCAAAAACCAAAAAAAATGCCAATCACGGAAGCAAAAAATAATGTCGAACTCCTGAG
>Ga0075163_10003775_pt1 | contig 20350 bp, 13 predicted proteins | sample JI1023141ADNA_FD_71478 | JGI IMG/M metagenome (GOLD analysis project Ga0075163, IMG submission 71478) | Wastewater effluent complex algal communities from Wisconsin, to seasonally profile nutrient transformation and Carbon sequestration -... | ecosystem: Engineered > WWTP > Effluent > Algae... | reverse complement strand
CGCAATCTCCTGCCCCTTCTCCAGCACCAGCATGATTCCGTTGCTGACGATCGACGAAGCCGCGACCAGGATGATGAAGCAGAGCGCGATGAACATCGCGATCTTTTCCAGCTTCAGCGCCGAAAACAGGCTCGCGTTCAGCTGCTTCCAGTCATCCACCTCAAACCCTCCCAGCCGCGACGCCTTCCCGAGCGTCGTCCTGATGCGCGCCATCACCGGCTCGGTCTCTTCTGGATACTTGAGCTTGAGCTCGATTCCCGTGATCTCGTCCTCGACGCCCAGAAACTTTTGGGCCACGTCGAGCAGCATGTACACATACTTGCTGTCGTACTCGTACATGCCCGAAAAGAAGATGCCCACGACGCGGAACGGCCGCGACTTGGGGATGGGACCTGTGGGACCGACATCGCCCAGCGGCGAGACCACGCTCACCTCGTCGCCGACATAGATGCGAAGGTTCTTGGCGAGCTCGCGCCCGATCACCAGCCCCGGCAGCACCCGCTTGGGCCGCGGCGGCGCCACCACCTTGGCCTCTTCCTCCTCGGCCACGAGCTCTTTTTCCAGCGCTGCGCCGGCCGTACCTTGGCCCGCCAGCGCTTTGGCCGGCCGCTCGTCCGCGGCATCGGCGCTCCCCGCGTCGCGCGCAGACGGGGGCTCGGTTCCGGCTTCAAGCCCGCCGTCTGCATTCGAGCCCGGGACCTGGGGCGCTCGGACGATCGGGCGGGGCGCTTCGGCCGGGAGGCGCAGCCGCTCGGGATGAAGCAGGTTGTCGAGCGAGCCCTGATCGGTATTTTTCACCAGATCGGTCACGGTTCCGATGGTCTGCGGATCGATGCCCTTCAAGATGACGCCCGCGACGTTGCTCTGGCTGGTCATCATGACCTCACCCGACAAGTAGGGCGTTGCGGCCACCACCTCGGGATCGCGTTCGATCGCACCCAGCGCCTCGCGATAGTCGCCGAACACGCGGTCAGGCGCCGTCACGATCATGTGCGCATGCGTGCCCAGGATCTTGCCCTTCAGGTCCTGCTCGAAGCCGCTCATCACCGACAGCACCGTGACCAGCGCTCCGGTGCCCAGAAACAGCCCGAACGTCGAGATCGTCGAAAAAATCGTCAGCCGACGGATGAGCTCGATGAAGAAACCGACGAGCACGGTCAGGAGCACGCTGACGTATTTGAGCGTGCGAAAGACGCCTCGCAGATCCCAAAGCAGCTGCGACAGGTGCTCCCGCAGGTAGTACTCGACCAGCTGATCGCCTGCGAAGATCGCTGCGGTGAGCAGGAGAAGCCCGAAGGTGGCCCAGCGCAGATGGTTAAGGGCGTCGGGGTGCCGGTTTGCCCGCAGATAGCGGCTGGCGATCAGCAGCTCAAAGGTCATGCTTCGCCGGTCAGGATGTTGCGTGCGATGACCATGCGCTGAATCTGCGAGGTGCCTTCATAGATCTGAAGCAGCTTCGCGTCGCGCATGAGCTTCTCGACGGGATATTCCTTGGTGTAGCCGTAGCCGCCGAAGATCTGCACGGCATCGGTGGTCGCCTTCATGGCCATGTCGGCGCCGTAGAGCTTCGCCATGCTGGAGACAACCGAGTCGAGCTTGCCCTGATCGACCATCCACGCCGCCTTGTGGCACAGGGTGCGCGTCGCTTCGAGCGCCACCGCCATGTCGGCGAGCATGATCTGGATCGCCTGGTGCTGAGCGATCGGCACCCCGAACGTCTTGCGCTCCAGGGCATAGGCGCGGCTCTCGTGCAGGGCGCGGCCGATGATGCCCGCGGCGCCGGCGGCGATCCACGGCCGCGAGCGATCGAAGGTCTTCATGGCGATCTTGAAGCCCTCGCCCTCATTGCCGATGAGCGCCTCTTTGGGCAGCCGCACCTCGTCGAAGATGACGTCGGTGGTGTTGCTGGCGCGCTGCCCCATCTTGTTTTCTTTGCGGCCGGGCTGCACGCCTTTGCGATCGGCCTCGACGACGAAGACGGCGATCTTGCGGTTGCGCGCCTTCAGGTCCTTTTCCGGCTTGGGATCGCTCGTCGCCAGGACCGTGTAGAAGCTGGCATGGCCGCCGTTGGTGATCCAGCGCTTCTGGCCGCTCAGCACGTAGCCGTCGCCGTCTTTGGTGTAGTGGGTGCGCAGACCCGCGACATCGGAGCCAGCCTCGGGCTCGGAGCAACAATAGGAGCAGAAGATCGGCTCATTGATGAGCCAGCGCAGGTAGCGATCCTTCTGCGCGTCGGTGCCGGCGATCATGATCGGCATCGCCCCGAGCATGTTGGCGACCATCGACGTGTTGACGCCGGAGCAGGCCCACGCGACCTCCTCCATGATCAGGCAGTGGGTCAGGCACGAGAGCCCGAGGCCGCCGTACTGTTCGGGAATCTCGCAGTTGGTGATTCCGAGCTCCCACGCCTGCTTGAGCAGACCCACCGGAAACTCGCCCTCCTCGTCGAGATGCCCCGCAACCGGGGCGATCTTGGCGCGGGCAAAATCACGCGCCGTCTTGCGCAGCGCCTGCTGTTCTTCCGTAAACGTCAGGTCAAACATCCTGCTCTCCCTTAAGATTGCCTTTAGAATCGGCCACTACACCATGAGTAGCATAGGCCACCACAGGCTCCGTCATCTCGCTGGCTTACGGGCCAGTTCGGTTCGATTGCCGATGACCTGGGCCCCGCCCATGCCTATGCTTAGCGAGGAGCGAAATATTGCCAAATTCTGGCTATGCGTACCAGATTGACCCTATAGGCAAAAACATCGTACGATGCGAAGGGTTACTTTTCCGTGGCTGTCCCGTACGGGAAATACTTGCTTGACCGCAAGCTGACCGAAGGCGGGATGGCTGAAATCTTCCTCGCACGGCCGAATCCTATGCTGGCGACGAAGGATCTGCTCTCTCGACGGTCTCCGCTTGTCGTCAAGCGACTGTTTGCGCACCACAGCTCCGAAGGGGAGTTTGTGCGCATGTTCTTCAATGAGGCGCGCCTCGCCTCGCGCATCAAGCACCCCAACATCGTCGACATCTTCGATCAGGGCGAGGCTGACAGCACCTACTTCCTGGCCATGGAGTACATCCACGGCGAGGATCTTCGCGGGCTGGCGCAGCAGTCGGACGCAGTCGGCAAGCGGCCGGCGCTGGCGCTCATCTGCCGCATCATCATGGACACGCTGGCCGGCCTCTATTACGCCCATACGCTCCTCGACGAGCGCGGGCAGCCGCTGGGCCTGGTCCATCGCGACGTCTCGCCGCAGAACGTGCTCGTCACGTATGACGGCGTGGTCAAGCTGATCGACTTCGGGATCGCCAAGGCGACGCGCATGCTCGACAGCGAGCAGACCCAGGCCGGCATGATCAAGGGCAAGTACGCCTACATGTCGCCCGAGCAGACGCGCGGCGAGCAGCTCGATGCCCGCTCCGACCTGTTTTCCGTCGGCACGCTGCTCTGGGAGCTGCTCACCTGGCGCCGCCTCTTCAAGCGACAGACCGATCTGGCCACCCTGGTCGCGGTCACCGAAGAGCCGGCGCCGTCGATGCTGGCGGTCAATCCCGAGATTCCCAAGGAGCTCGACGACATCACGCTGCGCGCCCTGGCCCCCAACCGAGACGATCGCTACAGCTCGGCCAAGGAGTTTCACGACGCGCTGGCGGGCTTCATCCGTCGCTCGGGCTGGGATGCCAGCCGCGAGGCGCTCGGTCGCTACATGAGCGACATCTTCGCCGAGAAGCTGGCCAAGGAAGGTGCGCCGCTCGCGATCGAAGAGAAGCAGTCCGCCGGGCTGCCGATCGGACACCGGCTGCCGCCGCCGCGCCCGCAGCCGGGCAGCGCGCCCCAGAGCGGCCAGGGAGCCTCCGGCGGTCGGCCGCGGGCCATGACCATGCCGCTTCAGGTCATCAATCCAGCGCTGGCGCAGCAGGCGCGCAAGGCCATGGTCATGCCCAAGAGCGGCAACAGCCTGCCCGGCACGCCGCCGCCGCCGCCCAACCCCGACTCGCCGTCGCGGCAGAGCACAGGCGCCCCCTCATCGCGCTCTGGCGCCTCGTCGCGCGCCCCGCAGCAGCCGCAGCCCCCCGCGCCGGATCCGTCGATGCCCATGCGGATCGTTCCAGACAACTCGAACGCGCTGCGGCCGCCGCCCGCTGCCGATTCCGCCTTGCGCCCGCCGGTTCCGGGGATCCCGCAGCTTGTGACGCCCCCTTCGCTGATCGCTGCGGGCGAGTCGGCTGCCGGGCTGGTTCCAAGCTCGTCCAGCCGGCCCAACCCCGAGCTGTCGACGGCCGGCTCGACCGGGATGCTCAGCCCGGCCTCAGACGTGCTGTCGCGGCGCCGGGTCTGGCTGGCCGTGGCGGTCGGCGTGTTCATCGGCGTGGTCGCGGTGTTCCTGCTTCAGCTCATCGCCGCCCGCAACCTGCACTGACCGCCGGCCCTACTTCAGCGAGTCGCGCAGCCGCGCCAGCGCCGCCAGGGACGCCAGCTGCGGCGCATGGTGCGCCAGCATTCGCCGCTTGAGTGCCTGAATGGCCACGTGATGCTGCACCACCCCTTCCGTGACTCCCCGCGCCCGCGCCCAGGACTCCGGATTTTCTGTGCAGCCCTGCTCGCGCAGGAACGCCGCATATTCGATCGCAAACTCCGCCTGCGTGATCGCCACCCCGAGCCGCTGCGCCTCTGCGATGACCAGCCAGTCAAACAGGCGCGGCTCCCAGCTCTCGTCGACTCCCGCGGTGGGCATGGGCAGCACCGCCTCCGCCTGGCGCCGCTTCATGAGGCGCTCCATGGCCACGCTGAAGGTCATCGTCTGCTCGAAATCCCCGCGCACGGCCCCGGGCACCCCGTCTGCCGCTCGCACCCGCACCCACTCCAGCAGCTGGACGGCGTCGTCGCGCTTGAGGTTCGGCTTTTCCCGCTCCAGAAACGCCGCGAGCCCCGCCCGCTCGTCGGGAGTGCAGGCCGCCAGCAGCGCCTGCCACGAGCGCTGCGCGTAGTGCGTCTCCCGCGCCTGCGCCAGAAGCTGCCTGCGCGTGGCCTCGGAGATCGCCCCGCCGCCTGCCGCCAGCGTCAGGCCATGCTCCAGGTTCACCAGCGCATCCGAGAGCGGCCGATAGCGATCTTCGCGCCCTCCATGCAGCACCGCCACCGCGTCATCGTCCTCGATCTGACCTGCTTGCAGCTGCTCGAAGATCCGGCCGACGCCGACCATGCCCAGCTGCGCCAGCTCCGCCGCCCGCAAGGCGCCCAGGCTGGCGGCACCCACGACGATAACCCCTTGCGAGAGCGCCGCCAGGATCTCCTTGTGCCAGACCGCCGGCGTGCAGTGAAAGAGCCCGTCCACGATGCCGATGATGCGCGGCCGCTCCGGCAGCAGCGCAAACACGTCTCCCATGCGCACCGGCGGGTGGTAGTGCGCCGGACAGATGCGCGCCGCCTCTTCGGCGGGCAGCGTCGGTCCCAGAAAGATGTGCACGGGCATGTTCATGGGCGCGCTCCGGCGGCGCTGCGGGCCGCCATCCGACCGCCGGGGCGATATCCGGGCGCGATGCGCGTCCCCTCGACGCCCGAGACGACCACCTTCACCACCGGCACGCCGATCTCGGGCCGCGTCAGCTCCACCGCGACCGCTCGTCCGACGCCCGCTTTGCTGAGCGCCTCCAGGAGCAAGTCCAGATCGCCTTCAAACGAATGGGTCGCCAGCGACCTCTCGCTCCAGCGCAGCGTCGGCGGGGTGCCAAATGCATCGCTGCGCACCGCCTGCCAGATGGCTGGATCCAGGGCGCGCTCGTAGTCCTCGGGCAAAAAATCGTCGCGCGAGCCGGCGATCACCGTGGCGCGGCTCTGCACCGCTTCGCACAGCGCCCGCGACAGGGCGATCCCCGCCGCCAGATGGCACCCGTAGCCCGACGCCACGCAGGTCGCGCCGGGCTCGGGCCGCTCCGACGCATCCATGACCGTGCAGGCATAGGCCGGAATTCCCAGATCGGACGCCATGTCCCAGGCCGCCACCCGCACCGGCGCCCGCCCGAGCAGGCGCAGGGCAGGCAGGCAGTCCGCGCTGTCAACCGTCGACAGGTCCAGCTGCCGCGGCTTGCGCGTCGCAACCCCCTCGGCCAGCCACAGCGTCGAGGCGTCGCGCTCGATCACCTCACACAGGGCGTGCACGGTCGCCTCCAGCAGCGTATTTCCCGCCGCCAGCCCCGTCGACGTGCCCGCGAAGGTCAGCTGCGCCCCCTGATGCGGCTGCATCACCCAGTTCATGGAGACGAGCTCCAGCGGCACCCAGCACGGCTCCCGGCCCAGCAGGTCCTCCCCTTGCACCCACATGAGCGGTGCATGTAGGTTCAGCCCTGCCCCGGGCCGCAGCGGCACCTGCGCGACGTCGATGCACGCCGTCCGCTCGGCCAGGAGCTCCCTGGGGCTGGCGTGGCGGATCGGCAGCTGCGGCCGCTCGGCGTGCCAGAGCTCGATCGCCTCCATGAGCGCCGAGGTCTTGGCCGCCACCAGGTCCAGACCCTTGCCCTGCGCCGTCGCCAGCGAGCGCCCCTGCGGCCGCACCGCGGTCACCACCGGCAGGCCGATGACATCGAGCCCCGTAATGTTGGCCAGCCGCGTGATCCCGAGCTCGCGGGCTCGCGGCGAAAACTTCGCCCAGGTCTCGTCCGGGCTGCACGCGCGATGTGTCCCCGTCAGGTAGCGCTTCTCCGAGCGCTGCTCGCGGATTCCCATGCGATCAACGTAACATGCGCGGGCTCAGTCTGGCTGCGGGAAGCTGCTCGCGTCGCCGTCGTCGCCATCGGCGGTGCGCTCGGCCTGCTCGACCAGCGTCGCCAGCAGGTCAGCGACGTAGATCAGCGTCTCGAAGCGCCCGGTCAGCGAGTAGTAGTAGTCCCCGGTCACCGGCGCCATGCGCCCGAGCGCCGCCTGAAGCGGCTCATAAAGATGGCGGTATCCTGGCGACAGCACGAAGGCGTCGATGTCGTCCTTTTCCGGCCGCAGCAGCGCCGCCGCCGCCATCCCCACGGGATCGATGCGCAGCGGCGCGGCTTCGAGCTCCACGCGCCAGGCGGCAACCGGCTCGCTCTCGTCGGCCTCGTCGCCGTGTTCATCTTCATCATTGGCCTTGGCCGGCGGCAGCACCAGCCAGCGCCCGCCAAAGTGCCGGATCGCCAGCTCGCCCAGATAGGCCCCCAGCGCCGCCGCGATGAGGCGCAGCACCTCGGGCTTGGGCGGCGTGCCCTTGCGCACCTCGTCCAGGTAGTGGTCGACGAACGCAAGCGACTCCTCGCTGCCATCGAGCTTGCAGCCAGTGGCGCGCTCCACGTAGTTGACCGCGGCGCGGCTCAGCGCAGCAAGCTGCTCTTTTAAGTCTGGTAAATCTGGCCGAGACGGAGAGGCTGGCGTCTCACGGCCAGTGCGGGCAGTCGGACTCATGGCCCGCACTCTAGCACCACCGGCCCGACTCTCGTAGCATGCTCCGGGTGAGGACCATTTTTTTCCCCCTCCTTTTGGCCGCCTGCCTTTTGGCTGGCCTGGACCAGCCTCGCGTCGCTCAGGCCGCAGAGCCGCCGGGCGTCAAGGCGCTCGACGTTGTGGAAGGCGTCCACAGCTACATGCTCGCAAATGGGCTCAAGGTGCTGCTGGTGCCCGAGCCGTCGCAGCCCAAGGTGACGGTGCGGGTGCTCTATCGCGTCGGCTCCCGTCACGAGGGCGCGGGCGAGACCGGCATGGCGCACCTGCTTGAGCACATGCTGTTCAAGGGCTCGCCGCGCCACCGCGATGTGCTGACCGAGCTGACCCAGCACGGCGCCGAGTCCAACGCCGAGACCGACTCCGACGCGACCGTCTATTACGAGACGCTCGTGAGCACGCCTGAAAACCTGCGCTTCGCGCTCGATCTGGAGGCCGACCGCATGACCGCGGCGCGCCTCGAAAAGTCCGATCTCAGCAAGGAGTTCTCCGTCGTCCGCAACGAGCTGGAGCTCAGCGAGAACTCGCCCTCCGACATCCTTCAGCAGCGCCTGCTCCACGCCGCCTTCATCTGGCACGGCTATGGCCGCGACACCATCGGCAGCCGCAGCGATATCGAGCATGTTCCCATCGAGCGGCTGCGCCTTTTTTACCGCCAGTACTATCAGCCCGATAACGCTGTGCTCATCGTCGCTGGCTCCATCGATCGCGACGCCACCCTGCGCCTGATTGCGTCGCTGTTTGGCCGCCTGCCGCGTCCGCAGCGCCGCCTGCTTCCCACCTACACCGTCGAGCAGGTGCAGGATGGCGAGCGCGAGGTGACCATCCGCCGCGTCGCCGACGTCCAGCTCGTCGGCCTGCTCTATCACGGAGTCGCCGCCGCCCATCCCGACGCTGCGGCCGCCCAGGCAGCGGCCGATATCCTGACGCGGCCGGGCAGCGGTCGCCTCTACCAGGCGCTGGTCGAGCCGCGGCTGGCGACCAACCTGCGCGGCGACGCGCCGCTGACCGAGGATCCGGGCATCGTCACCTTCATGGTCGATGTGCCCAAGACGCAGCCGATCGAGCCCATTCGCGAAAAGCTCCAGACAATCGTCGAAGAGCTGGGCACGCGGCCGGTGACCATCTCGGAGCTGCGCCGCTTTCAGAGTCGCGCCCGCAAGGAGTTCGTCCGCAGCAGCTCGGATCCCGAGGCCGTCGCAGCCGAGCTTGCTCACTTCGCCAGCGTTGGGGACTGGCGGCTGCGCTACCTGTACCGCGACCGCGTCGAGCAGCTGACGCCCGAGGCGGTGCAGAGCTTTGCGCGGCGCTATTTTTTGCCCTCCAACCGCACCGTCGGCCTCTATCTGCCGACCGCCCAGCCGCGCCGCAGCCCGCCTGCCGACACCCCCGATCTGGCCGCCCAGCTCAAGGGCTACAGGGGCCAGCCGCCGCCGCCGGCCGGCGAGGTGTTCACCGCCAGCGCCGAGAACATCGAGAGCCGCGTGCAGCGCCTGACCCTGCCAAACGGCATGAAGGTGGCGCTGCTGCCCAAGCGCTCGCGCGGCGAGACGGTGCACCTGGTCCTGCATGTGAACGCAGGTACGCCGCAGTCGGCGCGCGGCAAGGGCGCGCTGCTGGAGCTGCTGGGACCCATGCTGGAGCGCGGCACCCGGCGCCACACCTTCCTCAAGCTCAGCGAAGAGCTCGACCGCCTGAACGCCGAGCTCACCACCCCGGCGCTCGGCGGCTTTGCGCTGCCGTCGCTGGGCTCGCGGGTGGAGGTCGAGACCAGCCGCCAGCATCTCCAGGAGGTGCTCGCGCTCATCGCCGAGCTGGTCGCCGAGCCGATCTTTCCCAAGGAGCAGCTCGAGATCGTGCGCAAGGAGCTGGTCACGACCCTGGAGGCGACGCGCGAGGAGCCGACGCAGCTGGTGGGCCGGGCGCTCCTGCGGCGGCTGTTTCCCTATCCGGCCGACGATCCCCGCTATGTGCCGACCCTGCCCGAGCGCATGGCGCGCCTGGGCCAGCTGCGCAGCGAGGAGCTGCGCCAGTTTCACAGCGAGTACTGGGGCGGCGGCGCGGCGCAGCTGGTGCTGGTCGGAGACTTCGATCCGCAGCAGGTGCTGCGCGCCCTGGAGTCGCACTTTGGCAGCTGGCGGGCCCCGCGCGGCTACGAGCGGCTGCCCTACCCCTATGTCCCAAACGCCGGCGGCGAGGAGCTCATCCGGGTCGCCGACAAGCACAGCGCCGCGGTGCTGGCCGGGCAGGCGCTGGAGCTGGGCGATCAGGATCCCGACTATCCGGCGCTGTCGCTGTTTGGCTATCTGCTCGGCGGCAGCGAGAACGCGCGGCTGACGGTGCGGCTGCGCGAGCAGGCGGGCGCGTCCTACACCGTGTCGGCGGCGGTGTCCGCGGGCACGCACGACCGCAGCGGCTACTTTGTCGCCTTCTTTACCTGCGCGCCGCAGAACGCGATGCCGTCGGTGCGCATCCTGGAGCGCGAGCTCGCCGACCTGGTCGAGCGCGGTCCCAGCGCCGCCGAGCTGCGCCTCGCCCAGCTGGCCTACCGCAAGGCCTACGAGGCCGAGCTGGCCAATGACCAGGCGCTGGCGGGGCGCCTGGCGACCCACCTGGAGAGCGACCGCACGCTGCGCTTCGACCAGGAAAACCTGCGCCGCATGAGCGCCCTCACCCTGCCCGAGTTTCTGGCCGCGGTGCGTCGGCACATCGTGCCGAGCCGGCTCATCAAGGTGGTCGCCGGCGACCTGCCAAAGTGAGCGGCCAGCTGCGACGGGGGCAGCTGCTCTCCGACGTCGCGGTCGGCAGCAGCGCGGTGAGCGTCGAGCCCGCCAGGTCGCATTGCACGGGGGGGCAAACTCGGGTACCCTCCCGCGCCATGCCGCAGCGCTGTTGTTCACCTCGCAACCGCCTCCTATCAAATAGGGTCCGGATGGCCGGACTGCTGGGTCTGGTCCTGGCAGCTGCGACGGCCTGTCAGCGGCCGCCCTCTGGCAGCGCGTCGGCGCCTGGCAGCGAGCAGGCCGCCAAGAGCCTGCCCACCGCCGAGGTGGTGCTATTCCCCTCATCCGGCGGGGCGCCGCTGACGGTCCGCGTCGAGGTGGCGCGCACCGCGGCCGAGACCGCGCGCGGGCTGATGTTCCGCAAGTCGCTGGATGCCGACGCGGGGATGCTGTTTTTGTTCGACGCACCGGAGATCCGGCGCTTTTGGATGCGCAATACCTACATCCCGCTGGATATGATCTTCCTCGATGATAAGAAGACAGTGGTTGGCATCGAGGAGAACACCATCCCCCTGGACGAGACCAGCCGCGGCCCCGACCGGCCGGCGCAGTACGTCATCGAGGTGCGGGGCGGCTACACCCGTCCGCACGGCGTCGGCCTCGGCTCGCGGGCCGAGTTTCATGGTGTCAACTAACCATGCAGACCCCCAGGAGCAGCGACATGCGTAAGCCCCTTCTCTCGGTCATGTCGTCGTTGGCGCCGGCGCTGTTTCTTTGGACTGTGTCTGATGTTGCAACGGCTGCCGCGCGCGAGGAGGGCCCGCCGCCGCCGGCTGGGGTCGCCGCTGCCGGACCGGCCAAGGCTGCCGCCGCTCCGGGCAAGCCGGGTCTGGTGATTCCGACGGTGATTGCGCCCGCGCCGCTGCCCAAGACGCCCGAGACCAAGGCCGCCGACGCCAAGCCGGGCGACGCCAAGCCCGCCGAGCCGCCGCCTTTTACGCTGGCCCAGGCCACGCAGGGACTTGCCGGCAACGGCGCGCTGCGGGCGACGCTGGAGATCGAGCAGAACGGCAAGCCGTTCGGCACCATCCGCTGCGACCTTTTTGCCGACAAGGCGCCCATCGCGGTGGCCAACTTCGTGGGGCTGGCGCGGGGCACAAGGCCGTACCGCGATCCCGCGAGCGGCAAGCAGATGAAGCGCCCGTTTTACGACGGCAACCAGATTCACCGGGTGATCCCCGACTTCATGATCCAGGGCGGCGATCCCTACTGCCTCGTCGATGCCAGCTGTAGCGGCCGACCCGGGGCCGGCGATCCGGGCTACGCCCTGCCCGACGAGATCCGCGACGACCTGCGCTTCGATCGCGGCGGCCGGCTGGCCATGGCCGCGCGCGGAGCGCCCAACACCGCCGGCTCGCAGTTCTTCATCACCGAGCGCGACACCCCCTGGCTGAACGGCGCCCACACCATCTTCGGCGACTGCCAGCCGACCGATGTGATTCACGCGCTGACCCGCCTTGAGACCAAGGGCCTCGACGTGCCGACCGTGCCGGTCTACATCAAGCGCGTCATCATCACCCGCACTGGACTCGTGGCCCCCGCTCCCAAACGTCCGTAACCGCAGCACAAAACGCGAACCGTAGAAGCCCTAATACCTATGTCGATGATCGAGCAAGCTACCGCCAACCAAGAACCCGCCGCCCCGGCCGCCCCGTCGGCAGTCAGCGCCAGGACCACTGCCATGCTTCGCTCTGCGGCGGCCTCCCCGCCGCCCGTGCTGGGCATTGCCGGCTTCGAGTATGCCGACCTGTTCTCTCCGCACGGACTGCGCCGTCTGTACGACACCTGGCTCGACGAGCTGCGTGCCGGAGACGGCGCCCTGGCCGCCCGCTACCTGGCCTATCGCGATGGCGCGACGCTGGGCCCGGTGGATCTGTCGAACCTTCTGTGCGAGGTTGCGCCGTGGGTGTCGCGCTTCGTGGTGCGGCTGTTCCCCATGGCCAAGGCGCGCCTGGACGAGATCGCCGCCGCCACGGCCATCGACTTGCAGATCTTTCGGCTCAAGGACGAGTTCGTAAAGCGTCGCGCCAGCAAGCGCCCGACCCCAGGTCCCGACGACAGCGCCCGGCGCGCGGCGATCCTGGCGGCCGGTGAGGCGCTGTGCAAGCGGCTGGGCATCGCCGAGGAGGAGTTCTGCGACGAGCTGTCGATTGCGCGGGCGGTGTGCGGCCTGATGGATCGCGAGCTTGAGCTCAAGAAGCGCGGTCCCGAGGATCCGGAGCTGGTCGCCCTGCGCGAAGATCTGGACACCATGGGCGACTGGCTGATGCTGCGCCGCGGCGAGCTGGTCCATCACCACCACTTCCTGTCGCTGCACTTCCCGCACCAGCTGGACCACCAGCACCTGGTGCCGCTGCGCCGCCCCGACCACAAGCTGCCCGAGCTTTTCGTGGGGCACCCGCACAAGATCCGCCACCGCGATGGTTTCAAGCTGACCGATCGCCGCATGTCGGCGCGCGAGGTGCTGGATCAGGTCGACTACTGCATGTACTGCCACGACCGCGACAAGGACTCGTGCAGCAAGGGCATGCGCGACAAGACCGGCGCGGTCAAGCAGAACGCCATCGGCGTGGGCATCCCCGGCTGCCCGCTGCACGAGAAGATCTCAGAGATGCACCTGCTGCGGCGGCAGGGCGACTCGCTGGGCGCGCTGATCCTGGTCACCGTCGACAATCCCATGTGCCCCGGCACCGGCCACCGCATCTGCAACGACTGCATGAAGGCGTGCATCTACCAGAAGCAGGAGCCGGTCAACATCCCGCAGATCGAGACCTCGGCGCTGACCGATGTGCTGCGGCTGCCGTATGGCGTCGAGATCTACGGCCTGCTGACGCGCTGGAATCCGCTGAACGTGCGCCGTCCCTACCCGCTGCCCTACAACGGCCGCAACGTGCTGGTCGTGGGCCTGGGACCGGCCGGCTACACGCTGTGCCACCACCTGGGGCGCGAGGGCTTCGGCGTCATTGGCACCGACGGTCTCAAGCTGGAGCCGCTGCCCCGCGATCTGGTCGGCGATCTGCGCCATGGCGTGGTGCCCGAGGCCGTCAAGGACTGGCATGCGCTGGAGGGCGAGCTCGACGAGCGCGTGCTGTCGGGATTCGGCGGCGTGAGCGAGTACGGCATCACCGTGCGCTGGGACAAGAACTTCCTCACGCTGCTGTACCTGACGCTGTCGCGCAGCCCCAACCTGCGGCTGTACGGCGGTGTGCGCCTGGGCGGCACGCTGACGCTGGAAGAGGCCTGGCGGCTCGGCGTCGACCACGTGGCCATTGCGGTGGGCGCCGGCAAGCCGACGCTGGTCGACATCGAGAACAACCTGTGCCGCGGCATCCGCAAGGCGTCTGACTTCCTGATGGCGCTGCAGCTGACCGGCGCGTTCAAGAAGGACTCGATCGCCAACCTGCAGATCCGCCTGCCAGCCGTGGTGATCGGCGGCGGCCTGACCGCCATCGACACCGCGACCGAGCTTCTGGCCTACTACATCGTGCAGGTCGAAAAGTCGCTGTCGCGCTGGGAGCGCCTGCTCGAAGGCGCAAACGGCAACCGCGATGCCCAGGAAGCGGCGCTCCTGCGCTCGTTTGACAAAGAGGAGCGCGAGATCCTGCTGGAGCAGCTGGCCCACGGCCGCGAGGTGCGCCTCGAGCGCGAGCGGGCGACCAGCGAAGGGCGGGCGCCGAACTTTGTGCGCCTGCTCGACAGCTGGGGCGGCGTGTCGCTGGTGTATCGCAAGAACCTCATCGACTCGCCGGCCTACCGCCTGAACCACGAAGAGGTCGAAAAGAGCCTGGAAGAGGGCGTGCGCTACATCGAGCGCATGTCGCCCAAGGCCGCTCTTGTGGACGAGTTCGGGGCGATCCGGGCCATGACCTTCGAGCGCCAGGCGCACGAAGCGGGCAAGTGGCGCAACACCGGCGAGATCGTCGAGATGCCGGCACGCACGGTCTGCGTCGCAGCCGGCACCAGCCCCAACACCATCTACGAAAAAGAGTATCCGGGCACCTTCCAGCTGGGCAAGGGCGGCTACTTTGCCCCCCATCGCGTCGAGATCGAGGGCCACGGCCCATCCCGGACCACGCGCGTCGTGCCGGCGCCCGATGGCTTTTTCACCTCGTACAACAAGGATGGCCACGTCGTCAGCTACTACGGCGACAACCACCCGCGCTACGCCGGCTCCGTGGTCAAGGCCATGGCCTCGGCCAAGGATGGCTACGGCCACGTCTCGGCGCTGTACCTGGACGAGATCTCCTCGGCCCAGGCCGAGACCACGCACCCCGGCGGCCCGAGCTCGGTGCAGCGGCAGCTCGATGGCAAGTGGCGGGCGCTCATCGACCACCTGGACGATCAGCTGATCGCCACCGTGGTGCGCGTCGAGCGCCTGACACCGACGATCGTGGATGTGGTGGTGCGGGCGCCGCTGGCCTCGCGCAAGTTCCTGCCCGGACAGTTCTATCGCCTGCAGAACCTCGAAGCGCTGTCGCCCGCGATCGAAGGCACCCGCCTGGCGATGGAGGGCCTGGCGCTCACCGGCGCCTGGACCGATCCCGAAAAGGGGCTGCTGTCGCTGATCGTGCTGGAGATGGGCGGCTCGTCGCGGCTGTGCGCCATGCTCCAGCCCGGCGAAGAGGTCGTGGTCATGGGACCCACGGGCACGCCCACCGAGATCCCGCACAACGAGACGGTGTGTCTCATCGGCGGTGGTCTGGGCAATGCCGTGCTGTTCTCGATTGCGCGCGCGCTCAAGTCCAACGGCAACCGCGTGCTCTACTTTGCCGGCTACAAGAAGCCCGAAGACGTCTACAAGCAGGACGAGATCGAAGCGGGAACGGATCAGGTGATCTGGGCCTGCGATGTCCAGCCGCCGCCCGATTCCAAGCTGCGCCCGCGCCGGCCGCAGGATCGCATGTTTGTGGGCAACATCGTCGAGGCGATGCTGAGCTACGCGCGCGGCGAGATCGCGGGCGGGCTGCCCGAAGGGGCGCTCAGCCTGGGGGATGTGTCGCGCATCATCGCCATCGGCTCGGACCGCATGATGGCGGCGGTTGCGCGCGCCCGGCACGCGGCGCTCAAGCCCTACCTGAACCCGGCCCACGTCGGCATCGCCAGCGTCAACTCGCCCATGCAGTGCATGATGAAAGAGGTCTGCGCGCAGTGCCTGCAAAAGCACATCGATCCGGTGACCGGAAAAGAGACCGTGGTCTTTACCTGCTTTAACCAGGATCAGGAGCTCGACCGCATCAGCTGGGCCAACCTGGCGGATCGCCTGCGCCAGAACAGCACCCAGGAGAAGCTGACCAGCCTGTGGCTGGACCGGGTGCTACCGAAGCTCACGCCCATGGGAACGAGGCCCGGGAGCTAGCGGTTTCAGTCACAAAAAAGATTGTCATCCTGCTTCCACATGTTCCGAAGCAGACTAAGCTGTAACAGTAATAGATGTGCATCAGCATAAAGGAGGCACAAACATGTCTAGGTACATCGCTCTGGGCTCAGCGCCCTCAATGAAGAAGTTGCCGCCGGTTCAGCACTGGCTGGCCGGGCTGCTCGTCGCCGTGGGCGGCATGTTTGCCTTCGCGGCTCCGGCCAGCGCCCAGCGAGCCGACGTGAACTGCAACGGCATCCTGCGTCCGTTTGAAAAAGACCCCAAGACGGGCAACGACTGCATCGACTACGCCAAGAACGGCAACACCTGCAACCCCGTCACCGAGATCAAGTACTACCGCTCGTGCGACGACTACGTCGCGCCGGGCAACGGCCAGGCGGCCACGTGCAGCCCCTTCCTGGCGCCGGATCGCGATGGCGATCTGGTCGGCGACTCGTGCGACAACTGTCCCGACAAGACCAACCCGCTGCAGGAAGATCGCGACTACATCGGCTGCCCGGGCGGCGGCGCCCATGACCCCACCACCAACCCGTGTCCCGATAGCGCCGGCGATGCCTGCGACAACTGCCCGACCGTCTACAATCCGGATCAGAAGGACTCGAACCACGACGGCATCGGCGATGCGTGCGACGCGTGTCTGACCCACATGGACAACCCCGGGCAGCCGGACACCGATCGCGACGGCGTTCCCGACGCCTGCGACAACTGCCCCAACCTGCCCAACCCGGATCAGAAGGACACCGACGGCGATCACGTCGGCGATCTCTGCGACAAGTGCATCAACAAGCCGAATCCGGATCAGCGCGACACCGATCGCGACGGCATCCCCGATGCCTGCGACAACTGCCCCGGCCTGGCCAACGGCGACCAGAAGGACAACGACAACCAGAACTGCCCCAACTCCAATGACGAGGGCAAGCTCTGCGCCGACGGCGTCGGTGATGTCTGCGACAACTGCCCCGCCGTCTACAACCCCGACCAGGCCGACGACAACGGCAACGGCCTCGGCGAGGCCTGCGAGCCCGGTCTGGCCGGCGGCCCCAAGTGCGCGCTCGTCCAGGGACACGGTGGCAACCTCCCCGAGTCCATGGCCAACATCTTTGCTGGCCTGTCGCTGATCGCCGCCGCGCTCTACTTCAGCACCCGCAAGCGCATCGCTGCGTAGTCGCTGGTCAAATCCCCTCCCGCAAGCTCCCCGAAACACGCTAGCTTCGACGCCATGGCTGATAACTATGGCGTCACCTTCGCGCAAAAGCACCTCCAGCACGGCGAGTACCAGCAGGCCATCGCCGCCGCTGACAAGCATGCCCAGCAGGAGCCCGAAAACCCCGAGCCGTTTCACGATCGCGCCCGCGCCCACGCGCTGCTCAACCAGCACGCCGAGGCTGTCGCTGACTACCAGCGCGCCCTGGAGCTCGACAAGATCGAGCAGGTGCTCCAGGACTGGGAGGTCGACGACGGCCTCTTTTCGACGCTGATCGCCTGGGCGCAGGCCGAGACCGATCAGGCCGAGCAGCTGCGCATCCTCAAGCGCTACGCGGAGCTCATCCCCGGCGGCCGCCACCTGCGCGAAGCCGAAGAGTGGGCGCTGCGCTTCCGCGGCCTGCTCAAGACCACCTTCGTAAAGCCGCGCGACTAGCTCGCTGCGCACTCGCCGCTGTTCCACCCCGATCCCATTGGCGATATCCTTGCGCCATGAGCTCCCTTTACGCTGAGCGCCGCGAGCGATTCTACGAGCGGCTTGGACCCAGCGCCGCCGCCATCCTGCCCGGCGCTCGCGAGATCCGCCGCAACGGCACCAACACCTACCGCTTTCGCCAGGCCAGCGATCTTCTGTACCTGACCGGCTTCGAGGAGCCCGACGCCTTCGCGGTGTTCACGCCGGGAAAGGCGCAGCGCTTCACGATCTTTTTGCGCCCGCGCGACCCCATGCGCGAAAACTGGACCGGCCGCCGCGTCGGTGCCGACGACGCCCCGACCGCACTCGGAGCGGATCAGGCCTTCGAGCTCGGCCAGCTCGATACCCGCCTCGGCGAGCTCCTGGACGGCTGCTCCGAGGTCTACGTCCACTCGGGCGAAGATCGCGAGACCGATGAGCTGCTGGCGCGCGTGCTCCGCCGCCTGCGCACCAACGAGCGCAACGGCGGCCGCGCGCCGCGCCGCATCCTCGACCTGGCCGCGGTGCTGCACGAAGATCGGCTGATAAAAGATGCCGAAGCGCTGCGCCGCATGCGCCGCGCCGCCGCCATCACCGTGGAGGCGCACCAGGCCGCGATGCGCGCAGCCCGCGCCGTGCCGGGCACTGCTTCGCAGGGCTCCGGCGGCGGGCGTCGCGAGTTCGAGATCGAGGCGCTCATCGACTTCACGTTCCGCCGCCACGACGGCTTTGCCGGCTACGACACCATCGTCGGCTGCGGCAACAGCGCGACCACACTTCACTACACCGGCGGCCGCGAGGAGCTGGTCGGCGGCCAGATCCTGCTTGTCGACGCCGGCTGCGAGTGGGGCGGCTTTACCGCCGACGTGACGCGCAGCTACCCGGTGGCGCCCGCGGACGGCGGCCCGGCAACGTTCACCCCCGAGCAGCGTCGCCTGTATGACCTCGTCCTGGCCGCGCAGCTGGCCGGCATCGCCGCCGCCAAGCCCGGCGCCACCATCGAAGAGATCCACGACGCCTGCGTCAGCGTCGCGACCGCCGGCCTGGTCGAGCTGGGCCTGCTCAGCGGCGATCCCGCGGCGCTCATCGCCAAAAACGAGCACCGCCGCTACTACGTTCACCGCACCAGCCACTTTCTCGGCCTGGATGTGCACGACGTCGGCGCCTATTTTCCCGATGGCGAGCCGCGCCGCCTGCTCCCCGGCATGGTCATCACCATCGAGCCCGGCCTCTACATCCGCGGCGATGCCGAGCTGCCCGGCGACCAGCTCGCCGGCTACCGCGGCACCGGCATTCGCATCGAAGATGACATCCTCATCACCGCGGACGGCCACGAGGTCCTTACCGCCGGCGCTCCCAAGCAGCCGGACGAGCTGCTCGCGCTCGTCGGCACGGGCATAAGCATCGCGTTGTGATAGGTTAGCTGCGATGCGCGTAGGACCGCTCGATATCCAACCCGAAGTTCTGCTGGCGCCCATGGCCGCGGTCACTGATCTGCCCTTCCGCACCATCTGCGAGGAGCACGGCGTCGGCCTCACCATCACCGAGTTTCTCTCGGCAAATGCCCTGATCTCGGGCGCCGAAAAGACGGTCGGCAAGATGACCGCGTCGCTGGATGGCCGTCGCTTTGGCGTCCAGATCTTCGGCCGCGAGGCCCCGGCGCTGGCGCAGGCCGCGCGCATGGCGCAGGACATCGGCGCATCGCTGGTGGACATCAACATGGGCTGCCCGGCCAAGCGCGTCGTCGCTGGTGCCTGCGGCTCCGCGCTCATGAAGGAGCCGCACCTGGCGCAGGAGCTGGTCCGCGCCGTGCGCGCTGCGCTGCCTCCGCATATCCCGGTCACCGTCAAGCATCGGGCGGGCTGGGACGACAAGAACCTGAACGCCCCCGAGTTCGCCTGCGCCATGGTCGAAGCCGGCGCCGCCATGATCACGGTCCACGGCCGCACCCGCACCCAGGGCTTCTCCGGCCGCTCCTCGCTCGACATCATCAAAAAAGTGCGCGAGGCCGTGCCGCGGCACATCCCGGTCATCGGCAACGGCGACGTCATCACACTCGAAGACTATGTGCGCATGCGCGTCGAGACTGGCTGCGATGCGGTCATGATAGGCCGCGGCGCCCTGGGCAATCCGTGGCTGTTCCGCGACATCCGCGCCTGGCTGCGCGGCGAGCCGCTGCCCGGTGCGCCGAGCCTGGTCGAGCGGCGGCAGATCTTTTTGCGCCACGTGGAGCTCATGCGCGGACACACGCCGCCCAAGCGCGTGATTCACGAGCTGCGCAAGGCAGTGGCCTGGTACACCAAAGGTCTGCCGAACTCCGCCGCCCTGCGCGATCACGGCCTGGCGCCGCAGCAGCCCGATGAGCTGGTGGCATCGACTGCCCAGTATTTTTTGGATCTGAAGGGCTCGCCGCAGGCGCAGCCGGTGTTCGTAGCTAGGGCGAGCGCCGCAGCAGCTGCTGCACCGCTGCCGCCACCCGGTTGAGCTCCTGGGGACAGGTGCGTGATCAGCGCGTGAAAGGTCAACAATGTTGTCGCAATGGGAAATGGGCCGCGGCCACGCCCAGCAGCGGCAGCAGCGCCTAAAACGCCACCAATGCTCAGGCCAATGTCCGGGATGCGCTAGGGGCGCTCGCCGCCCTGCAGTCGCGCTTCGATCGCAGGCAGCACATCCAGAATATCGGCGGGATCTTCGACGACGTAGTGCGCGCCGGCGTGCATGAGGCGCTCGCCTGCCGCTGCGATCCGCCGCTGCTGCTCGGCCGCTGGCAGCGCCTGGAGCGCCGCTTCCGACAGCCCCACCTCGTTGCCGCAGCGGCACAGCCCGATCGTCCACATGCCGGCGTTCAGCCCCTCGGTGACGTCCACCGGCGTGTCGCCCACCTTGACCAGGGCCGCCATCGGAAAAATATTCAGGCGCTCGGCATTGCGAAAGCACATCCAGGGCGCCGGCCGCCCCGCCGGCACCTCCGAGACCGTGACCACGGCGTCGGGACGGTAGCCCTGCGCAGCGGCCAGCGGCACCAGCGCGGCCATCATCTCGGCGCTGTAGCCCGTCGTCGAGCCGATGCGCAGACCGCG